>Ga0187894_10003249_pt1 | contig 18447 bp, 15 predicted proteins | sample GBC1701081metaG_FD_136650 | JGI IMG/M metagenome (GOLD analysis project Ga0187894, IMG submission 136650) | White microbial mat communities from a lava cave in the Kipuka Kanohina Cave System on the Island of Hawaii, USA - GBC170108-1 metaG ...
CGGCGAGCATTCCGGGCTTCAGTTCAGCCCTCGGTTTTCGCCCGCTGCGGCCCATGTTTGCCACGCCGACTATCGCCTTGTAGCGCCCAAAGCGCACGCCGACCGAATCGTTCGTCGGCGAGGCCTTCATAACCAGACCTTTGATGTACTCGCCCTCGTCGTATTCGTCACCGTACCAATCGGCGTGCTTGAACGAGTTAAGCGTCTTATCGATCTCTTTCTGATCAGCCAGCGGAACCCCTTCCGCATCGACGAGAATGTCCTGATAATCCGAACGCCAAGATCTGCCTCGGTCGTATGCACGCAGCTTTTCGCGGATAACTTTGGTTGCAATTTGTTGCGCCTCTACATTTATCGAGGTGTAAACCTTCAGCCCGCCCTGAGCTACGCGCGTCGTGTATTTGTCTTCGAGATATTTGCGAATCTCCTCGACCGGGTAATCCCACGCCGTTGATTTCGGCCGTGCCTGGTAGTAAGCCGTGTCCGCCAGCTTGATCGGTTTCGCTTTCGCAGCTTCGGCTTCGGATTCAGAGATGAATTCGTACTTGGCCATCTGGTCGAGCACGATGTCGCGCCGCATCTTCGCTTTTTCCATGTTGCGCGTCGGCGAGTATTCGGGCGATTTCGGAATGGCGGCCAGCAAGGCAGCTTCCTCCAGATTCAATTCCTTGAGTGATTTGCCAAAGTAAGTTCGTGCTCCCGCTTCGAAACCGTAAGCACCGGCACCGAGGAACACATAGTTCATGTACATCTCGAGTATCTGCCGTTTCGTATAAAACCGCTCGATCTGCAGCGCGACCATCCATTCGTTGACCTTGCGCGTGTAGGTCTGGTCTTTGTAAAGAAATAAATTTCTCGCAAGCTGCTGAGTTATCGTCGAGGCTCCTTCCATTTTGCCTTCGGTAAAATTCTTGATCGCGGCACCCGCGATCCGATACGGATCGATGCCGATGTGGCTGTAGAAACGGTAATCCTCTACGGCGATCAGCGCGTTCTCGACCACTTTCGGAATCTCGTGCTCCTTGATCGGGATCCGCTTTTCGATGGCGAATTCGGCCAGCACGGTCTCGCCGTCATCGGCGTAAATGGTCGTGACCTGCGGCGGGCGGTACGTGGCAAGAGCGGAAACCTCAACCGAATAGCGCGAGTTATTCAGATAATATGAAGCCAAAACGCCCGTGAGTGCGCCGGCTGAAAGAGCCAGGATGACCGCCGAAACGAACCACATCGCTCCAAGCCGAAATCGGCCCTTTGCTTCGACAGATTTTACTTCGCGTTCGACTATCCGTTTTTCTCTTGCCATAAATCCAATCCTGCGGTTCGCTGTTTTCAAATCGGCGGTTCATTGCGAAAGCCCGCGTGCAAGCAAGTGCGATACTAACAACGTCCTGATAATCGCCCTTGCTGACGCGCGGGCTTTCGGATTCGACCTTGCTTCGAAAATCAATTCACAAATCTGCGCATTCGCACGCTGACAACAAATCCGATCGCGATGAATGTCGTCAGCAGCGCCGAGAGACCCGCGCTCATCAGCGGCAGCGGAACGCCGATCACCGGCAAAAAACCGAGCGTCATCCCAATGTTGATAAATATCTGAAACATCATCGCGGTCGCAATCGACATTATAACAAGCATTCCGGGGCGGTCGGAAGCTTCGCGGGCGCCGTCGATCAGCCGCGAGAGCAGCAACGCGTATGCAAGCAGCAGTGAGACGCAGCCGATAAAACCTGTGTTTTCCGCAGTTACGGCGAAGATAAAATCCGTTTGCGGCTCCGGCAAAAACTTCAGCACGCTCTGCGACGTTTCGGCGTCGCCCGGGTTGCCGGAGAGCCCGCCCTTGCCGACCGTGATCATCGACTGGACGGTATGATAGCCGTAGCCGCGCGGGTCGGCGCTCTCAGGATCGAGAATGGCGTTGATGCGTTCCTGTTGGTAGCGCTTGATCACGCCGGTCTGCACGCCGACGTAATACGCGCTCGGGATAAAAATTGCGGCCGCGACCAATGCGGCAACGACATAACGAATTTTCACCGCCGAAAGAAAAAGCATCGCCGCAAAGATCGGAAAGTATGTGATCGCCTGTCCCGCGTCCGGCTCGAGCATTATCAGCCCGATCGGCCCGGCCATTATCAAGCCGCCGATAAGCACTTCGCGCCACTGCAGCGAACCGCTCTTTCGCGTTCCGAAATAGCGCGCGAGCATCAGGATCGTAGGCACCTTTGCAAATTCCGAAGGCTGAAACTGGCCGATCACCGGCAGCCGCACCCACGCCCGCTGCCCGTTCACCTCTACGCCGAGCGGCGTCAGAACAAGTACAAGAAGCAGCAATGCGAACGCGTAAAAAAACGGGGCGGATTCGATGATCCAACGGTAATCACTAAACGAGACTACGGCGAATGCGGCCAGAGCAATGATCAGCCCGATGATCTGCTTCGTCCAATAGCTTTCCGTCGGCAGTGCATTATGAATTTGCCAGATGCCGAAACACGCTATGGCGACCGCCAGCAAAGCCGTCAGCCAGTCGAAATCTCTTATCTCGCGTTTTTCGATTATCGCTACCATTTAATTCATTGTTCAGAGTGCAAGCTTTAGCTTGTTTCTTCGCCCGCGGGCAGGACAAGCTAAAGCTTGCACTCTGAACGCGTCCTACCTTTTGGCTACCACATTCGGATCGACCGCACGCACGATTCCTTTCTTGGCGATATACACTTCGTACACGCCCTTAACGGCCGGTGCCGCGTGTGTGCTGCCGAAGCCGACATTTTCCACCAGCGCAAGCACGGCGAGCTCCGGCTTGTAGGCCGGGGCAAAGCTCACGAACCATGAGTGGTCCTTTTTCTCGCCGACGTCCTTGCCTACCTCGGTCACCTGTGCCGTGCCGGTCTTGCCGGCGATCTCGAATTCGGGGATGCGAATGCCCGCACCGGTTCCGCCGCCGTTGACCACGGCCCACAGTCCCTCGACCACGACCTTTTCCTGTTCAGGCGTCATCGGGATAAGTTTCGGTTCGGGGCGTTGAAAGCCGAAGCCGTCGCGTGCCGGAAAATAACCTTCGGTATCTTTCTCGCCGATCGCGGCAATCGGCTTGAACTCTTTCAGAAAATGCGGCACATACATTTTGCCGTGGACGCCGATGCTCGCCACGGCGCGAAGCATCGATATCGGCGTAGCGACGACCGTATCCTGTCCGATCGACGCGTAAACGGTTCGGATGTCGCTCCATTTGCCCTCGCGTTTCTCGACAATCGGTTTCCAGCTTTTCGGTGACTGAGTGATCTTTTCGTTCGGGATGTCGATGCCGGTTCGCTTGTCGTATTCAAACATCTCGACCATCTCGATCAGGCCCTCGACCTTCATCTTCAGGCCAAGGCGGTAATAATAGCCGTCGCACGATTTCGTGATCGCGTAACTCAGCGGCGGCGATCCGTGACTGCCCATGCAGCGCGTGAATTTGTTCCCGACCTGTATGCCGCCGCCGCACGCGAGGTTTGAGCGTTCGACCGTGATTGCTCCCTGCTGAAGCGCGGCCACCGATTCGGGAATCTTCCAGGTCGAGCCGGGCGGATAGCGGCCCTGGATCGCTCGGTTGTAAAGCGGACGCTGCGGGTCCTGCCAATACGCGGCGATCTGTTTGCGGCCTTCCCTGGTCTTGCTGCCCTGAGTGAAAACGTTCGGGTCGTACGACGGGAGCGACGCCATCACGAGCATCTCGCCGTTGTTCGGGTCCATGGCGATGATCGTTCCGCGTTTTGTCGGCGTGGCGGCAAGCTGCTGTTCGGCTGCGGTCTGAAGATCGAAATCGATGGTCGTAATAAGGTCTTGCCCGGCCTGCGGCTCGATGCGCGCGATCTCGCTCTGCACGCGACCGCGGCTGTCAACGATCACTTTTCGATAGCCGGGACGCCCGCGCAAATACTCATCGTAATACTCTTCAAGGCCGCCTTTGCCGATAATGTCGCCCGGGCGAAAACCCTTTTCCAAATAGGCCGGGTCCTCCAACTGTTTCGGGCTGATCTCGCCGACGTAGCCGAGGAAGTGCGCCATGCTCGTGGCGTGCGGGTAAAAACGCTGCGGCTGCAGCTCGACGCGCAGCTCGGGAAATTCGAGCGAGTGCGATTCGACCCACGCAATGTCCTGCATCGACGCGTTGTCCTTCAGCACGAGCGTTTCGAAATCGTTCTGCTTCTTTATCGCCCTGAGCCGCTCGCGCACGTACGGCGGTTCGAGGCTGAGGCCGCGTGCATAATCGTCGACGCGCTCGTTCACGTCGATGCCCTTGATCGGCTCGTTCGACATCACGACGTTGAACGTCGGCCGCGAATCGACAAGTATCCTGCCGTTGCGGTCAAAGATCGCGCCGCGCGGCGCCGGAATCGGGATCAGGCGAATGCGCTGGTTTTCGGCACGCTCGGCGTAATACTCGCCGCGAACGACCTGCAGATAATAAAGCCGTGCGCCGAGCAAACCAAGAAGCACGAACGCAACGATCTGGATCGTTATGACTCGGCCGCCAAGATTTTGAGAATATTCGTTGAGCTTCATTTCGTGCTACTTGTGAAGTCTGATCGGGTTTCGACGCCGCGTCTGCCGCCGCGACGAAATTGAGTCGCGTCTCGGCCTGCGGGCCCTGTCCGCCAATGCAAAATCGAGAAAAAGGTAAACGGCCGTTCCCGCGATCGTTGTCCCGATGAGCGTATAGGCAACGGTGAACATCACCGAAACATTCGGTTCCTGACCGAGCAGGCGATGAAGACCGTAATACACCATATCATCGAGGAGCGACGCTCCGGCTATGACGGGAATGCGGAGCAAAAGGTTGTCCATGTACACGCGCCGCGCGATCTCGCTAACTACAAATGCGATAAGGGTTTTTGAGAATGCATTGGCCCCCAAAAGGCCGCCGCTCAGAGCATCGATAGCAAGACCCGCAAAGGTGCCGAAAAGAACCGCCTTTACAGCGTCTCGCTGAAGTGCCGCGTACACAACAATGATCAACGGAAGATCGACATACGCGAACGGCTCCGCAATGTTGCGCAGCGTCCACTGCAGCAGCACGGCGAGGATCAGGGCGATTGTGATCTTTACGTTGTTCATAAGAAGCACGCAGTTGGCAGCGGCAGTTGGCAGTCACCGCGGAAGAAACTTCTCGGGGTGCCTTATCATGTCCCCGAGGATCCGGCCAATCTCCATTTATTCGTCAGCCAATTTTTCCTGCACCTCTTTGTTGATGTATCCACAATCTAAGGATACATCCAGCTAAACTTGCGTTTCTGTACCTTCGCCGTCAGCATCCCTCCAGCCAATTTAATAACCCGACTGGCAACTGCCTACTTCTTAACCGCGTTGGGCAGCTTTTGTTCGAAATTCGGCGTCGGCGGCGGTTCGTATAAAAGCACGCCGACCTCCTGCATCGACGTCAGCTCTGCGCTCGGCCGAATGTAAATCCGATGCGGTGTTGTGGCCGAGCCGGAAACGACCTCGACGATCTCGCCGACCTTTAACCCGCCAGGATAAATGCCGTCCTGTCCGGTTGTATACACCGTTTGCCCGACCTGCACGTCCGCCGAGCCTGAAACGTAGCGCATCTCGACAACGTCTTTTTCGCTCGTGCCCGAAATGACGCCGAGGGCACCCGACAAACCGACCTCACCGACGACAGCGCCGACGCCCGATTTGTCGCGCGTTATGAGATCGACCTGCGAAGTCAGCGGCCCGACCGCCGTGACACGGCCGACCAAACCGCCGTCGGTGACCACCGGCATATTTAGCTTTACGCCGTCGAGACTGCCCTTGTTTATGATCGACGAATCGAACCAAACAGAAGGATCGCGGCCGATGATCCGGGCCGGAAGCACGTTGATCTTGCTTTGCTGTTTGAGGCCGAGGAGATTCGTCAGGCGGGCGTTTTCAGCCGAGAGATCGTCCTTCTGCTTCAGCTCGACCTGAAGCTCCTGGACCTTCTGCTTCAGTGCGTCGTTCTCGCTTTGAGCGGAACGCAAATTCGCGAACGAGCTGAAATAATTCGAGACCGAGGAGGTGACCGTGGTGACGGGCGATTGAATAAAATCAGCGGCGGTCTGGCCCCAAACGCGTATGATCCGCTGGCCGCTGTTGATCTCGCGCGCGTCGAACGCCATTAGGATAAAGTTAGCCAAAAGCAGAATGATCACCAGCCACGGCGTCATTCTCCATACTTCTTGTTGACTACGCTCAACCATCCTTCTAAGTCTAAAGTCCCAAGTCCAATGTCCAAGGTCATTCTGATGTTTTCGACACTGGACTTTAGACTTTGGACATTGGACTTCCTAACTGCCAGTCATAAGCGAATTGTCCCACTTGACACGCTTCAAGAGTTCGATGTCTGAGAGCATCTTGCCGGTGCCTAAAACTACGGAGGAAAGCGGGTCGTCGGCGATGACCACGGGAAGGCCCGTCTCGATCATCAGCCGTTTGTCGAGATTTTTGAGCAGCGCGCCGCCGCCGGTGAGGACGATGCCCCGCTCGACGATGTCGGCAGAAAGCTCGGGCGGGGTGCGTTCGAGCGCGACGCGAACCGCATTTATGATTGTCGAGACCGAATCGGAAAGCGCCTCGCGCACCTCTTCGTCGGTCATCGTTATCGTCTTCGGGATGCCTTCGATCAGGTTGCGGCCTCGAACGTCCATCGAGAGCGGCTCGTCAAGCGGGAATGCGCTTCCCAAAGCGATCTTGATCGCTTCGGACGTGCGTTCGCCAATCAGCAGATTGTATTTGCGCTTGATGTACTGCGTGATCGATTCGTCCATCTCATTGCCGGCGACACGCACCGCACGCGAATAGACGATGCCGGACAGCGAGATCACCGCAATGTCGGTCGTGCCGCCGCCGATATCGACGACCATGTTGCCGTGCGGCTCGGTTATCGGCAGCCCGGCGCCGATGGCGGCGGCCATTGCTTCTTCGACGAGGTAAACTTCGCTCGCTTTCGCGCGATACGCGCTGTCTTCAACCGCGCGGCGCTCGACCTGCGTGATTTCGGACGGGATGCCGATCACCACGCGCGGGCGCACCCACGATTTGCCGTTGTGCGCCTTGCGGATAAAATGCTGCAGCATCTTTTCCGTGACTTCGAAGTTGGCGATCACGCCGTCCTTCATCGGGCGGATCGCGACGATGTTGCCCGGCGTGCGGCCGAGCATCTCCTTCGCGTCGCGGCCGACGGCCTCGACCTGATTGGTCACCTTGTTGATCGCAACGATCGAAGGCTCGCTCACCACTATGCCGCGCCCTTTCGCGTAAACGAGCGTATTCGCCGTGCCCAGATCGATCGCAAGATCGCTGGAAAATAAACTAAATAAAGACTTTAGTGCCATTTTGTCCCGATTCTCCGGGCATACTTCGCCCGCCTGTCTTGTCTCAAATTGTTTGAAAGTAACGGCGTCGCCCCAAAACACCGACAAGGTATGATTTTTGAAGAAACCGAATCCCCAAACGAACTAATCTGCTAGCATACACTTTTTGCACCGGTTTTTTCTACTGTAATCTGCGGAATTTGTGAAAGTTTTTTTGAGACTGGAACGCAGGAAGCCTGCCTCTCCAGTCGCGCTATTCGCCGTGCTCTTTCGCTATTACGCGATCGGGGGAGCCGTCGGTGCCGGCGTCGATGTTGGGTAGGATGAATTCGGTCCGCTCTTCGGAGACGTCCGGTTCGAGCGCGGCTTTGAGCACGTCGCTGACGCGCGTGGCGGGGATGATATCGAGCTCCTTGCGGACGTCTTCGGGGATCTCTTCGGCGTCGTTTTCGTTTTGCGCGGGAAGGATGATGCGGCGGATGCCGGCGCGATGAGCGGCCAGAACCTTTTCCTTTATGCCGCCGACGGGAAAGACGAGGCCGGACAGCGTGATCTCGCCCGTCATGGCTGTGTCCGTTCGCACCTTGCGGCCGGTGTAGAGCGAGGCCAGAGCAGAGGCCATTGTGACGCCGGCGCTTGGCCCGTCTTTGGGGATCGCGCCAGCCGGAACGTGCAGATGCACGCCGTTGGTTTTTATCATGTCTGGGTCGAGTCCGAACTCAGGCGCGTGCGACCACAGGTAACTCCGCGCCGCCTGTGCAGATTCCTTCATCACGTCGCCGAGCTGACCGGTCAGCGTGAGACCGCCGCCGCCGGGCAGCATCGTAGCTTCGATAAATAACACCTCGCCGCCCATTTCGGTCCACGCCATGCCGGTTGCGACGCCCGTTGGCAATTCCTCGCGGGCTGACTCGGGGAAAAATTTTGGCGGGCCGAGATATTCCTTTACTTCTGCGGGCGTGATGACGTATTTATTCGAAGTGCCCCGGTCGCTACCGCTCCCGGTTCCGACTTGTTGACCGTTTCCGTTTGTGCTTGTTGCTACTTTCAATGCGATCTTGCGGGCGAGATTGCCGATCGCTCGTTCAAGCTGGCGGACGCCGGCTTCGCGAGTGTAGTGCGAGGTGAGCAGGTTGATCGCCGCGTCGGTGATCTCGAATCGGTCTTCCGTCAAACCGTTCTCGGTTATCTGTCTCGGCACGAGGTATTGCTTGGCGATGTTGAGCTTTTCGCGGTCGCTGTAGCCGGCTAGCTGGATGATCTCCATGCGGTCGCGGAGCGGCATGGGAATAGGCCCAAGCTGGTTGGCGGTGGCAATAAAGAATACGTTCGACAGGTCGAAAGGCAGATCGAGGTAATTGTCGCGAAACGTGTTGTTCTGCGCCGGATCGAGAATTTCGAGCAAGGCGGAGGCCGGGTCGCCGCGAAAATCGTGACCGAGCTTATCCACTTCGTCCAGCATTATTACCGGATTGTTCACGCCGACGCGTCGGAGCGCCTGAATGATGCGGCCCGGCATCGCGCCGATGTAAGTGCGGCGGTGGCCGCGAAGCTCGGCTTCGTCTCGCATGCCGCCAAGCGACATCCGCTCGAATTCGCGCCCCAAAGCTCGCGCGATCGATCGACCCAAACTGGTTTTGCCGACGCCCGGCGGGCCGACGAAAAGCAGAATCGGGCTTTTCGAATCAGGACGCAGCTTTACCACGGCCAGCGATTCGAGAATGCGTTCCTTTATGTCTTCGAGACCGTAATGATCTTCGTCGAGGATCTTGCGGGCTTCGTTCAGGTCGAGCTTTTCCTCGCTCGCTTTTCGCCACGGCAATTCAAGGACGTATTCGAGATAAGTGCGTATGACGTGAAAGTCAGGTGCCGACTGCGGGAGAGCTTCCATCCGCTTCAGTTCGCGTTCGGCTTCCTTGCGCACGTCTTCGGGCAGGTCGGCAGTGTCGAGCCGCTCGCGAAGCTGGCCAGCCTCTGCCTTTTCGCCTGTCTCGTCCTCGCCGAGCTCCTTCTGGATCGCCTTCATCTGCTGCCGCAGCACGTAATCGCGCTGCGATTTGTCCATCTCGGTCTGTGCTTCGGTGGCGATCTTCGAACGGATCTGCATTATCTCAAGCTCGCGCGCCAGGGCGGCGTGAGTAAGCGTGAGCAGGCCATCGACCGAATCCGCTTCGAGCATTTTCTGCTCGGTCTCGACGCCGAGATCGAGCACCGACGCCATAAAGTAGGCAAGCTGCACCGCATCCTGCTGCGTCATCACCGCCATGCGGATCTCGGGTGGAATGTTGGGCAACAGCGCGAGCGCCTGCTGGATCATGCCCTGAATGTTTCGCTTGAGCGCCTCGATAGCTTCCTCGTCGCGGCGGACGAGCTCGGGCAGCACCTCGATCTTTGCGGTGATATGCGGCGTGTCTTTCAGCCACTCGACAACTTTGAAACGGTCCATTCCCTGCACGATCAGCTGCATCACGCCGTCGTTACGCATCATCCGCTTGACGCTGACGATGGTGCCGACCCGATAGAGATCTTCAAATTTTGCCTCATCGCCGTTTACATTTGCGGTTTTTGTGGTGATGCAGCCGAGCAGTTTTTCTTCCGTTGCGAGCGCGGCCTCGGTCGCCAGGATCGAACGGTCGCGGCCGACAGCCAGCGGCACAACCGTTTCGGGGAACAGAGTCGTGTTCTGCAGCGGCAAAATCGGCAGCTCGAACGGCTGCGGTATCGACGGCCGTGTTATTTTAGGTTTTTCTGTTGCTTCGTCAGCCATTCTAAATTCTTCTATCGTCGCCTCCGGGTTCACCTCAGCAGGAGCTCTGTGTTAGATAATCTTTTACCGCAGAGTATGCCGAGCTTAGCCAGAGCTCGCGAAAAAGACGGTATTACAAACTACCTTTAGCCGACGTGCGGCTGGCTGTCAGCGAAGTTCTACTTCGCCTTTTTCAACCTGATTATCAACAAACCGTTCTCGAACATGTGATCCACTTGCACACCGTCAATCGAGGCCGGAAACGCGAGCGATTTTTCGAAACGGCTATACGTTATTTCCATTTGATGATACGAAACGCCCGCCGCACAAGACTTGTCCTTTCGACAGCCCGCGATGTAAAGTTGGTTGCCTTGAACTTCGATCTCCACGTCCTCAGCCGCGACGCCCGCCAATTCGACCTTTACTATCCAGCCTTCCTCGGTCTGATACACATCCGCCGCCGGCAACCAAAGCGGCCCCGAAGGCTTAACATGCTTCGACGAGCCGAGGAACTGAAAATGTCGGTTAAATGACTTTGCCATCACGTTCAATGCAAACTGCAAAACGTAAAATGTAAAATACGGGTATCATTTTACATTTTAAATTTTGAATTATTTCTTACTCCAAAATGCGCTACCGCTTGATATTTCTTCAAGCGTTTCGGCGATCTCGCGTTCGTCCTCCATTTCGAGAGCGATGTCGGCCATGGCAATGATGCCGGCGAGTGTGCCGATTTCATCGACCACGGGGACGCGGCGGACCTGTTTATCGCCCATCAGACGGATCGCTTCGAAGGCGAAATCGTCGGGGCGGACGGAAAAGATCTCGGTCGTCATCGCATCGCCGACGGGCGTCGAGGCATCGCGCCCTTCGGCCAGCGTGCGCACGACGATATCGCGGTCGGTGACGATGCCGACGAGCTTTCCGTTTTCGACAACCGGCATCGAACCCACATCGCCATCGCGCATCATCGCGGCAACGTCGCAAATCGGCGTGTCGGGCGCGGCCGTTTTCACGTCCGTCGTCATTATATCGCGGCACCGCACCCGCGACCGCCCTTGCGCCGAAACTTCGCCCATAAGGCTATTTTCTGCGAGACGCCGCGAGAAAGCAAGAAGAATGCGATTTGAGATTTGAAATTTCGGATTCAGATCACGATTTGCGCGTTCAGCGGCATTCGGCAAAACTATAAATAGATGCGAATTCCGTGTCAGTAGCCCGCACGTAAGTAAGGGCTCGCGGTGGCCACGATGAGATCTCCCTCACGGTCGGGCCACTGACACCGGTCGTCTCTGCAAAGATGGGCAAGCATCGCCAGAACAAACACAAGCCGCGCCGTGAAGGTAAAATTGTAACCGTCGGGCGTGCCAAATCGGTTCCGCCCGGACGCGGGGCAACCGTGCAGCTGAAAGACGGCAGCGAGGTCGCGCTGTTTAACGTCGGCGGCACGTTCCACGCCGTCGAGAATTTCTGTCCGCACAAAGGCTATCCGCTCGCCGATTCCGAACTTCACGGCAGCATAGTCGAATGCGAGCACCACGGCTGGCGGTTCGATGTGCGCACCGGCGAATGCTTCACCAAATCAAGCTGCTCTCTCGAGCGGTATCACGTGCGGGTCGAGGACGGAATGATAAAAATCAAGATTTAAATCCACGAGATGCGTCTCGGTGGTTCAATCCTTTTTGACCTCCGTCATGCGGATCATTCGTTCCAGCGCGATGTTGGCGTGGTGCTTTGTTTCCTCATCGACCGCGATCTCGTTCACGACATTTCCGTCAAGCAAATTTTCAATCGCCCAACCAAGATTCTGCGGAGCAATGCGGTACATCGTGGCGCACATGCAGAGGTCGGGCGCGAGCAGGCGAATTTCCTTATCGGGGAAACGCTGTGCGAGCCGATTGACGAGATTGACTTCGGTGCCGATCGCCCATTTCGTTCCATCGGGCGCGTTTTCTACCGTCTTGATTATGTAGCTCGTCGAGCCGTCGAGATCGCTTTTTTCGACGACCTCGCGCACGCATTCGGGATGCACCAGCACCTGAACGCCCGGAACTTCGTCGCGTATCTTGTCCACATGCCACGTCTTGAACCTTCCGTGAACGGAACAATGTCCGCGCCAAAGAATTAGCTTCGCGTCGTGCAATTGTTCCTCGGTGTTACCGCCAAGTTCCTCGTGCGGGTTCCACAACGCCATCTTGTCGAGCGGGATGCCAAACTTTGCGCCGGTGTTGCGGCCAAGATGCTGGTCGGGGAAGAAGAACATTTTGTCGTACTCTTTCAAATAAATATCAAACAGCGGAACGGCGTTTGACGAGGTGCAGACGACGCCTTCATTGCGCCCGCAAAACGCCTTGATAGCGGCGGAGGAATTCATATACGTGATCGGCGCGACTTTTTGATCGAGCACGCCGATGTCGCCAAGCTGCTGCCACGCATCCTCGACTTGATCGATCGTTGCCATGTCCGCCATCGAGCAGCCCGCGCCGAGATCGGGAAGGATGACGCGTTGATGATCTTTGCCAAGGATGTCGGCCGATTCGGCCATGAAATGCACGCCGCAGAAAACGATGTAATCGGCGTCCGTCTGTGACGCCATCACCGAAAGCTGATACGAATCGCCCGTCAGATCAGCATGCTTGATAACATCATCACGCTGGTAATGATGACCAAGTACGATGACCCGTTTCCCAAGCTCGCGCCGCGCTCTCTCAATACTTTCGGCGATCTCCGCATCGGACATCACCAAAAAGTCCTCAAGCGCGTGCGTCTCTTCTGCAACCGCTGTCATACGAAAATGATTACGCTTTTAACAGCGAAAGCGCAAGCGGCTCAACACAGAGGCTAGCAAGTTCGCAATCTATTTTGAGCTGAGCAATAATTCAGCGTAATGGTTTGGGTATCGTCCGCGTTGAGCGAGGGTTTCACGTTCGAGGACATGCTCGTCGTCGTTAATTCTCAAGATACGAATGGTCGCTTCACCAATTCTTGAAAGCGGGGTAAAAATAACATCATCGAGCCTGAAATGCTCGAGCCATTTGTCAGTTCGCGGATTATAAAACCGAACAAGTTGGGAATCCGGACCGAGCGATGCAATGTCGCTTCCTTTATTTCGGTTACAAAAAGCGCATGAGAGAGCGAGATTCTCCGGCCCCGATGATCCGCCGTGCTTCAAGCTGATGATATGTTCTATCTGATGCCGGTAGTAGGAATCTTCTTCGGCGATAAGGCAGTATTCGCAGATCGCGTTTGCGCGTTCGATGGCAAAGCGGCGAGTTTCCGCGCCGATGTATTCAACCATTGCTGAGGAAGTCGCGCGCGCGGGCCTTGGCAAGCCGCATCAAGTGCTCGATCTGCATGTAATGATCAAGTTCGGACTTTTCGGCTGCGGATAATTCGTTTAGCTTTTCTTTCCGAAGCAATTCGGAAACTCTACTCTGCGATTTTTCGGAAGGGCGAAAGGCAATTACATTCTGCGGAGTCGTTCCGGCAGCAATGAAATCGACAACCTCCTCGTATGCTTTGAGTGTGCCCATATGCATGTTAAGAATACGTTACCAACGTATCCAATTACAAGGTTTTCTTGCGGCGAGATTCAAATGCGTCCAGTAATTTTTTCGATTATGAGGACCACGCCGTAAGTCAGTGCCGCGATGGCGGCGGCCATGGGTATGGTTAATATCCAGGCCCAGACGATGCGCCTGGCAACGCCCCATTTTACGGCTGAAAAGCGCTTTGCCGAGCCGACGCCGACGATGGCGCCGGTGATGGTGTGCGTGGTGGAAACGGGCACGCCCGTGACGGTCACGGCGGCGAGCGTCGCGGCAGCGGCCGTTTCGGCGCAGAAGCCGCCTACGGGCTGCAGCTTTACGATCTTCGTCCCCATAGTTTTCACGATGCGCCAACCGCCGGAAAGAGTACCCAAACCGATGGCAGCGTGGGCGGCGAGCACGACCCAGAGCGGAACTTCTGGCAGTTTAGAACCGGCGACCCAACCTTCGAAGTAACCTCCCGCGGCGAGCGCGATCGTGATCATGCCCATCGTCTTTTGCGCGTCGTTGCCGCCGTGGCCGAGCGAGAATGCCGCCGCGGAAAAAAGCTGCCCGATGCGGAAAACTTTATCGACTCTGTTCACGGAGACGCGATGAAATATCCAGTAAACGATCACCATCAATGTAAAGCCGAGCGTCATGCCGATCAGCGGCGAGAGAACGATGAACGACAGCGTCTTGATCCACCCCGAAGCCTTTAACACAAACAGAGGATTGGTAAAGCCCATCCCCTCGACAAAAACGGATTGATAGATAAATGCCGTCATCGCTGCGCCTGCATAGCCGCCGACAAGCGCGTGCGAACTGGACGTAGGAAGGCCGAGATACCAGGTGATCAGGTTCCAGATAATAGCGCCGAGCACGCCCGCGAGCAGCACAAAAAGCTGGTCGCTGCCGCGAATCAGGGCGATGTTCACCATATCGCCGCCGATGGTTTTCGCCACGGCAGTTCCGAAAACAAGAAACGCGATGAAGTTAAAAAACGCCGCCCACGCGACCGCGACGCCGGGCGATAGAACGCGCGTCGCGACCACCGTTGCTATCGAATTCGCGGCGTCGTGAAACCCGTTTACGTAATCGAAAACGAGCGCGATAAAAATGATAAAGATTACAAGACTGAAAGCTACGGTTTGTCCATCCATAGATAGTTGATAGTTGACGGTTGATAACTGATAATCAGGCGGCGAATAAAGGAAATTTAAGTTTGATAGAGGCTTTTCCGTTTGGAAGTTTTGATCGCCGCAGTCAACATTTTCTGAATCTCCTCGCAGTCGCTTATCAGCGAGAATGCCAGTTTTGCTTCCAGTGCCTCACTGTCTCGTAACAGTCTCAGCCAATAGTTGGTCTCGGTGGCTTCCTTTAACGCTATCGATAACTTGTGTATGAATCTTTGCTCGATTGAGCTTGATTCGCTTCTTCAATGTTCGCGCCGATCGAAGTGCCCGCTCTCAATACCTGCTTTGCAAGCACAAATTCATGTTTCTCGGCTATTAGATAACGTGAAAGTTTCACCATGCGAAGTGCAAACGCATACGACTTAGTTTTAAGAATACTCTCAGCCACACGAACTATCCGCTATCAACCGTAAACTATCAATTATGCTTGAGGACTATGCTCTCGATGATGTTGCCGACGCTTTCGCAGCGGTCGGTTCCGTTTTCAAGAATTTCGTAAAGCTCTTTCCACTTGATCAGGCGGATCGGGTCGGGCGAGTTTTTGAAAAGATCCGCCATCGCGTGGAAATAAACGTCGTCCGCCTCGTTTTCGAGTCGTTGAATCTCCTGCAGGTGCGGGCCCATGCCTTGGGCGTGTTCGAGCAGCAGCGTCGATGCGTGGATCTCGTCTGCAAGCTTTTGCATTATGACGGCCAGCTTGATCGCGTACTGGTCGGATTCGTGGATGTCGTACATCACGGTGGCTCGGGCGGCCGCGTCGATGTAATCGCACACGTCGTCGAGCGCGACCGACAGCGTATAAATGTCCTCGCGGTCGAACGGCGTGATGAAGGATTTGTTGAGCTTCGTCGTGATCGTGTGCGTCAGTTCGTCGCACTGGTGCTCAACGTCTTTGATCTTTTTCGAATGCGATTCGAAATTATTGTCGGACGACTGCAGCATCTCGACCAAAAGTCCGGACGCCTCCTGTACCTTCTCGCTCATCTGCGTAAAAAGCGTGAAGTAATGGGTTTCCTTGGGTAATAAGCTGAACGCCATTTTTGCCTTTCTCCATTAACAAATTTTTGAATGAAAAACCTAAATATATTCCAGGCCGACGGCGCCGGCCTAATGCTCTGCAATTTCCGCCGTGCTGTGCTTAATAAACACAGCCTCTCGTAAATAAACATTGAGTTCGCAAATGTCCTTTACGTAATCGCCGATCCGTTCCAAATGTTTCGCGACGAACAGCAGATGCGCGGCTCCGGTCGTCGTGTTCGGATCGTCACGCATCATTTCTATCAACTCATCGAATACGCGTCGGTAGCAATCGTCTATCTGTTTATCGCGAAGAATAACGGCACGCGACGTTTCGGCGTCCTCGGCCGTAAAGGCGTCAAGCGCCTGTTTGAGCATGTCGCCCGCGACCTCGGCCATCAGCGAAAAATCGACGTAGTTATTTACCTGCGGCTCGTTGTTGAGCACTAGCGAAGCTTCAGCGATGCTGGCGGCGTGATCGGCAATACGCTCGAGTATCGGCGTGATCTTCGCCACAGAAACCACGAGCCGAAGATCGTGCGACATTGGCTTATGCGAGGCGAGGATGTCGATGCACAACCGGTCGATCTCGAGCTCCATCTTATCTATGATTTCATCTTCGTCCGTTACGGCCTTCGCCATTTCCGAATCGCGTTCGGTGAGCGCACGCATCGCGTTCTTAACCGCAAGCTCGGTTTTTCCGCCGAGCAGCAGAATTTTGTCGCGTAGCAGGTTCAGTTGTTCATCAACGTATCGGTCTTGCATCTCTAAAGCTAAAAAAACTTGTTCCGATGTCTAAATTATACTCATCGTCGCGTTGTTCCAATCCTGCGTTAATAGAGAGTTAACATCCTGTTAACATGACCGCCTAAGTGTGTGCAGCCCAACTTTTCTGCAACGCAAAAGGCGCAACATTCCATCAAAACACCGTAATTAACCGCGGATTGTTTTATATTTGATCTACCGAAATTCGCGGGAGCAGGAGGAGGGAAAATGATAAGAAACGGTAATTTTCGTAAGAAATTAGTTTCGTTCAGTTTGGCGATGACGATGCTTGTGCTGCCGCTTGCGGCGACGGCGCAGACGGCCGTCAGTCTGCCGGACAATAAATACAAGGTTCAGGACGACGTCGATCTCGGCCGCAAAACGGCGGCACAGGTCGAGCAGCAGTTTCCGATACTGAACGACGGCGTGGTGACCGACTATGTGCAGGACATCGGACAGCAGCTTGTGGCAAACATCCCGTCGCAGTTTCGCCAGCCGGCGTTCGATTATCGATTCAAGGTGGTGAATGCGAGCGACATCAATGCGTTCGCGCTTCCCGGCGGGCCGATGTACGTTAACCGCGGCATGATCGAAGCCGCGAAAAACGAAGGTGAAATGGCCGGCGTGATGGCGCACGAGATAGCACACATCGCATTGCGGCATTCGACCGCACAGGCCACGAAGCAAAGCAGCGCCGGCAACGTGCTCGGCACGATCGGTTTGATTCTCGGCGGAGCGATCCTGGGCGGGCAGACAGGCGCGCAGCTCGGCGCTCTCGGAGCGCAGGCATTGCAGACGCGTTACAGCCGCGAATTCGAAACGCAGTCGGATATTTTGGGTGCACGCATCATGGCCGACGCGGGCTATGATCCGCGCGATCTGGCGAACATGTTCCGCACCATAGAAGGTCAGCGTGAAGGCGGCCGCCTTCCGGAATTCCTGAGCAGCCACCCGAATCCGGGCAATCGCTACCAGAACATCAACCGCGAGGCGACGCGGCTAAACGTCTCGCCGCGGCCGATCAAGTCAACGGCCGGTTTCCGCCGCGCTCAGGCTCGCTTGCGCGAAATGTCGCCGGCACGGACGATGGCGCAAATCCAGCGCGATTACCAAAGCGGTCAGAGCGGATCGAACAACAGCGCAATCGCGAACGGGCAATATTCGCGCAACGTCGCTTACCCGTCCGCTCGGACGCGCGTTTACACGGGCGGCAGCCTTTTCCGAATCAGCGTGCCGACCAACTGGCGCGAATTTCCGGGAAACAATGACGTGACCTTCGCGCCTAACGGCGCCTACGGCGGACAGGGCATCACCCACGGCGCGATGATCGGCGTTTTTTCGCAGCAAGGCGCAAATTTGCGCGGCTCGACGGAGTCGTTCGTTCAAAGCCTGCTGAACGCCAATCCGTACCTTCGCCAACGCACCGGCTTGACGCGCAGCTACGTCGATTCGCGGCAGGGTTTTATTACGTCGCTCACCGGCCGCTCGCCGATAACCAATCAGGGCGAACGCGTGACGATCTACACCGCCGACACCCGCGACGGCCGCGTCTTCTACGCCATCACAGTCTCACCCGAGGCTGAATCATTCCGTTACGACAATACTTTTCGGAATATGATAAGTTCCGTTCAGTTGAATTGATCAAAGTAACGCCGGCGTCTTCGTCGGCTTTACACTTTTAGCCTTTTGAGTGTTTTCTTTTATCGGCAAAACAATAAGGATTTTGAGTTATAAATAAATATGCCCTATTGCCTCATTTAAAAATCTTGATGAAATGACATTCGTTGGCTCACGTAAAAATCTTGATGAACGTTTTGTTAGGACTTCGGGCGGTGTTTGGAGCAGGGCCTGAAGTCGGTTAATAA
>Ga0187894_10003250_pt1 | contig 18444 bp, 15 predicted proteins | sample GBC1701081metaG_FD_136650 | JGI IMG/M metagenome (GOLD analysis project Ga0187894, IMG submission 136650) | White microbial mat communities from a lava cave in the Kipuka Kanohina Cave System on the Island of Hawaii, USA - GBC170108-1 metaG ...
CCAGGTGGTTAACTCCACTGACGGTGTCAGGCGGTTACTAGGGTGAGGAAGGTAGCCGCCAAATTTCAGGCGCTTGCAGTTATCCCACGGCTGCAAGCGCCTTTTCTATTTTGAGCCTTGGCGCATTCGCTCCGGTTACGATGATATGCGGTTGATAGCCGGTATCAATACTTCCTCGTGGAATTTGTCGCAGCCGACGCAGAAATTCTGATAAAGCTTGCCGGACGGCGATCGGATGGTCGAAGCCTCGATGAATCTCTCCACCGTCCAGCCGTGCGCAATCCCCATCCGCTCGGGATGACCCATCGAGAGCGCTTCGTAGACCGGGTTGCCGGCGAGACGCTCCAGAATCGCTTCCAACTTCTCTTCGAGCAGGTTGCCAATCGGCGCCTTGGTCTTGATGCAGCACGGATAGACGTTTCCGTTCGGTTCGACCGAGACCTCGGAGCCTTGATACCGGTACTGCAAAAAGTTGAGCGCGCCTGACCATCGGTTGCAAAAGTTGTCACGCAGCGTCGCCGTCGAAATCTCGTTCTGTTGCGCGCGCCCGCGCGGCCATAGGGGGCCGATCCAGGCGTCTTCGGTCGCGCCGAAGAATGAGAAGTAGCGGCTTCCCATCTCAGCCTCTCCCGCGCTTTCGGCTACCAGCGACTTGAACACCATGCCGCGCGACTCGAAGATTCGAGTCAGTTTGGCGACGAGCTTTTCCTGCGCCGCTTTGGTTTCCAGCCCATCGTGATGATGATCGATGCCGGAGACCGAGATTTGCCAGACGTGATGCGTGAGCAGCTCGTCCACGATCTTCTCGGTCACGAGGTCACCGGTCGTCTGGACAATCAACTTCACCTCGCCGCCGTATTTTCGATGGAGCAGGTCGAGGGCGGAATAAAGCACGCGCTCGCGCACCGGCTCGAGCAAAATCTCGCCGCCCGCGAGAATGACGCGCCCGATCTTCTCTCGCGGCCGGCCCGTCTGGGGGTCGCAGTCGTTAAGATCGAGATAGATCATGCGGTCGGGGAAGTTCTCGATGATGCGCGCGTGATTAACCGCGCTCTCTTCCGTCACGCGCCGCAGATCGGCCCCATAATACGGACGGAACCGGTCCTCATAGCAATGATGACAGGCGCGATGGCAGAGAAAAGTTGCGACGTAATAGATCGATTCCATTGAGACGCCTCCGCTCTGAAGATAGGCGCTTTGATACTCTGCTTAGCTTCATGGCCCAATCCTCCGTTAAAGTATATACCCGCTACACCTATTTTTATTCCAAACCCGCTTCGAGCGGCAAGCGCTTTTCCGCGAAAATCCGATGCGCGCCGGAATAAAAAACCGGCGATTCATATTACCTCCAGATGCGGAGAGCAACGCTGGCCAATCCGATTCTACCAATGTCACAATTGCCGCTCCGCGAACCTGGCGTTAGGCCCATCAAGGAGACAAGCATAGATATGGATATTTTTGAACCTTTGAATCCAGATTATCAAGAACATGTCAGGTTGGGCTTTGCCCGACAGCGAGTGATGGAAACAATCGGCGCTCGTCTCGTTAGGATCGAGCCTGGTCAGGTCGAGATTGAGCTCGACTATAGAGAGGATTTGACTCAGCAACACGGCTATCTCCACGCTGGTATCATTACCGCTATAGTGGATTCCGCATGCGGATTCGCAGCCCATACTCTCATGCCGCCGGGTTCCGGGGTTCTAACTGTGGAATACAAGGTCAACTTTACGTCGCCGGCGCGAGGCGATAGGTTTTTGGCCAGAGGCCGCGTGATCAAGCCGGGACGTACTCTGACAGTATGCGTTGGGGAAGCGCTGGCAACCGATGGCGCCGAGCAAAGGATTGTTGCGGTGATCCAGACGACAATGATGAGGGTGTCCGACTTTACCTGATGTTGATTTTGACTACGTTGGCGAGGCTCCCGTCCGCATCAACTCCGATGCCCCGGCAACCATCCCATCCGCTGCCGCCGAGATAGGTGGTGTAGAGAATCGCCGTGCCCGCCGCGTTCAGCTTCATCACACAGCCCTCGGTCTGGCCGCCCCGGTATTCGGTCTGAAATGCGCCTGGCGTCGTCTCCAACCCGCCATGCTGCACATATCCGCAGAGGTAAATGTTCCCGGCGCCGTCCAGCGCGACTTGATTCCCGACTGGGCGACTGGGCGACTGGGCGACTGGGCGATGGGGAGGAGGGGAGATGGCCTCTGCTCCTCTCCCCATCGCCCCGTCGCCCCGGCGCCTCATCGCTCGCATTCCGCAACTCCAACACGGCCTCAGCCGGCTTCAGTCCTAGGCGATAACCCGGCCCGCGCGCGGTGAACTTAGCCTGGCCCCGGCTGCTTTCAAAGCTTAGTGGGAGCTTGCCGAACGCGCCATCAATCTGTGGGCGGCGAGCCGCGTCCGCCGGAGCAACCAGGATACCGTCCGAGCGAAGATTCCACCTTAGCGTGAAACAAAGCGCGATAAGCAGCATCAACGTCAGACGAGGTATTGCGTTTGAATGCCGCCGACGATCTCGCTTATCGGGTTGACCTCCCCGACTTGGAAAGTTTGCTGGAATCAACCGCCAAGACGCCAAGATCGCCAAGAAAAAGCTAGGGATCAGCCGGCTGAGAGAATGAAAAACCACAGGCTCCGCCATAGCCGCAAGTTGATACCTGGCGATCAGATCGGCGTCGGCCAGCAAAGCGGGGAGGCGCCGCCCCGGTCAACTTTTTCTCTTACTGTTCAGGAGATGCGGTTCCTCTCACAGGAATCTGTAAAAGACTGAATGGAAATATGGCTGAGGTACGTTCCACTGGTCTTAGTTTTTAGGCCATCAGCGATGGCCTCAACTGACTTTGCAAAAGTCCTGGCCGACCGATTAAGAAGGCTTGACAAGCGAAAACAACTTCCATAGATTTCGCTCCGTTATCCCAACTTCATAAGTGTTCTCCTGATCATCACATACCTTGCGTCAAGACCGCGGCGATGCGCTGGCTCTCTTGAGTTTGCTCAGGGTCGGTTTGTTTCGCCGGTTCATGTGGCGTCGGCGTTTGAGCCGTGTCACGTCCGGAATAGCTGTTCATATGCAACGGAGGAACCTGTTTACCACTCCCCATCAAAAGGCAGGTGGGCCGTCAATGGCTGAGGACGCGTTTAATCGTGAACATTCAACCTGAAAACCCTATAGGCTGTGACGGCGCCTCATCCCCTTTTCTGCTTTGTCAGAAAAGTTGATTTTGACCTGCACCAACAAAGGACGCAGGATCTCAGCAAAATTACCCTGGGAGTGAAAATATTTTCCTTGGTTCATTTGCCGCTAACATAGGAACCCATAACATTTCACCACCTCTATGACAGAAAGCTCCCCTGATGTACCCGCCAGTCCGCAGTTGTTCCGGCTTTGCGCGACCCATCCTGAACGAGATGAGCACTGGGAATTGTTCGTTCAACGCTTTAACCCCTTGCTGGCGCGCAGTGTCGTCGTGGCTTGGAGGAGGCATGAACAGGGCTTTGGGCCGCCCAAGGAAGTCGCGGAGGACTTGCTGCAGGATATATACGCGACCATGTTGAAGAATGATGCGCGCTTGCTGCGCAACTTTCGAGGCGACACTGAGGCTGAAGCGCAGGTATATCTGGCGAGGACCGCCATCAATCTAACCACCAGTTATTTGCGCTCCCGGGCCGCGCGGAAACGCGCCGGTGACGAAATTTCCCTGCAGGAACTCCTTGCCGACCAGGGGGAAGCGCGGCTGCCGGAGAGCCGGGAAAGCCCTTTGCGGAGCGTGAACGAGCGCGAGTTTCTGGAAATTCTCCATCGCGTGTTTGAAGGCCCGAACGCCGAACGCGACATTTTGATCCTGCTCCTCTACGCTCGCGAAGGATATTCGCCCGCGGAGATCACGCAACTGAAGATTTGTGAGCTGAAAGAGAGCAGCATCGCCAACCTGCTCGCCCAGATGAAAAGCAAACTGAAAAAATATTTTGCCGGGACTCTATGATTCGCGGTTTTCTTGCGTCCTCTAATGTGAGGGCGTTTCTATGAAGGGAAATAACGTGACAGCTCGGACCCCCGAAGGAAATGGCCACCTGACGTACCAGGAGATTGCCGGCTATTCCGCCGGCTCGCTGGCGGCGGAACAGGAAAGGCGTGTGCAGCGGCATTGCATAGATTGCGCCAATTGCCGCGAGGAACTGACATTGGTGATGCGGGCGCTTCAACCACACAACTCAATAGACCAGCAGCCGGAGTTCGCCGCCCTGCTCGAAGCCGGCGAACAATCCGCCAGGAAGGCCTTGCGCAAATACCCGATGGCGGACGCGCAACCGGCCCTTCCCGAAGAGCCCGCGCGAAGAGCCGAATTGGGGAGACCGGCGGCGTCTCAGAGTCCTTGGGGTTGGCTGACCGGTTGGTTCGCGGCGCCGCGACGCCTGGCCTTCGCCATGCTCGCGGTTGCCATGCTGCTTGCGCTTCCGGCCTGGTGGTTGTGGCAGCGCAACCAGCCGGTCGAACGCGCGATGGCCTCCCTGCGCAAGAGCTGGACGGTCAACCGCCCGCTGGAATCCCGCGTCACTGGCGATTTCCCTCCGCTCCCCTACGAACGCGTCCGGGGCGCCGCCTCCCCCACGGCGCCTGCGCCGGCTCCTATCAATCAAGATCAATTGCAGGCGGCGGAACTAGAACTCAAACTCGCCGTCGCCGACCGGGGTTCTCCACAGGCCCGCCACGCGCTGGCCCGCCTCCATCTGCTCAAGCTGGAATTGGATCAGGCCGAAGATCAACTCCAACAAGTGCTCACAGCCGAGCCGAACAACGCGGCGGCTCACGTGGACATGGCCGCGCTCTATTACGAACGCGGCGCCGCGGAGCAATCCTTCCCAGCCCTGGCGCGCGCCGCCCAGGAAGGCGAAAAAGCCATAGCTCTCGCGCCCAAACTGCCGGAAGCCTGGTTCAACCTGGCGCTGATCCACGAACAGATGCTGCTGATGACCGAAGCGCAAAAAGATTGGGAGCGCTACCTGGAACTCGACGCCACGTCCAAATGGGCCGAAGAGGCCCGCGCCCGGTTGCAGAAGCTTCGCCAACGTTCCGTGCTGCAAGAACCCCAGCCGGACAAAATCGCCGCTGAACTGCGGGCCGCCTTCGCCGCCCGGGATGACGCCGCGCTGCAACGCCTGCTCAAAGAGCATTTCACTGAAGTGACTGACCTGACCGCGGGCCGCTTCATGGATGAGTACCTGGCCGCAATGCTCGAAGGAAAGCCGGCGGAAGCCGCCCAACACCACCAACTGTTGCAGCGCCTGGCCACCCTGATCCGCGAGACGAAGGGGGATCAATACTTTGCTGACTTGCTGCGCTTTGTAGACAGTTCTGCGCCAGCCCGGCTGGAAAAAATCCGCGACCTCAGAGCGCAATTGCAACAGGGCCGGGCGCATTTTCAGGCTGGGCGATATGTGCAGGCGATACAGTTTGCGATGGCGGCAAAAGACGCGGCGGAGCGCATTGCGGATGTCTGTCATGCGGAGGCTGCCTTGTATGACATCGCGCGGATTTACACTCCGGAGACAGAGACAAGGGAGATGCCACTACTTAGACAACGGTTGTTGTCTGAAACTGTTCGTCATAACCATCAGCAGATGCAGGCCAAAGCCTTGCTTGCGTTGGCCAATCAGTATGGCGCTACGCACAAGATGTCTCGCTGGTTGAAAACAAACCTCCGAGCGAATGAGATCGCCAGCGGAGTAGGTGACACTGATTTGATTGTCGCTTCATTGCGAGATGTCGGATTGGCTTATTCATATATTGGTGAGCAAGAACAAGGAATCAAGGCGCATCACGCCTCAACTCAACGACTATACTCTAGTTCCGTAAGTTTACTGAGAGCCTGCCAAACGTATGCGCACTTTGCGAGGTCACTGGCGAACTATGGACGTTTCCGAGAAGCGCAGGCTTATCAGCGTGAAGCCCTACAATTTTGTCGACACTGCAACCCTACTATTTACTTGTCTGCCATAGGGCGCGCCGGGAAATACGCCGCGCTGGCCGGAGAGGCAAGTGAATCGTTACGTCTTTTTCAGCAGGCGCTCACAGAGACTGAGCGGCATAGTCAGATCGCTGGCACAAAGCTTCTATCGCTTGATCTATACCTTTCGCTGGGCGATGCGCTGGTGAAGAATCAACGATTCAGTGAAGCGGAATCAGCCTACGGCCAGGCCAGAGAAAAACTTGGGCGATTGAATAATCTGTATTATCACTCCGCCATTCAGCATGGCCTGGCTGCAGTTTTATTGCCGCAAGGGAAGATCCGAGAAGCTGAAGCCGCCCTGAATAGGAGCATCCAACTTGCTGAATCGTCCCGCGACAATGTGGGGGTTGCGACCGGACGCAGCACATTTGTTAGCAGCCAATTGAACGTCTATCAGTCAATGGTCGACTTTCAATACTTTTACAAACATTTACCTGAACGCGCCTTTGATTTTTCGGAAATTTATCGCAATCGGGAGTTATATGATCTGCTCTCTCAAGCGCGGGAGATTCGTTGGGAGGAGAAGCAACAGGACTTAAAACTGGAAACCTCAGGACAGCCGCTAACGCTGAGCCAGATTCAACAGAAGCTGCCGGTAGACACCCAGTTGGTTGAATACGCGCTCACGGAAAAGCATTTGCTGGTTTGGGTCATAGACCGTGAGCGCTGGCTGGCCGAGAGCGTTCCGGTGACTCCCGCTCAATTGCGGGTATTGTGCTCGGCGTTTTTGCGGGCTGTGCGTGAGCGACGCGAGCTGACCTCGCTAAATGCCCAGGCCCAAGAGTTGTATCAGTTGTTGATTCAGCCCGTGGCCGGGCATCTGAAGCCGCAACACAATTTGGTAATCGTGCCGGATGGGGCGCTCAATTCGTTACCCTTTGCGGCTCTCGTCAACCCCGCCTCACAGAGTTACTTGTTGGAGGAGTACACTCTGACCATAAGTCCCAGCGCAAACATCCTGGTCGAACTGCTTGTGCGGTCGCGGACGAACAGACAAAAGATTATACAGTCAGTGCTGGCGGTCAGTGATCCTGAATTTGACCGCCGGTTGTTTCCCGGACTGGCCCGGTTACCCGGCGCGAATGAAGAAATCAGGGAATTGCATTCGCTCTATCAGGTCTGCGAAGTGCTTCCGCGAGCGCAAGCAACCAGAGAAGCCTTTCTGCGAAGGGCGAAAAACTTTGATGTACTTCACTTGGCCACGCACAGCCTGGTTAATGCCAATGAACCGCTGCTTTCCGCCATCGTGCTGGCGGCTGAAAAGCGCGAGGAGGCCACACAACCAGAGAGCCTCCTGGCGGCGCACGAGATTTTCAGGCTCCGCTTGCCGCAAACCCGGTTGGTGATTCTTTCCAGTTGTAATTCCCTGGTCAACCAGTTGGCCGGCCACAATGGATTGGGCGGACTGGCGCACGCCTTTTTCAGCGCCGGCGCACCGACCGTTATCGGCAGCTTGTGGGAAGTGAATGATGAAAGTACGGCAAGCTTGATGACTGCCTTTCACCGTAATTGGCGTTCAGCAAAGCTGAGCGTTAGCCAGGCTTTGCGGCAGGCGCAATTGACTCTCCTGAATTCCCCCAGAGAGAGTTGGCGACACCCAGGTTACTGGGCGGCTTTCTACGTTTCAGGAGATGGAATCACGATTTGATTCGTCCCCTTCGTTGCTTAAAGGAGAATCGAGATGACTAAAATTACCGTGAATTTCAAAAACCTTTGTGCCCTCTTTACCAAGAAGCTGAACAACGAATTGATGGTCGGACTGCTCGACCTGGCTGATTTTCAAGATGTGCTGGAGGAGCATATTCATCACCCCAAGATCACAATCGAAACTGAGAAGAAGGTTGTCAATCCCAACGGCGAAACAGTCTCTGTCCCGCAAGTTTGGACATATGCCGGTTTTTCCAACAACAGCGGGAGTTGCTCGCATGACAGTGAAACACATGCGATGAACCAGCCACCTGACTGTTTAGGCCCTCTCTTCGGTAAAATCATACTTGAAGTACATGGCGCCCAAGCCGGACTGAGTCGAGAACTTTCTGAGACCAAAATCGCTGAACTGACACAACAGGAGACAGACAGAAAGCGTAAAGCTGAGGAGATCGAAGAAGATCAGGAGGTCATGATCAACACCTTCGACAGTGTGCTTGATTTTCAGAAGCGGCTGCATAAGAACGAAACGTTGAAGGTTATGCCGGAGCTTTGCAAAGCAAGGTTTCATTTCCAGCATGGTCTCTTGTACGCCATCTCATTGCCGCCCTTCTCTCCGGTGACGTTCAAACCGCCAAATCTGGGTGCTAACGGTAGGTACCCCATTGAAGCAAGAATTGAGATTGGTTTGCCTGAAGATGGTTATGCGGTTTTGCGCTTTTTAGGTGGCGACACGAGAGATTTTGTGTTTGAGGGAGCGGATGGGCGCCACTATTTCGTGACTATTGAGAATTCTCCGCCAAAACGTCAGGCGCCTGAACATCACGATGACGGCGATCCCAATCACTTTGAGTATTACTACAAACTCGTCGCGCCGCCTCACAAGACCTATCTTCCAATTATTACATCACCTGGCACTGGAGATCCTTTCTGCATGAACGGTGGTTTTGGAGATACCGATTATTGAGACCTGTCACTGTTGTGGCGGTCGGCGGGCTTACCGCGGGCTTACAGCGGTTATCAGCGGAGTAAGAAGCGATTGAAGCTCTCGCAAGTCTGTAAACATTGGGCAGTCGCGCAAGCCGTCTTCCTACTCAACTGAAAACCGCTGTAAATGACCTCCCTAAACTCAGACCGTCCCGATGGGACGAAGAGGGGCTGAGAAGTTACGGGTGAAATATGATTTGACGGCGGTTCTGTAACGACGGGATCGCTCGTTGGGAGAAGATTTATGAATGAACAAGTTCAGGATAATCAGCCAGAAATCACTCGATTCAGCGGGTTCATCATCATTCAGTTAATTGGCGGGCTCGCTGTACCGAATGATGAGACTTTACAGGAGTTTGCCCGGCGTCAAAAGTTGGAGGGCTTGGAAGCGGTCTTACGAAAATGGAATCAACCGGGAACGAGACGCGCCATCTGGAGCCTGACAACTGGTCAAATCTTGGAATTGGAGCGTCGAGCCGCAAAAAACAGGAGTAGGAAACGAGCCAGGTATCAAATAGCAGAAGCTCCTTTACCTAGTTTGACCAGGTACTGGCGACTCGACGCAAGGAAGCGCGAAGTGGGAGCGGATGAGTTACTGCGAGATTTGAGCAACCTGCAAGAGGTAGACTTTGCTTATAAAGAATTGGAAGCATCCGACCCCGCACTCGTTACCCCGGGTGATGATGGTTTTTCCGACAAGCAAGAGTATTTGAAACCCGTCTCTGAAGGAGGAGGAATTGATGCCCTGTTTGCCTGGCAATTTACCAATGGGGCAGGGGTTGGTTTTGTTGACCTGGAACAGGGTTGGTACCCCGCACACAAAGATCTCAACCGAATCTCGCCCATAGTCTATGGGCATAGTTGGGTGGATGATGATGCTCATGGCACTTCCGTTTTGGGAATCGTCGTTGGCAATGACAATAACATTGGTGTTGTGGGAATCGCCCCGGGAATCACTTCAGTCAAACTGACATCGCGATATGATGCGGCTACTGAGTCAAACTCTGATGTCGGGAACGCCCTGGTTGCGGTTACGCCTTATCTAGTACCTGGAGATGTCGTGTTACTCGAAGTGCAAAAAAATGGCAGACCGACTGAGGTTGAGCTTCTGGATTACGTCGCCATCCGCCTGGCGACAGACTCGGACTTTATCGTGATCGAGGCGGCAGGTAATGACGGAGACAATCTGGATAGGGTTAGCGTTACTGAGAAAATTAATGGCCAGTCGAGGATCAGAAGCTTGGACAGGAAACCTCCCAATTTCCGCGATTCGGGAGCGATTATGGTCGGAGCGTGTCGCAAAAAACCTTCAGGCGGACAATATCGCCGTCTCGACCGGTCTGATGTGAAATCCAATTATGGTACGCGCATTGACTGCTATGCCTGGGGAGAAGGAGTTGTGACAACCTCGACAACGAATGGTGAGCTTGGATCAAGTCCCGATGACCCTAAGAGCAAATACACGAATTCATTTCGCGGTACCAGTAGCGCTGCGGCCATCGTTGCCGGCGCCGCGTTGCTCTTACAAAGCAGGTATCAGGAAAAAAAAGAAGGGGCGCGCCTGTTAAATTTTGAAGAGCCGCTGAAGGATATGCGGACAATCCTTTCCACTCGCGGCATACCATCGCCCGACCCTATTGGGAGAATGCCGGACCTCAAGGCGATTTTCACCGATCCTGGTTTGAATTTAGCTGACGTAGCCTAACAGGCAAGTAAGATAACGACTTGTGCTGGTTGACCCGGAAGCGACTCATCGCGCCATAAGACGGTGCATAGAGTACCGGCTTTAGCCGGAAAGGGCTTGATGATCAAGCCCTTTCCGGCTAAAGCCGGTACTCTATACACCGTCTCCTGAAGGGTTGGGGCGCCCGCGAGTTTCAACTAACGCTGGCGCGTCTGGATTTTCTCTCTCTGAATGGCCGAAATGGCTGCTTTCCAGTTGCAATCCCTCATGAGCTAACAATAATGCCGTCAACAGACTTGGGGCCGCCTCACGCTTTCTTCAACTTGAACGAGACAATCCACTACCTATAGGAGGCTGAGATGAGCAAGATCACAGTAAATTTCAAAAACCTCCGCTCTCTATTCACCAGGAAATTGAACGACGAACTGATGGTCGGGCTGCTCGACCTGTCAGATTTCAATGGGGTTCCGGAAAGAGATTTTCATTACGCCAAAGTTACCATCGAGGCTGAGAAGAAGATCGTTGACTCAAACGGAGAGACCGTTCTCGTTGATCAATGGGTCTATGAAGGTTTCGGACGGAAGAGCGAGAGCCGCGAGCATGATGGATTGCAGAGTACGCATCCTGAGAATGGCAAACAGGTCTTCGGCGCAATTCTTCTTGACGTACCTGGCGTCGAACCCGGACTGAACAAGGATCTCTCTATGAGGCAAGGAAAGGAGAGCGATTGTTGCCGAATGTTGATGATCCTATGAAAAACATTCGGGCAATCCTGTCCGACCCAACCACAGGCACACCGCAACGATTGAATTCGCCACTCGACCCCATCGGGGTGATGCCAGACCTGAAAAAAATCATCAGCAAATTGGGTCTTGCCGAAGAACCAATAGCCTGAGTTTAGGGGGCGTAAAAAAATAACTTCCCGTTTTGTACCCCCCCCAACGGCAGTTGGGGGGATTCGGGAACTTAATTTTTTACGCGCCCTTAGGATTTTAGAAAGCCACCTGCCTTGGGCGCGAAGCCCTGCTTGCCCATATTCTTCCTTCCCTACTCACAGAAAATTCTCTCTTGCATAGTAGGTTTGCGGCGCGCTTGCGTCCTCTACAGATAGAGGGGCAGTACGCATCGTTTGAGCAGCGATGCTGACAAAGCGATCTCAGCCACCGAAGCCATACTCTTTCAGCCAGAGGTAGGGGTGGAGTTGTCCTATGGCAGCTTCATTTACGTACTACTCACTCAGCAAATTAAGGGTAACTGCTCAGCCTATGGGGCAAAGAAAACGCCGCAGAGCGCGGAAAAGAACGGAACGCACGGAAAAAAAGCTGAGACGCTATGTGGAGTTCCGCGTGTTCCGTATCTTTTCCGCACGCTGCGGCGTTTTTCGTGAGCCTCCATTTGTGACGTTATCAAGGTAGTAACAGTACGCCAGCTTTATGAAAGGGAGGTCACATGGGTAACGAGATTTTCCCCGGCTTTCAAAGCCGCCATCTGCACATCACGCAATGGCGCCTGGCGCCGCTCAGCCGCCGCGCTGCAATCTTCAAATTCGGGCGAGGCGTTCACCACACGCCCGTCTTCCGCCTTCCCGACTTTGATCCTGATCGGCCCGTACTTGGTTTCGACCGTGACGAGCTCACGCTTCAAAATTTCGCGCTGTTCATTGCGATAACGCACGCCGAGCGTGGTCGTTTCGCGGAAGATGAGGTCGCACATCCGCTCGCGGTCTTCCGGTTTGCAGAGCAGCGTCAGGAGCACGCCAGGGCGGTTCTTTTTCATCTGCACGGGCGTGTAGAAGATGTCGAGAGCGCCCGCGGCCAGGGTTTTCTCCATCAGGTATCCGAAGACCTGCGCGTTCAGGTCGTCAATGTTGGCTTCGATGACGGTCACGGTCGCCGGCGTGTGGTCGGCGTCTTCTTCCAACTCGCCGATGATGGCGCGCAGGGCGTTCGGGAATTTCGGATAATCGCGCGCGCCAGCGCCGTAACCGATCTTTTCGATCTTCATCATCGGCGTCTGTCCGTAGCTTTCAGCCAGAGTTGAAATAATCGCCGCGCCAGTCGGAGTCACCAGTTCGCCTTCAACCCCTTTTGAATAGATCGGGACGCCTTTCAACAGTTCAGCCGTGGCGGGGCCGGGCACGGGGTAAGTCCCGTGCGCGCATTTGAATGTGCCCGATCCGACGTGCAGCGGCGACGAGATGATCCGTTCGATCCGCAGAGCTTCAAACGCAATGCAGGCGCCGACGATGTCCACAATCGAATCAATCGCGCCGACTTCATGGAAATGAACCGTTTCGATCGGGATGTTGTGGATCTTCGATTCGGCCTCGCCGATGCGCTGAAAGATGGTTTGCGCGCGATGTTTGATCGGCTCGCTCAGATTCGATGATGAAATGATCCGTTTGATGTCGGATAGCGACCGGTGATGGGATTGCGGATTGCGGATTGCGGATTGCGGATTATGTTCGTGATGTTCGTGATGTTCGTGATCGTGATTATGTTCATGCGCATGCTCGTGATCATGCTCATGCTCGTGATTGCGCGAGTGGGTCTCGCCGGTCAGTCGAACATCGAACTTCGACGCTGAAATCCCGCTGCGGTCAACGCGCCTCAGGTTCAGTTCGTAACCCTCGACGCCGAGTTTGCGCAACTCGCTTCGCAGCAGTTCAAAATCAAGCCCGCAATCGAGCATCGCGCCGACGAGCATGTCGCCGCTCGCGCCGGCGAAACAGTCCAGATAAAGCGTTCTTTTCATTCCTCAATTCTACACCGCGCGCTACAACGCGTCTTCATCAACCTCGATCTCCATCCGCAGCAACGCGGAGCTGAGCGTCTTGCCCTGCGGGTCGGTCTTCAATGAGACCGTGCCGCCGCCGCCCAGGCTGTGATGCAAAAGAAAATTCAGCGAGTTCAGATTGGGCAGTTCGTAACGTTCGACCTCGCCTTTGCAGATTCCGGCGAAGTGTCGTTTGACGCGCTCCGCGGTGACTTCGCGGACGAGGATCGGATAATGCTCCGGTTTGAGCGCGATCAGGCCGATGTTCGCCGTGTCGCCTTTGTCGCCGGAGCGCGCGTGGGCGATTTTTAGAAGCTGGATTTTCATTTTATCTCGTAGCTCTTGCTCTTGCCGGTTCGATCATTTGTCACAGTGAAGGTCCGTTTCGCCGCGTCAACCGAGACGCGGATCATATGCGCCGCGTCGTCCCGCTCGTCAAGATTGGCGATGAACTCTTCGGGCGCGTTCTGTTCAGCCGCGCTCGTCACGTTGCGGTGAAGCTGCCACAAATCCTTCAGTTTGGGAGTCTCGCGCAGAGCTTTCACCGTGTCCGGATGTCCGCCTTTGCGCGGGCCATTGTTCATAATCGCGACCGTCGGTTTGATACTGCGCAACATCGTCGGGTTGTTGCTGGTGTTCGCTCCGTGATGGGCGACCTGGTATAGAACAATCTCGCCGATCATGTTTTGCGGGCAGACCAGTTTGTGCTCGATATTCCAGGTCAGGTCGCCCGTGTCCAAAAAATTGAACGCGCCGTAGCGCAGCAGGAAGGCTATGCTGCGCGCGTTGTCCGACTTGTCTTCGGTTTGCTGTGTGGCGCTGGCGCATTCGCCGTTCGGCGCGCTGATCATTCCTTTGCCCGATACGGTTTCGCCGCGCGAAGCGAGGGCCTGCAGAAAAACGGGAGGCTCGCCCGGCGCCTGTTTCAGCCTGATCGAACTGCCCGGATTGAGCGTGATTGTTCGGTCTTTCGCGGCGGCGCGATAGGCCGCGTATTTCGTCGCGAAGTCTTTGTCTTCGTCGAGCGAAGACATCGGTCCGTGATCGTAAAACTTGTTGACCGTCACGCGTTTCGCAAGTTCAGGAATCCCTCCGTAATGGTCGGTGTGGTAATGGGTCATAATCAGATGATCAATCGCCGTTAGACCCGCCGCCTTCATCGCCTGTTCAATGCGCTTCGCGTCGCGGCCGTCGAAGCCGGGCCAACCCGCGTCAACCAGAATGGATTCGCCAGCGGGCGTGACGATCAGCGTCGCCGCGCCGCCTTCGACGTCAACGTAGAAAATGTCCAGCGTGCGCCGGGCGGGGCTGGATTTTTGGGCGATGATCGCGCTTGTCGCGGCGATCAGTATAACAAAGAGGATCGACAGTCGAATTCTGTTCATTTGGTTTTCTCCTCACCCGGGTTATGAAACCTGAGTGGATTTTACAATCTCTTCGGCGTCGGATTTACGTTTCGCCAGTTTGTACGCGCCATAAATCAGCAGCCCCATGACCGCCGCGATGGCCGCGTCCCTTGCTTCGCGCCCCGTGCTGTGCGCGAGCAACCAGACGATCAAAACGAGCGCGACGATTGAGACGGCGATGCCCGCCGGGGCTTTGAACTGCGCTCTGAACTCTCCCTGCTGTTGTTGATCGCGGCGGCGAAGCGCGATCAATCCGGCGCAGGTCACGATGTAAGCCAGTAATCGCGCGATCGTGCTGATCGTCAGGGCGGACATGAAGTCTTTCGAAAGCGACAGCGCCAGCATCACTCCGCATGTGGCGATGATCGCCACGTGCGGAGTGCGGAAATTACGGTGGATCGCGGCGAAGATCTGCGGCAGCTCGCGTTTGTCCGCCATCGCGAATGGCAATCGCGCGGCGGCCAGAATCAGCACGCTCAGATTGCCGATGATCGAAATGACGGCGCCCGCCGTAATTGCGCTCGCTCCGATTGCGCCCAGAAAGCGTTCGCTCGCGTCGGCCAGCGGGCGTTTCGACGCAGCCAGTTCGGGGAGCGTTCCGACGCAGACCACCTGAATCAGAATGTAGACTACCGCCACCACGCCAAGAGCGGTCAAAATCGCGAACGGCAGATTGCGTTGTGGGTCGCGCGTTTCGCCGGCCGGAATTATCGCCATCTCAAATCCGGTGAACGCGTAAACCAGCAGCAGCACCGATTGCGAGAACGAGGAAAGAGTCGGTTGCGCGGGCGTCGAAAAATTTTGCGGGGCGAGAAAGAATATCCCCACGATGATAAACAGCGTGAGGGGGATCAATTTGCCGATGGTGAAAACATCGCTGAACAGCGCCGCGTTGCGCACGCCAACAACATTAACGGTTGTCAGCGAGGCGACGATGAGGATGATCACAGCCGCGCGCAGCCATCCGACGGCGATCCCTGGATAGAAATAGCCCAGGTATTCGATCAGCAAATTGCAGTTGGCCGCGAAAGCCGTCAACCGCGCCAGCCACATCAGCCATCCGACTTCGAACCCCGCGACGGGGCCGAACGCCTCGCGCGCGTAAAGATACGGCCCCCCCGTTTCGCTGAACCGGCTGCCGACTTCGGCGAAACAGAGCACGATCAGCGTCACGACCAGCGCGCAAGCCATAAACGCGATCAGACTGTAAGGGCCGATCAGCGCGTAAACTTTCGATGGCAGGCCGAAAATTCCCGCGCCGATGATCCCGTTGATCGCCACCGCGACCAAATCCCATCGCCTGATGCCGCGGATTAGACCTGTGTGTGTAGGTTGGTTCATATTCCGTCAAGCCACAATCCCGGCGCCGCTGCCCCAATCAACGCGGGAAAACGTCGGCGATTCATTACTACCCTCCGATCTGGTGTGCGCGCTATGACTAACGCGCGGTTGCTTGTCCGATGAATTCCCGCGCCTCACGCGACTCCGGCAAGTTCGCGTCGGCCTCGCGCCAGACGCGCAGGAAGTTCGTATAAAACTCATTGGCGCGGGCCTTATCGCCGCTCTGCGCAAAGGCGCGCGCGGCGCCGATCAACGAACGCGCGCGATTGGGTTGACGGTTCAACGCGGCGGCGAACGCCTGGGCCGCTTCTTTCGGCTTGCCCGCGCGCAACAGGATTTCGCCGAATAATTCGTGAGACGGTTTGATCAGCGTGGGCGGCCCGGAAGGCGGCGACATCTCTTCTTCGAGCGCCGTGGCCTTCTTCATCGCCGCCACCGCTTCGTCGAAATTTTTCCTCGACGCGGCGATCAACGCGGCGACCTCCAGCTCGCGGATTTCCAGAATCTTCGCGCCGTAAGCGTCGTTGCTCTGCCCGCGACTGGCGCGCATTTCGCCAAGCAGCTTTTCAGCGTCGGCGGAGCCTGCGTTTGCCGCAGCCATTGCGCGAACGAACAACGGCAGCGACATTCCGCGCCGCGTGTTCGGCGTCATCGTCGTCGCGGGTTTTGCCGGGGCATTCGGCGTCGCGCCATGCGCAGCGTGGCCGGCGTGCTCTCCGGCCTCGGCCGCGGGTTTCCCGGCGGGCGTCTCAAACAACTTCGCCGCCAAATCCCACCGCCCGGTCTCGATGATGAACGCCGCGGCCGTGTCGTCGTACCAGCGCACACTCTCGCGCCCGTGTTCTTTCATCGTCTGCCGCAAACGATTGATCAACTCCTCGGCTTTCGTGTAACGCCCTTGCTGGCAATAGACGTAAGCCAGCCATTGGTTGCTGTGATAATCGCGCAGGCTGAGCGCGAGTTTTTTGCTCCTGACCCAGTCGTCCGAAACCTGCCACGCCGTTTCGTTTGACGCGGCGGCTTCGGGCCACATTCCGAGTTGGAGGAAGATGTGCGATGGCATGTGCCGCGCGTGATGCGCCGCCGGGGCTATCTCGGCGTAACGTCGCGCGGCGGGCAGCGCCAGGATCGCGTGTTCGGGGTCGTCGAACGAATGAATGACATAATGCGCCGCGCCGGGGTGGTTCGGATTGCGTTGATAAACCTCCATCGCGATAGCGCCCGCTTTCATTTGACGCTGAAACCCTTTGTCGCCGGGACGGACCGCGCCGAGCAGCGCGAGCGAATGGAACGCCGCCGCCTCCAGGTCATCAGGATATTCGCGGCACATCTTCTCCATCGCCGATTCATAAGCCAGATCGCGCGCCAGTTTGTCGCCTTCGCCGTACAACACACGCAATGCGTCAATGAAGGCTTTTTCGCGCGCGCTGAGCTTGCTCGTGTCTTTGATCCTGGCCAGGGCCTTGCGTCCGGCTTCCGCGTCCTGTTGCAGCCAGATCGGGTGGTTGGAGGTCATGGCCTCGCCCCAATAGCCCATGGCGAAATCGGGATCGGCTTTCGTTGCGGCCTGGAAGGCTTCCAGCGCCTCTTCGTACCAAAACGAATGCAGCGCGGCGACACCGCGCAGGAAATGTTCCTGAGCCTCACCCGAGCCGGAGGTCGGAAAATCAACCCTGCCCAGTCGCGTTGTCTGGGCGAAGGCGGAGAACGCTAAAGCAAAAAAAACAGGCGCGAGCAGCGCTGTTTTGAAAGTGAAGTGGGATCGGCGCATGCGACACCTCCGTGGCGAATTGCATTGTGTTGATTTTGTGAACCGGTGAACGACGACGCGCGAATGATAGGCGAGGCGGCGGGAAATCAAAAGGTCACAAATGGAAAATGCCTTCCGTTTGCTATAATTCGCCATCCCGCGATCCCGATTGAGGTTTACCCAATGGCAAGTGAAGTAATTTCAGATCGTCCGGCAAGATTACGCGATTATCGCTATGCGGGCGAAGTTCTATCATTAGTCTTGACTTTCATCTTTCTGTTTTCGCTCTACGCGCTGGCGACGATCTTTTTTCCCGCGACCTGGTCGTCAACATTGAAAGCGTTGTTGATCACCATGGCTGGTCTCGCGGTTTACATCATCAGCGTCAAAATGCAGCAGCGCGCGGTCCTCGGAACGATGGTGCGCGTCAGCCCGCGGCAGTTCCCCGAGCTTCACGAGCTGGCCACGAAGGCCGCCGAGCGGTTGTCACATCCGCAGATTCCGGTCTACGTCAAACGCTCGTCGGAGATGAACATATACACCATCGGGCTGTGGCAGCAGCCGATCATCGTGCTCACATCTTCGCTGGTTGACCAGATGAAGCCTGACGACCTGCAATTTTTCATCGGGCGCGAAACCGGCCACGTCGCGGCGGGGCACATCTGGTTGCGGACGCTGCTCAAACCGCTCGGCGCCGACGTGCCGGTCTTCGGGAAGCTGCTCAACAGCGTGGTCTTCGGCGATTGGATCAACCGCACGGAATTCACGGCGGATCGCGCGGGTTTCATCGCCTGCCGTTCGTTGACCACCGCCGTCAGCACGATGCTCAAATTCGGCGTCGGCATC
>Ga0187894_10003251_pt1 | contig 18438 bp, 17 predicted proteins | sample GBC1701081metaG_FD_136650 | JGI IMG/M metagenome (GOLD analysis project Ga0187894, IMG submission 136650) | White microbial mat communities from a lava cave in the Kipuka Kanohina Cave System on the Island of Hawaii, USA - GBC170108-1 metaG ...
ATATTGATTATTATACGGAACCAGTCCCCGGCAGAAGAGTTGGCATCGGTCATGCTAGGGTGGGATTACTGACTCTTGGCGGACAGGGGATTCTTGCTCTGGGACCCGTCAATCCATCGGGGGAGGCCGTGACCATGAACGACATGCCCGTTAAGCCCAATGCGCCAGCGGCGGACCAACCGCTCGATAGCGTTTCCTCCCGTCGGCGGTTCCTCAGGACATCCGGGAAGGTCGCGGTCGCGGCGCCGGCCGCGGTGCTACTGCTTGCCGCGAGCAACAAGAGCGCGATGGCTCAAACATATGGTCCGGTGCCCACGTAACGGCTGGACGTGAAGTCGATCTGGTCCTCGGTCGGCCTGTAGAGCAGCGTGTAGAGCCGCCAGAACCTCCTCCTCCGCCGCAGCGACGCGATCAGCGCGAACGCCCGCTTCGGCAGGCGCCATCTCCGAGCCGCAGTGGGCGGCGCGCGCCGAGTACTTCAAGGGCGACTCGCACGTCGAGCTCGTGTGGATCCCGTTCCAGACCTTCGACGACATCGGCAAGCCCGGCGCCGACTTCTATCCGGTCCCGCTGCCTTCGCCGACCTCCCAGTCCGTCGCCTCGGCGTTCCTGAACCCGGTGAAGCCCGCGCAGACGCTCTCCAACTCCGCCTACGGCATCCGTGCGAACACGCTGCTGAGCGGGTGGGACCTCGCGGCGTTCTACTATCGGAGCTGCGACGTCAGCCCGACCTTCTACCGGCTGCCGGGTCCGTCCGCGGCGCAGCCCTTCGTCTTCCAGCCGCAGCACGACCGCATCTGGCAGATCGGCGGCACGGCGAGCAAGGCGGGACCGCGTCTACACCGAGGTGCGGCTGGACTTCTAGGACAATAGGTTGATCCTATTGATTTTGCCCCGTATAGTTTGAGTTTTTGGGGCAAGCCTCCGGGCGGAGTCGCCGATGGCCCGGCACGAGGATCTCGAGTTCCATTCCCAGGCCTTCCGGGTCCAGTTCGACGATCTGGTGGCGACCGCGCGCGCGCAGACCGAAGTGTTCCTGCACTCGCCCGGGGGCATCGTCGTGCGCAGCCGCAGCGATCGCGGCTACCGATACTGGCGTTTTCTCTCCGCGGATGGCAAGGAGCAGGAGCGCTCGCTCGGTCCGGTCGGCGACGAGGCGTCCCTCGCTCGCGCGGCGGAGGTCGAAGCGCGCATCGCCCTCGCCAACCAGCTCGCGAAGGACGCCAATTCGCTGCGACGCCAGGGCTATTGCGCCGCCGACAACAGCACGGCGGTCACGCTGGCCTCGCTCTACAACGCCGGCGTCTTCCATACCGGCGCGATGCTCGTCGGCACGCACGCGTACGGCGCGATCCTCAACACGCTCGGCGTAAAGCCGCGGCGGAACTATGCGACCGAGGACATCGACGTCGCCCGCTATGGCCGGATCGGGCTCGCCGCGATCCCCGAGGGCGGCGTCCTCGAAGTGCTGCGGCGGACCGGTCTGCACTTCGTCGAGGTGCCGGAGCTGGATTCGCGGCGCCCCTCGACGTCGTACCTCCGCCGCGGCACCAGACTGAAGGTCGACTTGCTCGTCCCGTCGCGGGACATGACCTATGGCAGCGTACGGGTGCCCGAGCTCAAGGCCTACGCCACGGCCCTTCCGTTCCTCGGTTTCCTGCTCGCGGAGCAGCTCGACACCGTGGTGCTGTCGCGCGATCGCGTGATCCCGTTGAAGGTCCCGCGGCCCGAGCGCTACTGCGTGCACAAGCTCGTGGTGTCCCAGCTCCGGGCAAGAACGTCCGCGGCAAAGGACGAGAAGGATCTCGACCAGGCCACGCTGCTCGCCGAGGTGATCGAGGAGCGTTTTCCCGGGCTGGTGGAGGAGGCCGCGAACGGCCTGGGGCGCACCGCGCTCAAGCTGGCCGCCAAGGGCGGACGGGTCGCTGCGGGGCGAACCGGCAGGGCGCTCGCGAGGGAGGTTCTACTTAAGATCGCCGCACATGGTAGCCAGTGACTGTTCACCGAGGGTGCGAGGAATGTCACTGCCCGTCGTGTCCCTTCGGCGTACGGCAATCTGCGCCGCGGTATCCTCCCGCCGATGATCCTCGTCACCGGCGGCGCCGGCTTCATCGGCTCGAACTTCATCCTGGACTGGCTCGCGCAAGGCACGGCCGAGCCGGTGGTGAACCTCGACAAGCTCACCTACGCAGGCAACACGCGCAACCTGGCGGCGCTCGACGGCGACGCGCGCTATAGGCTCCTACGCGCCGACATCTGCGACCGCGGCGCGGTCGAGCGCGCGTTCAAGGAGCACGCGCCGCGCGCCGTCGTCCACTTCGCCGCCGAGAGCCACGTGGACCGCTCGATCCACGCTCCGGCTGATTTCATCCAGACGAACGTCGTCGGCACCTTCAACCTGCTCGAGGCGGCGCGCGCGCACTGGCTCGCGCTGGATGACGGCGGGAAGCGCGCGTTCCGCTTTCTGCACGTGTCCACCGACGAAGTCTTCGGGTCGCTCGGTCCCGAGGGCCCCGCGTTCAGCGAGACCACGCCGTACGCGCCGAACAGCCCGTACTCCGCTTCGAAGGCCGCGTCCGATCACCTCGTCCGCGCCTACCATCACACTTACGGCCTGCCGGTCGTCACGACGAACTGCTCGAACAACTACGGCCCGCGCCAGTTCCCCGAGAAGCTGATCCCGCTGATGATCCTCAACGCGCTCGCCGGCAAGCCGCTGCCGGTATACGGCGACGGCGGCAACGTCCGCGACTGGCTGTACGTCGGGGACCACTGCGCGGCGATCCGGCGCGTCCTCGAGCGCGGCCGGCCGGGCGAGGTGTACAACATCGGCGGCGGCGCCGAGCGGAAGAACCTCGACGTCGTCGAGACGCTCTGCGACATCCTCGGCGAGTTGCGCCCGCGGGCCGCCGGCCGGTATCACGACCTCGTCACGTTCGTGAAGGACCGCCCCGGTCACGATCGACGCTATGCGATGGACACGTCCAAGATCGAAGCCGAGCTCGGCTGGCATCCCGGGGAAAGCCTCGAGTCCGGCCTCCGAAAGACGGTGCGCTGGTACCTGGACAACGCCGACTGGGTCGCATCGGTGCAGACCGGCGCGTATCGCACCTGGGTCGAAACCAATTACGGCGGGCGCTGACCGATGAAGGGCATCATCCTCGCAGGCGGCTCCGGCACCCGGCTGTACCCGGCGACGCGGGTCGTGTCGAAGCAGCTCCTGCCGGTGTACGACAAGCCGATGATCTACTACCCGCTGAGCACGCTGATGCTCGCCGGGATCCGCGACATCCTGGTCATCTCCACGCCGCAGGACACGCCGCGCTTCGAGCAGCTCCTCGGCGACGGCGCGCGCTGGGGCCTCTCGCTCTCGTACGCGGTGCAGCCGGCCCCGGAAGGCCTCGCGCAGGCGTTCATCATCGGCCGCCCGTTCGTCGGCAGCTCGAACTCCTGTCTGATCCTCGGCGACAACATCTTCTACGGCCACGATCTCTCGCGCGACGTCCAGGCGGCGGGGAAGCGGACCTCCGGCGCGACGGTGTTCGCCTATCCGGTCGCCGACCCCGAGCGCTACGGCGTGGTCGAGTTCGACGCCGCCGGCCGTGCGATCAGCATCGAGGAGAAGCCGAAGGCGCCGAAATCCCGCTACGCAGTGACCGGCCTCTACTTCTACGACAACCAGGTCCTCGACATCGCCGCCTCGCTCAAGCCGTCCGCGCGCGGCGAGCTCGAGATCACCGACGTGAACCGCGTCTATCTCGAGCGCGGCGAGCTCGAGGTCGCGGTGATGAGCCGCGGTTACGCCTGGCTCGACACCGGCACCCACGAATCGCTCCTCGAGGCGTCCCACTTCATCGAGACGATCGAGCGCCGGCAGGGGCTCAAGATCGCGTGCGTCGAGGAGATCGCCTACCGCATGGGCTACCTCTCCGCCGCGGATCTCGAAGCGCTCGCGGTGCCGCTCGCGCAGAGCGGCTACGGGCAGTACCTCCTGCAGGTGCTGCGGGAGAAGACGCTGACGTGAACGTCGCGCCGACCGCGATCCCCGACGTCCTGGTGATCGAGCCGAAGGTGTTCGGCGACTCGCGCGGCTTCTTCCTCGAGAGCTGGAATCAGCGCGCCTTCTCGGCCGCGGGCATCCGCGCCGTGTTCGTCCAGGACAACCACTCCCGCTCGGAGCGCAACGTCCTCCGCGGCCTTCACTATCAACTCCAGCAGGCGCAAGGGAAGCTCGTGCGCGTGATTGCCGGGGAGATCTACGACGTCGCCGTGGACATTCGCCGGAGCTCGCCGACGTTCGGGCGCTGGGTGGGCGTCGCGCTGTCCGCCGGGAACCGCCGGATGATGTGGGTCCCGCCGGGATTCGCCCACGGCTTCCTCGTCGTGTCGGGTGCTGCCGAAGTGCTTTACAAGGCCACCGACTACTACGCGCCGGAGCATGAGCGCACGATTGCGTGGAACGATCTCGAGCTCGCGATCGCGTGGCCGCTCGCAGGCCCGCCGGTGCTCTCGGCCAAGGACGCGGCCGGCACGCGCCTGCGCGACGCCGAGGTCTACCCGTGAGATGCCTCCTCACCGGCCCGACCGGGCAGGTCGGGTGGGAGCTCGCGCCGCGGCTCGCGGCGCTCGGCGAGGTCGTGGCGCTGGATCGGTCGGCGCTGGACCTGGCGGACGCGGGGGCAATCCGCGCGCGTGTGCGCGACCTGCGACCCGACGTCATCGTGAATGCCGCCGCCTACACCGCCGTCGACCGCGCCGAGAGCGAACCCGACCTCGCCTTTGCGATCAACGGCGTCGCGCCCGGCGTGCTCGCCGACGAAGCGAAGCGGCTCGGCGCGCTCCTCGTCCACTACTCGACCGACTACGTCTTCGACGGGACGAAGGAGGGCGCGTACGTGGAGGACGACGCAACCAATCCGTTGAGCGTGTACGGCCGCAGCAAGCTCGAGGGGGAGCGGGCGATCCAGGCGAGCGGGTGCCGCCAAGTGATCCTGCGAACGAGCTGGGTGTACTCCGGGCGCGGCCACAACTTCCTGCTGACGATGCTCCGGCTCGGCGCCGAGCGGCCTGAATTGCGCGTCGTCGGCGATCAGCGCGGCGCGCCGACGTGGGCGCGGGACATCGCCGAGGCGACCGTGCAGCTCCTGCCGGGACCGCCGGAGGGCCTCTTTCATCTCACCGCCGCCGGCGCGACGACGTGGTACGACTTCGCGTGCGAGATCATGCGGCAGGCCGGGCTGACGCCCGTGATCCGCCGCATTCGCTCGGCCGAATACGCGACCGCAGCGCGGCGGCCGGCGAACTCGATCCTCGACAACGCCCGGCTGCGCGCCACCGGCTTTGTCATGCCGGCGTGGGAGGCGAGTCTGAGGAGGTGCGTCGGCGAGATCCGTCGAAGGTGAACTTCCAACTCCGAGAAACACCCGGGATCTCCGAAGAATCGCCGCAATCACTTCATCTCTGAGAGATTTGACCGGCTTACTTGACATCCCGGCCAGATTTCTCAGATCATGTTGCGTTAGCGGCCGATTTTCTCCGCTCGCGGGCGCTTTTCGGAGAACCTCATGCCGACAGAGTCCATCGGCTACGCTCGTTTGGTCAGCACCTACGCCCTGCCGGCTCGACCCAGGGCTACGAAGGCGTTCATCGATACGGCCGTCAAAGGGCGGCTGACCGAGACACAGGGCGAGGTAGAGCTCCAGCGCTTCGAGCCGAAGTACCGGCCCGAGCCCACCTTGGTGGGCGACCTGCAGTTTGCGTTGCGCTACGAGGGCATCGACCTCGAAGTCCTCGCGCTGCTCTTCGCGCGGTCCGGGCGAGGTGAGCTCGAGGACTGGCTGCGCCGTCGGCCCGAATCCCGCTTTGCACGGCGCGCCGGTTTCCTGTTCGAGTGGCTCACGGGCGAAGCGCTGGCCGCCGAAGTCCCGCCGCGATCCGCCTATGTCCCCGCGCTCGACGAGGCGCTGCAGTTCGCCTTTGCAGGCGGTGCCAGAAACCCCAAGTTCCGCGTCGTCGACAACCTCCCCGGTAACCGTCGGTTCTGTCCGCTCGTGCGCAAGACCGCGTTCCTGCGCGCAATGGCCGCGAAGGACCTGCGCCGGCGCTCGAGCGAGGTGCTCGCCAAGTACGACCGGGACCTGCTCCGACGCGCGGCCGCCTTCCTCTATCTCAAGGAGACGCAATCGTCCTTCGAAGTCGAACGCGAGAAGCCGAGCCCGGACCGGGCGCAGCGCTTTGCCGACCTGCTCCGGCAAGCGGAAACCGACGTCGCGCTCTCCGAGGAACGGCTCGCCGACCTCCAGAACGCGGTCGTGGACGCCCGGTTCCACGAGTTCGCCTATCGCACCCGCCAGAACTGGATCGGCAAGGATTTCGGCTATCGCAAGCAGGTCGACCTCGTGCCGGCGCGGCCGGAGGACGTCCCGGACCTGATGGATGGACTCGTGGCGCTCGCCGAAGCGGTCCGTGCGCGCCCCGAAAGCGTCGATGCCGTCGTGGCCGCTGCGAGCGTGTCCTTCGGTTTCGACTTCATTCACCCCTTCATGGACGGCAACGGCCGGCTTCACCGTTACCTCATCCACGAGATGCTGTCGTCGGCGGGGTTCACGCCGAAGGGGATCGTCCTGCCGGTTTCCGCCGTCATCCTCGCCAATCTGGGCGAGTACGTCGACGTCCTCGAGCGGTTCTCGAAGCCGTTGATGGCGCGCACCCGGTACGACCCCGACGTTCCGCAAGCGCCGGCGACCGGCAACGATGCGGTCTACTTCCGCTACTTCGACGCGACCGAACAGGCCGCGTTCCTCTACCGCGCGCTCGAGCGGACCGTCGAGTACGACCTGGAGGAGGAGATCAGGTTTCTGATCGGATTCGACGCCGCACGTGCGCGGCTGAACGCACTCGCGGACTGGCCAGCTCACTCCCTCGATCTCTTCATCCGCCTCGTGCGGCAGAACGACGGCAGGCTCTCCCGGACCAGGCGCACGTCCCACTTCGCCTGGATGAGCGATGACGAAGTCGAGCGCTTCGAGGCGATCGTCGCCGAAGCGTTCGCGTCGGGCCCGGCCGTCGGCGCGTAGCGACCGTCGGCACCGTCTTCGGGGCGGGAGTCGCGCCCTCAGCCGTTCAGGAGCGCCACCGTCGCGCCCGCCGCAATCCCCGGCGCCCACGCCGCGAGCGTCCGCTCTGCGTTGCGCTCGAGGTCAAGGCGCAGGAGTACCGCCGGCGCCCCGACGCGCGGGCAGATTCGTCGGGCGCCCGCGCCGACGAATCCGAACGCCCGGCGGTAGAAACGCTCGTGACGCGGGTTCACCTCGACGAAAGCATCGCTCGCCTCGAAGACGCTGCGGCTGACCGCGTACGCGAGGCGGACGAGGGCGCCGAGCGCGGGCACAACTTCCTGCTGACGATGCTCCGGCTTGGCGCCGAGCGGCCCGAGCTGACAGTCGTCGACGATCAGCGTGGCGCGCCGACGTGGGCACGCGACATCGCTGCGGCGACCGTACAAGTCCTGACGGATCCGCCGAACGGCCTGTACCACCTCACCGCCGGTGGAGCGACGACCTGGCACGGCTTCGCCTGCGAGATCATGCGGCGGATGGGACTGACGCCCGCCGTGCGTCCGATCCGCTCGGCCGAGTACCCCACCGCCGCTCGTCGCCCCGCGAACTCGATTCTCGACAACACCCGGCTGCGCGAGGCAGCAGGCATCGTCATGCCGCTATGGGACGCGAGCCTTGCGAAGTGCCTTGCGGAGATCCAGCGGACGCCGACCTGATCAGCCGGCTTGCCCAGGCCGCCGCATGCTCGCGCCCCGCGCTCAGCCGCCGCTCGAACGCGGCGACGTCGAGGCGCATGAGCACCGACGGCGCCCGAACTCGCGGGCAGATGCGTCCACGCCCTGCGACCGCGAACCCGAAGAGCTTGCGATAGAACGCGGCGTGCCGGGGGTTCACCTCGATGAAGACGTCGGTGATCCCGCGCAGTTCGCGCACCAGGGCGCGACCCTGGGCGAACAGCGCTGCGAGCACCGGAATCGATCGCGCGTCCGCCGCGACAGCGAACCGCCCGAACTCGCACACCCGCTTGCCGGTGGCGCGAACGGCATCGATCTGCACGCCGTAGCTTTCGTCCGCCCGCAAGCCGCCCGGACCGTCGAGCCGAAGCGTCAGCGTGCCGACCGTGAGACCCGCTTCAGCGGCGATCAACGTGACCTCCGAGGCGCTTGCAGTCCAGCCCCCCGAGACGCAATAACCGCGTGAGGTGTACTGGAGCTCGATGAGCGCCGACGCTCTCCGGCGCTCGGCGAGGGTGTGCGCGACGCTTACGGAGATCCCTGAGTCACCTGGCGTACGTACGACTCGCGGGTAGGGGACGAGCGCGTTGGCACGATCGTCGGCCGCACCGCGTCTGGCAATAGATCGCTGTGTGATTCCCATCGCTGTGTTGTCGTTGTGTGTTTGGCATCTGCGGCGCGCGCAGTCCGTTTCTGAGCTGCGCACGATCGGGAACGTGCCACAGCGGGCGACGGCGATCAACTGTCTCTATATGACGACGCCTTGCGGGCTGTCGTCACGTGCGCCGAGGAGCGCTGAACTAGACGTTCTGGCGAAGTGCGTCGACGACGTTGCCGCGCGCGACGCGCAACGCGGGCAGCACTGCGGCGAGCGTGGTCGCGAAAACGCCCACTGCAAACGCACCGGCGACGACCGAGGGAACGATCCGGATCTGCGCCGTGTAGCCGATGTCCGCGTTCGGCGGAGGTGGCATCGGGATTCCGATCGCCGAGATGACCCACGCCAGCAGCACGCCGAGAATCACGCCTGCCGTGGCACCGATCAACCCGAGGAGCGCGCTCTCGACGAGCACGAGGGCGAAGATGTCGACACCCCTGTTGCCGAGCGCGCGCATCGTTCCGAACTCCCCGGCGCGCTCGAAGACGGTCATGTTGACGGTGTTCGTTACGCTCAGGAGCACCATCGCCAGGATGATGAGCTGCAGGACGCCGAACTGCCGGTCGTACAGCTCGACCGTCTTGGCGTAGAAGTCGTTCAGCTCGTCCCAGCGCTTGACCTCGAGCTGCCGGGCGCCGAGCGAAGCGGCGAGCGAACCCGCGACGCGTTCGGTGTCGCGCGTGCGTTTCAGCGACGCGACGATCACGTTCGCGCCCTTGCTGTCGAGGAGCTCCTGCGCGGCCGGGAGCGGGATCCGTACGGCACGCGCGTCGTAGTCTTTGGAGAACGAGCGGAAAACGCCGATCACCTCGAAATCGAGCGTATTCATCGCGCCGTCGGCGGTGTTGACGACGAGCGACGCCCGGTCGCCGGGTTCGAGCTTCAGAGCGCGCGCGACCCCGTGGCCGAGCAGGATGCCGTAGCGGTCCTTCTCTTCCAGCATCCGGCCGGCGGCCAGGACGAGAAAGGTGCCGAGCCGCGCTTCGCGCTCCGGTTCCAGCCCCTCGCCGATGATCGCGAGGTCGCTGCGCCCGTTGGTGAGCAGTCCGGAGAAGTTGAGGCGCTGCATCGCGTCGTCGACCTCGGGCAGCGCGGCAACCGCCGCCGCGACCGCCTTCGGATCGGCGATGACGTACTGATCGGGCTTGCGCGAACCGAGCGTGAAGAAGTCGCGCTTCGCGAGCTGGAGGTGCCCCGACTGCGAATGGATGAGCGCCTCGCCGAGCTGGATGAAGATGTCGTGCACGAAGCCCCCGCTCAGCACGATTCCCGCGACGCCGAACACGATGGCCGCGAGGGTCATGGCGGTGCGCAGCCGCTGCCGCCGCACGTTGCGCGCGGCGAGGCGGACCAGGCTCCCCATTGTTCTTGCCCACGCCATCGCGTCAACGGGCGTGGCGAAGAGCGTCGACGATCATCATTCGGGACGCCTTCCACGCCGGGTAGATCCCCGCGAGCAGGGTGGTGACGAGCGCCAGCGCCAGCGCGTCGCCGGCGAGCCCCCAGGAGACCCGGATCTGTCCGGTGAACCCGCGTGCCATGCCCGGCGGCGGCGGCATCGGAATGCCGACGAGCGAAATCAGCTTGGCGAGCACCATCCCCAGGGCGAGCCCGATGAGTCCGCCTGCCAGCCCGATCACCACACTCTCGAGCAGGAAGCGGCGCATGGTCTGCGCGCGTGTGACCCCGAGCGCCATCGACGTGCCGATCTCGCTCGTGCGCTCGAGCACGGCCATCGTCTGGGTGTTCGAGATGCTGAGCACGATGATGAGCGCGATGATCAGCTTCATCACGTTCACCTGCTTCGAGAAGAGCTCGACGGTCTTGTTGTAGAAATCGGCGAGCTCGTACCACGGGACGACGTCGAAGCGCCTGGCGTCGAGCTGCGCGCGCATGCCTGCGGTCGCGGCCGGCGTGGCGCCGGTTCCGGACAAGAGGACCACCCACTTGTGGGCCCCGGTCACCCGGAGCAGCTCTTGGGCGGTCGCCAGGGGCACGCGCAGCGCCGCGTCGTCGTACGCCTTGGTGATCGTGGAGAACAGTCCGCGCACGCGGGTCTCGACCGCGTTCAACCCTCCTCCGCTGGTGTTGACCAGCAGGACGACCGTGTCCCCCACCTTCGCGCCGAGATTCGCGGCGAGCCCCCGGCCGAGGATGATCTCGCGCGGATGCGCGGGCGAGAGCGGCTCGCCCTCCTCGATGACCACCGATCCGGCGAGATCGCCTTCGCGGGCCGGGTCCATCGCCTCGGCGATGAACGAGATCGTCGTGTCGCCGAGGCTGGCGAGCCCGCTGAAGCCGAGCCGCGGCGAGATCGTCTTCACCCCCGGCCACTTCTCCAGCACCTCGCGCTCGGGCGCCTGGGCGGGAAGCACGTACGCGAACGGATCGGCCTGGCCGGCCTCCAGATACCCTTTGCGTACGACCTGGATGTGCCCGAGGCCGGTGCGGATCGTGTCCTCGCGCATCGCCCAGTAGATCCACTCGATGAAGCCCGCGGCGAGCAGCAGCGCCACCACGCCGAAGGCGACGGAGACGATGCCGACGAAGCTCCGGCGGCGCTGCCGGAGGACGTTGCGAAAAGCGAGCTGAACATCGGCGCCGAGCGCAGCCGCGAGCGGCGAGCGCCCGGCGGCAGCCGCGGCCGCCCTCAACGCGTCGAGCGCTCGCCCGGGGAAGGTCGTCATGCTTGCCGGCGCCGCGCAAGGTAGTAGTCGAACAGCGCGTCGAGGTAGGTGCGCGGCGCCGGTAACGGGAGGACGTCGTTCAGGACGCGTCGCGTCTCGACGTTCGGGAACACCTGTTTCCCCGCCAGATACTCGAGGAACACCGGCAGCGCCGCGAGCGCGCGCCGCGCCTTTGCGGGCGCGAGAAACCCCGCAATCGGGAGCGCCGCCTTCAGCGCGGCGACCGGGATCGTCCGTGCAGGCGGGCACGGGACTCCGGCGGCGGCGAACCTGGCGCGCACTTGCTCGCGCAGGACCGGGAGCGGCACCGCCTGCTCCGGGCCCGAGCACAGATGCAGGACCTTTCCGGACGTCGCGCGCTGTCGACTCGACCAGACGACGGCGCCAGCCACGTAATCAACCGGCACGATGTCGAGCGCCGTGGCGCCGAGCGCCGGCGCGAATCCGCGGGTCCGCCGTCCGGAGAGGAACTCGAGCAGGTGGTAGAAGATCTGAAACCGGATCACGCGTCCGGTCCCCGCTTCTCCGACCACCATGCTCGGGCGGTGGATGGTGATCGGGAAGGCGGGTTCGAGCTCGCTGCGCAGCCAGTCCTCGGCCTCCGCCTTGGCCTGCTCGTAGGTGTTGTGGAACTCGCGCGGCTCGGTGATCCAGCGCTCGGGCAGTGGTTCGGTCCGCCGCCCGCTCACTCCCACGGTGCTCAGGAACTCGACTTTCTCCAGCCGCCCGCGCGCCTTCACCGCCCGCGCGAGCGCAACGACGTTCCTCGCCGCGTCGACCGCCGCGCGCCGCGCCTCGTCGAGGGGAAGGTTCATTTTCACGATCGCCGCGCAGTGGACGACGTGCGTGCAACCGGCGGCGACGCGTTCGAAGGTCGCCTCGTCGAGGCCGAAGCGCGGCACGGTCGTGTCCCCGCGCAGCGCGTCGACCCGCGTACGGGCCTCCGGGCCGAGCTCCCAGAACCGCACGAGCTCGTCCAGCCGGCCCGCGAGCTCCGTGTCGTCGCGCGCACGCAGCAGCAGCGTGACGCGATCGCCGTCGGCGAGCAGGCGCTCGGCGATCGCGCTGCCGACCACGCCGGTGCCGCCGGTGACGAAGTAGGCGCTCATTGGACTACCCTCGCGCTGACAGCGCGCTCGGGGTTCGCCCGAGACGGGGGAGGGGCCTGGGAGGGGCCCTGTCTTCCCTCCCGGGGGGCGGCCCGGCGGGTCTCATGCGACGAGCACCGCCGGCGCGGGAATCGCGAGCAGCCGCTCGAGATCCGGCGCGAACCGCGCCGCGATCGCCGCGCGCCGCAGCTTCAGGTTGGTGGTGAGGTCGCCCGCCGTGGTCGAGAACGGCGTCGTCACGACGAGGAACCCGGTCGGCCGCGCATGCGCGGGCACGTCGGCGAGCGCCGCTGCAGCGTCCCGCACCACGCGCTCGCGCTCGGCGGCGCTGAGCGCCACTTCCGGTGCCGCCGGCGCTCCGCGCAGGCGCGCGAGGTCCACGTTGATGATCGCGACAACGGCATCCGCACCCGCGCGCAACACGACCGCATGCTCCACGTACGGCGTACGGCGGAGGCTCGCCTCCACGCGGGCCGGGACGACCCAGCGGCCGCCGGAGGTCTTGAACGTGTCCGACTTGCGTCCGGTGAGCCGGAGATAGCCCTCCGGCGTCACCTCGCCGAGGTCGCCGGTCGCCCAGAAACCGTCTGCGTTCGGTCGCGATCCGCTCCCGGAACCCATATAGCCCTTGAAGACGCCGGGGCCTCGGACCAGCACTTCCCCATCGGCGCCGAGCCGGACGTCGTTGGTCGCCATCGGCTGCCCGACGGTCCCGAGGCGGCGCGCACCCGGCCGGTTCATCGCGATCGGGACGATGCACTCGCTTATGCCATACGCCTCGAAGACCGGCAATCCGATGGCGTCGAACCACTCGAGCAGCCAGACCGGCATGGGTGCCGAGCCGCTGATCAGGTAACGCGCTTCACCGCCGAACACGGCGCGCACGCGCCGCAGCACGGCCCGGTCGGCGAGTCCGAAGCGCAGTCGCTCGAAGACGCCGCTCCGTTTTCCGGAAGCGCCCATTCGGCCCTGGTCGATCGCCCAGTGCGCGACGGCCGCCATGAACCATCCGTCCCCGCCGATGCGCTCCGCGATGCCCGCCTGCACCTTCTCGAAGAAGCGTGGCACGCCGATGAACACGTGCGGCCTGATCGTGCCGAGATGTTCCACCACCTCGCGCGGATCCGGCACCACGTAGCTCGAGGCCCCGCGGGCCATTGCGCAGAAATTGATGATCCGCTGGAACAGGTTGGCGAGCGGCAGCCAGCACGCAAGCCGGCTCGACCCGTCGATCTCGGCGAACGAGGCGAGGATCGCCTCCACGGCGAGCAGGACTTGGCGGTGTGTGTAGACGATAGGCTTCGGAAATTCCGTGGTGCCGGAGGAGAACGCCACGATCGCATCCGTGTCGCCCACCGGGCGCTGCTCCGGCGGCTCGTTACGGTGCCCGTCACCAGTAAACGCCGCGAGGGATCGCGCAACCCCCCCGTCGGCGCCGCGGAAGGCAAGCACGAGCCGCGCGTGCGCCGCTGGTGGCAGGCGCGCCACCGTCGCCTCGTCGTCGACGAACAGGACCTCGGGCGCGGTCGACTCGAGCACCCGCGCGAGCGTTTCCGCAGGGTAGTTCGGATCGATGCCGACGACGAGCGCGCCGACCGCGAGCGCCGCCATCTGCGCGCGCTCCCAGTCGACGCTCGTTCGCGCCACGATCCCGACGCGCGTGCCGAGCGTCACGCCCGCCCGATGCAGGGCGCCCGACAGTCGATCCACGTCGGCCGCGAACTCCCGCCAGGTCACGGGCTGCCACGTGCCCGCGGCGCCCGCCGACAGGAACGCGGGCGCATCGGGCGACGCGCGCGCGCGCGCGGAGAGCAGGTCGGGGATCGTTTCGGGTGGCACGCTCGGAGGGGGAGATCGCCCTGCGTCAGGCGAGCGGCGGGTCGTAGGCGCCGCGCGGGCGGTTGATCCGCAGCTCCTCGTCGACAAGGCCGAGCCAGCGCAACTGCGCGACGATGTTCCGGCCGAGCAGCACCTTGCGCCGGATCATGAAGTCGACCGCCGGTGCCATGAAGCGCCACTGCGCGAGGCTTGCCTTGCCGCTGCGGATCAGGGCTGCGAACTCCGGCGCGTACGGGTTGTAGCCGAAGTGCCGAAGGTCCGAGTACATGAGCAGCCAGTTGATCGGGTAGTTGCTGTGGACCGGGCTCGCGTGCGACTTTCGCGCCACGAGTCCCAGGTCGTACACCGTCTTCATCACCCGCTCCTGGTCGTACTCCCACGCGTGAAAGGGGGCCAGGTAGCGCGGAAAGGGCTTCCCCGCCGGATAGCGCTGCGGATTCCAGAAGCGCGCGAGCTCGGCGTCCGTGAACTCCCCGGATGCGCGCAACCCCGGCGGCGTCCAGTCGGTCCCGCAGATCAGCTTGCGCGAGAACTCGTACTCCATGCGCTCGGGCTCGGGCTGGCCGGGCGAGTAGCCGGCCAGAACGAGGGGGATGCCGCGCTCGGTGGCGACGGCGAGCGCATCGCCCTCGAAGAGCGGGGCGTAGACGTACGAAACGGTGTATACCGCTCCGCGGTCTTCCTGGTTGCGCAGGAGGTAGCGGAACAGCTTGCGGTAGAACTCGCCGGACGGCCGGTAGACGAGGTGGTCGATCTCCAGCTTCGCGAGCGCGGTGCGGATGTTGGACCACGCGACGTCGGGCAGATTGATGTCGGTCGTGAAGGCAAGCACGCGCAGACCGCAGTCGACCTTCGCGCGGTGGAGCAGGTAGATGCTGTCCTTGCCGCCGCTCAAGCACACGAGGGCGTCGTAAGGGCCCCGGCCGCGGCAATCCGCAAGCGCGGCCGCGAGGTCGCGCTCGTGTTCCGCGCGGCGGGTGCCGGTGGTTTCCTCCTGCGCCGGGTCGTAGCTGCGGCAGAGCGCGCACACGCCGTGGTCGTCGAGGTTCGCGCCGGGGACTCGCTCGGGGAGAAGACAGCGGCGGCAGCGGCGCATGGCTTTGGTGCTCGAGTGCGTGCGGACCGCCGGAGGACGATCGAGCGTGGCTATGATATTCGAGTGCCTGGCCTGGGTGGAGACCCGCTCAAATGGATGCACCAAGGATCGACTGGGACGCGCGGCGCATTGACCTCGACCCGCAGGTGTTCCAGGAGGCGGTGTCGGAGTTTCGGCGCGCGTGCGGCGACGCGAACGTCGTCACGTCGGGGCCCGAGCTCGAGCGTGCCGCGAAGGCGACGATTCCCGATCCGCGGCCGCCGTCGGCGGTCCTGCGACCCGGCAGCGTGGACGAAGTGGCTGAGATTGTCCGGATCGCGAATCGCTTTCGCGTTCCCTTATGGCCGGTCAGCCAAGGCAGGAACTGGGGCTACGGTTCCGGCACCCCCGTGCTCGCGAACACGGCCGTCCTGCACCTCGGCCGGCTCAACCGCATCCTCGAGGTGAACGAGGAGCTCGCGTACGCGGTGATCGAGCCCGGAGTCACCTACCGGCAACTCCGCGCGCACCTCGACGCCCATCACCCGGGGCTCTGGTGCGACTGCACCGACGGTCCACCCGACGGCAGCGTGATCGGCAACGCGCTCGATCGCGGACTCGGCGTAACGCACTACGCCGATCACTTCGGCACGCTGTGCGGGCTCGAGGTCGTACTGCCGACCGGGGAGCGCCTGCGGACTGGCGGCGGCCCCGAGGGCTGCCCGACCTGGCACACGCACAAGTGGGGCGTCGGGCCTTACCTGGAGGGGCTCTTCACTCAGTCCAACCTGGGCATCGTCGTGAAGGCCGGCGTCTGGCTGTTCCCGAAGCCCGAAGCGTTTGCGTCGTTCACCTTCGACCTCGCGCGCCCCGAAGATCTGCCGAAGCTGGTCGATGCCATGCGCGAGCTCGCCCTGAGCGGTGTGCTGACGTCCGCTTGCCACCTGATCAACGACGTCGTCACGCTCGCGGTCCTTGCCCAGTATCCGCCAGGCGCGGTCGAGCGCTACTCGCGCCTGCCGGATGAGGTGCTGGCCGAGATGCGCCGACGGTTTGGTGTGCCGGTCTGGAGCCTTGGCGGCGGGCTCATGGGCACCCGCGGGCAGGTGCGGGAGGTCAAGCGCCAGTTGCGCCGGCGGCTGGCGCCGCTCGGTCGCATCATGTTCGTGGACGACCGGATCGCGAGTTTGGGCGGCCGGATCGGAGCGATGGCCCGCGGGACGGGAGCCGCGCGTGCCCTCGCCGCGATCGCGACGAAACTCTCGGGAAGATCCGTCGAGATGCTTGACGCCGCACCGCACGTGCACTCGGTTCTGAAGGGCATCCCGAGCGACTACTTCGTCCGCCACGCCTATTTCAAGTCGAGCCTGCCGAAGCCCGAACGGGCTGATCCGGACCGGGATGACATCGGACTGATCTGGTTTGCCCCGATTGCGCCGATGACAGGTCCCCACGTGGAGAGGGTGATCGGCCTGTGTCGACCCCTCTTCGAGAAGTACGAGTTCGATTTCTATGCCGCGCTGCTGATGCAGAACGCCCGGTCGATGATTGTGTTGATGTCGGTTTTCTTTCGGAAGGCGACCGTGGAGGAGCCGGAACGGGCGCGTCGGCTTTATGCCGAACTAGGCGCCGCCGTGCACGCTAACGGGTATCAGCAATACCGCATCCAAACTGGAGGACACGCCGCCCTTGCGGCGAAGGTGCCCGGCGGTGTGATATTTGCGCGTCAGCTCCAGCGCTCAGCTGATCCTGTCGGGATCCTGGCACCCGGAAGGTACGGGATCTGACGACGTACCGGTGTGGTCCGGCACGCTGTCGGGTCGCGATCGGCGTCGACTCACCTTACAGGGCGACGCGCGCCACGGCCGGCCGCGAATATTACTTTAGCTATTTCAATAGCTTAGATGAGTGGCACGGCCGTTGCTACCCAGTGGTCAGGCACGAGTCTCCCGTTGAACACAATTACACGAGGCCTAACGATGTTGATCAAGAAACTGTTGGTAGTTGCGGCTTTCTTTGGAGCCCTCGTCGCGAGCTCTGCGAATGCTGCATTCCTCACGAATTGGTACTTCAATCCGGCCGGCACGGGTTTCGCGGGTGGAACGAAGATCACTGAGTATCTCGACATTAACCTGTCGAGTTTGGTCAACACGACAGTGCCGAACATGGCTGGCGCGTTCTCGTTCAGCGAGTACGGCACGTTCTTCTCTGCAGGCCACGACGGGTTGCCCGGTTACGTGAACCCGGTAACCATGACGAACTTTCTGGGGGCGGGTCAAGTCACCGGCGTATTCAGCCTGAGCGGAACGGGCGTCCTGAGCGGCGCGATCGCGTTCGCCCCAGGCGGGACGATAGACCTGTGGGCGAGCAGTGCTACTCAGCCGTACGGTACGGCAGCCGGGATTTACGGCGCGGACGCGGGCACGAACTTCGCTGACTTGGTCGTCTTGGCCGGGGGGGGCTCCATCGACGCGACCGGTGTACCGAACGGTCAGCAGACACTCATTGCCGCGATAACCGCGCTGACGGCGGGCTACTGGTTCGACAGCTCTGGCGTTGATCTGTCGACGATAGTTCCGTCGCTGCCGCCCCTTCTGCTCGGGTTCACCACGGTGAACGCGTCGGTCACCACGACTGAGATCGCGGCCCCATTCAATTCGGAAATGGTGAGCGGGCTTGGTGCGTCGGCCTATACGGGATGCCTGCCGGGGTTGGTCGTGGGTCCGTGCACCGGAGCGGGTTCCTTCAACCTCGCGGCTAACGGTCAGCAACGGCTTGCGGTGCCTGAGCCTGGAAGCGTTGCTTTGCTGGGGCTCGTCGCGATCGCCGTCGCCGGGTTTTCCCGCCGCCGTCGGGTTGCATAAGCCACGCGGTCTGATCACACCAAAACCCGCCGGGGCCCGGCGGGTTTTTTTATTTCAGCCCCCCATGGAGCCACCCTACCTGAACTGGGCCCGTAGCATCGATCTTGGCGCGTCAGCGCTGGGGCCGAGCTTACCGAGGCAGTCGACCGCCTCAATGTGGCAGGGGCTTCTGCCCTTCAGGGCAGTCGATGTCAGCGGCAATTCTAAACTCCCCACTTCGGACAATTGAAATCTCCCCACCCCTTCATGAAGGAGGTGGAAGGTGCAACAGGAAACGGCAGGTGAAGTGGTCGGGTAATGTCGCCGCGTTCGAGTCGAATGCGGAGGACGTGGTGGTTGGCAAGGAGCGCTGGGAGGAGATTCATCGGCTGCGAGCGGGCGGAGTGAGCGTGTCGCAGATTGCCCGATCGGTTG
>Ga0187894_10003252_pt1 | contig 18433 bp, 17 predicted proteins | sample GBC1701081metaG_FD_136650 | JGI IMG/M metagenome (GOLD analysis project Ga0187894, IMG submission 136650) | White microbial mat communities from a lava cave in the Kipuka Kanohina Cave System on the Island of Hawaii, USA - GBC170108-1 metaG ...
CGCCGCCCTGTGGGAGGCGCATTGCCGTTGCGAGTTCGAGACCCGCGATGTCGATGCGACCATGGCCACCATGGTGCCGCAGCCCTACGTCAACCACATCCCGACCATGACCGGCGGCGTCGGGCATGACGAGCTGAAGCGCTTCTACAAATACCATTTCGTCGGCGCCAACCCCGAGGACACGCGCCTGGTTCCGATCAGCCGCACCATCGGCAGCGACACGCTGGTCGACGAGATGCTGTTCTGCTTCACCCACACACGCGAGATCGACTGGATGCTGCCCGGCATCCCGCCGACCGGACGCACCGTCGAAATCCCGCTGATCGCGATCGTGCATTTCGTGGGCGACAAGGTCGCGCACGAGCATATCTACTGGGACCAGGCCTCGGTGCTGGTGCAGATCGGCAAGCTCGACCCGACCGGCCTGCCCGTCGCCGGTGGCGAGACCGCGCGCAAGCTGCAGGACAAGACCGCGCCCAGCAACACGCTGATGGCCAAGGCCTGGACCACCAGCGCCGGCAAGCCGCTCAGTGCGCATTAGCCTGGGAGTGTGGGCCTGCGGCCCGCATCGGCGCGCAGCGCCGAGACAGAGCGGGCGAGACGCCCGCGCTCCCAGGGAGCGAAATCCTACTGGTCCTTCGGCATGCGCTCGACGATCTTGCGCTGCACCTCGCGGTCGGCCTGCGCGATCTCGAAGATCTGCTGGTAGCGGTCGACCGACATGCCCTTGCGCTCGACGGCCTGCGCCATTTCGCCCAGCGCCTGCTGGCGTGTCTTCTCGGCGGCATCAGCGCCCTGCTTGGCCGCTTCCTGCACCTTCGGCGACCACTGCTTGTTCAGCTGCCGTACTTCGAAAGCAGCGGCGGCGAAGGTCTCGATCTCCTTGTCGCTGACCGCGGCGGCGGGAGGCTGCGTCTGTCCTTGCGGCGGTGAAGATTGTTGCGCCTGGACGGCGGGAACCACGACAAGACCACTGAGGCCGATGCTCGTGGCGACGACGAAAAGCAAGTTTCGATTCAACATCATCGAAGGCACTCCTTGCGTACGGTCGGCACAAAACCGGCTCGCTTGACGAACCGCGCTCAGCACACAACCGCGGGCTTGGCGTCGGGTTCCATCGGCCGCGCTGTGGCTAAAAAGAGTCATTGTTCTCACAATGAGAACACCCATATGAGTCGCGATTGGCGGTTTCCGCGCGGCCCGCGTCGCGGCTGACCGAGGCGATGACGCGCCGCCTGACGCAATCGCGCTAGTCGCGCCTGACCGCGCCAGAAAATGGGAGATCCCGAAAGCCTTTGTTTTTCCTGAGAGAATCGTGACAGCGCCAATAGCGCTAATTGCGCAGGTGGTTTTGCATTTACATCCGACACCCCAATCTTCACCCCTTCATTCCGGCACGCGGCCGCAATAGGCTGGCCGGCGCGGCAGTGAAGTCGCCGCAACGGAGTGCGTCATGTCAGACCGCCAGCCCCTCTCCTTTCATGTTCCGGAGCCGGCGGTGCGGCCCGGTGGCACGCCTGACTTCAGCGACGTGCCCATTCCCCGAGCGGGCTCGGTGCGCCGGCCGCCGGTCGACGTGAAGGCCGAGGACATTCGCGACCTCGCCTATTCGATCATCCGCGTGCTCAATCGCGAGAGCGAGGCGGTGGGAGAATGGGCCGGGCTGCTGAGCGACGCCGAGCTGCTGGACGGCCTGCGCCACATGATGACCCTGCGCGCCTTCGATGCGCGCATGCTGATGGCGCAGCGCCAGGGCAAGACCTCGTTCTACATGCAGCACATGGGCGAGGAGGCGGTGAGCTGCGCCTTCCGCAAGGCGCTCGAGCCCGGCGACATGAACTTCCCGACCTACCGGCAAGCCGGCCTGCTGATCGCCGGCGACTATCCGATGGTCGACATGATGAACCAGATCTACTCCAACGAACTCGACCCGATGAAGGGCCGCCAGCTGCCGGTACTGTACTCGGCGCGCGACCATGGCTTCTTCACCATATCCGGCAACCTCGCGACGCAGTTCATCCAGGCGGTGGGCTGGGCGATGGCGTCGGCGATCAAGCGCGACACCAAGATCGCAGCGGCCTGGATCGGCGATGGCTCGACGGCCGAGTCGGATTTCCATGCCGCTCTGGTGTTCGCCTCGACCTACAAGGCGCCGGTGGTGCTGAACATCGTCAACAACCAGTGGGCGATCTCGACCTTCCAAGGCATCGCGCGCGGCGGCTCGGGCACCTTCGCCGCGCGCGGCCTGGGCTTCGGCATCCCGGCGCTGCGCGTCGATGGCAACGACTATCTCGCGGTCCACGCCGTGGCCAAGTGGGCCGTCGAGCGCGCGCATCGTGGCCTGGGCCCGACCTTGATCGAATACGTCACCTATCGCGTCGGGGCGCATTCGACATCGGACGATCCCTCGGCCTACCGGCCCAAGACGGAGTCCGATGCCTGGCCGCTGGGTGATCCGGTGATCCGCCTGAAGGACCACCTGATCGCGCGCGGCGCCTGGTCGGAGGACCGCCACAAGCAGCGCGAGGCCGAGATCATGGCCGAGGTGATCGCCGCGCAGAAGGAAGCCGAGAGCCACGGCACCCTGCATAGCGGCCCGCATCCTTCAGCCCGCGACATGTTCGAAGGCGTCTACGCCGAGATGCCCCCGCACCTGCGCCGCCAACGCCAGCAGGCGGGGTACTGAGAATGACGAGGCGCCATTTGTCGTCAACGCCTGTCGACGGCGGGCGTGCGCGTGCGCGGCGGTGGCCGCGCCCAGTGAAAGGGGCCTGACAGATGCCGCGCCGTACCATGGTCGAGGCGATCCGCGATGCGATGGACGTCGCGATGGCGCGCGACGACAACGTCGTCGTGTTCGGTGAGGATGTCGGCTACTTCGGTGGCGTGTTCCGGGCCACATCGGGCCTCCAGCAGAAGTACGGCAGCAGCCGCTGCTTCGATGCGCCGATCTCCGAACTCGGCATTGTCGGCGTCGCCGTCGGCATGGCGGCGTACGGCCTGCGGCCGTGCGTGGAGATCCAGTTCGCCGACTACGTCTACCCGGCCTACGACCAGATCGTGTCGGAGGCGGCGCGGCTGCGCTATCGCTCCAACGGCCAGTTCACGGCGCCGATGGTGGTGCGCATGCCCACCGGCGGCGGCATCTTCGGCGGCCAGACGCACAGCCAGAGTCCGGAAGCGCTGTTCACGCATGTCTGCGGCCTGAAGACAGTGGTGCCGTCCAATCCCTACGACGCCAAGGGACTGCTGATCACCGCTATCGAGGACGATGATCCCGTGATCTTCCTCGAGCCCAAGCGGCTCTACAACGGCCCGTTCGATGGCCACCACGACCGGCCGGTGACGCCGTGGTCGAAGCATCCGCAGGGCGAGGTGCCGGACGGCCACTACACCTTGCCGTTCGGCAAGGCCGCGGTGCGACGCGAAGGCAGCGCCGTGACCGTGCTGGCCTACGGCACCATGGTGTTCGTGGCCCAGGCGGCGGCGGAGGAGACCGGCGTCGACGCCGAAATCATCGACCTGCGCACCTTGCTGCCGCTCGACCTCGAGGCCATCACCGCCTCGGTGCAGAAGACCGGCCGCTGCGTGGTCGTGCACGAGGCGACCTTGACGTCGGGTTTCGGCGCCGAGCTGGCGTCGCTGGTGCAGGAGCACTGCTTCTATCATCTCGAGGCACCCGTCATGCGCGTGACCGGCTGGGATACGCCCTACCCGCACGCCCAGGAATGGGACTACTTCCCCGGCCCCGACCGCATCGGCCGCACGCTCAAGGCCGTGATGGAGGCGTAGGTGATTGACGTCGTCCTGAGCGCAGCGAAGGACGTTGCGGTGCCAAGACCTGAGAATGACGGGACTGGTGATTTCCCGTCATCCACTGACCGCCATACCGCAAGGTCCTTCGCTGCGCTCAGGACGACGGCGAGTCCCTGCGTATCGCTAGAATCCAACGAGGCCCCATAAATGGCGATCCGCATCATCAAGCTGCCGGATGTCGGCGAGGGCGTGGCCGAGGCCGAGGTGGTCGAATGGCACGTCAAGGTCGGCGACGCCGTGCTGGAAGACCAGGTGCTGGCCGCGGTGATGACCGACAAGGCGACGGTGGAAGTTCCCTCGCCCGTCGCCGGCACCGTGCTGGCGCTGGGTGCCGACGTCGGCGCCACGCTGGCGGTCGGCGCCGAGCTGGTGCGGCTCGAGGTCGCCGGCGAGACAACGGACGCTGCAGCCGAGGTCGCCGCCACGCCGCGCCAGGCCAGCGCCAGCGCATTACCCAACCCGGCACCCGCACCGGCCGCCGCCAACGTCGTTGCGATGCGACCCGCTGCGCCGACACCGGACACGGCGGCGGCGCGTCCGGCGCTGGCGCGGACGATGCCTGGCGTGTCGCTGGGACCGCCACGGCCGGCCGGCGAGAAACCCCTGGCGTCACCGGCCGTGCGCAAGCGCGCCCGCGACGCCGGCGTCGATCTGCGGCAGGTGCGCGGCAGCGGACCGGCCGGCCGCATCAGCCACGACGACCTCGACATCTTCCTGCGCAGCGGACCGGCTGCGCCAGGACCGGCGGCGCGCACCGCCAACACGGCGGTCGAAACCATCAAGGTGGTCGGTCTGCGCCGGCGCATCGCGCAGAAGATGGCCGAGGCCAAGCGCCGCGCCGCGCACTTTGCCTATGTCGAGGAGGTCGACGCCACGGCGCTGGAGGACCTGCGCGCGGCGCTCAACGCCGAGGCACAGCCGGACCGGCCGCGGCTCACCCTGCTGCCGTTCCTGATGCAGGCGGTGGTCAAGGCGGTGGCCGAGTTCCCGCAGATGAACGCGCTCTACGACGACGAGGCCGACATCGTCGAGCGTTTCGGCGGCGTGCATATCGGCATCGCCACGCAAACGCCCAACGGACTGATGGTGCCGGTGGCGCGCCACTGCGAGGCGCGCGGCCTGTACGACAGCGCTGCCGAGGCGCAGCGGCTGGCGCAAGCGGCGCGCGAGGGCCGCGCCACGCGCGAGGAGCTCACCGGCTCGACCATCACCATCACCAGCCTGGGTGCGCTGGGCGGCATTGTCTCGACGCCGGTGCTCAACCGGCCGGAAGTGGCGATCATCGGCATCAACAAGCTCGCGGTGCGGCCGGTGTGGCAGGGCGGCCAGTTCGTGCCGCGCAAGATGATGAACCTCTCGTCGTCGTTCGATCATCGCATCGTCGACGGCTACGACGCCGCGCGCTTCATCCAGCGCATCAAGTCCCTGCTCGAAGCCCCCGCCACCATCTTCATCGCGGGATGATGGGATGACGCTTGCTTTCTCCTCCCCACGCAGTGGGGAGGTTGCCCGAAGGGCCGGAGGGGAGCCGACGCGGTCTCTCCTTGGGCGCACCACGAGCGCTCCCCATCCGCCCTTCGGGCACCTTCCCCACTGTCGTGGGGAAGGGAAGATAACAGTACGAGAGGCCGTGACATGCGCGAGATAAGCGTCAAGGTGCTGGTCATCGGCGGCGGGCCGGGCGGCTACGTCACCGCCATCCGCGCCGGCCAACTCGGGCTCGACGTGATGCTGGTCGAGGAGAATGCCCTGGGCGGCACCTGCCTCAATGTCGGCTGCATCCCGTCCAAGGCCTTGATCCACGCTGCCGATGCCTACGGCCACGCCATGGCGCAGGCGACGTCGGCGCCGTTCGGCCTGCGGGTCGAGCGGCCGACGATCGATTTCGCGCGCACCATCGAATGGAAGGACGGCATTGTCGGCAAACTCAAGGGCGGCGTCGCGGCTTTGCTCAAGCGGCATCGGGTCAAGACCGTGCGCGGCCGCGCCGCCATGCTCGACGGCAAGACCTGCCGCGTGGAGTCCGACACCGGCCCGCAGGTGATCCGTGCCGAGCATGTCGTGCTGGCCACCGGCTCGCAGCCGGTGGCGCTGCCGTCACTGCCGTTCGGCGGCCGGGTGATCTCCTCGACCGAAGCGCTGTCGCTGCCGTCGGTGCCGCAGCGCCTGGTCGTCGTCGGCGCCGGCTACATAGGGCTCGAGCTCGGCACCGCCTACGCCAAGCTCGGCACCCAGGTCATCGTGGTCGAAGCCGAGGACCGCATCCTGCCGGCCTACGACGCCGAACTCGCGCGGCCCGTGGCGCGCCGCCTGAAGGCGCTCGACATCGAAGTGCTCACCAGTGCCCGCGCCACCGGCCTGTCGGAGGCCGGCGATGCGCTGCGCATCGAGCAGGGCGGCAACACGGCGCGCAGCATCACGGCCGATTACTTCCTGGTCGCCGTCGGACGGCGGCCGCGCACGGCGGACGTCGGGCTGGATCAGCTCGACCTCGCGACGAACGGCGCCGCCGTGCGGATCGACGAGCGCTGCGCCACGTCGATGCGCAATGTGTGGGCGATCGGCGATCTCACCGGCGAGCCGATGCTGGCGCACCGCGCCATGGCACAGGGCGCCATGGTGGCCGAGATCATCGCCGGCCAGCGCCGCGTCTTCGACAAGGTCGCGATCCCCGCCGTGTGCTTCACCGATCCCGAGGTGGTGACCGTGGGACTGTCGCCGGACGAGGCGCGCGCGGCGGGCCATGCCGTCCAGACTGCCACGTTTCCGTTCCAGGCCAACGGTCGCGCGCTGACGCTGGGCGCCGACGACGGCTTCGTGCGGGTGACGGCGCGCACCGACAATCATCTCGTACTGGGTATCGCTGCCGTCGGCGCCGGCGTGTCGGAACTGTCGGCGGCCTTCGGCCTGGCGCTGGAGATGAGCGCGCGGCTTGAGGACGTTGCCGGCACCATCCATGCCCACCCCACTCTGGGCGAAGCCTTCCACGAGGCGAACCTGCGCGTGCTCGGCGAAGCGCTGCACGTGTGATAATATCCCGTCGTGGACGGCCGGCCAGCCTGTCATCCCGAGCGCAGCGAGGGATCTCCCGGGAATGGAGTCTCTGCTCGCAGGAGATCCCTCGCTGCGCTCGGGATGACGATTGGCGAACTACAAGTACACCGCCTGCATCGCCGCCGCCGGATAGCGCGCGCCGGCGATGGCGCCATTGGGAACGGCGTCGGTAATGCACGCCACCTCGTCGGCCGACAGGCTCACCCGCAGCGCGCCGAGATTTTCCTCCAGCCGCTGGCGCGAGCGCGTGCCGGGGATGGCGACGACGTCGTCACCCTGCGCCAGCACCCAGGCGAGCGCCAATTGCGCCGGCGTGCAGCGCTGCTCCGCCGCCAGCGTCTCGAAGCGCGCCACCACGGCGCGGTTCTGCGCGAAGTTCTCGGCCTGGAAGCGCGGATGCGCGGCGCGCCGGCCGTCAACCTGCGCCAACTCGGTGATGGTGCCGGTCAGGAAGCCGCGGCCCAGCGGCGAATAGGCGACGAAGCCGATGCCGAGTTCGCGCGTGGTGGCACGAGTCTCCTCGGCCTCGACACGATAGAGCAGCGAATACTCGGTCTGCACGGCGGCGATCGGGTGCACGGCGTGCGCGCGGCGGATGGTCTGCGGCCGCGCTTCCGAGAGGCCGAGATGGCGCACCTTGCCCTGCTCGACCAGGCGCGCCATGGCGCCGACCGTGTCCTCGATCGGCACCGACGGATCGACCCGGTGCTGGTAGTAGAGATCGATGACGTCGACACCCAGGCGCTTGAGGCTCGCCTCGCAGGCCTCGACCACATAGTCGGGACGGCCGTTGACACCGTTGGGTTTGCCCGGCCCCTGCGGCTTGGTTTGGCCGAACTTGGTGGCAAGCGTGACCTGATCGCGCCGGCCCTTGATGGCACGGCCGACCACGGTCTCGTTGTGGCCCCAGCCATACATGTCGGCGCTGTCCAGATGGGACACGCCCAGGTCGATGGCGTGGCGGATCAGATCCTCGGACGCCGCGTCATCCGCCTCGCCATAGACACCCGACAGCGGCATGCAGCCGAGCCCGATCGCCGCCGCCGCCAGCCCGCCCAGCGAGCGATGCATGATCTTGTCCGTCGCCGTGCCCGTCATCCTGAAGGCCTCCGATCGATATGCGTTGCAGCGATCATCGGGCCGGGCGGCGTGTCCGACAAGGCGGCGAATTCCCGTTCGCCCCGCGCTCGCCACGCGGTTGTGATTATTCCGTGGCCAATCGCGGCACGTCGGCAACCGTCAATGTTACGTTCTTATGATGGTTCCATGACAATCAGCGACATCGCCCACAGCATCACGTCCCTCGACCGCGTCATCACCCAGGAAGTCAACCAACTGGTCGGGCACCCCATTGCCGACCGGCTCGTCTTCTATGTCGCCGACTCGGATCTGCTGAAGGGCGTGCTGTTCATGGCCGTCGTCTGGTACCTCTGGTTCAGGGGCGACTCGGTTGTACGCACCCACGTCGTGAACCTGCTGACGATCGCCCTGCTGGCCGTCGCGGTGGGACGCCTGCTCCAAGGCGGCCTGCCAGCACGGCTGCGGCCAATGGATGACCCCTCACTGGGGCTGACGCTGCCGGTCCATGTCACGCCGACCATACTGCGCGACTGGAGCTCGTTTCCCAGCGACCATGCGACGCTGTTCTTCGCCATGGCAGCCGCGATGGTGCCGATATCGCGACGCCTGGCCTGGACCGCAGCCGCCTGGGCTGCGATCGTCATCTGCCTGCCCCGGCTCTACCTCGGCTTCCACTACGTCAGCGATCTGATCGGCGGCGCGCTGATCGGCACCGCCGTTGCCTTCGTCTATCTGCGGCTGCCGACGCAACGCTACAGCCACGCGGTAGTCCGGCTCGCCGAGCGGTCGCCCGGCCTGTTCCAGGCCGTCGCCTTCGTCTTTACGTACGAGATCAGCATCCTGATGGGCGACGTGCGGCAGCTCGGCGTGCAAATGCTGAAGCTCTTCCATCACGTCGCGAGCTGAGGCGCCTACGCCGGTTTGCCGCAATAGGCCTCGATGCGATAGCCGTCCGGATCGACGACGAAGGCGGCGTAATAGGAGTCGCCATAGTCCTTGCGCAGGCCCGGCTTGCCGTTGTCGCGGCCGCCCTTCTTCAGCGCCGCGGCATGGAAAGCGTCGACCCCTTTGCGGTCGGTGGCCGTGAAGCAGAGGTGCAGGCCGGAGCGATCGTCGGCCAGCACGGGGTGGTCGGTGGCGCTGATCCACAGCGCGACGCCATCGCTGCCGTAGCCCAGCGAGGTCTCGCCCGAGCTCAGGCATTTATAGCCCAGCGGCGCCAGTGCGGCGTCATAGAAGCGGCGGGTCTTGGCGATGTCACGCACGCCGATCGAGATGTGGTCGATCATGGTCTTTCTCCTTGGGTTGATGGAGTCGAATTTTACAACTATCAAACCGGTTATAGAGTTATATAAGCGCTCTACCCTTGTCAACCTCTTGACCGGTTAGTATCTGAATGTCATGGCTCACTCCGTTCTCGCCGGCCCGACCGTGCTGCCGGTCCGCACCGATCTCTGCGTCGACTACGCCAACACCCGCTACTGGCGCGGTACGGCGCCGGTGACCGAGGAGCTGCGTGGCCTGCCCGACGTGCTGGCCTGGCACGCGGCACAAAAAGCCGTGCCAGCCGACGCGGTCGCGGCACTGAAGGCGTGGTGGGACGAGCGGCCGCGCCAGGCCGACGGTGTCTTCGCCGAGGCACTGGCGCTGCGCGAGGCGCTCTATCGGATCTTCAGCGCCACCGCGCTCGGCGCGACGCCGGCCGCCGTCGATCTCGAGGCGTTGAACCAGGCGCTGGCCCGCACGCCGCCGCGCACCCAGCTGCGCCACACCGACGCGGGTTACGCCTGGCAGGTGGCGAAGTTGCGGCCGGTCGTGAGCGATCTGCTGGCACCGGTGCTGTGGTCGGCCGCCGATCTGCTGACCAACACGCGGCTTGCCCGCGTGCGGCGCTGTGCCAACGACAAGTGCCTCTACCTGTTCGTCGACGACAGCCGCAACGGCACCCGCCGCTGGTGCTCGATGAGCATGTGCGGCAACCGCGCGAAGGCGCACCGCCACTACGCGAAGTCGAAGCAGAGCTAGCGGTCACTCCACGATCTTGCGGGCCCAGGCCGGCACGCGGCGTGCCTTTTTGCGGCGCTGGCCGCGCTCATAGAGCGCGACGAAGCGGTAGGGCCCATCGACGTCGCTGTTGTCGAGCAGCAGCGCGATGTCGACGATGGCGAGCGCCGCCTTCAGGTTGGCGAGCGTGCGCGGATAGCGTGCCGCCAGCCGCGTCTCGGGCACGTCGTGACCGCCCTGCCCGACGCGCTGGATGACGCGTGCCAGTGACAGCGCAGCGCTCTCCAGGCCGATGAAGATGAGAATAACTTCGTAGCCCTGGCGTTGCGCATCGCGCAGGAAGTCAAGCTTGGCGCCGACCGGATCAGAGAACACGGTCTCCATGCAGAACGCTTCGCCCCGCACCACCAGTTGCCGGCGCTCCTCATCGGCCAGCGCTGCCGCGGTGCGGGCGCGCGTCTCGTCATCCGGCGCCTCGAGCTCGCGCGCGATCAGATCGGCGTTGACGAACGGCAAGCCCAGCGATCGCACATGCAGGTCGTAGAACGTCGACTTGCCGGCGCCGTTGGGACCGGCCAGCACCAGGATGAAGCGGCCGTCACCGGCGATCTGCCCGGCCAGCGCCTGCAGGATGTCGTCGATCATGGGCCGCTGGCGGCGATCTGCTGCCGGCGATCACGCCGACTTGCGGGCGCGCGCCGGCTTGGCGGCCACAAAAGTGCGACCCTCGAAGCGCCCGAGGGTACGCGTACCATCGGCCTCGACGCGCAGGATCAGGCCGGGATGCTTGGGGTCGGCGCCATAGCGCGGACCACCCAGCGCGCCGAGGTGCGCCTGTTCCGGTTCGCGCGCGTCGGTGGCCACCAGGCGACGCAACAGGCGGCCGACCGCCTCGCGGCTGGCCAGCGCCGGCGTCGCCGCGGCACCGCCGCCCAGCCGCTTCAACGCCGCCACCTGGCCATGCGGCAGCAGCTTCTCGACGGCGCGGCCGAGAATGGCCCAGTGCTCGATTTGCGCCGTCAGCGAGCGCGATCCGGCCTCGGCTTCGTCGCGCGCTGCTGCCACCAGTGTGTCCGACAGCTTCACCGGCAGGCCCATGCTGCTCTCCGGTAGTAAAATGCTACCTCTCAATATGCGGCGCCGGACCGCCCCGATCAAGGGGGCCTATTTGGGCAGGTTGCGGATCAGGATGGCGCGGTTGAAGGCCTCTTCGAGCTCGGCGCGGCTCATGCCGCGCTGCGCCCGCTGGATGCCGTCGGCGATGCGATTGCACTCGGCCTTGATCTGGCGGCGGACCTCGTCGGCATAGGCGCGGTACATGCCGACCAGTTCGTCCTTGTCGGCGCTGCTTAGGTCCTCGCGCCCGCGCAGGACCTGCTCGGGCCACGACAGGGGGCCTTCGAGGTCGACCAGGAAGAATACGTTGGCATCGTCGCGGAACTGGCGCAGCTTTGTTTCCAGGTCGATGCCGCGAATACCTTCGAACTCGGTCTCCCAGGCCTTGAACTCGCCGAGTTCCTCCTTGACCTCATCGCTCATGGCCCCGAAGAACTTGCCTTTGTGGCGGTTGACGAAGTCGTTGAAGCTGGCCTCGGTACGAGCCAGGTTCCCCGACAATTGCTCCAGGCAGTATTTGCCGAACGCCTCGGCGTCGTCGCGGGTGCCGCCAGCCTGCATGTTGCTGGCCCAGCGATCCAGCGATTCGCGGGCCAGGCCGTAAAGCGCCTTGGCTGCCTCGAAGCCGTTGGTCTTCACGAACTCCTGCGTATCCTGCCAGCTCTGAGTGAACAGCACGTGCACGGAGGCCTGGCGACCGAGCTGACCCTGGTACAGGGCCGCGCGCTGATCGATCTGCAGCTTCTCCCAGGGCTTAATCGCATCCTTCAGTTCGCCCAGGGCATAAAGCGTCATCCTGAGCCACTCCGGGCCGAACTGCTGCAGCAATTTGCGGATGATCTCGGCACCGACCTTGACCGGCGTCGGGGCCGGCAGCGACTTGGCCCAGTCGGTGGCCATCACCAGGCTCTTGGCGATCTTCTCCTGCGCCGTGCGGCGCCCCTTGGACGCTTCCTCGGCCGCCTCCTGCATCAGGCGCTTGACATCACCCATCACGTTTTTCTGTTCGGACCACAGCGCATCGTCCATGCCGTCGATGGTCTTCCATTTTTCGTCGAGCTCACCCGCCATCTTTTCGATCTTGGCCCGCGTCGCGGCGATCTCGTCGCGCTTCTTGGCGATGCCGATCTCCTCCAGGCCGCCCCAGAACGCCAACTCGACATTGGTCATCAGCGCACGGAAGCCAAGCGCCACGGTGCTGGGTGCGCTGGTGCCGCTCAGGCTGTTGTCGAAGAAGCGGCCGGTATCATCGCGGGCGCGTCGCACGCGATCGCGCCAGGTGCTCTCCTTGTCGCCCGGATTCATGTCGTCTAGGATACGGCCGAGGTCATCGAGTGCCGATTTGCGCGCCGTCAGGTACTCGACCAGCGCGTTGCGCATGGTGGCGCGTTCGGCTTCGGGGATCTGTGGCCCCAGTTCGTCGATGCGCGCAATCAGTTCGACAGGGCGGCGCAGATAGTCGACCATGGCGCCCTCCCTAGATGCCGCTCTCGCCGGCGATGCGCCACGGCCCATTATCGACCTGCTGCAGACGCCAGGTCCGGGTCCAAGTCGGCGCGATGTAACCGCGATAGGTGACGCCGGCCGACGTTTTCATCTCGCGCACATGCTCGACCTCGATCTGTACCTCGCGCACCTTGGGCAGGCCGGGGTATTCATCGCCGCGGATCAGGATCTGGGGATCGTCAACCCACAGCACGCGGATGTCGCAGATGCGTTCCTGCAGTTCGTACCGTGCCCGTACCCAGGCGTTGTCGAAGGCGCGTGGCCGATAGGCGTAGTATATCGGCGGCGCGCCGCCGACCGCGCGCCAGCCGACGAACAGGCTCTGCCACGTCGTCTGGTCGGCGGCCTTCAGCGCCTTGAAACTGGCCTCGAGCACAACCTGTGGCGGTGCGTCGTCGGGCGGTGGTGGACTCTGGGCCCGCGCCAACTCGGCTTCGCCGGCGAACAGCGACTGCCCCTTCTCCTGCGCGGTCAGGTCGACGAACATCGCATCGCCCACCGTGGCGGCCAACGGCTCAAGCTCCAGCCCGACGAGGGCCCGCCCATTGACCACCACGAGCCGCGGCTGCGCCTTGATGCGGCCGATGATGGCGTAGTCTTCACGCAGATTAGGCGTCACGCGCTGGCTGTAGCGGCGCGCCGCCCGCTGCATGCGCTGCGCTTCTGGACCCTCGGTGTCGACGAAGCAATAGGTCTCGCCAACCTGCGCCGCGAACCAGTTGTGCGCCGCCTCGCTCACCCAGTTGCGTGGCGGGATCGATGGCAGCGCCAACACCTTGCCGGCGAGCTGTTCCAGCTCGGGACCCATCAGGTCGAGTTTGGGCAGCGACTCGAGGCGAGCAGCGGCGAGCGCGCCGAGGAACGCCTCGCGGGCCCGCTTGCCGACCTCGGCGACCTCGGCGGCGCGGATCTCGTCGGCCTTGCGGTAGGCAAGATCATCGGCGCTCAGTTGGTAGACACCACCGTCGACCAGCGCCCGCAGGGCGTCAAAATCCTGCTGGATCGCCTTGGTGAAGGCACTGTTGGGATGCTGCTTCAGCAGCCACTGCAGGCGCGGCTCGACCTGGGAAAGCTCGCTGCGCGAGCCGTCGGTGCTGAACGAACCGCGGCGCCAACCACCGTCGCGCAGCTGGCTGCCGAAGCGCTCCCACTTTTCGATCCAACCGGACCATGACTCGCCCAGACCGTCGGAACTCATCTCCTCCGGCCCGTCGGTGCCCAGCGTGCGGCGGCGATTGGCATTCTCATAGGTGCGCAACAGCTGCAACGGCGCCATGACATCGAGCGTCTGCCATCCTTGCCTGGCAGCACGCCGGCGCACCGTCAGCCTGAGCGGCGCCCCTTCGGCCACCCCCTTCGCCTTCCATATCTGGTTTTCGCTGTAGAGCCCCACACCCTGCCCCTGGACCATGCGCTTGCGATCGGCCTCGTTGGCCGTCAGCTTGGCCAGCGACTCGCCGTTGATCGCGATCACTTCGTCGCCGACCTGCAAGCCGGTATCGCGAAACGCGCTGTACCAGCGTATCCAGCTGACGCGCAGCGCCGACAATTCGCCGTCGAGCATCGGTGTGCTCACCAACCCGCTGTTGAGCGAGTCCGGCTGCACGTAGACGCGGCCTGCTTCCGCCACGCCGACGGCCTGCGCCCAGCTCGAGCGGGTCAGTTTGAACGCACAGAGGCCAAGCAGGAGTTGCATGATGCCCCGGCGACCGCGACTGCCTGCGCTGCGCTCTGACATGGGCTGCTCTCTTGGTTGCGGGTTCGCCCCACGCCGACGCTTTCGCGCGGACGACGACGGTCAAATAACTGTCTTTGAAATGTCATTCCCCAAACAACGCGCTTGCGATCGATGCGCTACCGCAAGTTTGGACCCCACTATCTCCTAAGAGTACTCCCAAGTATGCCTGCTCTCAACCGATCGCCATCACCATAAACCCGATCGCCGGTGCGATGTCGTGGAGATCGTGCCGAGCTCGGGTTGACATTCGACCGGCGGCGGCGCTAAGGGCGGGCGCCCGCCCGCGGCGGACGATCGTTATCGCAGGGAAACGATGGACAGTCACAGTAGCACCTGGCGCTTGTGCGCCGGCGCGCTTGACCGGACGGTTCGCGACTGACGTCGCCGCCTCCGGCGCGCCGGCTTGAGGTGTCGGACCGGAGGCCAGCATGATCAGGATCCTTTCCAGCGGCGACCGCAAGGTGACCGACATCGTCCCCGCCGCCTGCAGCGCGACGCTGCCAGCCGACGCGGTATGGATCGACCTGCTGTCGCCGACGCGCCAGGAAGTCCAGTTCGTCGAAAAGGTGCTCGGGCTCGAACTGCCGACCCACGAGGAGATGCTGGAGATCGAGCCCTCGAGCAGGCTCTACCAGGATGCCGGTGCCACATTCGCCACTGCCAGCCTGCTATGGCACGCCGACACCGAAACGCCCGAGATGTCGCCGGTCACGTTCGTGCTGGGCGAGCGCGTTCTGGTGACGATTCGCTACGGCGAGCCGAAATCATTCGCCATGTTCCAGGTCCAGGCCGAGAAGCAGGCCGCCATTTGCCAGTCGAGCGCCACGGTGCTGCTGGGTTTGCTCGACGCTGTGATCGACCGCATGGCCGACATCCTCGAGCGCTGCGGTATGGAGGTCGATCGCATCTCCAAGGATGTCTTCGGCCGCGCCACGCCCAGCGGCCGCATCCACACCCCGACCCACGCTTATACCGACACGCTGCAGCGCATCGGCCGGCAACAGGACATCGTCAACAAGGCGCGCGAAAGCCTGGTCGGCATGGGACGGGTCGTCGGCTTCCTTACGATCTCGCGCCAGCCGCCGCTCGACAAGGCCGGCCGCGAGCATCTCAAGACCCTGGCGCGCGACGCACGCTCGCTCACCGATCACGCCGCGTTCATCGTCACGAACATCAACTTCTTGCTCGATGCGACGCTGGGCATGATCAACATCGAGCAGAACCAGATCATCAAGATCTTCTCGGTCGCTGCCGTCGCGTTCCTGCCGCCGACGCTGGTCGCCAGCATCTACGGCATGAACTTCGAGTTCATGCCGGAACTGAAATGGTCGCTGGGCTATCCGCTCGCGCTGGCCTTGATGGTGCTGTCGGCCGTTGTGCCCTTCCTCTATTTCCGGCGCCGCAAATGGCTGTGAGACGCGGCGCCGGCCCGCCGCTGCCTTAGCGCAGAATGCTCTGCAGCTTCATGGCGACGCCCATGTCGCCCTCGATCTTCAGCTTGCCGGTCATGAACGCGGTCATGCCGTCGAGCTTACCGCCCACCATGTCGACGAGGTCGCTCAGCGACATCTTGATGGTGCAATCGGCGGCATTGTCGTCGTTGGAGATTGCCGGCGGGCTCTGGTTACCGTCGATGAAGATAGCACCATCAGGCGTGGTGAACTTCACCGTGTTGCCGAAGCCCTGCTTGTCGCCAGCACCCGTTTTCATCTTTTCAGTCAATTCTGCGAGTGTCATCGCATGCTCCCTGTGAGCGATGTCTGTCGAGCGTCCTGCGCCGCGACGGCACAGCGCGTTCGCTTCCTCCCGGGTCCGCCACCGGCAAGCTGCGTATAACGCAGAGTGCCTCGGCGATGCCCCGCTCGGCAACGTCGGCGGCACCTTGCTTGACGTTTACGTCAACGTCAACTCGCCTCAGCCGCGACATGTGAACGCGTGTTTACGACGATCCGAGGTCGACTTCATCGTGAATATGCACTGCCCTTGTCGGCGAGCCACTTGATCTTATCGTCGAGCGAAGAGCCAGTCTTGACGAAGTCAGGATTGAACGGCGCCGGCGTTGAGTCGGGCAAATATTTCAGGCGGTCGATCTCGCCGTCTTTGACCCCCATGACGCCCCATTCGATGCTGTCAGCAGATGCGCGCGACGTGGGATTGTCGGTTGTCTGCATCAGCTTGCCCAGCCCGACGCGCTGCAGCGCGAACTTGAGGCTGCCGTAGCCCACGACCAGCGCCCGCATCTGGTTCTGGTTGCAATAGTTATTGGCGACCGCCTGGCGCGCGAACAGATAGTGTTCAGCGGCGGCCAAATCCTCGTCCGCCGAAGCGCCCGGCACCCGGCGCTCGTTCTGCAACATGCGGAATGCCTTGTGCAGCCGCACCAGAAAATTCGGCTCGCTCAGGTATCGACCCAGTGCACGATCGACGTGGCCTTGCGCACCTACGTAATCAACAGCCATTCCACTCTCCTGCGCCTGTTGGAATACGTCACACGAAGCCGAGAGTTGGTAACGACACAGGCACCTTGCCATGAAAAGATGAGTGAATATTCACAATATAAACCTACAACACAGTGAAAGGGGTGGCGATCGCCGCGCGAAATGCGATTACCGCCGCGTGCTTGACGTTGACGTATACGTCACCTACCAACGGCAGCGCCTATGAACGCGCGTTTACGCAGCGCGTATCGACGGCTACCGTCCTTGTAACGTCAGAGGCGCGGCTCACGCGCCCTATCGGGAAACGTCGAGAGGTGCCATGCCCTATCGCTCCGTGCTGCGTCCCGGGCTGTTCACCGGCCAGGTCATCGTCGTCACCGGCGGAGGCAGCGGCATCGGCCGCTGCACAGCACATGAGCTTGCGGCGCTGGGTGCTCATGTCGCGATCACTGGCCGCAGGCTCGAGAAACTCGAGGCGGTGAAAGCGGAAATCGAGGCGACAGGCGGCAGCTGCGAATGCCACACCTTCGACATCCGCGAAGAACAGCCGGTCAAGGATGCTATCGCCGCGATCGTGGTCAGGAACGGCCGCATCCATGGCCTGTTCAACAATGCTGGTGGCCAGTTTCCAGCCGACATTGCCGCGATCAGTCAGCGCGGCTTCGACGCCGTGGTGCGCAACAACCTGACCGGCGGTTTTCTGGTAGCGCGTGAAGTTTACAATCAGACGATGAAGGATAACGGCGGCTCGATCGTGTTCATGGCCGCCGACATGCGCAACGGCATGCCCAACATGGGCCATTCCGGCGCCGCGCGCGCCGGCACCATCAACCTGGCGATGACCATGGCGTTCGAGTGGGGCCACGCCGGCGTGCGCGTCAACGCGGTGTCACCCGGCTGGATCGCCTCCAGCGGCATGGATACCTACGAAGGCGACTTCAAACGTGACATCCCCTTCCTCAAGAACCACGTGCCGCTGGGCCGCATCGGTACCGAAAGCGAGGTCTCGTCGGTGGTCTGCTTTCTGTTGAGCGAAGGGGCTGCCTTCATGACCGGCATCAATGTCTGCATTGATGGCGGTGTGCCCCTGGGGACCCGCAACATCGCCCTGCCCCAAGGTGGACGCTCCCAGCCTTACAACGGTTTCCACCTGGCCGTGACGCCCAAGGTCCTGCAGGAGGGCGGCTGAGCCATGCCCGTTTTCGAAAGCCAGATCGATACGCGGTCGGACGATTACAAGCGCAACCGCGAGGGCATGCTGGCGGCGATCGAGGCGTTTCGTGCCGCCGAACAGGTGGTGCAGGCGATTGCCGAGAAGGCGCGACCGCGCTTTCGCAAGCGTAAGCAGCTGATGCCGCGCGAACGCATCGCGCTGCTGGTCGATACCGGCGCACCATTCCTCGAGCTGATGGGGCTAGCCGGTTACCGCATGCACGATGACCGCGACGGCAGTGGCGCCGGTGGCGGCGGCATCGTCGGCATCGGCTATGTCGAGGGCGTGCGCTGCGTGATCTCGGCCTCCAACAGTGCTGTCAAGGGCGGCACCGTGGCACCGGCTGGCCAGCGCAAGGGCCAGCGCATGCAGCAGGTGGTGATGGAGAACAAGCTGCCGCTGATCTACCTGGTCGAGTCGGGCGGCGCCAACCTGCTGTACCAGTCCGAGATCTTCGTGCCCGGCGGC
>Ga0187894_10003253_pt1 | contig 18432 bp, 10 predicted proteins | sample GBC1701081metaG_FD_136650 | JGI IMG/M metagenome (GOLD analysis project Ga0187894, IMG submission 136650) | White microbial mat communities from a lava cave in the Kipuka Kanohina Cave System on the Island of Hawaii, USA - GBC170108-1 metaG ...
CTGATCTTTTACGGGTTGCCGAACATCGGCATAAAACTCTCGCCGCTGGTCGCCGCCGTGGCCGGCTTGGGGCTGAATTACGCGGCTTACGAGGCCGAGAACTATCGCGCCGGCATCGAGGCGATTCCGCGCGGGCAGATGGAAGCGGCGCTCAGCTTGGGGATGACGCGCGCGCAATCGTTGCGCCACGTGATCGTGCCGCAGGCGATGCGGTTGGTGATCCCGCCGGTGACAAACGATTTCATCGCGCTGTTTAAAGATTCGTCCATTGTGTCCGTGATCACGATGGTCGAACTGACCAAGGTTTACGGCCAACTGGCTTCGACCTATTACGATTACATCGGCGTGGGCGTTCTGACCGCGGCGATATACTTCTTGATGGGCCTGCCATTCGTACGGCTGGCGCGATGGGCCGAGAAGCGGTTGGCGACCGACAAGCGTGTGGTTGTGACCGCGAAACGACGGTGGTTCGGCGTGGGCGCGAAGCCAGCCGAAGGTTGATCAACCTCAAATCATGAATCTCAAATACGGTGGTCGAAACCTGCTTGTATCGTTTTCCGGCCAGGCAATGAAATTCGATCTGATATTCATCAAAACGCCAGGCTTCAGGCACGCCAAGCCCGGCATAGATCGCCATCTTATCAATGGTAGGATTGGTTACATCAACTTCGATGGCTAGGTCGAGAGGCTCATCGAAATCAAGATTCAGCCGCTTCTTGCCAAGAATCCTGTCCAGATTGCCAATGTAGAAGCAGTCGTCAGGCTCTTTATTCGCGATTTTGGCTTCTATTCTTTCGTAATCGTTTCATCCAGGTTGAGCAGCGCACGCGCCACCACAGTCCACGCCGCCATATCCTCCATTCTGACTGGCGTCCGCGCGCTTTTAGGCAGGGGGAACGGTTTGTCAGGATCGTCCGCCACAAAATTCCACGGATTCAATTCGCCCGCGATGAAGCGATCTCTTTGCCGGTTGAGCAGTCCGAGCAGTTCCGCCGACTCCCGTCGCGCGGGCAGCCTTGAGAGCGCGCGCCGAAACATATAGTTCAATCTTTTCTCGTCGTTCGTCCCGCCTTCTTTTAGCGTCTTCAGCGCCAATGCGCGCGCGGCTTCGATGAATAAAGGTTCGTTCAACGTCACCAGCGCCTGCAATGGCGAGTTCGAACGCGCGCGGCGCACGCAGGAGAATTCGCCGGTCGGCGCGTCGAAGACCTGAAGCATCGGGTAGGGCACGGAACGAAAGCGGAACGTGTAGATCGCGCGGCGGTAGCGGTCCTCGCCCTTCTCTTCGTTCCAGGGCTTCTGGCCGGAGCTGAACGGGCGCTCGAAGAGGAATGTGGGCGCGGGCGGATAGACGCTGGGACCGCCGATCTTTGGATTGAGCAATCCGCTTGCCGCGAGCGCGATGTCGCGCACAACCTCAGCTTCGACGCGCAGTCGCGGGCCTCGCGCCAGGAGCCGGTTGTAGGGGTCGCGTTGCTGAAGCTCCGGTGTGGCCCTGGACGACTGGCGATAAGTGGCGGAGTTGACAATAAGACGGTGAATGTGTTTCAGGCTCCAACCATTTTCCATCAACTCGACCGCGAGCCAGTCGAGCAGTTCGGGGTGAGAAGGCGTTTCGCCCTGTACGCCGAAATCTTCCGGTGTCGCAACCAACCCGACGCCGAAATAGGATTGCCAGATGCGATTGACCACGGCGCGCGCCGTCGTCGGCGATTTGCGATCAACCAGCCATTTCGCAAACGTCAAACGATTGGGCCGAGCGTTCGCGGGCGGTTGGTTCAAGAAAGCGGGAACGCCCGGAGTGACGGCCTTGTCCGGTTTGAGAAAGTCGCCGCGTTTGAGCAGATGTGTTTCGCGCGCCACGTCGCGTTCGTTCAAGACCAGTTGCGAAGAGCCTTCCGGATGCTGTTTCCACAACTCGGCGATCTGTCTGTTCGCTTCGCCGAAATCGGGAATGGTCGCGCGCCAGAAGCTGAAGACGGCTTGCTCCTGAGCCTCCGATCGCTTTTCCCGCGGGATCGAAAGGATCTCGCGCACGCTTGCCGGCAGCGGGTCGGCCACGGCGTCGGGCGCGGTCGTGATCGAGATCCGAAAGCGCCCTAGGCTGTTTTGCTGATTGTCGTTGTTGTTCCACCCGCCGTGTTTCTGACTGAGGTAAAACGTCAGAACCGCGCCGCCTTCATTCGAAATCGGCGATGATGAAACAAACACGGCCTTGCGCGGTTGATTGCGCAATCCGGGGCCGGCGTCAATGCTCCAGGCGGTGTCGTCGCTTCCGTCAATCGCGAACCGGATCGGGCCAATTAGCCGGGGCTTGCCGCTCTTGTCGTCGAAGATAGGTTCAATCTCCTGTTCGGGCGGGTTGATGTCCGCTGTCGCGCGGGCGATCTTGATCTTCGTGATCTTCTTTGGGTCGCTGGCGGGAGAGGCTTCGACTTCAAATTCGGTCAACGCGCACGAGCCTTTGATTGAGCGTCCGGGGCCGCCCAGAGGGAGGTTGGGATCGTTCAGCAGTTCGAGCCTGAACGCAGCGATCTTCTGGACATTTGTTTTCAGGCGCATCTCCACACGGTGTTTGACGGGCGCGTAACCGGCGGCAAGGAACGAGCCATCTTCCATCGGCAGATATCGCTGCCCATTGGTCGAAATTTCGTCAACTTCGGGTTGAACGATTTTCCACTCCGCCAATGCTTGAGGATCGTTCTTCACGCGCTCTTCCCATTCGGACATGCGTTTTTGCCAATCGGGATTTTTATGTCGCATCTCGGCTTCGATTTCACGGATGCGGCGGAAAACTTCAGCGCGCTTCATCTGCTCGACGGGTGTGTAGACGGCGATGTTCGATTCGTGCGAATTGTTCAGGAATGCGAACATCCGATAGTACTCTTCCTGGCGTAGCGGGTCGTATTTGTGGTCGTGGCATTGGGCGCATTGAATGGTCAGACCGAGGATGCTTTTGCCGACGGCGTCTATCCGGTCGAACATCCCCTCCATCCGGAATTGTTCCGGATCAACGCCGCCCTCTTCGTTGACCATCGAGTTGCGCAGAAAGCCCGTGGCGACGATCTGATCCTGTGTGCGCTCGGGCAGCAGGTCGCCGGCGATCTGCTCGATGATGAACCGGTCGTAGGGCATGTCACTGTTTAACGAGTTGATCACCCAGTCGCGGTAAAACCATACGCGACGCGATTTGTCTTTTTCATATCCGTCGGAGTCAGCGTAACGCGCGGCGTCGAGCCATTGCCGCCCCCATCGCTCGCCGTAATGCGGGCTGGCGATTAGCCGCTCGACCTGCGCAGGGTATGCTCGGGGCTTTCTGTCGTTGAGAAACGATTCGATCTCTTCGATTGTCGGCGGAAGGCCGATCAGATCGAGGCTCAAACGGCGCAGCAGCGTGACGCGGCCAGCTTCCGGCGAGGGCCGCAACCCTTCTTTTTCCAAACGAGCCAGAATGAACCGATCAATCGGGGTTTTGACCCAGGCTCTGTTTTTGACTTCAGGCGGCGTAGGTCGCCTGGGCGCCACGAACGCCCAATGCTGTTTGATCGCGGATTGCGGATTGCGGGTTACGGATTGGCCGCGTTCAGGCCAGGCGGCCCCTTCATCAATCCACTTGCGGGTCAGCGCGATTTTGGATTGCGCGGCGTCGGCCACGTGATTTCTGAAGAGCAGAATCAGAGCCGGAAGGAAGATCGAGGCAGTGATGATTTCGAGCGTGCGTCGCATGTTTCCGTTCCTCCCGTCTAATTTCAACATTAATGGGATAAAGGGACAAAGAGGCAAAGAAAGCAAAATAGATCAAATCTTTGACCCCCTTTAACCAATTGCCCCTTTGTGTTGAAACTGTTGTCTACTAATGACGACTTTGTAAAAGCCCTGAGGACTGGCGATTCGGTGTTTACAGTTGCGTGTTTCATAACGTAAGATTGCGCCGCCTTTCCCCCTCACAGATTCAAGGACCAGCAGGCCGGTGAAGGATGTCATCTTTAACTCAATCGGATAGCGAAACCTTTACAGCAAAACAATCTGATGCGCGCCTTGCGACACTGCCACGCCATCGCATACTGATGTGGCCGTTGAGCGAGCACGCGATCAAAATCATCACTGCGGGACTCGTGATCTTCGATGGGGCGCTTTCGGCCTTATTGTTCATCCTGGCCTATTGGCTCAGGCATCCCGAAAAGACGATCTTCATCGCGGCTCAACTGGATCTCGGCTTTCTGTCGCTCGCGCCGCCGCACGCTTTTCACCCGAGCTTCGACCCTTACCTAAGCGTGATCTATTTCGTGCCGCTGATCCATGTCGCCACATTCTGGTATCGTGGTCTGTATCGCATTCGCGGCGAATTCTCGTTCAGCGAGGATTTCATCAACGTCTTCAAGGCGGTTTCGATCGGCGCGATGCTGGTGACCGTGATCGCGTTCTTCTACCGCGGCGGATTCGCTTACTCGGCCTTCTCGTATTCGCGCCTGGTCTTCATTCTTTATTACCTGCTGGGTTTGATCGTCTTCACCGGTCACCGCGCGGCTCTTCGCAGCTTACAGACGTTTTACCGCCGCCGCCACATCAACGTTATTCCGATCCTGATTGTTGGGTCGAACGGGGGCGCCGAAATGTGCGTCAACGAGATCGCGGACAACCCGAGACTCGGCCGGTCGGTCACCGGCTTTGTGACGGCTGACGGCAAACCGCCGAAAAGCAAGGCGCTCGGAGCCTGGCCGACGCTAGGCCGTTACGACGAGATGCACCGTTTCATCCGCCAGCACGACATCCGCGAAGTCCTGATCACCGATCCCGAAATCCGCCCGCAACTGCTCTTCGACACGATGGTCAAATGCGGGCGAGGCTCGCGTGTGACGTTTCGTGTCGTGCCCAATCTGCTCAACTGCATCCCGCGCAAAACCTATGTCGAGCAACTGGGCGCGGCGCCGACGGTGCGCCTTTTCGAGGAGCCGCTGTCGGGTTCGGCGCGGATCTTCAAACGCGGCGTCGATCTGATCGTCAGCTCGTTGATTCTGCTCTTCACCGCGCCCTTGTGGTTGGTCATCGCGATTGCGGTCAAGCTGGAATCGCGCGGCCCCGTTCTTTACCGGCAGGAGCGCGTAGGGATGGACGGCCACATCTTTCAAATTTATAAATTCCGCTCGATGCTCAACGACGTCGAAATCGACGACGCGCATCGCGACTACATGGCGCGGGTGATCAAAGGCCAGGGCGACACGAATCTCGGCGGCGGGAAGGAACCCAATTATAAATTCGTCAACGGCAGCAGGCTCACGCGCGTGGGCGCTCTGCTTCGCCGCCTGAGCCTCGACGAGCTGCCGCAAATCTTCAACGTCTTCAAAGGCGAGATGTCGCTGGTCGGTCCGCGCCCGCCCATCCCCTACGAGGTTGAATGTTACGAAACCTGGCACCGCAAACGGCTGGACGTGAAACCGGGGATGACCGGTTTGTGGCAGGTTAGCGGGCGTTACCGCCTGTCGTTCCAGCAGATGGTACAACTGGATATTTATTACATCGAAAACTGGTCGCCGTGGCTCGACCTGAAGATCATTCTTAAAACCATCCCCGCGCTGTTTATGAAAGAGCGCGCCTAATTGTATTGGACGGCATTTGCCTTTCTCGCCTTCGATAACTAAGATTTCTCGCGTCATAAAAAAATAAAGCGGTTCGGAGACTCCCAATAAAAACCCTTCTTCGCTGGCTTTGTTGTTCATAGTGATACCGCGCGCGTCAGCAGGCGGATGCTCTTGATATAAGCCGCTCCCTTACGGCCGCCGCACGCTGACGATAACGCCGAACCGCTTATTGCTGGGGCAAATCAGTAATTTCTCTATCAACGAGTAAGTCCGTCAATTAACCGGTTGAAGGCGGCGCCGTCAATCGAAAGGCCCGTCTTACGTCGCCAGTACAAGGAGATACCCATATGAGACACACGATCAGATTGATGATGATGATCGCGCTCGCATCTCTTACTGTGATGATCGCGAGCAACACAGCCGCTTTCGCTCAAGCCTCCAGTTCTACGGCGGAGCTGCGCGGCCAGGTGACCGACGCCAACGGCGCCGCGATACCGAACGCAAAGCTCACGCTCACCGACACTGTCAAAGGCGCTTCGCGCACGGCGACCAGCGATGGCGAAGGCAATTACGTATTCCTCAGCCTGTTGCCCAGTTCTTACGACCTGAAAGTCGAGGCGCAAGGGTTTGGGGCGAGCACAACCAGGCTCGAGCTGACCGTCGGCCAACAGTCCAACATCCCCATCAAGCTTGCGGCGGGCAAGGTCGAGGTTCAAGTTGATGTGGTCGGAGGCGCCGAGGTGGTTGAAATCAATCGGACCGAGCAGGCTTCGACGGTGAGCGCGAGACAGATCACCAACCTGCCGATCAACCGCCGCAGCTTTCTGGATTACGCGCTGCTCACTCCGGGCGTGACCAGCTCTGAAAATATCACCGATGCGCAGGATTACCGCGTCGCGCAGACGCCACAATCGGGGTTGTCGTTCGGCGGCAACAACGGGCGCGGCAACCAGGTGGCGGTGGACGGCGCCGAGACCATCGGCGCTTCGGGCGGCGTGCAGGCGACGATCAGCCAGGAGGCGGTCCAGGAGTTCCAGGTCGTGCGCAACAGCTACAGCGCCGAATTCGGCGGCGCTTCGGGCGGCGTGGTCAACATCATCTCGAAATCGGGCGGCAACAGTTTTCACGGCAGCGCGTTCGGGATGTTCCGCAGCGAGAAGTTCGACGCGCGCAACGCCTTCGATTTCAGCCCGAGCGGCAAGTCGCCTTTCAATCGCCAACAATACGGCGGCTCGATCGGCGGTCCCATTAAATCGGACAAGACTTTCTTCTTCGCCTCGGTCGAGCGGTTCAGCCAGGAGAAGACCGCGTTTATTAACCTGCTGACCGATCCGACGCTCTTTCAGGTGACGACCGCTTCGCAGAACGCGACGGTCCGGGGGCAGGCGGCGCTCTTCGATTTCATCACCGGGAGCGCGGCGCCCGACGCCTTGAAAGCGGGCGCGGCGCAATTGCGCGGCGCGTTGACGGCGACCAACTATGCGCGCACCGTCAAACTCTTCAACGACGCGACGGGGCAATTTCCCTTCGATGAAGGCCAGACGCAGTTCTCGGCGCGGCTCGATCACAACTTCAGCGACCGATCGAGCGGCTACATTCGTTTCAACATCACCGACGGAGTCTTCGAGAATCAGGCCGCCGGCTCGCTCATCGCCGTCTCGCGAGGGCGCAAGTTCGATGGGTTCAACGGCGGCTTGGTGGCGTCGCATAATTACCAGTTCGGCGCGACGGCGTTCAACGAGTTGAAGCTGCAATTTACGCACACGCGCTCGGCCTTTTTGCCGAACGACCTGATCACGCCGGAGCTGAACATCGCGGGTTTCGGCGAATTCGGGCGGCAAATCTTCCTGCCGTCACGCAGCATCGAGCGGCATTACGACATCTACGACAACTTCTCGAAGATCGCCGGCTCCCACACGCTCAAATTCGGCGGCTCATTGTTCTTCCACCCGCTGACGACGACCAACGAGACCTTCTTCGGCGGGCGCTTCAATTTCGGGCAGGCGATTTCAATGGCCAGCTTGCTGGGCGCCAATCTGGCCGCGCAACGGGATAATGCGATCAACCAATTCTTTCTGGCGGCGCCGAATGCGCCCGGCAAAACCCCGCAATGTCCGTCCGGCGATTGCATTGGTGATTTCGTGCGCGACGCCAGCGGCCGCATCGTTCTTAACGCCGCCGGCCAGCCAACTCCGGCAGGTAATCGTGTCGCCGACATCTTTGAGCAAACGCTGCTGACCGCTTTGCAATCGTTCAACCTCAACCTGCCGATCGTTTACCAGCAGGGCTTCGTCGCGCCGGGCACAGGCTCGCGCATCCAGCAGAATCCCAACCGCTATGCGATCTACGCCCAAGACGCGTGGAAGGCGCGGCAGAACCTCACTTTGAATTACGGCCTGCGCTACGCGATTCACGATGAGCCGCTGGCGATTCCGACTTACAAGAAAGACTTTCAGCCTCGCGCCGGTTTCTCGTGGGACCCCTGGGGTGACGGCAAGACGGCCATTCGCGGCGGCGCGGGCGTCTTCGTCGGCTTTCTCAATTCGGCGATCACCAACGTGACGACGCAACTGGCCGCGACGGACGATCCGCGAACGATCTATATCGTGCTGGCGACGGCCACATCAGGCGCGCTGGGATTGCCGTCGTCGTTCGCCGTTTACCAGACGTTGGGTTATCCGCAGGTGGGAAATCAGCCGGCATTAGGTCGTGGTGTGATCGGCGCCCGCGCCATCACACTGGCTGATGTGGCGGCGTCGCCGCTCAATATCAGGGCGGCGCCGAACCTGCCTCTCGAAGTGCGTTTTCGTTTAGGCCCTGGCTACCGCAACCCGACAACCTATCAGGCGAGTTTCGGCGTTCAGCGTGATCTGGGCGGAGGCGTTTCGCTCGAACTGACCTATCTCTACGCGCGCGGGATCCATCTGTCACGCAACCGCGACATCAATCAGTTCAAGGCGACTGGCGATCCCAGTCCACTCAATCCTTTAGGTGGGCCGACCTTCATTCGCTTTCCCAATGAACTGCAAAATGTACAAGGACGCGCGACCGATATGAGCAGCCCGCTCAGGCTGCAAGACAACGTCTACGAGCAGACGGCCAACTCGTTCTACCACGGCTTCACCGTGCAGGCGCAGCGGCGTTTCTCGAACAACTTCAGCCTCAACGCGCATTACACGCTGGCCAAGTCAATTGACGAGGTGGTTGATTTCAACAGCGATTGGTCGGCGCAGAATCCGCTCAACCTTCGGCTCGATCGTTCGGTCTCGGCCTTCGACCAACGACATCGGATGGTGTTGAGCGGCGTCTTCCAAAGCTCGGCGGAGAATGTGGTGTTGAAGAACTGGGTGCTCGCGCCGATCTTCGTTGCGCAGAGCGGGCGTCCGTTCAACCTGCTGCTCGGCTTCGACGCCAACAACGACGGGCGTTCGCAGAGCGACCGCCCCGGTCAAGCCGGGCGTTACACGGGCCGGGGCGAACCGTTCTACAGCTTCGACCTGCGCGTCGGAAGACGCCTCTTCGCCAATGACCGGCGCTTCCTCGAACTCACTTTCGAGGCGTTCAATCTCTTCAACCGCACCAATTTCCTGGGCGTCAACAACGTGCTCGGCGCGGCCTGCGCGACCTCGGATGGCGCGAACTTCATTCCCTGCACGGTCCCCGGCGCCACGCCGCTGACCAACTACAATTTACGGGGCAGACGCGGACTGCGCACGACCGACCCGCTTGGGTTCACCTCGGCGTTCGATCCGCGCCAGTTGCAGTTCGGCGCGCGGTTCAATTTCTGATTATTCTGGATTGACGCTGGATCGGATCGATGAGGGGAAGCCGTTACTCGGCTTCCCCTCATTGTTTCAGGCGGCTGATTCTATTGGCTCCTGTTCGAGCCGCGTGACGCGCTTCTCCAAATCTCTCTGCTGGGCGCGAACGGTGAGAACATCCTGGTTCAGGACATCCAATTTGTTATTGACGAGCCGGAAATTGTCGTTCGTCTCACGCCGGAAGCTTTCGAAGTCTTCGCGAAGCGCAGTCAACTCATCGCGCATCGCGGATTGTCCGGCGATGAGTTCGTTGAGTCGCGCCAGCACTTGCTGTTCGAATGGGCGAGTGTCATTCAAACGCGCGACTACAATCCCCTCGACGCTGGCGACTCTGTCTTCCAGCGCCCGGATCGCCGCAATCATCTGGCTGTTCGAGCTGGACATTTGCTGAGTATTGTCTTCGTTTGGCATACGCAATCTCCTTTGTTTGTCGTTTTACCCCGGCCAGATTCTACACCACCGGCGCGTCCACAGCCTACTTCAAACTCTTGGCGCCAGTGTGACAGTTTAGAAAGCGCCACACCGCCAGCAGCGTCCGCCCGTCTTCATCACTATGCTGTGCGCCGTTAAATCACGACAGAAACAGTTTCGATCAATCCAGTCATCGGCCCGGTCATCGGCGAGGACTTCGCTTTCATCGGAGGATAGGCGTGATCGCTCACAGTCTGATCAAACCGCGCAAATTGCCGGCGCATCGCCGGTGGTGGACGTATCAACGCGAGCGCTTCCCCGTATTCGCCCACGGCGCGTTGATCGCAGCCTTCAGCTTCTCCGCCGTCAATTACTCGGCGTCGTTGCGCGGCGCGGGCCGCTTCGCGAATCCGGGCGCGGTCGTCGCGGCCTTCATCACTTCATTCGCCTTCTTTCTGCAACTGCGCATCGCCGATGAGTTCAAGGATTCGGAAGAGGATGCGCTCTACCGCCCTTATCGTCCCGTGCCGCGCGGCCTCGTCACTTTGCGCGAATTGGGAGCGGTCGGGGCGTTCAGCGCCTCGATCCAACTGGCGCTCGCGCTCGCGCTGACGCCGCCGCTGGCGTTGTGGCTGGCGCTGGTATGGCTCTACCTCGGTCTGATGAGCAAAGAGTTCTTTGCGCGCGAGTGGCTCAAAGCGCGGCCCATTACTTACCTGTGGACGCACATGCTGATTATGCCGCTGATTGATTTTTATGCGACGGCCTGCGATTGGGCGCCGACCGCCGCCTCGCCGCCAACGGGGCTGGGCTGGTTTCTCGCGGTCAGTTTCGGAAATGGCCTGGCCGTCGAGATCGGGCGCAAGACGCGGGCGCCGCAAGACGAGGAACACGGCGTGCCGACTTACACAGCGATGTGGGGGAGGCGCAACGCCGCGATGGCTTGGCTTGGCGCGCTCGGTTTGACGGCGGTCTGCGCGGTCTTCGCCGCCCGCGAAATCAGATTCGCCGCGCCGGTTTTGCTATTGCTGGCCGCGGCGCTCTGCGCCGCGTCAGTGATCGCGTTGCGTTTTTTGCGTCAGCCTACAACTGAACGCGCCCGGCTTTTTGAATTGATGTCAGGCGTTTGGGCGTTGCTTGTCTACCTGGGCCTGGGGACCGCGCCATTGTTCCTGGGAATCGAATGAAGGAGTTGGAAATGAGATACGTGATTGATGCAAACACCTCGGATCGCCAACGGCTTGGGGGCAAAGCCGCGGCGCTGGCCTCACTCAGCCGCGCGCGGGCGCCGATCCCCGAATGGTTCGCGCTTGCGCCGGACGCATTTGAAGCGAGCCTCCGCGATCAATTGTCCACGTCCGATGACGACACCGTGACCATTCAATCGTTGATCGCCGGGTTGCGACCGGGCGCGGAGGCGCGGCGCGAGATCGCGCGGGCGCTGGCGGCGCTGTGCCCCAATGGCGAGCGCGTCGCGGTGCGCTCTTCGGCGATTGACGAAGATGGGCATGAGCATTCATTCGCCGGACAGTTCGAGAGCTTCCTGTTCGTCAGCGCGGAAGACGTGGCGGATAAAATCGCCGCCGTATGGCGGTCGGCTTCGAGCCGGCGCGTCCTCAGCTATCGGCAAACACATAACCTCAGCCTCCTCCCACGCGCGCCCGCCGCGCTGATCCAGCGAATGGTCAATGCCGACCGCGCGGGCGTCGCATTCAGCGCCGATCCGGTCACAGGCCGCCGTGGCGTGGCCGTAGTCGCCGCCGTTTATGGCCTCGGCTTATCGCTCGTCGCGGGCGAATGCGGCGCGGACACCTATCACGTCAACCGAGCGGATCAGATCATTCAACGCGACATCGCGAGCAAGCGATGGGCTTATCGATTCGACAACGGCGAGGTCAGCAGCGTCGCCGTGCCCGCGGACGAAGCCGATCTTCCCGCTTTGACCGATGAACAGGCGCGAGAGGTCGCGAAGTTAGCGCGGTTGGCCGAAAGACATTTCGGATGCCCGCAGGACATCGAGTGGGCGATTGAAGACGGGCGGCTCTACCTGCTGCAATCTAGGTCCATCACTTCGCTCAATCGGATGGTTGATCCCGACGGCGCGATCAATCTGTGGGACAACAGCAACATCGCGGAGAGTTATGGCGGCCTGTCCTTGCCGCTCACGTTTTCATTCGCCCGTCGAGCCTACGAAGAAGTCTATCGCCAATTCTGCCGTCTGATGCGCGTGCCCGAAGCGAAGATTGACGCGCACGGCCAGACGTTTCGCCGCATGCTCGGACTTGTGCGCGGACGCGTCTACTACAACCTGCTCAACTGGTATCGCGTGCTGGCGCTGCTACCGGGCTTCAAAATCAACCGGCGGTTTATGGAGCAGATGATGGGTGTCAAAGAGAATCTGCCCGACGAAATACTGGCCGAGATTGAAGGGGTGGCTTTCGGCGAGCGGCTCAAAGACTGCGCGCATCTGCTCACAACTTTCAGCGCTCTGATCGCCAATCACTTCTTGCTGCGGCGTCGCATCGAGGCTTTTTACCGGAGGCTCGACGACGCTTTGCGCGAGCCGCAGCCCGCGATTGAAGAGATGCGGCCTGACGAACTGGTCGCGCATTACCGCGAGCTTGAGCGGCGGTTGCTGGTGCGATGGGATGCGCCGCTCGTCAACGACTTCTTTGCGATGATTTTCGTGGGGCTGCTTCGGCGTCTGTCCGGGCAATGGTTTGAGGGAAATGGACTGCACAACGCTCTGCTGTGCGGCGAGGGCGATGTCATCAGCGCCGAGCCGGCTCGCCGCGCGCGCGCGATGGCGCAGTTGGCCTCCACGGACGCCGGGTTCGTGAAGCTGCTCTGCGAAGGGTCGCTGGATGAGATGTTACGCGCAATGCCGCGAGTCACGGGCTTTCAATCGTGTTATGAAGACTATCTCGCCAGGTTCGGCGACCGCTGCCCGGACGAACTGAAGTTGGAGAACGAAACTCTTCGCGATGACCCAACACCGTTGTTTCGTTCAATCGGCCATCTGGCGCGCCGCCGGTCATTGCCCGATGGGGCCGGGCCTGCGAGCGGCCTGCGTCACGAAGCCGAAAAAAGGATGCGCGCCGCGTTCAAAGGCCGTCCGCTGCGTCGTGCGATCTTCGCGTGGATATTGGGCAATGCTCGCGCCCGCGTGCGCGAACGCGAGAACCTGCGTTTTGAGCGCACGCGACTGTTTGGCCGTGTGCGCCGGATATTTCTCGAACTCGGCCGCCGCTTTCACGCGCTCGGTCTGCTTGCGCCGCCGCGCGACATCTTTTACCTCGAAATCGAGGAGGTTCTGGGCTTCGTCGAAGGCGCGGCGACGACGACCGATTTGAAATCGCTTGTGGCGCTGCGCCAGGCCGAGTATGAGCGGCACGCGGGCGGCGCGGCTCCGGCGGATCGCTTCTCGACGCGCGGCGTCGTTCATCACGCGAACACATTTCAAAGCGAGAAGGCCAGCCAAACAAACAATGACGGAGAGGAGCGGCGAGGCCTGGGTTGTTGTCCGGGCGTCGTGCGCGGGCGGGCGCGCGTCGTGCGCGATCCGCGCAACGCCGTCATTCAAACGGGCGAGATATTGGTCGCCGAACGCACGGATCCCGGCTGGATCATGCTCTTTGCTTCCGCCGCGGGCCTTGTGGTCGAACGCGGCAGTCTGCTTTCGCATTCGGCGATTGTGGCGCGCGAACTGGGCATTCCGGCTGTGATCTCGGTCGAGGGAGTGACCGGGTGGTTGCAAACGGGCGATGAGATCGAACTGGACGGCGGCGCGGGCGTCGTGCGTCGTTGCGCGCAAGCGGCTACGGCTAAAACCCAACACCCGATACCCAAGACCTTTGGTATTGGGCTTTAGTTTTGACCGATGGAAAGCGAATTGGCAAAACAAGCAGATTTTTCGGGCATCCGCTATGGGCAATGCTGGGAAGACGCCGACGTGTTGCTTGAAGCTCTTGACATTCGACCTGGCCACGTTTGTCTCTCAATCGCCTCTGCGGGCGACAACACGCTGGCGATGCTGGCGCGAGCGCCGGAGCGCGTGATTGCGATTGATCTCAGCCCGGCGCAACTAGCCTGCCTCGAACTGCGCGTCGCGGCCTACCGTGAATTGGATCACGGCGAATTGCTGGAATTGATCGGGTCGCGACGGAGCGCTCGTAGGGCGGCGCTTTACCGGCGCTGCCGCAGCCTGCTCTCTTCCGAAGCGCGCGGCTTTTGGGACTCGCGCCCGCGCGAGATTGACGGCGGCATCGGCGGCGCCGGGAAGTTCGAACGTTACTTTGCGCTCTTCCGCGAACGAGCCTTGCCGCTCGCGCATTCGCCAGAGCGCGTCGCGAAGCTGCTCGGCGGCGGCTCGCGGGCTGAGCGCGAGGCTTTTTACGAAAACGAATGGGACACGTGGCGATGGCGAGGGCTGTTCAAGATTTTCTTCTCGCGCGCGGTAATGGGGCGTCTTGGACGCGACCCCGAATTCTTTCAGCACGTCGAAGGCGGCGTGGCCGAGCGCATCCTGGCGCGAGCTCGTTATGCGCTCACCGCGCTCGATCCGCGCGACAATCCGTACATTCAATGGATTCTGACCGGGCGGCACACATCGGCGCTTCCATTTGCGCTGCGCGTTGAGAACTTCGAAGCGATTCGAGCCAATCTCCACCGGCTCGAATGGCGGCGGCAATCGCTTGAAGGATTCCTGAGCGAATGCGACGGCGCCGTGATTGATCGTTTCAATCTGAGCGACATCTTCGAGTACGTCTCGTTCGAACATTACCGGCAGACGCTCGAACTTCTGGCCGGCGCAAGTCGTTGCGGCTCGCGACTGGCTTACTGGAATATGCTCGCCGAACGGCGCCGGCCCAAGACGATGGCCGGGAGGCTGCGCCCGCTCGACGATCTCTCCGCGCGATTGCACGCCGAGGACAAGGCGTTCTTCTACTCCGCCCTCGTTATTGAGGAGGCGCCATGACGCTCCACCCATTGATCGGAATGAGTCTCATATTCGCAATCTTCATCGCGCTGCTCGTGGCGCTGCGCTGGTATCAACGCCGCTCGGAGCGGCGCCCGGAGGTTGTGCGCAAGCTGATGCACGTGGGGATGGGGCTGGTCACGCTCAGCCTGCCCTGGCTGTTCGCGGAGGCGTGGCCAGTATTGGCTCTGGCCGTGTTGTCAATCGCGGTATTGATCGCGCTGCGCGTGATTCCTCGATGGCGACAGACGCTGGGCTGCGTGATCGGTGGCGTGCATCGCCGTTCGTTCGGCGAAATCTATTTCGCGGCGTCAGCGGCGATTCTCTTTGCGGGCGCTCAAGGAGACGCGATCCTGTTCTACGTTCCGATGCTCATCCTGACGCTGGCCGACGCGGCGAGCGCGCTGATCGGCCTGCGATACGGCGCTTTGCGCTTTGGCGCGCCCGGCGGCGAAAAGAGCGCGGAAGGCTCGATCGCTTTCTTCGTCGTGGCGTTTTTGAGCGCGCACATCACGTTGTTGCTGGCGACCGGCGTTAGCCGCGTCGAATCGTTGTTGATTGCGGCGACGCTGGCTTTGCTGTTGACGCTCGTTGAAGCGATGGCCTGGCGCGGGCTGGACAATCTCTTTATCCCGCTTGGCGGCTTCGTGTTGCTGAACAGCCTCTTGATGATGGACGCGGCGACTTTGTTGAAACATCTGGCTGTCGCGCTGCTGCTCGTGGTCACGACGGTGGCGGTGAAGTGGCGGCGATGTCCGACAAACTTCAGTTTGTCGTTGACCTCTCAGTCGGCGCGCCACGAGAGCAACGACAAACTGAAGTTTGTCGGACATTTTCCGGAGAGAAAAAGATGACACGGCCTGTGCGCATTGAAAGCGCGGACGAGTGGCGGGAGCGCGTGATTGAGCCATCTCCGCCGTCCTTCGATCCGAACGACCTGGATCGCCATCAACCTGACGAGCGCTGGCTGTTGGTCTCCGGTGGTCGTGAAGCGATTGGCCGTTGCTCGCTGTGGAGCCGGAACGTTCCGGCGTACCCCGGACACCGGCTGGGATTGATCGGTCATTACGCGGCGCGCGATGACCGGGTGGCCGCCCAGTTGCTCACACACGCTTGCGCGCGATTGGCGGCGAGCGGTTGCACAACGGCGGTGGGGCCGATGGATGGCAGCGTGTGGCGGCGTTACCGCTTCATCAGCGATCGCGGCGTCGAACCTCCGTTCTTTCTTGAACCGGATCATCCCGACGATTGGCTGCGCCAGTTTCACAGTCAGGGCTTCACGGCGTTGGCCGACTACGTCTCGGCGCTCAACACCGATCTGAGCCACGAAGACGCGCGTGTCACGCGAGCCGCCGAACGCTTGACGGCTGCGGGCGTCAGCATTCGTCCGTTGCGCGCGGAGGCTTGTGAGAATGGCTTTGAAGACGAGTTGCGCCGCATCCACGCCGTGGCCTCGGTCAGCTTCGCCCACGGCTTTCTCTACACGCCGATCGCCGAAGCCGAATTCATCGAGCAATATCGGAGGCTGCAAGCTTACGCGGAGCCTGAGCTGGTTCTGATCGCTGAAAAGGACGAACGCCCGGTCGGGTTCCTCTTCGCGCTGCCCGATTGGTTGCAGGCCGCGCGGGGCCAGGCCGTCAACAACGTCATCATCAAAACCGTCGCTGTCCTGCCGGGGCGCGAATTCGCGGGACTGGGCAATGCGCTCGTCGCGCGGTGTCACGCCGTCGCCAGGAAACTCGGCTATACGCGCGCTATTCACGCGCTGATGCATGAATCCAACAATTCGCGCAATTTGAGCGGGCGTTATACGCAACCGATGCGTCGCTACACGCTGCTTGCCCGGAGGTTGATATGAACATCATCGAGATTCTGCGCGAACACGCGATTGCTCGACCCGACGTTCCGGCGATTATTGATTCGCGGCGCGGGCGCGACCGCATGATCACTTTCGCCGCGCTTGAACGCGCCTCGGCGCAAACGGCGGCGTTATTGCGCAACGAGGGATTGCGCGCCTGCGACGTCGCGCTGGTCTTCCACCCGATGTCGGCGGAGCTTTACATCACACTGCTGGCGATCTTCCGGCTCGGTTTGACAGCGATGTTTCTGGATCCGTCGGCGGGCCGCGATCACATCGAGCGATGTTGCGAGCTTGCGCAGCCGCAAGCTCTGATCGCCAGCGTCAAAGCGCACGCGCTCCGATTGATCTCGCCCGCCGTGCGGCGCATCCCGCGCAAATTCGTTATCGGCCCGGCGCTGCCCGGCGCAATATCAACCGATCTCGCCAGGCTCCTGCCAGCCGCGACGGAAATTGTTCCTTGCGCGCCAGACACGGGAGCGCTGCTCACGTTCACGAGCGGCAGCGCGGGCGAGCCTAAAGCCGCGCTGCGCACTCACGGCTTTTTGCTGGCGCAACATCGCGCGCTCGAGCGCAGCCTTGCGCTCAAGGCGGGAGATGTTGATCTGACGACGCTGCCGATCTTCGCGCTTGCCAACCTGGCTTCGGGCGTGACCAGCGTGATCCTCGACGCCGATCTGCGTTTTCCCGGAGCGATTGATCCCGCCCCGGTGATGCGGCAGATTCGCGCGCATCGTCCCGCGAGCGCCGCTGCTTCGCCCGCGCTGCTGGAGCGGCTGGCCGATTATTGTCTGCGGCGCGGCGAGCGATTGAGCGGTTTCAAACGCATCTACACGGGCGGCGCTCCGGTCTTTCCGCGCGCGCTCGATAAATTGCAGGCGGTAGCGCCACAGGCCGAGATCGTCGCGGTCTACGGCTCGACCGAAGCTGAACCGATTGCGCACATCGCGCGTGGCAAGATGAAGGTCGAAGACATCGCGGCGATGCTTGGCGGGCGCGGATTGCTGGCTGGCCATCCCGTGCCTGAAATCAAGCTTCGCATTTTGCGCGACCAATGGGGCAAGCCTGTCGGCCCGTTCACGGAGGCGGAGTTTGAAGCGACCTGCGCGCGCGCGGGCGAACCGGGCGAGATCGTGGTCAGCGGCGATCACGTCTTGTCAAGCTATTGGCGCGGGCAGGGTGACCGGGAGATCAAGTTCAAAGTTGGTGGCGAGGTGTGGCATCGCACGGGAGACGCGGGTTACGTTGACGATACCGGGCGACTGTGGCTGCTCGGTCGTTCGGAGGCGCGGATCAACGACTCGCGCGGCGCGCTCTACCCTTTCACGGTCGAGTGCGCGGCCAGTCATCACGCGGGCGTGCGTCGCGCGGCGGTCGTGGCGCGCGAAAGCCGACGGTTGCTCATGATCGAACCGTCCGACGATGGACAAGCGCCTGAACTTGTGGAACTGCGACGGGCGCTGGCCTGGGCGCAGATTGACGAGATGCGCTGGTTGAAACGGATTCCGGTGGATCGAAGACACAACGCCAAGATTGATTATCCCGGATTACGACGGCTCCTCGCTGTAAGAAGCAAAGTGTAAGCCGGTAACCCCTCACTTGTTCCGCTGCCGGGCAATCTCCTCCAAGCGACGTTGCGGGAGATCAAGACCTTTGGGCGGCTTGTATTCGGAAAGCTTTTTATAAAGCGCTTCGGCAAACTCTCCATTTCGGCGAGAGTAGCTGATAAACGCATCGTAGACGAATTCTTTCTTTTGAATCTCGGCTTTCATCTGCGGTATTCCC
>Ga0187894_10003254_pt1 | contig 18424 bp, 12 predicted proteins | sample GBC1701081metaG_FD_136650 | JGI IMG/M metagenome (GOLD analysis project Ga0187894, IMG submission 136650) | White microbial mat communities from a lava cave in the Kipuka Kanohina Cave System on the Island of Hawaii, USA - GBC170108-1 metaG ...
ATCGCTCGACTTCGGGTTGTCGTCCGGCCGCCTGGCAGAGCAGGCGATCGAGCGTTTTGATCCCAAGGCGCGTCGCCGCCGCGCGGCCGGTCAACCGCGCCGTGTATTGCATCGCTCGCCTGCGCCACGATCCGTTGACGGGCCGGCTGCGGAGATCCCGCATCGCCTGCGTGTCGCCCCAATTCATATGCGCGTAGGCCAATGAATACCGCAGTGTCGCCGAGACCGGCGTTTCACGATAAGCGTCGAACTCGCGCCAGCGCGCATTTTCGCTCAGGCCGTCGGCGCCCTTGGCATATGCCGCGAGCCGGTCTTCCGGAATCTGATGGAAGACGTGAACCGGCCAGTTTTCGCAGGCCAGCCGCAGAAACGGGCCGATCAGGAAGTTGCGCACACCCACGCCGTCGGGAATCAACAAGACCAGGCTCACTTCGCGCGCCCTCCGGCCAAATGGATCTGCTCGCGATAAAACTCTTTGACTTCGCGCAGCGTCTTTTCGTGGTTGAAGTTCTCTTCGGCGAAATCCCGCGCCGCATTGCCCGCCCATGAGCGTAGTTTGGCGTCGCCAAGCATCCTGACGATCGGTTCGACAAAGGCGCCGGCGATATTTGCGTCCGGCACGATCGAAACCACGTCGCCCGAATACAGTTCCTGCAGGATGACATGATCCGACGCGACGCAAGGGAGGCCGCAAGCCATCGCTTCGAGCAGCGACAGACCGAACCCTTCGCCGCTGAAGAGCGTCGGAAACACATAAAGGTCGGAAGCTTGATAACAGAAGACGGTCTGCTCCGGCGTGACCACGCCCTGAATGCGAACCGAATCTTCGACCTCCAGATTTTTCACGATGCTCTTGAGATAACTTTCGTATTTTTGGTCTCCGCCGCCGACTATCCACAGAAAGGCGTTCGGAATTTCCCGCTTGATCTTCAGCCACGACTCAAGGATGGCGTGAGCGCCTTTCTTCGGAACCAGCCGGCTTAACCACAAGACCACCAGGCTCTCTTCAGGCAATCCCCAGCGGGCGCGCAGTTCCTTTTTTTCGTCCGCGGAAGCGGGCTTGAACTGATTGAAGTTGACCCAGTTGGGTAGGACTTTGATCAGCGGTTCGTACGAGGAGACGCGGTATCGTTCAAAACGATACGAAGATCGCGTCAGCGCCCAGATGGCGTCGAAGGATTCAAGGCTGTAAAGCCGTCCCGCTTCATTCGCCGGCAAATGGTAAGAGAGTCCCTGCTGGTTGAGGACGAGGCGGCACGGCCAATTAACGGCGCAACGCAGCAGCGGGCCGAATTTGTAAATGTCGTAGCAGACAATCACTCTGGGTTTGATTTCGGGCAGGATCTTCAAAATTTGCCACAGGTAGATCAGGTTCTTCCGGTCGCTGATGTTGTTGAATTTTCGCCTGAACATTTCAGCGGGCAGGTTGAGAAGCGCCCTCTGTCGTAGCGAGAGCCCTCCGGCGTCAACCAGCGTCAGTGAGCCATTGATCTTCGCGCCGTCCGGAATCGGCTGATCCCAGTAACAGATCGCCGCCTGGCGAAGGTCGGTAATGTGTTCGAGCTGCATGCCGACCAGGCGGTTATATGATCCGGGCGCGAATGGTGGTCTGAAGCTGAGATGCGCGACGTCAACCTGATTCATATCTTTTCAACAATAGCTTCCGACGCCGCGTGGGCAAGGCCGCGCGCATTCCCAGGATTTGTATTAGCCGCGCTATTTTCTCTCTGATGGCGATCGGTATCGTCCCCGTCCATCTTCGTTCCGCAGCGGGGATTCCACGCTCCCGGCTCGTTTCCGAAACCCCTTTTTCGATCAATGCGGCCAACTCCTCGCGCATCCATTCTTCGGGGATGTTGCCCATGTGATTGACCCAGGCCCGCGGGGTCGAGAGGCGCCAGAAGCCCAGGCGGTCGGGAGTGAGATCGAGCCATCGCATGTCCGCATGCCCGTCGAGGGCCGCAAGCGACGGCTCGTCAGGCATCCCGGCCAATATCTCACGACGGATTGTGCAGGCGTAGTGCCCGGCGCCCACACAGGCGACGCTGTTTTTCCTCCGCACGATCCACTGCGCGTCCCTGTGTTCAGGCTTGAAGAGATCGGGCCGCCCGATGCTCTGCGCGAAGCGATCCAGGTCGCGGTCGTCAACCACTTTTTCATAACTCAGCTCCGCTCCGGCTAACGCCCCGATCACCGTGGCGGACGTGCAATGCCAGGCGCCGGCGGGGCTGGGGAAGGGGCAGACGTAACCGCATTCGGGGAAGATTTGAAACAGCTCCTCGACCGCTTCGATCCATCCGTCTCTGAATAGCATGTCGCAATCGGTGATTGTGATGAGCGGCTCGAAAGAGCCTCTGGCCGCCGAAATCACGGCGTCAATCTTTCCGCGGTTGTGGCGATTGAGCGCGATCTGATCCACCCAGTCCAGGCCCGGCTTTATCTCCTCGATCACCGCCGGAGCGCAGCCGTTGAAAACGACCGTGACCGCGGCCTTCTTCGACGCCGTGACGCGCAATGATTCGAGGCACAGATTCAAGACCTCAACCGCATGTTGGAAATATCCATCGAGGTGCGGGATGTAGACGGGGACGATGATCCGGTGAAGCCCGTATACGTCGAGCAGCGCTTGTGTCTTGGCGGGGTTAGCCCCTACTCGCATCGGCGCTCCATGTGTGTTGAATCAAGGCGGGGCCGTGCTTGCGTTTCACCGGCGCATGCCCGGTGCCGAAATAATTGGACGGGGCGACGTGGATCTCGACGGCGCGTTGGATGTAATCACAAAGCCCGGTGCGATAAGCCAGCCATAGATCGAGGTAATAGACCTCGTCGGCTAAAGTCAGGCTCGGCACGTGGCAGAGCAACGTCCCCTCGTTGCTCGCCGAACCGTTTAAGATGACCTGGTTGAAGCGCGTTGACAGCGTAGCCGCCGGATGACCGAGCGCGTCTTTGAACGTCATATCGAGCCAGATGTCGCGCGGGTCAAGGTCGTTGAGCTTGCTGCTGTATTGGACCTCGATTGTGACCGGCTCTCCCGATCCTATGCTGGACGCCATTTCGCCGCGTGAATTGATGAAGCTCGCCCGTTGTATTTTGATCACGCCGTCGCCTTGGCGATCTTTTCTCAGCGCGAGATCGGCCCCTCCGGCGACCTGCCTTCCGGTGTATTCGCGAATCGCATCGTCGGTCTCGCCCAGGAAAGCCACCTCTCCGGTGTCGAGCAGCAGGCAGCGCGAGGCCAGTTGCGAGATCGCCGTCATATCGTGGCTGACGAAGAGAACCGTCCGACCCTGATGCACAACGTCTCCCATCTTCCCCAGGCATTTTTTCTGGAAAGCGGCGTCGCCGACGGCGAGGACTTCATCAACCAGGAGGATTTCCGGATCGAGGTGCGCGGCCACGGCGAAGGCCAGCCGGAGGTACATCCCGCTGGAGTAATGTTTGACCGGTGTGTCAATGAACTTTTCGACTTCGGCGAAAGCGACAATCTCGTCGAACTTGCGCTCGATCTCGGCGCGGCGCATCCCCAGGATCGCGCCGTTGAGGTAGATGTTCTCGCGCCCGGTCAATTCGGGATGAAAACCCGTGCCGACCTCCAGCAGCGAGCCGATGCGCCCGCGAATGTCGGCGTATCCTTCGGTCGGCTCCGTGATGCGCGAGAGGATTTTCAACAGCGTGCTTTTGCCCGCGCCATTGCGCCCGATGACTCCGATCACCTCGCCTTTGCCGACCTCGAAACAGACGTCTTTCAACGCCCAGAAAGTTTCGCCAGCAGGGTCTCCGTTGCGCGGCGAAGCGGTTCCGAAGGCGCGAAAAGGCGTCATGACCGCGTCAGTCAAAGTATCGCGCAGCGTTTTATACCCGCCTCTTCTGGCGCCCAGGCGGTATCTCTTCGAGAGTTTTTCAACGCGGATTGCGGTGTCGCTCATCGCAGATCCAGATAATCATAGTCAGTACCGCGAGCGGTAGCGAGCGTGGCTCCCACGGAGGGCTATTTGCGGGAGCCACGCTCGCTACCGCTCGCGGTACTGATCCGTGTCAGATCGAGGCTGATCCATTGCCAGATATAAAAACTGTTATCGCTTTCGCCTCGACAGTAACTCTTCCAGGCCGAGCGCACGGCGTCGCTCTCAAGCCATAAGCCGCCGAACCGTTCCAGCGCGGCCTCGATGCGATCTTGCGCCCACAACGACAACGGGCCGCGCAGCCATTCGCGCTGCGGCGTTTGGAGCGGGCGTTTCGGCGCTTCGACGACTCCATCCGGAAGCATCCGTCTGGTCATCTGTCTGAGCATCCATTTGCCGGTTCCCTCTGAAATCTTTCGCTCCGGCGGTTGTCGCAGGGCGAGTTCGAAGAGCCTGTGGTCCAGGAACGGTTCGCGCAGTTCGGTCGAGGCCCGCATCGAGACTCGGTCATTGAAGCGCAAGGCCCTCGGAATTTTGGTGAACCGCGCATCGCGGTATTGCAGGTTGCGCAGGCGGTCGGGGAAAGGCGACGGTGGGTCGAACGCTTCGGCCATCGCGCGAAATTCCGCAGTCAGACAATCCGGCCTGACCGCTCCTCCCCTCGTCCCTTGAACCAATGGGAATGCGGAATGCGGAATGCGGATTGGATTTTTTTCTCGCAATCCGCAATCCGCATTCGCGTAGTAATCATACCCGGCCCATTGCTCATCCATTCCCTGGCCGTCGAGCAGCACGATTACACTATGTTGGCGGGCTTCCGCGAAGAGTTTTGCGTAAGCCAGGGTTGGCAGGCCGCCGAAAGGCTCATCCTCGGCGGCCTGCGCCGATTCAGCCAGCGAAGGGACTTCTTCCGGCGTGATCTGACTGACCGTGAGCGGATGTCGCGTGCGCGCGAGCATCTGTTTCACCCAGGGCAATTCATCGTATCGAGCGTCGCCGCAAGTGAAGGTGAATGCGCGGGTCTCACTCGCTTCGCCTTGAACCGCTTTGACCAAGGCGAGCAGCGTGGATGAATCCAAGCCGCCGCTGAGATTGACGCCGACGGGGACATCGGAGCGGAAACGCAGCCGCACGCTGTCGGTCAATAACGAGAGATACTCTTCCCACACCTGTTCAACCGGTCGCGGGTCGTATTGCTCGCCTGAACGTTCGGCCAGATCGTACCAGCGCGAGATTCGCGTCCCAACGCCGTTTTGCCACGTAAGGTAATGACCGGGCGGAAGCTGACGAACGCCTTTCCAGAAAGTTCGCTCCGAATGATCGTGCAAGCCATGAGTCAAATAGCTCGCCCACGAGACCTCGTCAGGCTCGGCCCCGACTCCCGCCGCGCGCAAGGCCTTGATCTCGCTCGCCAGCGCCAGTTCACCGTCCGCGCCAGCGTGGTAATAGAGCGGCTTGACGCCGAATCGATCGCGCGCCGCAAACAGTCTTTGTTCGCGTTCGTCCCAGATCAGAAAGGCGAACATTCCAACAAGCTTGTCCAGACACGCCGCGCCCCATCTCTCGTATGCGGCCAGTATGACCTCGGTGTCGGTTCGACTGCGGTATTCGTAATCGCTCAGCTCGGCTCTCAATTCGAGATAGTTATATATCTCGCCGTTGAAAACGATGTGGAGCGAGCCGTCGCGATTCGACATCGGCTGGCGGCCCGCGGGCGAGAGGTCAATGACGCTCAAACGGTTGTGTCCCAGCCCGGCGATCTTCGATGGATCGAGATAAACGTCTTCAGCGTCAGGGCCGCGATGGCGCTGCGCGGCCACCATCGCCGTCAATTGCAATCGCTCCAGGTTGCGACCGAAGATGCCGGAGATTCCGCACATAATCAGAGATTCGTATTTCGCAGCGCCTTGATGGTTGGATGATGGTTGACCTGTTGAAACCCCGCCTGCTCCAACGCCGTGAGCATTGCCGCAGTCGCTTCCGATCCGGCGATGGACGGATGAATTTCGAGAATAAAAACCTTGACACGCCGCCGCAGGCAGGGCAACTCGTTTTTGACCATCTCCACTTCTTCGCCCTCGACATCGCACAAGAGGTTGATTGTCGCGAAGCCGCGTTCGGCGAGGGCTTGCGCCAGAGTGATGGTCTTGACCGAAATTTTTCCGCCGGCTGGCGCCATCAAACTGTTCACCAGGAAATTGTCGCCCTGAGAAAAGTCAATCTGTTCACAACCATAAGCGAGCGCGCGATTCGCGATGGCGAACCCGCATTTGTTCTGCGCGCGATTCTTTTCAATCACGCCGATCAAATCCGGATTGGCCTCGACGGCCAGGTGATTTTCGGGATGGCGGAGCAGTTTGTTGGTCAGGCATGAAACGACGCCGACTCCGGCTCCGAATTCCACGACCGGTAAGTCGGGCGCCAGGAATTCCTTGATCGCGGCCCTTTCCGGTTGTTCGTAGGTGTCGAAGACGAAGCGGGTTTTGATTGTGGTCGAGATGGTCGGGCTTGCGACGTAGAACTTGCAACCGTCTATCTTGACGGCGTTCCCATTCATCTCGACCAGTTTGCCGATCCACCAATGGTCATTGCCTCTGAAGGCGGAGGCGGTCTTTGCCGGCAGCAGATTCGCGATCAACTCGACTGTGAACGCCAGACCGCCGCGCCCGCGCATTACCTCCACCGAGGTTTTCATTTTTCTGACCAGCGAGTTCATCGGCGCTTAAGCAACAGGCGCTCGGCCCGCTCCCAGTCCTCGGCGCTGTCAATGTTGACGCTGCGATCCGCATTCATCTCATAGCCGAGCAGCCGCGCGCCGTACAAGCTGTTTTCGCGCATTACGACGTCGCGCCGCGTGACGTATACCGAGCCTTCGCGATGAAAGGCCTGAGGCAAATCCTGGCGTCGCGGAATCGGCGCTGATTCGCCGGTGCTCAGGTGGAGCCACCCCGCGCCGTCTGGGACATAGACCCAGTGCGGGTTGTGTTCAGCCGGAACCGGAAGCGTCGTGACGACGGCGTCGGCGCCGCTGCTTTCAAGCAGGTAGATACAGGCGTCGATCTCATCAGCGCCACGCAGCGGATTGGTCGGTTGCAGCAGGCATACGGCGTCAAAGCGTTCGCCGGTTTCTTCCAGAAACCGGATGGCGTGCTGAACCACCGGCAGCATCGGGGTTTCATCACGCGCCAGTTCGGCGGGCCGGAGGAACGGAGTTTCCAACCCGCACTCTCTTCCGACGCGAGCGATCTCTTCATCATCCGTGCTCAGGATTACGCGCGACAATCGGCGCGACCGAATCGCCGCCTCGGCGGTGTAAGTTAGCAAAGGTCTACCACAGAGCGGCCGGATGTTTTTGCGCGGCACGCCTTTCGAACCGCTACGCGCCGGAATCAATCCGAGTACGTTCATGATGGTCGAACTCAGCAAAGCTGCCGATTCGCGGCGCCCGTCTGGCCCGCCACGGGACGCTGATCAGACAGATGTTCCAGGCCACGCTGTCCACGATGTAGCGCGCCGCCACCAGCGGCGCGGCCAGAAAAGCTCTGACCGTCAACCAGAGGAATCTGCCGAGACTCAGAGGCGCGCGTCCGGTGATGCGATAAAGCGCCAGATGTTGCCGCGTCTCGCGCCGCAGCCGGTCTTTGCGGCCATACTTGCGCGTGTACATCCAGGTCGCTTCGGCGCAGCAGCGGATCTTGTAGCCCCGCGCCAGCACGCGCGACGCCCAGAGTTTGTCTTCGTTCGATTCCAGCGTCTCGTCGTATTTCACTTCTTCCCACGCCGCGCGGCGAATGACGCAGCACGCGGCCGTCGGGTATTCGCTGACCCAGGCCGCGCCCGATTCGGCCTGGCGCTGCTCTTCCGCCGATGCGTATTGGATATCTTTCGGTTGATGCCACTTTTCGAGTTGGCGCGGGCTGCTGGCGAGCAGGCAGCGGACGGCGGCGATTTCCGGATCGGCGAACGGCTCGACAGCGCCGGTCAGGAAGCGCGATCCGATTGGCAGCGCGTGCGCGCTCAGCAACATCACCAACTCGCCGCGCGATTGGCCGACGCCGAGGTTGATCGCCCCGCCGTAGCTGAACTCGCGGCGGCTGATTGTGATGACGCGCGCGCCAAACTCCTCAGCGATCTTCCGCGAGTCGTCCTCGGACTCGTTGTCAACCAGCACCACCTCCCAGGCGAAGTCGCACCGTTGCGCGCGCAAAGCGGCCAGCGCCTTGCGCAGGTTTTGCGCTTCGTTGCGGCAACGGATGACGATTGAGATCTTGGGATTTTGGTTTTCTCCGTCAGACATAGAAGGACCGCTCATCATCACAAAGCCGCCGCGTCGTGAATGTAATGCAGCCGCTTCTGCACGTAAGGTTGCAGTTCGCTGAGCGCTTGCGCGATGCGTTCGGAAACGTGGCCGTCGCCGTAAAGCGCGCTCGGCGCGTAGCGTCCGCGCGCGATCTGGGCTTCGGCGGCGGCGAAGACTTGATCGGTTGTCGGGGCGGCTCGTTTGACGTGAATGTCGGTTTCGCGCCCGTCCTGGCGGTTACCCACCAGCACGACCGGCGTCCCGAAATAGCCGGCGTCGCGCACGAAGCTGCTCGAATTGCCAATGGCGCAGGTCGCGTTGGCCAGGACTTTGAGGTAGTCCTCCGGCGTCAGATTGGTCAGCGCGCGCAGCCAATCGGGTTGTTTGTTGACGCGGAAGACGCGGATCGCCTTGCTGATGTGGTCGGCGCCCGCGTCAATGTTCGGCCAAAGCAGGATCGTCTGCGTCTTCAGCCGGTCGAGCGCTTCGAGCAGAGATTCCATCTGCGCGCGCTCGCCTCCGTATTCGGTCGTGGTCGGATGGAAGAGGACCAATAGATACGGCCTTGTTACGTCAATCTCCGCGCCGGCTCCGAGGCCGTTGACCATCTCCGGCGCGATCGCGCGATCGAGCCGCCGCGCGATGTCGCTCGACGGGCACCCGATCCCCAGAATGGTTTCGGGCCGTTCGCCCATTCGGATCAGGTACTCGGCTGAACGGCGCGTGCTCGGAAAATGGAAGTGAGCGAATTTACTGATGCTATGGCGCGCGCTCTCATCAATCGAGCCGGAGACCTCGCCGCCCTGAATGTGCGCGATGCAGATGTTCATATAGGCCGCGGCGATTGCGGCGGAGAGCGCTTCGTAACGATCGCCGATCAGCAACACCACGTCGGGTTTGAGCCGCTGGAATTCGCTGGCGAATTCGACCACGCCGAATCCGACCGATTTCGCCATCGTCGCAGGTGTCGAGCCTTCGAGTTCGAGGTAGATTTCGCCGTCAATATCGAAGCCGTCTTCGCGAACGATTCTGACAGGCTGGTCGAATCGTTCCAGCATCATCGTGCCCGCGGCGATGGTTTGCAGTTCCAACTCCTGGCGGCTGGCGATGGCCCGCATGACGGGTTTCAATCGCCCGTAATTTGCGCGATCAACCAGCACGACGCAGATTTTTCTACGGTCAGTCAAGATCATCCTCTGAGAGCGGTGTATTGGCCGCGACGGCGCGTTTGAGGCGGCGATTGATCACCTCGTTGAACCGCGCGACGGGAATTCCGGCGCCGGGTTTTTTGAATGCGATGTCCTCGGCGGCGATGCGTTCCCCCGCGTTCAAATCGCGCGCGGCGACGACGCTCTTGCCGAAGATTTTGCGCAATCCGCTCAGTTCTTCAGCCATCGCCCGCTTGTCCACCGGAGCGGCGAGCGCGCGCTCGATGAAGCGGACGCCTTCGACCAGTTGTTTCAATTCCGGCGACGTGATCGAAGCGATCACGTCAGGGCCGAAACATTCGCGCGAGAAAGCGACGTGGACTTCGATTATCTTCGCGCCGAGCGCCGCCGCAGCAAGCCCGGCGTAGATCGCGCCCGAATGATCCGACAGGCCTACGGGGCATTTATAACGCCGGCGCATCTCGGCGATCACGTTCAGCCCCAGTTTTTCAGGCGGGCAGGGATAAGCCGTGGCGCATTGCAGCGTGGCGACCGGCGCGCCGTTACCGCGCACGCAATTCACAGCCGCGTCAAGCTCGTCCCAATCGGACATGCCGCTCGAAAGGATCACAGGCTTGCCGGTCCGCGCCATCTGCGCCAGCAACGGCAGGTTTGAGACTTCGCCTGATCCGACCTTCCACGCCGGAACGCCGACGCGTTCGAGCAGTTCGACGGCCTCCGGCGAGAACGCGGACGAGAGGAAGAGCAGCCCGCGCTCGTTCGCGTGTTCGGCGAGCCCGCTCCATTGCTCTTCGGTGAACTCCATCCGCTTCCAGTAATCGTAACGAGTCGAATCCTGCCGGCTGAATTTGACGCGCCACGGCTCGCCCGGCGTGCTTTCCGCCGCCGCGATGTGAGTTTGAAACTTGACCGCGTCGGCGCCCGCGCTGGCCACTGCGTCAATATAGGCGTGCGCCGCGCCGAGGCTGCCGTCGTGCGTCTGCGCGACCTCGCCGATGATCAGGCATTTCGGATTTTCTTCATTGAACCAGTCTTGCATGGATTGAGCTTTTTCAACACAAAGGGTCAAGAGGGCAAAGGGTCAAAGGACTGGAAGGGGAAGAGCTATTACTTTCCCTCTTTCCACCTTTGACCCTTTGACCCCTTGACCCTTTGTGTTGAAAAGCATTCTCACAGAAAGCTCAATTAGACAATATCGGCGAAGTTCCTCTCCATACGCCGGAAATAGAAAGCCCCGCTGATCAGTATCGCCAATGAAGCCAGAAACGAGACGATCAGAATCGGGCGCGGCGAAGTGTTGAGGCCGAGCAGGGACCAGCGGAAACCTTCGACCACTCCGGCCATCGGATTCAATCCGTAAAGAGTCCGCCACGGCTCGCCGAGCAGGCTGCTCGGATAGGCGATCGGAGTCGCCAGCATCCAGAACTGCGTAATGAACGGAACGACGTAGCGCACGTCACGAAATTGCACATTCAGGGCCGAAAGCCACATCCCCACACCCAGTGACGCGATAACCGCCAGCGAAATGAATAATGGAAGCGCCAGAAGGTTGCGCGATGGAGTCACGCCGTAATACAGCATCATCACGATCAGGACGCCGAATGAGAACAGGAAGTCAACGGCCGCGGAGAGCGCGGTTGACATCGGGATGATCAATCGCGGGAAGTAGACCTTGGTGATCAGATTCGAACTGCCGACCAGGCTGTTCGACGATTGCGTCAACCCGTTCGCGAAAAGCGTCCAGGGGACGAGCGCCGTATAGCAGAAGATCGGATAGGGAATGCCGTCCGAGGGCATACGAGCGAGTCTGCCGAAAAAGACGCTGAAGACCAGCATCGTAAACAACGGCTGGATGATCGCCCACGCCACACCGAGCGCGGTCTGTTTATACCTGACCTTGACGTCGCGCCAGGTCAGAAAATAAAGCAGCTCGCGGTACTCCCACAACTCGGCGAGTTTAAGCGGGACCCATCCGCTTGAAGGCTCGATGCGCCGGATGTGGGCCGATTCGCGCGTTTCGGCGCCGCTGGCCTGGAATTTTGCGGAGTCGGTTGTCGTGTTCACGCGCAAAGCTATAAAAGCTCAATCTGTTTATATGCCGGACGACGCGCCGGATTTGAATACACTTCAACCCTGCGAGCGCCAGACCATAAAGGAAACCTCGTGTCGAGGCGGCGTTGAATTGTCAGAGACGCGAATTCGCCTTGGCTGAATTCCACCGGCATAACCCGCGGGCAGCCCATTTGCGCGTCAGGCATACGTCAAGCTTGCGCCACACTGCGATGCCAGGCGCGTCTGCTCCAATGCGGTGATAATTTTACAGGTTTGCCATACCAGTCAAGGCGATTGACTTAAAGATAACTTGTTTGCGGAATCGGGTAGCCATCAAAACCACGGAAATTGGCATAGAGGCGGAAGAGAGCAGGCTATGAGGCGCCCGGTCAGATTCGGGGCAAAATGTCAATGAGAGATTGCCTGCGCCGATTCACGAGCCGGAATTATACATGCCGGCTCGGATGTGTAAACAGCATTTCGACACAGCGCCGCGCGCGCCAGCAAGCGGCGCCTGTTCATTACCGCCGCTTACTGACGCGCGCGGCGCTGTATCGAGCGCCATATCGAGAATAAAAAAGCCGTGCGAGATGAGCTTAAACTCAATCACGCACGGCTGTCAGTTTCCAGATAATCGAGTCGCCCGAGAGGCTTTATGGCGACACGAAATTGCTGCGGCTCAGTTTCACGCTTGGTCCGCCCGGATTGGTGACGACGGCGTCACGGTTGCCGAGCGGAGTATTCTGCGTAGTCTTCGCTATCAGAGTGATCGCGTCTTCCTCGACTTTGATAATCGTGACTGTGATCTGCGAACCACCCTGGCAGACCGAGGTGCAGTCGAAGCGAACCTGCGCGCCCGGGGCGAAGCCTGTTCCGTTAAGCGTCATCGTGGTCTGGTTGAAAACCCGAATCTTCGCCGGGTTTGCGCTGATGATCGACAACGGACGCGGCAGGACTTCGACGGCCTGAGGATCAGTCGCGCCGGACCCGCCCCTACTGTCGAAGACAGTCAGAGTGATCGAATGCTTGCCGATCGGCAGGAAGACGTCTGCAATCGCGGTATCGGCGATCACATTGCCATTGTCCTTCCAGGAATAGGTCAACGCATCGTTATCGGGATCGCTTGATTGCGAGCCGTCGAGGCGAATCGTTGCGCCCTGTTTGGACGTCGCCTGGACGGTCGCAGCCAAGGCCGCCGCTTTGGCCACAGGCGCGCGATTGCCGCCAGGGCCAGGACCACCGCTACCCGGGCCTTGGCCGCTGCCGGTTTCGTCGTTTTTGAAGTCACTGATCGCTATGCGGAAAGGCAACGTTGTGAAACTCCCGCCTTTGTTGTCGCTGATGACGACGCGGACGTTGTTCGTCACAACCGGATTGCCCTGCTGCGGAGTGATCAGGATCGTGGCCTTGCGCGCGATCGGATCTACAGCGTCGAGACGCGCGAAGGACGGCTCGCCCTGCAAGGCGAAAGTGACCTGGTCATCATCAGGATCCTTAGCCTCGATCATGAGCCTGCGAGTCTCGCCGACCAGAACGTACTGATCGTTGATGTTGTTCATGTAGGGAACTTTGTTGCGCGCAACGCCCCCCAGGGTTGGCAATGTCGCCGAGCCGTTGATCACATTCACTTCCATATTCGCGGTCGTTTGATTCCCCGATGAATCACGGGCCGTGAATGTGACGACCGTTTTGCCGATAGGGAAGACGCTTCCGGGCGCTTTCGACGCGGTCACCGGAAGGAAACCTTCAACCATGTCGTAAGCGATCGGGAGCGGGTAGTTGAGCGCGACGCCGGCGGCGGAGCCAGTGGTCTTGCTGATGTTCGTCGGCACGCCGCTCATAATCGGGCGCGTTGTGTCGCTGACTTCGACGAGAGCGACCTTCGGATCCGACTCCACTCCGCTGCTATCGGTCACGACCAGTTTGATGGTATGTGATCCCAGACCGAGACGGAAATCCGACACAGACGCGGTCGAAATCTGTACGTCGTTGTCGGTCCATCTGTAAAACAGCGTCTCACCGGCGTTCGGATCAGAGGATGCGCGGCCATCCAGGCGAACGATGGTTCCTTTAGCCCCGCGAGCCTCCACGTAAACGTCAATCGGTTCGAAGTCGGCCGTCGGCGGCAAATTGCCAGGAGTGGTCGAGGGCATCTTCAACAGGTAGCTGTCGGCGGCGGCGAGAATGTAAAACGTCAAGCCGCCATTGAACCCGCCAGCCCAATCGGGGTTGCCTGGCTGCGCCGCAAAGGGCGCTTTCGGCGTGTTGACGGTCCATGGGAAGATCGGCGTTCCCGGCGAGAGTTTCAGCCAGCCCCGGCGCCCTCTCATAATCGAATTGGTGATTGGCGGCGACAGCAGGTTGGGTCTCACTGTGCCAATTTTTACCTCGGTGCCGGCGATTGTGCCTGTAAACGACGCGGGCAGATCGTTGTAAGCAGTGGCCGTGACCGACCCGCGAATATTAACCGTGTCGAGCAAGCTTGCCGGCGGACGCGCATACCCAACCGTCGTTGTGTTGTCTGCCTGGCTGGCCAGGGCGGCAAGCCCCATCGTCGAGGGCAGGCGGTCATACTGCGCGCCGTTGAAAATGATGTCCGAGGTCAACACGTCGCTATTACGAGGCGCCACGCCAGGCGAATTCTTCGCGATAGCAAGCGCATTGTATCCTGCTGAAGCGCCATCCTGTTCACGCGTCTGACCGCTGCCGATCAGAGCATTGAAGTTGGTTGGCAGCCCCTGCCCGTCAATCGCGATCACAAAAATCCAGCCTTTCTGATTCGGCGCAAAACCAGCCGGGTCAATCGTCGTGGTCTGATTCGCGAGCAGGCTGATGATCGTGTCTTTTACCAATGTCGGATCGGCCAGTCCGGTGAAAAAGATACGGAAGCGGACTTTCTGCGTCGGGTCCGTGTTGGTGATGCTGATGCGCGAATCGCCGTAAATTCCGGTCGCAAACCGGTGATAGATCAGCGCGCTACCCGCTTTCAACTCGCCGGCTCCGAGCGAACCGCCCGGAGCGTCGGGTTGATTCGCCGTGAACGGATCACCCACGGGATTTGTCGGAGTTGAAAGCGGGAGCTTCATCGAGAAAGTGTCCTGACGGCCCAAAACCTGCATATGCCGCGCGCTGCGCTGCGCTGCTGATACGGCGTCAGTCAGGCTCAGTCCGAGCAGCGGAACGGAAATGTTATCAACCGTCGTCGCCGAAAAGTTTCCCCAGCCTGGATTGTTGGGCGTGATGTAACTGTTGAGCGGAGGATTTGTCCAGATGGCGCTGACCTGAGCGCTCAGGCCGCAGGCGGTTTCGACAACCGCCGGACGCGGACTCCCGCTTTGGTCGTAAGAGGTCGCGGTGATCTTGGTCGTCTGCGCGCCCGCGCCACTCAGATCCGCCAGCGGGCTGTAGACTACCACATCGGTGCGCGCGCCGTTCGCGTCCTGACTTTGAATGTTGTCGAGCGCAATCACCTTCGGCAGGCGGTCGTATTCGCTGTCGTCAAATTTCATTTCGGCGACTGATCCAACCACGGAGGAGACGGGACCGCCGGTGCGTTTGGCGACGCCTACCGCGTTGTAACTCGCCTCATGCCCCTGCGCGTCGCGCAGGCTGGCGCTGCCGATCAGCCAGTTGAATTGCGATGGAACGCCCTGCGTGTTGACGGCGACGGCGATGATGTAACCAGTCTTGCCAGGGTCTTCAGCGCTGGCTAAAAATGTTTGGGTCTGATTAGCGGCCAGATTCGTAAACTTGCTCATCACCGTGCAGTCGCGCACGTAGAAAAGGCGCACCGAGACACCGTCTCGCGGGTTGCTGTTGGTCAGGGTAAAGAGCGTATTGACGCCGCTCGGATTAGCGCTGTCGCTTGTGTATTTGTGGAAAAAGAGCGCGCTGCCGGCTTTGGTGTTGCTGATGGCGCTCTTCGGAGCATTGGACCCAACCTGGGGGACGCCTGGTCCAATCTGGGGTTGATCGTTTTGCAGCGCCGCCGCCGGGGTCGCGGTATTGGCCGCTGACGCCGGGCGCAACAACGCCAGGCCGAAAGCGATAACCGCCAACACCATCGCTGCGACGACAGCCTTACGGAAGAGTGTGTAGTGGGTTTGTGACAAATTCATTCTTGTTTTTCTGATCTTGTGAGGGTTAGACATCATAACAGTATCTCCCCATTGGCAATCATCCTGGAACGGCAGTTCAAGAAAGGATTGAGAACCGGCGCTCCGGGAATTAAAAATCGAGTGACCGGTAAAGATATACGTCTATCAATTCAAATCCAAAAAAATCGCCGGGATTCTAGCGTCTGAGTGTGCTATCACATCGCGGAGTTTCAACACGGCCAAAGTGGCCGGGAGGCCAGTGGATTAATTAACAGGCTTGTTTCAGGGCAGCTGACAAGCTTGATATTTTCAGATCCGCAGTGTCGGGGTACGCTTAATTGAAGAACTAGAGCGACTATGGAGTAGGCTGCATCCACTAACTATCAACTATCAACTATCAACTACTAACTACCAACTACCAACTACCATTCTATCCCACCATCTATCCAATCATCTATTATGCAATGAGGCTACAACCGTGAGGCGCGCTCTAAGCGACGCGGAGAGTAGCATAACCTGCTCAACGCCGCAAGATAATTTGTCCTCAAGGGTATGCGTCAAAGTTTTAAGCGCCCTCTGTACGCATCGCCCCTAGCGCGCCCTCGACCAGAAGCGCATTGAATGGATCTCTAGTATGTTTGACTCACACTCATGAGCCGTTATAATCGCTTTTGCGGAATGAACATCAACGATTGATTCAAGCGAGAATCAGGTCGCGAAATTGAGAAAAGGGAGTATCAGTTATGCAGCGGCCGGTCATCATCAGCGCTACGCGCACCCCAATCGGAAAATTTCAAGGGGCGCTGAGACAGTTCACTGCGCCGCAACTCGGCTCGATAGTCGCGCGCGTAGCCATCGAACGCGCGGGGCTTGACCCTTCGCAAATTGACGAAGTGATTATGGGATGTGCGCTGCAAGCGGGGTTGGGACAGAATCCGGCCCGGCAGGCCGCGCTCGGCGCGGGCATTCCCGACAAGGTCGCCGCGTTCACGGTCAATAAAGTTTGCGGATCGGGTTTGAAAGCGGTGATGCTGGCCGCGCAATCAATCGCGCTCGGCGACAATGACGTAATTATCGCGGGCGGGATGGAGTCAATGTCGAACGCGCCTTACCTCTTGCCGAAAGCCCGTGAAGGGTATCGCATGGGCAACGGCGAGATCGTTGACTCGATGATTCACGATGGTCTTTGGTGCGCCTTCGATCAATGGCACATGGGCGAGACCGGAGAAGTGGTGGCCGCGGAATACAACGTCACTCGCCAGCGACAGGACGAATACGCCCTTAATTCGCATCGCAAGGCGGTGGCCGCGATCAAAGCCGGAAGGTTCAAAGACGAAATCGCGCCAGTTGAAATTCCTCAACGCAAAGGCGCTCCTCTGATTTTCGACGCCGACGAGGGGCCGCGCGAAGATTCGTCGCTCGAGGCTCTGGCGAAGTTGAAACCGGCGTTTCGTTCAAACGGCGTGGTGACCGCCGGCAACGCTTCGACCATCAATGACGGCGCGGCCGCCTGCGTCGTGACTTCGGCGGAATTCGCGGGCAGGCTGGGGCGCGCGCCGCTCGTCCGCATCGCCGCTCAGGCCACATCGGGCATTGAGCCGAAGCTGGTGATGATGGCGCCGGTCGAGGCCGTCAAGAAAGTCGCGGCGAAGGCCGGGTGGAATTTGAAGGATATTGACCTGTTCGAACTCAACGAGGCCTTCTCCTCACAATCGGTCGCGTTGATCAAGCAACTCGGACTTGACCCGGAGAAGGTCAACGTGAATGGCGGCGCGGTCGCGCTTGGGCACCCACTGGGCGCTTCGGGCGCGCGCGCGCTGGTGACGCTGATTCACGAAATGATCAGACGCAGAGCCAGACGCGGAGTTGCGAGTCTGTGTCTGGGCGGCGGCAACGCTGTCGCGCTGGCTGTCGAGAGGGTAGCCACTGGAAGATGAACCTGTTGGTTGTCATATGATCTTTTGCCAACGTTGTAAGAAAGCGAATCCGTCTGACGCGGAATACTGCGAGGAATGTGGCGCGGCTCTGATGTTGATCTCGCGGCCACATGGTTCTTCCGCGTTCGACGTCAGCGAGAACTCCCTGGAAGAACATCTGCTCGAACGCATCAGCGCGCTGGAATCGGCGCTGACTCGCGCAAACGAGCGGTTTGAGCAATTGCTCGAGCTGGCGCAGCAGCAGGCCACAGGCAGTTTTTACGACCATATGATGCTCGAAGCTCTGACGGAGATCCTCACCGAGATGCGCGCGGTCAACCCGGAAGAGTTGGAGCAACGGTGGCGCAGCCGCGTCGCGCGCCATTACGAAGAGACCGCCGAACGCGAACGGCTCGACGAACGCTGCGATCAGATCATCTCGGCCTATCGCGGCGCGAGCCGTGAGGATTTCATCGATCAGGTCGAGGAAGGCATCCTGCTCATCAGCGAAGGCCGCACGCGAAGGGGCCTGCGGATGCTCGAAGCGGCGCTCGCGCTCGACGAGCGCAACGCCGAACTCAGCTTCACCATCGGCGAATACTATTTCAACCTAGGCAAATCACTTGACGCGGCGGTCTTCCTGCGCCGCGCGCTCGACGAACAAAGCGATCATTTCGGGGCGCGGCTGCTGCTCGGACTGCTGAGCGGCGACGAGGGCGAAGCGGAATCGGCGAAGATCCACTTGCAGCGCGCGCTCACTCTGGACGATCATTCGTTCGCCGCGCATTACGGACTCGGACGTTTGTTCGCGCGCGAAGGCGATCTGAACGAAGCTCTGTCGCATTTAAGACGCGCCCTGGAACTCAACCCATCGCCGGAGATGCATTACCTGGTCGGACGCACATACCTGGAGCAGGGCCGTCCGGAGAAGGCCATGAGGCATCTGCAAAAAGCCATCCGGCTCGACCCGCATTTCGATGTGGCTCAA
>Ga0187894_10003255_pt1 | contig 18418 bp, 13 predicted proteins | sample GBC1701081metaG_FD_136650 | JGI IMG/M metagenome (GOLD analysis project Ga0187894, IMG submission 136650) | White microbial mat communities from a lava cave in the Kipuka Kanohina Cave System on the Island of Hawaii, USA - GBC170108-1 metaG ...
CCGTCGCGCGGACTCTCGACATAGTAGATGCCGCGCGCCGGCACGCCGGGCACCACGATGTGCGTCCCCTGCACCAGCTCGAGCGCGGGCACGCCGATTGCCGGAGCGATGCGGTCCGCCACCTCGGCGGCCCACGGTCCGCCCGCGTTCACCAGCACGCTGGCCGCACACTCCACTTCACCGCCGCCATGCGCGTAACGAACGATCGCGCCGTCCGGGCTCAGTTCGGCGCCGAGGAACTGCGCGGGTGCGGCGCATTCGGCGCCGAGCGCAATCGCCGACTGCATGACCGCGCGCGTGAGCGCGGCGTCGTCGGTCTGCGCGTCGAAATACTGCAGCACGGTCTGCAACCCGCGCGTCTCCAATCCGTCGAGCGCCGACCATTCCGACTGCGGCACCGTGCGCCACGCGGTTCCGGGGCCGAAGCTGCCGAGCAGGCCGTAGAGCAGCAGGCCGATGCGTAACTGCCAGGCGCGCCGGCGCGTGTCGCGATACACGGGCAGGTGGAACGGCACGAGTCGCACCAGGTCGGGCGCGATCTCGAGCATGATGCGCCGCTCGACGAGACTCTCGTGCACCAGTCGCAGCTGGCCGCTTTCGAGGTAGCGCAGGCCGCCGTGAATCAGCTTGCTGGATCGGCTCGAGGTGCCGTTGGCGAGCGCGCGTTTCTCGAGCAGCAGCGTCGAGTGCCCTGCGGCCGCGACCGCCTGCGCGACGCCGACGCCGTGGATGCCACCTCCGACCACCACGACGTCGAAACGGCGCATCGCTTCAAGCCGGCGCGGACGCTGCGGACTTGTGGCGGAACGCGGCGATCATGCGCTCCACCGCCATCGTTTCGATGAAATCGGCGCCGCGCGCGCCCAGGTCCAGCGCCCGCTCGAGCGTGTCGACTTCATAGATCGCCCAGCGCCACGGGCCGCGCCAGAGCTTGCCCCCGGGCGGCAGCTTTTCGTGGTCGCAGAACAGGAACTCGGGCTTGAGCGCCTCGAATTTCAGGCGCGAATGCGCGTCGTACTCGCTCAGGCACCAGCCGACGCTGAAGCCGCCGTGCTGGCGCGCCATGTGGATTGCAGGCAGGTCGAAGGAGATGACGACGCAGCGCGAGCGCATGGGCCGCAGCGTTTCCAGCACGCGCTGCACCACCAGCTCATGGCCGAAGCGGCGCAGGCTGGCGCGCTTGATCTCCGCGAACAGCGTGATCTCGCGACGCTCCGCCACGAGCTCGACGACGTCCCTGAGCAGCGGGATGCGCACGTTGCTGAAACGGTCGCCGAGGCGCTGCGCTTCGCTGACGTCGACGCCGGCGAGCTCGGCCGCGGACATGTCGAGCACGTTGCCGGGCACGCCCGCGGTGCGTGCGAGCTCGGCGTCGTGCACCACCATCGGCACGCCGTCGCAGGACAGCTGGATGTCGAATTCCAGGAAGCGCACGCCCAGGTCGATGGCCGACTGCAGCGCCGGCAGCGTGTTCTCCGGAAAGTCGCGGGCATTGCCACGATGGGCGATGAGATGGATGAAACGGGGGGACGCGGCTGAATTCATGCGTGACGGGGCGGGCCTTTTCCGCGTTGTCGCCGAACTCCGACAGTCGCGCGCGTTCTCATCGGGCGGACCGTGTGCAAGGATCGAACGGGCGGACGATTATACGGGGACGATACGAGGAAGACCCCATGCGCCACGCAGTTCTGACAGCAGGGATGCTGCTGGCGGCCGCCATACTCGCCACAGGCTGCAGCAGCAGCGATTCCGGCGGCGACGATCCCGGCGTTCCGCCACCTCCACCTCCGCCGCCGCCGCCCGGGAGCGGACTGGATGCGCGGCCGAACAACACGAGCTGCGTCGCGCCCAGCCGCAATACCGGCAACGTCACCATCTCCACGGCGCGCGCGTTCGCGAGCCTGCCCGCCTTCAACCAGCCGCTCGGGCTGCTGCAGGCGCCGGGCGACGCGAGCCGCTGGTTCGTGGTGGAGCAGGACGGATTCGTGCGCACGTTCGCGAACAACGCCGCGGTCAGCGTCACGAGCCAGTTCGTCAACATCGACGCGCGCGTCGATTCCACCTGCAGCGAGTGCGGCCTGCTCGGCATGGCCTTTCATCCGCAGTTCTCCAGCAACCGCCAGGTGTTTCTCGCTTATACGCGCAACAACTCGGGCCTGCAGTCGGTCGTGTCGCGCTTCACCAGCCCCGACGGCGGCCTGACGCTCGATCCCAACAGCGAGCAGGTGCTGTTCACGCTGCGCCAGCCGTTCGACAACCACAACGGCGGCGACATCAAGTTCAGCGGCGTCGACGGCTTCCTGTACATCGCGCTCGGCGACGGCGGCTCGGGCGGCGATCCGCAGAACAACGGCCAGGCGATTAACACCACGCTCGGCAAGATCCTGCGCATCAACGTGAATGCCGGCGCGCCCTACACGATCCCCGGCGACAATCCTTTCGCCGGCGGCAATCCGCCGTTGTGCGACGACCTCGGCCTGGGGGCGCAGGCGCGCAGCACCGCGAACTGTCCCGAGGTCTTCGCGTCCGGCATGCGCAATCCGTGGCGCATGGCCTTCGATCGCGCGAACGGCCAGCTGTGGGTCGCGGACGTCGGCCAGGGCGCTTGGGAAGAGGTGAACCGGGTCAACCGCGGCGGTAACTACGGCTGGCGCCAGCGCGAAGGCGCGCACTGCTTCAATCCGTCGAGCGGTTGCCAGACCGCCGGACTGATCGAGCCGGTGGCCGAGTACGACCACACGCTCGGCAACTCCATCACCGGTGGCTACGTCTATCGCGGCAGCGCAATTCCCGGCCTCGTGGGTCGCTACGTGTTCGCCGACTTCGGGAGCGGTCGCATCTGGCACATCGCCAACGACGCTTCGCCGACGCAGGCCGCGACCGGCGCGCTCGATACGAATTTCAACATCTCTTCGTTCGGGGAAGGGAACGACGGCGAGCTGTTCATCCTGAGCTACAGCAACGGGCAGATCCATCGCATCGCCGGATCTGGCGGCGGCGGCGGGCCGGGCGTGGCCACGCAACTCTCGGCCACCGGATGCGTGAGCGCGGCCGACGCAACGCAGCCGGCCGGCGGCCTGATTCCGTATGCACCGAGCGCCGCGTTCTGGTCCGACGGCGCGCAGAAGGAACGCTGGATCGGTCTGCCGAACGGACAGAACATGACGGTCGGCGGCGACGGCGACTGGGGATTCCCGAACGGCACCGTGCTCATGAAGAGTTTCCGGCTCGGCGGCACGCTGGTCGAGACGCGCCTCTTCATGCGCCATCCGGACGGCGTGTGGGCCGGCTACAGCTACGAATGGAATCCGCAGCAGACCGACGCAACGCTGGTGATGGGCGGCAAGACGGTCACCGTCGGCGGCCAGCAGTGGGTGTTTCCGAGCGACGCGCAGTGCCTACAGTGTCACACGGACGTCGCCGGGCGAGCGCTCGGACTGGAGACGCGCCAGCTCGCGCACGACATCACCTACCCGCAGACCGGCCGCAACGCGAACCAGCTCGTGACGCACAACGCGATCAACACGCTGTCGCCGCCGATCGCGAATCCGACGGCGCAAACGCCGTATCCGGATCCGTCCGGGGCCGCGGGCACGATGGCCGAGCGGGCGCGCTCCTACCTGCACACGAACTGCTCGCAGTGCCACCGCGCCGGCGGACCCACGCCGGTTTCGCTAGACCTGCGCTACAGCGTCGCGCTGTCGGCCTCTGCGGCTTGCGACGTGGCGCCCACCGCGGGCGACCTCGGCATCGCCAACGCGCGCGTCATCGCGCCGGGCGACCCGGATCGCTCAGTGCTGGTCGCGAGGATGAACGTGCGCGGAGCGAATCAGATGCCGCCGCTCGCGTCGACACGCGTCGACGATGCCGGAGTGACTCTGGTCCGCAACTGGATCGCGTCGCTGCAGAACTGCAACTGAGGGCGTCAGCGCGGACCCCAGAACGCGGCGAAATTGCACGCCGCCCCGGCGAACTCCTGCTTGTGGTCCTTGATGAAGTCGGCCAGCTTGCGCGGCGGACGTCCGAGCAGGGTTTCGATCTCGTGCGTGAGATGCGGTTGCGAAGGATGCGCGGAGTGAAAGTCCCAGTATTCGAGCAGAGCGTCGGCGAGACGCGGCGGTACGCGCTTCGCTTCGAGGCGGCCGCGCGCCTTGGGCGAGCAGACGTCGACATACGTCACCTTGCGCCCCGTCACCTTGGTCACGACCTTGGCGATCTCGGCGTAGTCGAGCGCGTGCGGACCGGTGAGCTCGCGAACACTCGGCTTGGCCGCGCGCTCCAGGCGTTCGACTGCAACGTCCGCCACGTCGCGTGCGTCGACCAGACCCCAGCGGGCGTTGCGAAACGGCGCTTCGATCACGCCGCACGTACAGATCTCGTTGACGTGCTTGAAGAGCATCTGCATGTAGAGTGCCGGGCGCAGCACCGTGGCGTGCACGCCCGCCGCCGCGGCTTGTGCCTCGGCGTCGGCGAGCCAGCGCAGAATCCGCGTGGGCGAATTGATGTCCGCCGACTGGCCGCTGAGCTGAACCACGTTGCGCACGCCGGCATCGGCGGCGGCCTCGGCAAGCGCACGGTGCCACTGCACGAACTCGGGCCCGAGAGGCGCTGTCAGAACGGCCCCCGCGACCCCCTCGAAGGCTGCCCGGATACCAGTGCGGTTCGCGAGGTCGACGACGGCCACCTGGGCGGAGGCGTCGAACGAGCTGGCTCTGCCCGCATCGCGGACGAGAACCCGGACCGGATGCCCGCGGTCCAGAGCGGCCCGCGCGACGGCGCGGCCAAACGTCCCGGACGCGTGCGAAATCAGCCACATGATCGAAGAAACCCTCCAGGAGGCGTGCGGCAAGACTAGGCATGCCGGCCGGCCCCGTAAAGACGCGGGTCCGAACTACTCTCGTGCCCTCGCGTCATCAATAATCCGGCAAGATGCGCGCCGGGGGAAGGACGTTGGATAGCCTCAGCGACATCGTCACGCTGGTCCGGGTCGTCGAAGCCAAAAGCTTCGTAGCGGCCGCACAGGGGCTGGGCGTGACGCCATCGGCCGTGAGCAAGTCCGTTTCTCGTCTCGAGGAACGGCTGGGCGTACGGCTGCTCAACAGAACCACGCGCTCGTTGAGCCTGACGGACGCCGGCAGCTCCTTCTACGTCCGCTGCCGCATGCTGGTCGGCCAGCTCCAGGAAGCCGAATCGGAAGTCGCTGCGACCAGTCAGCGCCCCCGCGGCCGGTTGCGCGTCGACATGCCCGCCGCGTTCGGCCGCGAATACGTGATTCCGGCGCTGCCGCGCTTCCTCGCCCAGTACCCCGACATCCTGCTGCAGATCAGCTTCAACGACCGCCTGGTCGACATGATCGAGGAAGGCATCGACATCGTCATCCGCGTCGGCAAGCTCACCGACTCGCGCCTGGTGGCGCGCCAGCTGATGGTGCCGCAGATGATCCTGGTCGCCGCGCCCGACTACGTGGAGCGCAACGGCGCGCCGGAAGAGCCCGAGGACCTGCAGAGACACGCAGCCGTTCGTTACTACAGTCCGAACACGGGCGCAATCGTCGATTGGTGCCTGGAGCGCAACGGTGAGCAGCGCGACATCGCGGTCAGCGGTCAGCTGATCTTCAACAACATCGAGGCAGTCATGATCGCGGCGATCGCCGGGCTCGGCATCGCCCCGGCGCCCGGTTTCATGGCCGACCGTCCCCTCGCCTCCGGCGTGCTCACGCGCGTTCTTCCCGAGTGGCACCTGTCGCCGGAGAAACCGGTGTCGGCGCTGTGGGTGAAGGACCGCCATCCGTCCCCCAAACTGCAGGTATTCCTGGATTTCCTGACCAGCCTGTTCCCCGCCCCCGCCCGCTCCGCCCGCCGCAATTGAAAATCTTGTGAAATTTTTGCCGCGGGCAGGCGCGGCGAAACTGTCCGCGGACGACGTGGAACTGTCGAGTTGCGAACGGCCCAAACGTCTTATTGGAGAAGGGGGCCGCTGGGGCCCCAGGGACGGGACGAGCGGCACGCCGGCGGGGCCGCCCGCCTCATCCAACTGCCGCGTGCGGTGGCAGTCTCCCCCGGGCGTCAGGCACATTGGTGCGCAACAGTCATGAGTGAAATTCGATAGCAGCGGTTTATCGTTCCGGCCGGCGGGCTTACCCTGCCGCGCCATTACGCCAAACTGCGGTTTTTCTTCCCAAAGACCCGCCGAGAGGACGTTTCAATGCTCCCGACAACAACGACGTCTTCGCGACGTATGGCGACAGTTTTCTCAACGATTTTCACGGGCGTTGCCGCGCTCGCTGCCGTGCTCGGCCTGAGCGCGTGCAGCCCGCAGGCCGCACCGGCCCCGCAGGCCATGCCGGTCACTGCGGCCAGCGTGCTGGAACGTGAAGTCGCCGAGTGGGACGAGTTCACCGGGCGGTTGCGCGCCATCGACTCGGTGGAAATCCGCCCGCGCGTCTCCGGCTACATCGACCGGATCGCGTTTCGCGAGGGCGGAGACGTGAAGAAGGGCGACCTCCTGTTCGTCATCGACCCGAAGCCGTTCCAGGCGGAGCTGCAACGGGCCGAGGCGCAGGTGTCTTCGGCGCGTGCGCAGGCGGAACTGGCACGTCAGCTGCGCGCCAACGCGGAAAAGCTGCGCGGCGCCGGCGCGATCTCGCAGGAGGAGTACGACCAGCGCGTGAGCGAGGACGCGGTCGCGGCCGAAGCGCAGCGCGCAGCGCAGGCGGACGCGAACGTCGCGCGCCTCAACCTCGGCTACACCCGCATCACCTCGCCGATCGACGGCCGGGTGAGCCGCGCGGAGATCACCGAAGGCAATCTCGTCTCGGGTGGCTCGGGCGAATCGACGCTGCTCACCACCGTGGTGTCGCTCGATCCGATCTATGTCGAGTTCGAGGGCGACGAGCAGATCTACCTGCGCTACACCGCGCGCAACATCTCGGGCGACCGTCCGAGCTCGCGCAACGCACCGAACCCGGTGTACATGGGGCTCGCGAACGAAGACGGCTATCCGCACGAAGGCCACATGGTCTTCGTCGACAACCAGGTCAATCCGAGCACCGGCACCATCCGCGCGCGCGCCATCTTCGACAACGGCGCCGGGCGGTTCACGCCCGGACTGTTCGCGCGCGTGCAGCTCCTCGGCAGCGGCAAGTTCAACGCCGTGCTGATCAACGACCGCGCGGTCGGCACGGACCAGGACCGCAAGTTCGTGCTCGTGGTCGGCAAGGAAAACAAGCTGGAGTACCGGGCGGTGAAGCTCGGGCGCATGGTCGACGGCCTGCGTGTCGTGCACCAGGGCCTGAAGCGCGGTGAAACGATCGTGGTCAACGGCCTGCAGCGCGTGCAGCCGGGGATGCCGGTACAGCCGAACGTAGTGCCCATGGACCTGAACATCGACAAGGGCCGCGGCGTGCCGCCACCCGAAGCGCCTTCGGCTTCCGCAACCGGCTCGCCCTGAGCGCGCGCCATGCAGATCTCCAAAGCCTTCATCGACCGGCCGATCCTCGCGGCCGTGCTCTCGATCGTGATCTTTCTCGGCGGACTGCTCGCCGTAATGCAACTGCCGATCAGCGAGTATCCGGCCGTCGCGCCGCCTACCGTCGTGGTGAACGCCCAGTACCCGGGCGCCAATCCGCAGGTGATCGCGGAGACCGTGGCCGCGCCGCTCGAGCAGGTGATCAACGGCGTCGAGAACATGATCTACATGTCCTCGCAGTCGACGGGCGACGGACAGATGGCGCTGACCGTCACGTTCCGCCCGGGCGCGGACGTCGACCAGGCGCAGGTGCAGGTGCAGAACCGCATCTCGCAGGCGCTGCCGCGCCTGCCCGAGGAGGTGCGCCGCTTCGGCGTCACCACCACCAAATCGGCGCCGAACTTCCTGATGGTCGTGAACCTGTTTTCGCCGGACGGCCGCTACGACCCGGTGTACCTGCGCAACTTCGGCGTGCTGCAGGTTCGCGACGCGCTCGCCCGCCTGCCCGGCGTCGGACAGATCTTCGTGTTCGGCGCGGGCGACTACGCGATGCGCGTGTGGCTCGACCCCGGCAAGGTGGCTGCGCTGGGGCTCACGGCCGGCGAGGTGGTCGCTGCGATCCGCGAGCAGAATCTGCAGGTCGCGGCCGGACGCATCGGCGCGCAACCCGCGCCCGCCGACGTCGACTACCAGCTGCTGGTGAACGCACGCGGCCGCCTGGTCACCGAAGAAGAGTTCGGCGACATCATCATCAAGACCGGGTCGCAGGGCGAGATCTCGCGCCTCAAGGACGTCGCGCGGCTCGAGCTGGGTGCTTCGGATTACTCGCTGCGCAGCCTGCTGAACCAGAAGGATGCGATCGCGATTGTCATCTTCCAGCAGCCCGGCTCGAACGCGCTGCAGGGTTCGGACGGCGTGCGCTCCACCATGGAGGAGCTGGCGAAGACTTTCCCGGACGGCGTCGAATGGGACGTGGTCTACGACCCGACCCGTTTCGTACGCAAGTCGATCAACGCCGTGATCGAGACGCTGCTCGAAGCCGTGCTGCTGGTCGTCATCGTCGTCGTGCTGTTCCTGCAGACCTGGCGCGCGTCGATCATTCCCCTGATCGCGGTGCCGGTGTCGATCATCGGCACGTTCTCGATCCTGCTGGCGCTCGGCTTCTCGATCAACGCGCTCACGCTGTTCGGCCTGGTGCTGGCCATCGGCATCGTGGTCGACGACGCGATCGTCGTGGTCGAGAACGTGGAGCGCAATATCGAGGAGGGCCTGTCGCCGCGCGCCGCGGCGTACAAGGCGATGGACGAGGTGAGCGAGCCGATCATCGCGATCGCGCTGGTGCTGTGCGCGGTATTCGTGCCGCTGGCCTTCATCCCGGGGTTCACGGGCGAGTTCTTCCGCCAGTTCGCGGTCACCATCGCGATCTCCACCGTGATCTCGGCGTTCAACTCGCTGACGTTGTCGCCGGCTCTCGCGGCAGTGCTGCTGCGCCCGCACGACGGACCGCAGGACAGGCTCACCACCTGGATGGATCGCACGTTCGGCCGCTGGCTGTTCGATCCGTTCAACCGCGTGTTCAAGCGCTCGGGCGATCGCTACCGCGATTCGACCGGCCGCCTCCTCGGACGCACGCGCCCGGCTCTGGCCGTGTATGCGCTGCTGATCGGTTTCGCGGCCCTGATCTTCTGGGCCGTGCCGCGCGGCTTCGTGCCGGGGCAGGACAAGCAGTACCTCATCGCCTTCGCGCACCTCCCGGACGCTTCCTCGCTGGATCGCACCGAGAGCGTGATCCGGCGCATGACCGACATCGCGATGAAGCATCCCGACATCGTGGACTCGGTGGCGTTTCCGGGCCTGTCGATCGCCGGCTTTTCTGCCGCGCCCAACGACGGCGTGATCTTCTTCGGCCTGCGCGAGTTCGACGAGCGCACCATGAACCTGCAGGCGCTGGTCGGCGACCTCAACGGCCAGTTTGCGCCGATCGAGGAAGCGTTCGTCGGCGTGTTCCCGCCTCCGCCGGTCGAAGGCATCGGCACGCTCGGCGGGTTCAACATGCAGATCCAGGACCGCGGCAGCCTCGGGTCGTCGGAGCTGTACAACACGGTGCAACAGATCGTCGGCTCGACCTACGCGCCGGACGGTAAGAAGACTTTCGCGCCCGGAACGTTCTCGACGTTCCAGATCAACGTGCCGCAGCTCTTTGCCGACGTCGACCGCGACAAGGTGAAGCGCCAGGGCGTGCCGCTGTCGGGCGTGTTCGAAACACTGCAGGTGTACCTGGGCTCGCTCTACGTCAACGACTTCAACCTGTTCGGCCGCACCTACCAGGTGGTCGCGCAGGCGGACGCGCCGTTCCGCGACCGGCCCGAGGACATCCGGGAGTTGCAGACGAAGAACGCCGCCGGCGAGATGGTGCCGCTCGGCTCGCTGGTGTCGGTGCGCGAGTCGTTCGGTCCGGAGCGCGTGACGCGCTACAACGGCTACCCGTCCGCGGACATCCAGGGCAATCCGCTGCCGGGCGTGAGCTCGGGCCAGGCGATCGAAGCCATGGAGAACATGGCGCGTACCGCGCTGCCCGCCGGCATGTCGTTCGAATGGACCGACCTCACGTACCAGGAAAAACTGTCCGGCAACACGGGCCTGTTCGTGTTCCCGCTGTGCGTGCTGCTGGCGTTCCTCGTGCTGGCCGCGCAGTGGGAAAGCTGGGCGATGCCGCTGGCCGTGATCCTGATCGTGCCGATGTGCCTGCTGTGCGCCATGGCCGGCGTCTGGATTTCCGGCATCGACGGATTCTTCCCGCCGGGCGGCGGCATGCAGACGTTCCTCGGCTGGCTCGGATTCAACGGCCAGGGCGCCGACAGCAACATCTTCACGCAGATCGGCCTGGTGGTGCTGGTCGGCCTCGCGTGCAAGAACGCGATCCTGATCGTCGAGTTCGCGCGCCACCTGCAGGAGCGCGGCATGGACGCCGTCGCGGCCGCCATGGAGGCGTGCCGCCTGCGGTTGCGCCCGATCCTGATGACTTCCTTCGCCTTCTGCGCCGGCGTGATCCCGCTGGTGATCGCCACTGGCGCGGGCGCCGAAATGCGCAACGCCATGGGTGTCGCCGTGCTCGCCGGCATGCTGGGCGTAACTTTCTTCGGACTGTTCTTGACGCCGGTGTTCTACGTAGTCGTGCAGCGGATTGCGGAGCGAATGAGCCGCAAGCCTGCTGTGCAGCCGGCCGCTGGAGACCATAGACATGCTTGAGTTCATGAAACCCGTCGTTCGTGCCCTTCCCGTCCTGTTGCTGTCGGCCATCGTTGCCGGTTGCGCTCTCGGCCCGTCTTACCAGCGGCCCGAGGAAACGCTGCCACCGCAGTTCGCCGCCGCACAGGATGCTGCCTACCGCGGCAACGAAGCCGTACCCGGCCGATTCTGGACCGTGTTCGGCGACGACGTGCTGAGTCGGTTGATCGAGGATTCCCTCGAGTCCAATCACGACGTGCGGATCGCCGCCGCCCGCTTGCGCGAAGCGCGCGCGCTGCGGCGCGACGCCGGTTTCGACCTGCTGCCGACGGTGAACGGCCGTGCATCGCGCATCAAGTCGAAGCAGTCGGCGGATTCGTTGCCCGGCCTGCCTCCGGAGGCGCTCGAGACGAACCTCTATGACGCAGGCTTCGACGCTACGTGGGAGCTGGACATCTTCGGCAACACTCGCGCCTACCAGGCCGCGCGTGCGGACCTCGGCAGCGCGCTCGCGTCGCTCGACGACGCGTTCGTGACGCTGGCCAGCGAAGTGGCGCGCAACTACCTCGAGATGCGCGGGCTGCAGAACCGCTACGAGGTGGCGAAGCGCAACTCGGGCAACCAGCGCAGCACCTTCGACCTCACGCGCGTGCGGCTCGACGGCGGCCGCGGCACTGAGCTCGACGTCGCGCGCGCGGAGGCGCAGCTCGCGACCACAGCGGCGACGCTGCCACAGCTCGAAGCTGCCATCGCGCGCTCGCAATACCGCCTCGAGGTTCTCACCGGGCACCGTCCCGGCGAGCTGACCGCCGAGCTCGTGGCACAACCGATGGGCAAGCTGCCGCAGTTCACGCCGGTCGGCGACGCGCGCGAATGGCTGCGCCGCCGGCCCGACGTGCGCATCGCCGAGCGCAATCTCGCCGCAGCCACGGCCCGCATCGGCGTGGCGGTGGCCGATCTGTTCCCGAAGGTTTCTCTGATCGGCAGTTTCGGCTGGAACGCGGCCGACCGCGACGACATCGGCAAGGGCGCGACAGAGACGTGGCGCTACGGCCCCTCGATCTCGTGGGCTATCTTCGACCTCGGCCACGTCCAGGCGCGCATTTCTGCCGCTCGCGCGCGTGCCGACGGCGCGCTGGCGGTGTACGAGCAGACGGTTCTGCGCGCGCTCGAAGACACCGAAGGTTCGCTGGTGGCCTATTCGCGCGCGCTCGCGAGCGAGGCAGCGCTGACTCAGGCCGCCGACGCGAGCGGCAAGGCCTCGCGGCTCGCGCGCCTGCGGTTCGACGGCGGTGTCGCGGACTTCCTCGAAGTGCTGGACGCCGAACGCGTGCTGCTCGACGCCGAAGACCGCCTCGCGCAGAGCCGTGCCGACTCCGCTACGGCGCTGGTCGCCGTCTACAAGGCGCTCGGCGCGGGCTGGCAGGACATCGAATCGCCCCACATGCCGGCGCGGACGGCCGCTGCATCGTCATCGGCTGCGGCATCGTCCTCGGCAGCGCGCTAGTCGCCCCACAAGTCGCTGAGGTCGAGGGTTGCGCCGGGAATGGGCAGAGGCATCGTTCCCGGCGCAGCCGGGACCGCCACGTCGCGATAGCCGCCGTCCTGAGGATCACGGAAAACATGTAGCTCATCGCGATTCACGTCGATCACCCAGATCTCGGGGACCGCGTGTCGCGCGTAGAGCGGAGCCTTGCGCTCGAGGTCATAGCGCAGCGTCGTATCGCTGACCTCGATCACGAGCAGCACGTCTGACGCCGCGGGATGCGCCTTCCGATAGGCGCGCCCGCGTGGCTGCAACAGCAACACGTCCGGTTGGGGCTCCGAGAACCGCCCCAGGCGCAATGCGCTCTGACTGAATACTTCCGCTGTGTCTCCGACAGTTGCGTTCAGACGCTTCACGATCTGCGCGACGGTCCACCCGTGCCGACTCCCGATCGGCGGCATGTCGATGATCACTCCCTCGATCAACTCCACCCGCGCGTCCGGCACGAGCAGGCCGACTTCAGCCATCCGGTAGTACTCGTCAACCGAGAGACGATGCGCCCTGGGCCACGTTTCCATCACGCTGCTCATCCAGAGAAGTAAGGTGCCAGTCTAGCGCCGCTGGCGAAAGGGCGCATTCGCACGCAATCGCTGCATAATGGCCGCGTGCGGGCCGAACACTTTCTCGCCATCGACCAGGGCGGGCACGCCAGCCGTGCGGTGATCTTCGACGCGCGCGGCACGGTCGTGGCGCACGCCTTCGCGCCGCTCGGCACGCGCCGTCCCGCCGCGGATCGCGTCGAGCACGACCCGGACGAGCTGCTCGCATCGCTTGAAGCTGCGATCGGCGATGCGATCGCGAAGCTGCCCGCGGCCGCGAAGATCGCCGCCGCGGGACTGGCGACGCAACGATCGAGCATCGTGTGCTGGGATCGCACCGACGGCCGCGCCCTGTCACCGGTGATCTCGTGGCAGGACCGGCGCAACGCCTCGCTGGTCGATTCGCTGCGCAATCGCGCCCGCGACGTGCACGAGCGCACGGGACTCGTGCTGTCGCCGCACTACGGCGCGAGCAAGCTGCGCTGGTGCCTCGACAACATCGGCGATGTGCGCGACGCCGCACGCGACCGGCGCCTCGCGTTCGGACCGCTGTCGAGCTTCATCCTGTTTCGCCTGCTCGCCGGTCACCCCTTGCTCGTCGACCCGGCCAATGCTTCGCGCACGCAGCTCTGGGACCCGGGCACGCGCAGCTGGGCGTCCGACCTGCTGCAACTCTTCGGGATCGACGCCGGCGCCTTGCCGATGCCGGTCACCAGCCGCTACCCCTTTGGAACGCTCTCGCTGCACGGGCGAAGCATTCCCCTCGAGGTGTGCACCGGCGACCAGTCCGCGGTGCCCTTCGCGTTCGGCGCGCTCGATCCGCGCTCCGCATATGTGAATCTCGGCACGGGCGCGTTCATCCAGTGTCCTCTGCGCGCTCCGCTGCGCGCTCCGCTCCTGCTCACGAGCGTCGTCTGGTCGGACGAGCGTTCCACGACCTACGTGCTCGAAGGCAGTGTCAATGGCGCTTCGAGTGCGCTCGACTGGCTGAGCGACACCGAAGGCTTCGACGCGCAGCGCATGCTCGCAGCCTGGCCCTCGCGCGCCGACGCGGCCGGCGCACCGCCGCTCTTCCTCAACGGCATCTCCGGCCTCGCCTCGCCGTTCTGGGTGCCGGACTTCGCCTCGCGCTTCGTCGGAGACGGCAGCGCCGAGGCCAAGTTCCTCGCCGTGCTCGAAAGCATTCTGTTCCTGCTGCGCGTGAACCTCGACGAGATGCAGCACTGCCGTGAGAGCCTGGGCGACGAGCTGGTGCGGATCGTGATCACCGGCGGACTCTCACAGTCCGATTTCCTGTGCCAGCGCCTCGCCGATCTCACATCGCTCACCGTGGTGCGACACGCGGACCGCGAAGCGACGGCGCGCGGCCTGGGCCTCCTGGTCGCCGGCGAGGGAGCGGCCTTCGCCGTGCCCGGCGATGCCAGCAGCTTCGCGCCGCGCGCAGACACCGCGCTGCTCCAGCGTTTCTTCGCGTGGCTCAAGGAGATGAAGGAGCAGGTGCGCAGATGCGGCGGCGCGCCTGCGCAAGCGCCGTCCGGCACCTGACGAACGTCATGCAACGATTCTGTCCGGGCCGGGTCCATAGCGGTGAACGGCGGTTCACACTGCGACCGCACGTGACGCAACAAATGAGGGCTCTGTCGTGAAAAGGATCACCGATCCGCGTCCTGCGGTTGCTCTGCTGCTCGTGGCACTGGCGCTGACGCTCGCGGCCTGCTCGGGCCTCGGCCGGCGCGAAGACGACCAGACCGTGCTGGCGCGCTATCTCGACTTCGCCGGCGAGCCGGTGGATCAGTTCCGCTATGGCGTGCGCATCAACAACTGGCGGCCGCTGGGCGGCGATCGCCTGGTCGTCTGGACCGGCATCAACGATGCCTACCTGCTCGAGGTGAGTGCCTGCCCGGATCTCGACTTCGCGCACACCATCGCGCTGACGCAGCGCGGCTCGCACGTGACGCGCGGCGACTACGTGCGCATGGCGCGCGGAGTGCGCTGCACGATCACGGAAATCCGGCCCGTGGACTACAAAGCGCTCAAGCAGGCGGAACGTGAGGCGCGCGGCACGCAGAAGTAGCGCAGCTACGGCACACGGCACGGCGCGGCGCGGCGCGGCGAAATAGCGCGGCCTCGTCGGACCGCAGATTGCTCGCGTCAGGGCTGCTGGCGCAGCTCGTTCAGCACTTCACGCGCCACCCAGCTCTCGCGCCCGGCCGCGTCCACGAATCCGCAGTGCCCGCCGAAACGCGTCGGCGTGACGCGCAGCGCGCCGTTGCACGGCAGGCGGTCCAAGTCGCGCGCGGGAATCATCGGGTCGTCCAGCGCCGCGATAATGCGGCTCGGCACTTCGAGCGGGTCGAGCGTGCCGTGCACGATGGCGTAACCGCGAAGGTAGCTCTGCATGTCCGGGTAGTCCGTGTACTTGCGGACGAGATAATCGGTCATGGGGCCCAGGCGCCGGACGCGCATCAGCTCCTCGAAGTCGTAGACGCCCGGCCAGGCCAGCTGCTTGCGGCGCAGAGAACGCGCCCACTTGTAGATGAAATAACTGTGATAGAGCGTGAACCCGCGCTCCAGCGCGACCAGCGTGGCTTCGGGATCGAGCACGGGAGAGACGGCGACGATCTTGCGCAGGCGCAATCCCGCGCTCGTGGCACGTGCGCCGACGCGCAGCGCGAAGTTGCCGCCGAGAGAGAACCCCACCAGGCTCAGGTCCTGTCCCGCCGCCAGCTTCTGGATCTCGACCACCGCACCGACCACTTCGGCGATGCGGCATGAATGAAAAATGTCGCGATTGAGATGGTGCGTGGCGCCGTGATCGCGCAGATTCAGGCGCAGCACGTCGAACCCGCGGTCGAACAGGAACTGCGCCAGGCTGAGGATATATAGAGAGTCGGCGCTGCCTTCCCAGCCGTGGTGCAGCACCACCAGCTGCGGCGACCGCGCCGCGCCGCGGCTTTCCTGGCGCGCGTGGAATCCCTGCAGGCGCACGCCGTCGCCGCAATCGAAGATGCGCTCCTCGCTGGCGGCAACGAGAGGCGCAGCACGCCGCTCCACCAACGGCCGTCGCAGCGGAAAGCTCGGCAGGATGGACTGGAAGTGTGCGTTGCGAAGCCAGAGCGGCGGCACGAACTCGGACACGGGGACGGGCACGGTTGATGTCGACCTCGACGCGGCTGTCGATCGGCGGCTACCGATCGGCTATTGCCGTGAGCTCCACGCGGTTGTTGCGCGCCGCGATCGCGTTCCACTCTCCGGCCGTCACCGTGGTGGGGCTGAGCGGATAGCGTTCGACCGGGGCGTCGCCGCCGGCGCTGGTGACGATGTTGACGCTGCCTTCGCTTCGCTGCGGCACGCCAGAGGCAAGATTCGCGAAGGCCAGCGACTGGCGCTGTGCGGGCGCCAGCGACTCGTCGTACGGATTGCCGATGAGGTCGCAGCGCGTCGCCGGGTAGTCCACCGGTGCCAATGCGTAGCCTTCGGTGGCGTTGCCCATCAGGCAGAAACGGCCGGTGAACGATTCGGCGCGGACGGAGCCGCGGAACGAGCGTTGCTGCAACGTCCCGAGCATCTCACGCAGCGCTTCCAGGCGCGTCCCGGACAGCGGCACCTCGCCGTAAGGCACCGGCTCGATCCGTTTCACCGCGCTGTCTGCGGGCGCGACGGTAGCGCCCGCCGCGGGATCCAGGCTGAGAGTCGCGGCACTGGCTCGCAGCGCGTTGAGCTCGCTCTGCCGCGCCACCGCCGCCTGCAATGCCGTGTTGGCGTCGGCCAGCCGGTCGCGTTCCGCAGCGAGCCCGCGATTGGTCTCGAGCGCGCGCGAATAGAAGATCGCCAGCACGATGCCGGGAATCAGCGCGGCAAAGATCGCGGCGATCCACAGGTACGGCGGCTTCTGCTGCGGCGGTGGCGGAGCCACTTGCAGCGCCGGGGTTTCGTTGACCATGTTGCGTACGTCGCCGACCACGCGATCCGCGTACGTGTCGAGGCTCGCGACCACGAACCTGCGCAACTCCGCGTCGTGATTGCGCAGCGCGGCCTCGAGCTGCGGGTGCCAGTCCGACGGCACCAGTCCGGCTGCCGAGCGTGCAGCCTCGGCGCGTTCCGCGTTCGCCTGCGTCGCCGCTGCCGCCGTCGCAGTTGCTGCCGCCGTCGCAGTTGCTGCCGCCGTCGCAGTTGCTGCCGCCGTCGCAGCTGTCGCTGCTGTCGCTGCTGAATTCGCGGGAATGAACGCCGGTGGCGACGAATCGCGGCGCTCGGGCAGGAGGTGAAGCTGATACAGCACCTTCGACACGTCGACCGGCTTCACCAGCTTCGGCAGCACGCCGATCGCGCCGAGCGCGCGCGCCTGGCCGACGTACAGCTCGCCCTCCTGCGACGTGTACATCATGATCGGGATCGTCGCGGTGCGCGGGTTGTTCTTGATGGCCTGCACGGCCTGGAAGCCGTCCATGCCGGGCATGAGGTGATCCATGAAGATCACGTCCGGGCGGTTCTGCACCAGGTAGTCGATGGCAGTCTCGGCACTCTCGGCGGTGTCGACCTCGATGTTGTACTTCTGCAGCATGCGGCTCAGGACCACACGAGCCGATTTCGAGTCGTCGACGATCAAGGCGCGCTTCAGAGCCACTGTCACCTTCCCCATCCGCTTCGCAGCGAAAGTCTAGCGCGCCCGCCCCAGCTGCATCCACGCCATCGGTATGTCGGCTTCCAGTTCGCCGCCGACTCCGCGCACCCGCCCTTCCAGCCGGCCCTCGCGGCGGAAGCCCAGCGCCTCGTATAGCGCGATGGCATGCGCATTGCTCTCGCGCGCGAGCAGCTCGACGCGCACGACCGCTGGAAACCGGGCCTCGACTTCGCCGAGCAGACGCGAGAACAGTGCGCGCCCCACGCCCCGGCCCTGCACCTGTGGGTGAACGGCGACAGTCAGGTCGCCGAGCACGTGCGCGAACGAGAGCAGGCCGCGCCCGTAGGCGTGTACCTCGCCGACGATCGCCGGGAGCGCATCAGCGATCCCCGGCCGCGCCGTCACGGCCACGAGGCTCAGGCCACGCTCGCGGCTGTGCGCCAGAAAGTCATGCACGTGAGCCCGTGTGATCTCGTCCGCGCTGCGCGCCAGACCGCCGGGTCGCCCGGCGACGGCGCGATACAAGGCGAAGACGCCGTCGATGTCCGCAGGCTCCGTGGCGCGGATGGTCAGACTGCCGTCGGGCGACTTCGCGTCGTTCATCGTGGCCTTGTCTCGGCGTCGTGGGTGAGGTCGCGGTCGCGGTTGGCCGCGGTCGTTGCCTGAGTTGCGGTCGTGGTCGGGTCGCGTCGTCGGGGGCAAAGCGTATCGCGTCCGGCGGGCCCTGTGACCGGTGTCACGCCGGTACGGGTCAACGGGACCGGATACAGAACGTTGTTGGCCCCATGAACACTGCACAGGAGCAGCCGAATATGTTGACCCGCACCCTGAGCCTCGTTTCCGCCGCCGCGCTAGCCCTGGTGCTGAGTGCAGGCCCGCAGAACGCCGAGGCCGGCGAGAATGGCGCCCGCGCCCGTTCGGCGCAGCGAGCCGCACCGGCACAGCGCCCGGCGCGCCAGCAGGTGCCGCGCGGCGACCGCACGGTGCATACGGATCGGCAGCGCACCGAAAACG
>Ga0187894_10003256_pt1 | contig 18416 bp, 15 predicted proteins | sample GBC1701081metaG_FD_136650 | JGI IMG/M metagenome (GOLD analysis project Ga0187894, IMG submission 136650) | White microbial mat communities from a lava cave in the Kipuka Kanohina Cave System on the Island of Hawaii, USA - GBC170108-1 metaG ...
AATGAACTCCGGGAAAATGCGACAGCAGCCATCATTCGGGCTCGCGACGATGTTGGCTTACCATATAACATCGAAGAGGGCGAGGCGGCTTTCTACGGCCCAAAGTTGGACTTCATTGTACGCGACGTGCTGAAACGCGAGTGGCAGTTGGGGACGGTGCAGGTGGATTATAACCTGCCCGACCGTTTTGAACTCGAATACGTGGCCGATGACAACTCGCGCCAGCGCCCGATCATGATCCACCGCGCCCCCTTCGGCAGTATGGAACGCTTCATCGGTATCCTGATCGAACACTTCGCCGGGGCGTTCCCGGCCTGGCTTGCGCCCGTGCAGGCCGTCATCATCCCGATCACCGACAAGCACTTCGACTATGCCGACCGCATCGCCAAACAGTTGAAGGCGCGCGGCCTGCGCGTTGAAATCGATAAGGGCAAGGCGCGCATGGGCGGCAAAATCCGCGAGGCGCGCGAACGGCTCGTCCCTTATATGCTGATCGTCGGCGATAAGGACATCGAAGCCGGGACGGTCAGCGTTCGCCTCCGCACGGACGAAGACTTGGGCGCGCAGCCCCTGGCCGACTTTATCGCGCTGGTGACGAACGTCGTGGAAGCGCATTCGTTAGAACTCAAGTAAGATACTTTATGGGGCGGGGTAAATGCCGCCCCTAGAGTAGATTACACAGGGGGTTCTCATGAAGCGGTATCGTCCCAGTGGCCGCCTGCCGTTCGGCGGTTTGCTCGGCCTCATCCTCGCCACCATCATCGGTAGTCTGGTTATCGGTGGCTTGGTGTTCGCCGTCTCGCATCTCATCTACTTGATCGTGTTGTTTCCGTTGGTGATGGGCGCGGTCGGCGGTGGCCTGCTGGCGCTGGTGGTCAGGAGCAGCAAAATCCGCAGTCCAATCATCGCCGGCTTGTTCGGTCTGCTGCTCGGCATTGGCATCCTCGGTGTGTATCGCTTTGCCGAATACTACATAGACTTCCGTAATGAGGTCACGACTGCCGTCCGTGAGGAAGGTGGCGAGGATGTCTCACAGGAAGAAATCGACCAGTTTATTGACGACGTTTTGCAAGAAGAGGTTGGCGCATCCGGTTTTCTCGGCTACCTGCGCTATTCCGCCACGCTCGGTACGACCATCACCCGTAGCAGCAGCGAAATCGCGCTCGACGAAAACGCCACCTGGATTTATTGGGGGATCGAACTGCTGATCGTCGCGCTGTTCTGCGCCGGGTTGGCTTTCGCGGCGGCGCGCAAGCCCTTCAACGAGGAAGCGGACGAGTGGTATCCCGACCCGCAGTATGTCGGCAGCGTCGATTGGAAGGCGCGCAAAGAATTTTACAAGCTGCTGAACGAGGGTGATACTCGTGAGGCCTATAAAATGGTCAACGTCTCGCCCGGCGTCCCGCCGCGTGTGGATGTCGTCGTCCAGCAGACCCCCAGCGCGCCTCAGACTGACGTGATCCTGACTGTGCGCGAAACGCGCATGAACCGCAAACAGGAAGCATCCGGCGACAAGCTGAAGGGCGTGCTGTCCGCCCAGGAATTTGCTGACCTGTCGCGCGCGCTGAACACCGTGCAGGGAACGGCGGCCTCGGCTTCACAATCACCCAGGGTCGCCGAAAACCTGGAATGAGCGTTGTATCGCAGCTTATGATTCGACTCCTCCCCCGAATTCGGTGGACGCGAAGCGGGGAGGGGGTTTGCATTAAAGTCCCTCTCCGTAGACGGGGAGGGATTTAGGGAGGGGTTTCTAGCTTACCAATTTCGCGTTCAGCGTGATCGGCGTACTCGCCAGCGCCCGCGAGATCGGGCAGCCTGCCTTCGATTTCGCCGCCAGCTCGTCAAACTGTGCTTGGCTCACGCCGGGGACATCCGCCTCGACATGCAGCACAATCGCGTCAATCACCGGCCCTCGATCGTCGCGGCTCAGCGAGACATCGGCGGTCGCGCTGATGCGCGTCGGCGTGAAACCGGCATTGGTCAACAGTGCCGATAGGAACATCGCGTAGCAGCCGGCGTGCGCCGCGCCCAGCAGTTCCTCCGGGTTCGCCTTGTTGGCCTCCTCCTCAAAACGCGCTTTCCAGGTGTACGGCAGGTCGAACGTGCCGCTGCCGCTTTTGACCGTTCCCGCGCCTTCCTTCAATGTGCCGTGCCAGACCGCATCCGCCTTACGTATAGGCATGATCTTCGCTCCTGATTAATTAGAATAATTGTGATCCGCAGCGGGAAAATACCACATCTGAACCGGGCGTGCCACCTCGTTCCATCGCCAATGCACCCGTTTTGTGGTAGGCTTTTTGCACGCTTAATGCAATGCACACAGGGGTTAATATGCGCCTCGCTGTTTTATCCGATATTCATGGCAACCTGGTTGCTCTCGAATCTGTCCTCGCCGACATACAGGCCGCTGAGCCGGACATAACCTGGTGTTTGGGCGACATCGCCGCCTTCGGCCCGCGTCCGGCGGAATGTGTACGCCGGGTGAAAGCCCTGGCCGAGGCCGACGAGGGGAAGACCTTCAAAGTCATCGGCGGCAACACCGACCGTTATCTCGTCACCGGCGAACGCCCGAAGCAGCCGCCCGCCCAAGACGCGGACACTTTCAAAAAAATGGTTGCCGAATGGGAAACCTTCAACGCGGGTATCAACTGGTGTCTGGAAAAATTACCCTTTGAGGATTACGAATATCTGGCGAAAACTCTCGGCCACGAATTGTCTAAGGGGATTGACGGCTACGGCCATGTCATCGGTTATCACGCCGTCCCCGGCGACGACGAGGCGCGCCTGACGCCCGACACCCCTGACGAGGAAGCCCGCGATATGCTGCTCGACCAGGAAGGTCGCCTCGGCATCGGCGGCCACCTCCATAAGCAGTTTGACCGCGACCTGGGTAGTTGGCGCATCGTGAACGTCGGCAGCGTCGGCATGTCGTTCGACAGTCCCGGCTTCGCCCAGTGGGGGTTGTTCACCTTTGAGGATGGCGTGGTCACGGTCGATTTGCGCCACCTGCCGTATGATGTGGATGCGCTCATCGCCGACTTTTATGCCGTCGGCTATCCGGGGACGGGCTGGACGGCGCGCTACTTGCAGCCCGACAAACAGAAAGCCTGATTCATGCCCAAGACCCAGCAATTGCTCGATGACCTTCAGGGCGAACAGGATTACGGCATCTTCCTCGCCGCGCAGATGGGCGGCGTGCCGAACGAACTCCAGCTTATTATCCAGACCGCGCAGTTTGACGAGGCTGCCGGTGGGCTGCGCCCGCGCCGCCAATACGTGGCGCGCGCCCTCGGTGTCGAAGAACACCGCATCAGCCTGGGCGTGTTCGGGCGGTTATTCATCGCCGACGAGCATCCGATCCTGTATCACCACAACCTGCCGCGCGCTCAGGTACATTTTGAAGGCAGGCCGAGCGACATCAACGAACTCGTTCTGGACATCCATCAGGCATACGTGACCACCTTCGGCCCCTGGCGCGAACTCGCGGCGGACATCAACCGTTCGCAGCCGTTGGTCAACCTGTTCGCGTCCGGCAGCGGACTGCTGGGGACGATGCCCCAACCCGCTGCCGAGCGCATGGCGAAGGTGCTGGCGCATCACGGCTTGAAAGCTACCCTGGACGAAAAATCGCTGCACAACGGCGCGGACGAGCATGGGCGTTCGCGCCAATTCAAGTTGCTCGGCATTGACGACTCCTATGTCGTTGCGCTGGCCTTCTCCGTCGAAGAAATGGGCAAAATCTGAGGGACGATGCAATATTGTGTGCTGGTCGATAATTTATTTTGTTCCCGTCTTTGAATTTAGTCTTTTGCCTAGAACTGAAAACTGACAACTGTTAACCGGCAACTTGCTTTCAAAGGAGTATTCTGGTGGAACTCAACAATGTGGTCGCTCTCGTCACCGGCGGCGCGTCCGGCCTCGGCGAAGCCTGTGTCCGTCGCTTTCTTGCGGGCGGCAGCAAGGCCATCATCCTGGATCGTGATGCCGATAAAGGCAATGCGTTGGCCGAGGAATTAGGCGCTGCCGCCCGTTTCGCCCAGGCCGATGTCACCAGTGAGGCCGACGTGAGCGCGGCGGTCAATCTGGCTGATGATGCCTTTGGCAGCCTGAACATCGTCGTCAACTGCGCCGGGGTCGGTTGGGCAGGGCGCACCGTCGGCAAAGACGGCCCGCACTCGCTCGACCTGTTTGAAACGGTCATCAAGATTAATCTGATCGGCACGTTCAATGTCATCCGCCTCGCCGCCACCCGCATGGTGGACAACGAACCGAACGCGGCGGGTGAACGCGGCGTCATCATCAACACCGCATCGGTGGCAGCCTTCGACGGCCAGATCGGGCAGGCAGCGTATTCCGCCTCGAAAGGGGGTATCGTCGGCATGACTTTGCCCATCGCCCGTGATCTGTCCCGCAATGGCATCCGCGTCATGACCATCGCGCCCGGCCTGTTCGACACCCCCTTGCTAGGGATGCTGCCGGAAGAGGTGCGTATCTCGCTCGGCCAACAGGTGCCGTTTCCTCCCCGTCTCGGCCAGCCCGCCGAATTTGCCCAACTTGCCGCCGCCATCGTTGAAAACCCGATGCTCAACGGCGAAACAATAAGATTAGATGGCGCAATCAGGATGGCACCCAAGTAGTCCGAACATTCAGGAGACCGTCTATGACAAAGGGCGTCTTCATCAGTTCAACCTCGAAGGACTTGCCGGAGTATCGCGCTGCGGTCGACAAGGCCATCCGGCGGCTGGGTTTGCGCCCGATCAACATGGACGATTTTGGCAGCCAGCCGGGGGGCGCAGCCGGTGTGAGCCTACGCGAGGTGCAAAAGGCCGATATTTTCGTTGGCATCGTCGCGCGCCGCTATGGCTATGTGCCGGACGGCGGCGCGATCTCCGTGACCGAGCAGGAGTACGACCAGGCCGAGCGGCGAGGAATACCGCGCCTGATGTATTTGCTCGACCCAAACGTCGATTGGCCGCCCGAACTCATTGAAGCCGATGACCGCGCCCAAACCCGTTTGGCGGCCTTTCGCGCCAGGATCGAGCGGCAGGACGTGCGCAGCCTGTTCGCCACACCCGATGGCCTGGCGGCGCAGCTTACTGCTGACCTGACCAAATTCATGCAGCGTGAAAGACGTTCGCGCGTGGTTCTGCGTGTAGGCGGTGCCTTGCTCCTGCTGGCGCTCACATTCGTGATATTGGGACTCACGAACGCCGGAGGTCTGCGAAGTCAGGTCGTCAGGGCGATTGATCTTTCGGGGTTGGGGCGGCTGCATGGTGTCCCATTTGCGCCGGAGCAGGTGGGGGTCGTATTTGCCGACTTCGAGCAGATTGACGCCGACGCTCCCAACGTTCCCGAAAATCTGGAGCGCGAATTCAAACGCGCGAATATTCCCTTCACCCGTGTCTATTACCCCCTGGACAACCGCGAAGAAGCGCGGGCGGTGAGCGATCTCTATAATGCCACCATCGTCATATGGGGCGAGGTGGCGCTGGGTGGCGTTCAGGTCTATTTTGAGGTCACGCCCCGCCACAGCTATATCGAGTCCCGCGTGGATGAATTAGAAGTGGCGGCTGCCGAATTAGAGTCGTTCAACTCCTACATTTTCACCGGCATGGACAGTTTGTATATGGTCAATTTCATCCAGGGGCAAATCAGCTATTTCGAGGCTGATGCTCCTGCTGCGCTGGTGGCCTTCGATACGGCGGTGGCGGAACTCGATTCGATTGCGCCCGACCGCGCCCTCGATATGCAGGGTTTTGCGTTGTTACTGTACCGCGCGAACACCTACTACGATCTGGGGCAGTCGTCCCAGGCCATCGCTGACCTCGACCGTGCCCTGGCGCTCAAACCCGACTTTTTTCAGGCACATATCAATCGCGGTTATATTCGTTATCACCTCGGTGAACCAGCGCAGGCCATTGCCGATTTCGACCGCGCCCTAGAACTCAACCCGGACTATGCCAATACCTATAATTCGCGCGGCCTCGCTTACCTGGATCAAAAGCGCTATCCCGATGCGCTGGCCGATTTTTACCGCGCCATCCAGCTTGATCCCAATTTTGTTGAAGCCTACAACAATCGTGGCATCGTTTATAAACGCCTCAAGCAGAACGAGGCTGCGCTGGCGGATTATGCTCGCGCCCTTCAACTGGATCCGAACCGCGCGGCGACTTACCACAACCAGGCTTTTGTTCTGACCGATCAAGGCCAATATGAAGCGGCGCTTGCCAGCTACACCCGCGCGATTGAACTCGAACCCGACTTTGAGGACGCTTATCTGGGGCGCGGCCTCACCTATTATGACCTGGAACAGTATGACCTCGCGCTAGCGGATACCAACCAGGCGCTGCGGCTTGCCCCCGATGATACCGGCGCGTTGATGAACCGCGCGTTGATCTATGAAGGGCAGGGCAACCACGCCGCATCGCTGGCGGATTACGAAAGCGTAGTTGAACGGGACGCGGGTGACGCCGCCGCCTATCTTGATCGCGGTCTGGCGCATTTTTACCTCGGTCATGACGATGCGGCGCTGGCCGATTTTGATCGCGCTCTGGCGCTAGACCCGGCCAATGCCGAAGCGTATCGCAACCGGGCGGGGGTATACGACCGTCGACGCGACTATGATCGGGCGATTGCCGATTATGACCACCTGCTTGATTTAAAACCCGATGATGCCGCTGCCCTTGCCAGTCGCGGGTTGGATTATTATGGGCTGGAACAGTATGATGCGGCGTTGGCCGATTTTAACCGCGCCATCGAGTTATACCCGGATGAAGCCAGTTCCTATGCCAATCGTGGCCTGGTCTACTTTAGTCAGGGGGACTACGAGCGTGCCTTCGCCGACGCCGATCACGCGCTCAACCTCGATCCCACCCTGACCAGCGCCCTCATCGTTCGCGGTTTCGCGGCCTATAGCCTGGGTAACTATGCCCAGGCAGCCAGCGATTATCAGGCCTATGAACAGTTGACTGGGATGTTGGAATCGTTTATGGAGGAGCAAATCGCGGATATGGCGCTCGCACCCGCCCTTCCCCCGCCTTAAAGGGCGGCTCGAAGGCGATTATTTCAGGCTGGCGGCGCTGTAAATTTCATGCAGAAAACGGCTGGGACGCACGCCGAGGAGGCGCGTCTGCGTGAAGCCATGCTGGGCGGCAACCGTTTCCCAGGTCGAATACGACAGCGGATACGGAACCCACATATTCCCCTGATCGACGTTGTATTCAACCAGCAGCAGCCGTCCGCCCGGTTTCAGGTAGCTGTGCAGCCGCGCGAGGATCGGGTTTTTCTGGCGGTGGAAGTGCAGCGCGTTCGCCATCACGATCCCGTCCAGCGGCGGCAAATCCATCCGCGTTGTGAAATCCGCTTGCTGATAATGCACGATTGCGCCTGGAAACCGGCTTTGCATCGCCCGCTGCTGTTCGCGCAGCGCGCCCCCATCCTTATCTACGCTGTAGATGGTCGCGTCGGAGCCGAGCAGTTCAGCCAGCGCCAGCGTGAACGCGCCCGTCCCCGACCCCAGGTCAGCCCACGCGCCGCCGGGGGCAGGAATGCCCGCGCGCAGTAAGTTGACGTGATCGCTGTGGTTCATCACTAAGCACCCTCAACGGCAGGCGTGGGTGTGCTGGGCGTGCCGAGGTTCACCTGCCAGCGCCGCAATTCGGTACGGAACACCAGCATCAGGAGCGCGCCCGCCAGCAGCAGTAGCGCATTGATCTGGATCGCCGTTTGGACGCCGAAATGCTCGGCGCTGTAGCCCAATAACCCCGCTGCAATCGGCTGAAAGCCGAAGCTGACGATGGTGAACAGGCTCAGTAACCGCGCCCGCATGGCCGGCGGCGACATGACCTGGATAAGCCCGATAGCTAACGTCAAGACAGTGGGGGCCGCCATGCTGGCGAGAAACAAGCTGGCGAAGGACATGGGCAGCGCGGTCGAAACCGAGAACACCAGCAACCACAAACTCATCCATATCGTTGCTGCGCCCAGGACGATGCCGCTCCGGCGCTGTGCCTGCGCCAGCGGTACGACGAACAGCACGCCCACCAGCGCCCCCGCGCCCGACGAAGCCATCAGCGCACCCAGGGTTTCCGCGTCGCCCTTCAATACCTCGCTGGCGACTGCCGGGAGCTGGCTGAAGATGATCGACAGCACGAAAAACACCACCATACCGGCGAAAATATACAGGTCTAACAAGCGCGGCTGCGTCCCGATGAAGCGGATGCCCTCGGCGGCCTGCCGCAATGGGCTGACGTTGGCTGTGCTGCGTACCTGGCTGCTGCGCACGGCCAGCAGACTAATGACAACGGCCAGGAAGCTCAGACCGTTGAGCCAGAACGCCGGCGCTGCGCCCAACCGCGCCACGATATAACCTGCCAGCGCCGGGCCGACCAACCGGCTGACCTGGATAATCATCACGTTCAGTTTGACGGCCTTGCGCACCTCCGCCATCCCTGATAAGTCGCCGATGAATGCCCCCTGCGCCGGCATATCGAGGGCGGTGATAATGCCGAGTAGCAAACTGAGTACATACACATGCCAGAGTTGTACCGTTCCGCTTTGCACCAGGAAGGCGAGGACAAACGCCAGCACCATCGCGCCGATTTGTGTCCCGATCAGCAGCTTGCGCCGGTCAAAGCGGTCGGCCCACGCACCCGCCCACAGGCCGAGCAGCAGGATGGGCAGCGTCCCTAGCATCGTCACGATGCCCAGCGCCGCCGATGATTGCGTCAGTTCCCACACCACCCAGCCCTGCGCGGTCGCTTGCAGCCAGGTGCCGATCAGCGAAATGGCCTGCCCGCCCAGGTAAATGCGAAAATTCGGGATACGAAGCGGTGAAAAACTAGTGCGAAAGGTAGCGATAATTCCGGTCACAAATAATCTCCAATGCCTTATCTGTTGCAATATCCATGATTAGACACCGGAAGTGGCTGGTTTCGTACTGTACTATCGGCCAGAATTGGCATAGCAATTTGTACCATGCCTGCCGCCAGCCCGTTAATTCCGCAGCACGGCTTCCAGCGTTTTGAGCGGTGGATACACCTTCCGCAGCGCCTCGATGTCCGCCTGATAACCGGACTCGTCGAACCCCAACCTCATCCCAAATTTGTTTGAGATGAGGTTGGGGTGTTAATGTACGGGTAACAACCGTCACACCGCCACTTTTTGCGCCCCAAGTGCTTCCTTGAGGAAGGTCTTGACCGTCTGCACCGGAATTGCGAAGCCGACATCCGGCCCGGTAATCATCGTGTTGATGCCCACCAGCCGCCCCGCCACGTCCACCAGCGGCCCGCCCGAATGCCCCGGTCGCATGTGCAAGTCGAGCGCGATCCATTCCCGCCCTGTCCGCATTTCCGGCAGGTCAGCCCCCGCGCCAATCACGACGCCGGACGTGACCGCGCCTTGTACGCCCCAGGGATGCCCGACCGCCATCACCCACTGCCCCGGCTGGAGCAGCCGCGAGTCGCCCAGTTCAATCGTCGGCAGGTTGTCTGCGCTGACCGATAGGGCGGCCAGATCATGGGCTTTGTCGAAGGCGATCACTTCGGTCGGCAGCGTGCGTCCGTCCGGCAGCGTGATGTTCAGGTGGTTGCGCCCATGCACAACATGGGCATTGGTGACGATCAGCCCGTCGCTGTGCCAGATTGTGCCTGCGCCCGCGCCGCGCCCGTTGCTGATCTGCACCAGGCTCTGGTGAACGCGCTCGACGACATCGGCCATGTTATTTTGCAAGTCGCGCAGCAGGTTGAGTTTCGCCTCGTCCATATTAGCCGCGCTCCCCAATCGTGACTGTAACCTCATGCACCTGGCCGCCGCGCACGATCCGTACCGGCACGGTCGCGCCAATGCGTGTGCCGCTTAAGGACGCCAGTAGGCTGTCCATATCATCGATGTTATGGCCGTCCAGCGCCACGATGGTGTCGCCCATGAACAGGCCGCCTTTTTCCGCCGGGCTGTCGCCTTCGACTGAGACGATCAGCGCGCCGGTCTTCTGCCCCAACTGCTCGGCCAACGCGGCGGGCAGGCGGGCCGGCTGGATGCCGACGCCCAGGTAGCCCCGGCGCATCTTGCCGTGCGTCAGCAAGTTCTCCACCACAAAGCGGATGGTCGGCGTTTGTACCGCCAGGCTCACGCCGCGCATCAGCGCCGACGTATTCAGGCCGATCACCTGCCCGGTCACGCCCACCAGCGGGCCACCGGAGAAGCCGGGATACATCACCACATCCGTCTGGGCGAAATACTTATTGTCGTTATCGCTCCGGCTCAAGGCGCTCACCACGCCCAGCGTTGCCTGCACGCTGTCGCCCGGTCGCCCCAGCGCCAGCCCCAGGTGGCCGACGCGCACCTCGTCCAGCTCCGCCCAGGCCGGGACGGTCAGGCCGCTCGTTGCTGCCCGCAGCACAGCCAGGTCGGTGCTGGGGTCGCGCCCGACCAGCGTCGCGTCAACCGTCTCGCCGTTCGCTAGGCCGATGCGAATCTTTTCGTCGTTTTCGATCACATGGTGCGAGCTAACGATCACGCCATCTGCTGACCACACCACGCCGCTGGCGGGCAGCCGCCGCCGTGCCGCCACCTGTACCACGCTTTCACCTGCCGATGCAACGGCCTCAGCCATCGCGTCCGAGAGGGTTTGCAATACATCTGCCATCAATTTGCTCCTTATTCATGTAGCGGGGCATTTTGCGCCTTGCCCCGTTCGTTCTGGTTCACCTGATTGACACGCTTATCATTGCACACTCGCTCCCAAAAGGCATTAGCCCTTCGGAGAGGCCGCCACTACCAAAAAGGGTAGGGGGCATAAAAACCAATCACAGTTGTTGTGGCGCAATCATGATCTTTTCACTGGTGAAACATCAGTTATGGATAAGAACCCATCTGGATATTCGGGATTTCTCCCGTAGGGGCGACACATGTGTCGCCCCTACTCGGTTTAATTTCTGAAAGTCCATCACGGACAGGACAGGGAGTGAGGTTTTTGAGCGAAACTTTTCTTATCCATAACTCAGGTTAATTAATGCAGCCTTTTCTTCTCAACTATTAACTCCTACCCCTTCCCTCAAAATCGAAACAAATGTCTGAACAAATGTTTCACCATTAACGCTTGTTCTGTGCTACGATTGCTTTGTGACTTTGTGCCATTGAGTCTTTGTGTTACGCTTTTATCTTTCTCTCTGTGTACTCTGTGGTGAACATATTTTGTCTTGGCTTTTTTGCAAACTTTGCGCCGCCGCCGCCGCAACAAACTCGTGGGCGAAAATTACCTGTTCGCTTTTGTCGCTTTCGTCGCCATTCCCCTCAAATCAAAGCGAAATTGACGAATGTGAGAAAAATTTCCGGTTTCTCTTTATCATCTCTATCACAATATCTGGTTTTGAGTTGAGCAGCGTGCCTTAACCCATCACTCATACCGCATCATTCCTAACTGCTTTTCTTTATTTGTGCGAAAGGCGCGCAAGGGTATCGTACAATGGTCATCATCCGTTATCCAATGTGAGGCGCTCGATGAAAGTCCAGCCATCCCGGCGCACCTATGCCATCACCCTGTTCCTCATCCTGCTCGTTTGCTACGGCTATTTCCTGCCCAAATGGGCCGATTGGGGCGCGAACTCCCGCGCCGATCTGGTCTACGCCGTCGGCGATAAGGGTGTCCTGAACATTGACGACTATCACGAAAACACGGGTGACAAAGCCTGTTATCCCGGCCCGTATGTCTTGGAAACCGACATCTGCAACGGTCATTACTACACCGATAAATCGCTCGGCCCGTCGTTGGTCGCACTGCCGTTTTACCTGGTGTTCAAAGCCATCGTCGCCTTCCCACCCATTCAGAACTTCATCCAGAGCGGACGCAGTCTCGGCTCGATGGGTGATACCCTCAACCCCGATGGTGAAGGCGTCCGCCCAGAGGCCGTCTATGAATTGCTGGCACTGACCTTTATTTCCTTCTTCGCCACCTCTGTGCCGTCGGCCATTTTGGGTGTGGTCGTCTTTCTGCTCGCCGCTCGCTTCGCCCGCAAGAATTCTTATGCCTTCCTGCTGGCGTTGATGTACAGCCTAGCGACTATCGCCTTTCCGTACAGTAATGTACTGTACCAGCACCAGCTTGCCGCCTTCGGCGCGTTCGTCGGCTTCTACCTGCTCTGGCGCGTAATCTATGAGAATGCCAACCGGCGCTGGTTGTGGCTCGTCGGCCTCCTCTTCAGCCTGGTCGTCATCACCGAGTATCCGGTCGCTATCCCACTCGGCATCCTGTTTCTCTGGGCGGCGGTCAAAATGCCTGATCGCTTCGCCCTCTACCGCGTCATCCTGGGCGCGATCCCGTTGGGGTTGGTGTTTGCCGGTTACAACTATGCCATTTTCGGCACGCCCATGCCGGTCGGTTATGAATATTCCACCCTCTGGCAGGATGTCCATCAGACTGGCTTCCTCAGCATCACCATGCCCAGCCTGGCGACCTTCCTCGGCCTGACGGTCAGCCCGTTCCGAGGACTGTTCTTTCTTTCGCCCATACTCCTGCTCGGCCCGATTGGCCTGTGGTTCGCCTGGAAATACAAAAATGCCGACCGGAGTCTGCTGCTGGTCATTACACTGGTGATCGCCTTCTTCCTGTTGTTTTATGCCTCCAGTGTCATGTGGTGGGGCGGCAGCACGGTCGGCCCGCGCTATCTGGTGCCAATGGTGCCGTTTCTCGCGCTGCCGGTGATTTTTGCATTTAACCATTGGTTCCGCAGCCCGCTCAACCGCGCTGTCATCGTCATCCTGATTGCCTTTTCGTTCGTGAATGTGTGGATACAAACCACCGGCGGCCAGGCTTTCCCGCCCGCCTTCACCGACGACGGCGCGACCATCACCAACCCGCTCTTCCAATACTCGCTGCCGTTATTCGCCCAGGGCAACATCGCCCGCAACTACGGCATGATCGCTGGTCTGCGCGGTCTGCTCAGTTTTATTCCGTTAATCGTTGTGGTTGCCGGGATTTACATCCTCGTGCCGCGCTGGTTGGGACGCCGTGAGGAACGCCACGAGCTAAAGTCACAAGGGTTGAAACAGGCGGCGGGCGGGACGGATTAACCTGTCGGAGGGGAAGGTTCGGCTACGACTTGCTGCCGTTTTTCGCCTGCGGCACGCTGAAGACGAAACGCGCCCCCCCGCCCGGTATTGCTTCATAACGGATTTTGCCGCCGTGCATCTCCACCATCCGGTCAACAATCGCCAGCCCCAAGCCGGTGCCGTGCGATTTGCCTAAGGTGACGAATGGATCGAACAGGGTGCTGGCGATTTGTTCCGGGACACCCGGCCCGTCGTCCGTCACGGTGAAGCGGATCAGGTTATCGACCGCCTCAACATTGATGTCGATCTGGGTGCCACCCTTGCTTTCAATCGCGTCAACTGCATTGTTAACCAGGTTTTGGAACACGCGCATGAACCGTTGCACGTCGATGTTCATGCTGAATCCGCGCGCGGCATCGGTGTTCAGCGTGATTTTCACCGGGCGTTCCAGGCCGGGCGGCATCAGCATATCGGCCACCAGCGCCATATAATCTTCGACTTTGACTGGTTTCTTCTCGACGGTCTGGTCGCCAACGATGTAATCAAGGATTTCCTGCGCCATCGACGAGAACGCTTCGACATACTTGATGATCTGACCGGCGAATTGGTAGCGTTCGTCGTCGGTTAAATCATGTTCTTGCAGCAGCCCGGCATATCCCATGACGTTGCTCAAGGGCTTGCGCATATCGTGGACGAGCGTACCAACCGTCTGCCCGATGATGCTCAGCCGTTCGGCGCGACTCAGTTTGTCTTTGGTCGCCTGAAGTTCGGTCAGCGTGGTTTCCAGTTCGACCGTGCGTCGCGCCAGCCGGTCAATCAGCCGCGCCGCATAGATGAACAACGCCGTATTCTGCATCAGCGTCGTCACCAGATTCACATCATTCGCTTTAAAGCTCTTGTCCTCGCGCTCGTACAACAACACCAACGAGCCGAGCAGTTCATCGTTGTAACGCAATGGGGCGCAAATGATTTTATCGCTGTCGAATAACTGCGCCTGCTCATAGGCATACAGCGTGCTTAACGCCAGTTCGCGCACGCGCCCATCCCAAAAATCAGGGCTGGCCTTGTCGCCAAAAAAACTGACCGGCACGATGGTCGATTTATCGCTATCCCACACATAAATCGCGCCGGAGTCGGCTTGGAGGATGCTGTTGGTTTCGATCAGCACATTCTCGACGATCTCGTTCTGCGCCATCCCCTGGACGAAATTTGTCCCTAGCCCGTAAATCAGGTTCAACTCGTCGTATCGTTCCAGGACTTCATCGGCCAGTTGGTGACGCCGCCAGGTATCGGTGGCGTTGTACGACAGCAATAGCCCCAGGTGTTCTACCGCCCGCGCGTACATCGGATCGTCCCGATCTACATACAGGCCAACCTGTCCGACAGCCTCGTTGTCCACCCAGATCGTTGCCCACAAATCGGGCGAGCGATCCTGGTTCGACAGGCCATAGTGATGCCTGCCTTCCGCCTCGACGATCAACACGGCGTTCTTGAAGCCAAAAATGCCCTCAAATGAGGGGATAATATCGTCTAAGACTGCGCCCGGCAGGAGGATGCTCAAGTTAGGTAGCGACACAGATGAATACATTCTCTCGATGATTAAGCGAGTCGGACTCGCACTCAGATTGCCTTAATTTTATAACCGAATAGCTGGCACTGCAATTTAAGGAACGATAAATTCGCTGTACAACCGTTGTCACACTCAGGGGGTTCTTGTCCAAATCTCATTAAGCTGGGTCATCAGCCGCGATGGATTAAACGGCTTGGTCATGAATCCATTCGCCCCAATCGATTCAGCCCGCTGCCGATCATTACTATTGCCGCGTGCGGTCAGAATGATGATATGCGGGTTATAGCCTTCAATATGGCGCACCTGTTGGCAAACATCGTAGCCGTTAACTTTCGGCAGCAGCACGTCCAGCAGGATTAAATCAGGCCGCTCTTCCCCGATGATTTTGAGGGCTTCTTCGCCATCTTCCGCCACCAGTACCGACAGGTTTTTTGTATCCAGCCGGTCAAGAACCTGCTTCAACAGCAAGCGAATCATCGCTTCGTCGTCAACGATGAGAACCTTCTTCGACAGTACATCAGCTTCGGGCATTCGTGCTTCTCGGCTTTTCTGCGTTTTTTCACTCTTTCTAATGATTATAATGCCGATTTCGTTTACAAACCTAAAAGATTACAACCGTCTGGTATACGCTTGTCATACAAAATAAACAAAAAGCGGGGATAGGCAGGGCTTATGCCCGCTTCCATAACCCCGCTTACACCATATTGCGGATGACAGCGGTCGCAAATTCGCTCGTCTTCACTTCCATCGCCCCCTGCATCTGGCGGGCGAAATCGTAGGTGACGATTTTCTCGTCCAGCGTCTTCTCGTAGGCTTTCGTGACCATATCCGCCGCTTCCTGCCAGCCGAGATGCTCCAGCATCATGACACCACTGAACAGCAGCGAACCCGGATTGACCTTATCCAGGTTGGTGTATTTGGGTGCGGTGCCGTGCGTGGCCTCGAACAGCGCGACTTCATCGCCGATGTTCGCGCCAGGGGCGATGCCTACGCCCCCTACTTCCGCCGCAATCGCGTCGCTGAGGTAATCGCCGTTCAGGTTCGGCGTTGCGATCACGTCAAATTCCGATGGGCGCAGCAGCATTTTCTGGAACATGATGTCGGCAATCGTGTCCTGGATCAGGAGTTTTCCTTCCGGCACTTTCCCACCATGCTTTGCCTCGACCTCCGACCAGGAGATCGTCTCATTCGCAAATTCCTGTGCTGCGACTTCGTAGCCCCATTTTTGGAACGCGCCTTCGGTGAACTTCTGGATGTTGCCCTTATGCACCAGGGTCACGCTCTTGCGTTTGTGGTCAATGGCGTAGCGGATCGCCGCGCGCACCAGCCGCTTCGTACCGAACGCGCTGATCGGCTTGATGCCCAAGCCTGCGCCCTCGAAGAATTCCGCGCCCAATTCCTCACGCAAAAAGCGTGCCAATTTTTCATTTTCGGGCGAGCCGGCTTCATATTCGATACCGGCGTACACGTCTTCGGTGTTCTCGCGGAAGATCACGACATCGATTTCTTCCGGGTGTTTGAGCGGGCTGGGGACGCCACGATACCAGCGCACCGGGCGCACGCAGCTATACAGGTCAAGCACCTGGCGCAGGGTGACGTTCAAGCTGCGGAAGCCCCCGCCAACCGGCGTGGTTAATGGCCCCTTGATACCGACCAGGAACTCGCGCAGCACATCGAAGGTTTCTTCCGGCATATAATCGCCATTGTAAATGCTGGCTGCCTTCTCGCCCGCATAGGTTTCCAGCCAGGAAACTTTGCGGCTGCCTCCATAGGCTTTTTCCACCGAGGCATCCCAGATGCGTTTGCTAGCCGTCATAATATCGTAGCCGATGCCGTCGCCCTCAATGAAGCATAAAATCGGGTTGTCCGGTACGATCAGCTTGCCATTTTGGACGGTAATTTTTTGGCCGCCTGCCGGTAGCGTTACATTTTCGAGTGCCATATAAATGTTTTCTCCTTAGGGTTTCGTAACGATTGCTCCTGCCATTATACGATGCGGGCGGCGCTATATCTATCGCAATTTTGACCAATGGTCGATTTTTCAGGTCGCAATAGTTGTGCGATCCAAACCAGCAGTGCTACACTAGCGAAGGTAACGGCGCACCCCGGAGAAGTTTCCTATGCTCGATTCTCAGATTATTGATGTCGCAATCGGCATGATCTTCGTTTTTAGCGTGCTGAGCATTCTCGTCACGCAGCTTAACACGTTGATCCTGAACGTCCTCAACCTCCGCGCTAAGCAGCTCAAAGAGGGTTTGATGAACCTGGTCACGGACAAAGAGCTTCAGGCGAAGGTACTGGCACATCCTTTGATACGCATGGTCGAAGACACGGTGCGCCCCCAAGAAAAACTTAACCGGCAGGAACAGAGTGACATCGTCCATAGCCAGCCGACAAAGGTAACATATATCGCGCCCAGCACTTTTGTCGAGGCGCTGCTCAGCTTGCTTACTTCTGAATCAGATGCGTCGATATTTCTAACGCTGACCGAGGCGATCAATGCACTGCCCAACGATGACACCAAAGTGCTGCTCCGGGAATCCGTGCGCGATTTCCGTAGTTTCGGTACGACCGACACCCGCGAAATCCGACAGTTGATCCTGCAACTGCCGAATGAAACCCACAAACAAATCCTGTCTTACGCGCTGGAAGAAGTTGAGAACGCGCTGGGTCGACTGCCCGCGCGCAACGGTCAGCTCATCCCGCTCCTGGAAGGTATCCGTAAGATCAAAGACCCGGCCTTCAAAGATACGATCAACACCATACTGGTAACGGCGCAGGGCCTCGATGATGCCCGCGCCAAATTGCAAAACTGGTTTAATGACGGCATGGATCGCATCTCAGAGCTGTACCAACGGCGCATCCAATACATCTCGCTTGCGGTCGGCTTTATTCTGGCGTTTCTGTTGAATGCTGACGCCCTGCAGATCGCTAATGCTTTCTGGGAAGACCCGGCGCTGCGCCAGGCCGTCGCGGAAACCGCGAAAGCAAATATCAGCCAGCTTGAAGAGCAAATCGGCACGCTGCCCACGCCAACTCCGATCCCGCCCACCACTAGCGATGCCATCCCGCCCCAGCCGGAAACACTGCCGGAAATCTCCGGCACGACTTCTGAAGATTCGGAAGAGCAGCGGGTAGAGTCGCAGCAGGCCGCCGAAGCTGCCGTGCAGCAGTCGTCGCAGCAGGTCAGCGATACGGTACAAAAATTGCTTGATCTACAGCTACCGATTGGGTGGGAATACACACCTATCACCGAGGAATTGGTCGCAACCAGCCAGCTTGCCGGCCTGCCCGACCCGCGCGGCAACCTGCGCAATACTTGGAACCTGCTCCCCGGCAACAACCCGGATTGGTTCTCCACCATCATCCGCAAACTCATCGGCTTCGCGGTGACAATGGTGGCGGTCGCCCAGGGCGCGCCCTTCTGGTTCGATCTGCTGCGCCGCCTGAGCGGGGGCAACGCACCGCCCGCCTCGCAGCCGTCCCCGACCGTTAATGTCAATGTCAGCCGCGAGGACTCGTCGGTCGGCTGACCACCCATCTCCGTATGGGGCGCTCATCAGAACGCCCCCATCCGATTCTGGGTCGCTATTCCACTGTCAAGAACCCGGTATCGCGCACAAACACGACTTGGCCCCACGATAACACCCCTGTGTTGGATAATTGTTCTCCGTCTCGAGTCGGCAGCGGATCATCCACACGCATCGACACCAGCGCAACCGGCCAGGCATTCACCTTTGTGCCAGCGGCCTGCTCGAATGTCCAGCGGTCAGCCAGGGTTTGGTTCGTTACCAGGCTG
>Ga0187894_10003257_pt1 | contig 18414 bp, 10 predicted proteins | sample GBC1701081metaG_FD_136650 | JGI IMG/M metagenome (GOLD analysis project Ga0187894, IMG submission 136650) | White microbial mat communities from a lava cave in the Kipuka Kanohina Cave System on the Island of Hawaii, USA - GBC170108-1 metaG ...
CCCACAGGTAGTGTCCGCCCCGATGCAGCGCGCCGAGGACCATGACGAAGAAGTCGAACGGGCCACGGCTCAACAGGTCGCAGGCGATTTCACCGCCCTGCAGAGCTGTCGCCAGAAGTTGATCGCGCAGGGCCAGCAGGCTCCCGACCGTTTGTGGACCGTAGTTTTCCCCGCTGAGTGGCGGCGAACCGTGAGAGTTCACCAAGTCCCGCCACAGATCGGCCGGTTCCGTCCAGCGGTCGAACAGGTCATGGACCTGCCAGCCTTGAAGCGCCATGCCATTTTTTAGCGGAACCAGAGGCGCCTGCGGAACGTCCACGATGCAGACCCGCAGCCCGCGGCGGTCAAGATCACACCAGAAAGGCTCCGGGTCGCCGCTCGTGGCCGGAATCCGCTCGAGGCACATGCGATCGGGATTCCACTGCTTCAGGAAGTATCGGGATCCGACCTGGCCACCCTCAAACCACTTCGGCCAGATCGTGGCCGAGAGCCCGGTCGGACGCGAGCCCAGCCGCCCCCGCGCCCCATCCTGCAGGAACTGCGCCATATGTGGAGTCTTGCCGCTCGCGCTCAGGCGCTCGATACGCGGCAGGTCCGCGGCGTCGAGGCCGATGAGTACGACGGGGGTTGAAGGCACCTGCGTATTGTCTACTTACCGGTGCCGCTCAACGCAACCGACTTCGCAGAAACACCGTTGCCCGAAAAGACGACCAGCGTCTCGGACTTGCTGCCGGTCGAGGTCGGCGCGAACCGGACCGTCGCCGTGCATGTCGAGTTAGCCGCCAACTGTGCGTGACAGTTGTGACTGAGGGTGTAAGAACGAGTAATTTACGCCCGTCGCGTTCAACCATCGCAATTAAGGGGCTAATTCGTGTACAGACGCGACTTCGGAACCGCAGCAAAAGTGGTGCCGCCAGGCTGCTTCCACTTCAGTCGTATCTCGGCCGCGCCGGTATCGTCATAGAACTCCATCGTAATCGCGTAGCGCTGGTTGCCAGTCAGATTGAGGGCCGGGCTGTTATTCGTCGTTGAGTCGTGATTGGTCCAGTTGTCTACGACGAGGACGCCGTTGATCCAGAGTCGTACGCCGTCATTCGAGCTGGTCTGAAAGGTGTAATTGCCCGTTGCAGGCGCTTCGACCTTGCCGATCCAACGCACCGAGAAGTTGTCTTTGTTGACCCCCGGACCGGGCGCGTTGGCAATCCAATCAAAATTGACCGCTTCCGTACGCTTCAGCACGTATGTACCCGTCAAGACCTTGTTGTTGAAGTACCTCCCGGAGAGCCCGGTGCCGGTATTCGGCGTGGTAACCGGCGGTGGCGGTGCTGTGTACGGTGCCGTCGCCTCCTGACTGCCGATCTGCGTCAAGTAAGCGACCAGGTCTGACCGTTCGGAGTCGGTAACGGCGATCCCGCTATGGGCGCCGATCGCATCGCCAAGCGTCTGCGCCGAGCCAAGATGCAGATAGGGCGCCGTGTTCCAGACATCCCGCAGCGTCGGGATGTCAATGCCGGAGAGAGCGCTGTTCAAACGTTTTCCGCTATCCACGGTGATCGTGCCAATGTCCTGCGGGTTGTTGCTGCCGCTGTTCGTGAATGCCGTCCCGCCGTGGCAACTACCGCAGTTCTTGGTCTCAAACAGGGCGCGGCCGGCCGCGCCGGCGGCGGTAAGGCTGCCGTCCGCATTGCGATACGGGCTCGGTGCAAACGTGTTGAGCGAGGCCACGTAGGCGGCAAGCGCATCGAGGTCGGCGCTCAAGCCCTCCTTCGGATCTCCCAGCGGCTGGCTGCGCGTGCCCGGATTGTACTGCGCGTCGGTCAACAGACCGGTGCCGCCCGAGAGCGCGCGTATCTGGCCTTCGAAATCCTGCACCTCATCGAAATTATTGCTCCAGTGCAGGAAGCCCTGGCCACTGCCCCTGCCGCGAAGGCTGATGGTATTGCGCAGGCCCTCGCCGAAGCCGGTCAGGTCCCAGACTCGCCCATCGTGCCCGCCATCGTTGTGGCAGGCGGCGCAACTGATGTAGGCGTCCCGCGCGAGTCGCGAATCCCGGGCGTCGTAGAAAAGTTGCTTACCCTTCAGGACCTGCGCGCTGAGTCTCTCAGAGCCGATCGCCGAGATCGTCGCGACCGAAATCACTTCTGCCATGCCTTGATCCAGCAACTTCGACAGGTCAAACGCCCCGACTGTTCTCTCCATTGCGTTGTTCACGTACAGTTTGCGCCCATCGGTCGAGAGCGCGAGGCCCTGTGGCGCAAGGCCTGCGTTGAAGCGAAATATTTCCCAGCCGCTGTTTGCGTCGACGACTGCGATCTCGCGGCTCGTTTCGAGCGCGACAAACATGTAGATTCCGAACCGGTCGTAGGCAATCGCACTGGCGACGCCGGAATTGTCGTGATCGATCCGCTTCGGATGGTCTTCTGTACCACCGATGAGGTCGATTCTCGAGCTGATGGCCCGGACCGTGTTCTGGAACGTGAGGCCGGTTCCGTCTCGCCGGATGCCTCGCTTGATGTTGTCTTGCTTGGACGGAACCCACGCCGAAGTGCCGTCGGGTGAGATTGCGACCGCACCCAGGTAATTCGGGATGCCGCGTCCCTGATCTTCGGAATCCGCCTTGTCGCTGTGGCGCAGCCGAATCGTGTGCTGGACGAGCATCGAGCTTGCATCGACTACAACAACCTCTCCGCCGGCACCGGCGGTCTGCACGACGGGCCCGTTCTCCCCGGTTAGCGGGGGCGTGATGAACCGCGATACGTAGACGAGTTCGCCATCGCCGCTGACGGAAACGTGGCGAGGATTGGCCCCGACACCGACGCTGTCGACGACCGTGCCGCTGCTGGCATCGATTTTGAGCAGTTTCCCGGTCGCCTCCAGCACGGCATAAACGAAGTTTCCCGTCGGCGCCGCGGCGATGCCGAATGGCTGCGAGGCGTAGGGCAGAGGAATCGTGCGCACGACGGCAAGGCTTGCGGGATCGATCGCGCTGATGGACGCGCTCTGCTTGTTCGCGATCCAGATCTCTCCGGCCGCCGTGAATGTGAGCGTTCGCGGCGCCGCTCCGACCGCTATCTCGGCAAGGCGCGCATTCGTGACGGTATTGATGACGCTCACCGAGTCGTTGTCCTGGTTGACGACCCACAATCGGTCGCCGGCTGCGCCCCGGTCTTCGACCGCGAGGTTGCCTGACATTGAGGGCCGTTGGGCGGTCAAGGGCAGGTGCACGGTGACGACCACCGTGGAAATCTGCGGAAGCCCTCCGGCATCGATGGCCGTCACCGTGACGTAGTAGATCCCGGGACCAGAAAACGCGTGGCTGACCGAGGGTGAGGGAGACCAGTCCGTCTCCGGCGTGCCGTCATCGAAATCCCATTTGAAGAGCAGATCCACTCCTCCATCCACACTTGCTTCGAGCGTGACTGCTACGCCCGCCTGCACCGGCGCAGGCGATGGGGGGGCATATAAGGTAAAGGACGCTGCCGCCTGCGAAATTGTCCATTGGAAATTCTCGCTATCGCCATGATTGCCATCGCTGGCGGACACGACGACGTCATGGATGCCGACCGCGGTTGGCGAGCCTGAAATCAGTCCGGTCACGCTATTGATGGTGACTCCAGGCGGCAGCCCTGTGGCCCCGTATGTGACGGCCACGCTGTCGACATCCGTCGCGGCAAGTTGCAAGGTTAGTGCCACGCCCACCTGGCCGGTCTGATTTCCGGGATTCTCGAGGACTGGCGGGAAACCAGGGTCAGATTCACCGGCGGCGCCGATCCTCGCAATGCGGGCGATCGACGGCGTGCCTGCCGAATTGAGGACAAAGATCAGGTAAAAGCCCGGCGGCGCATCAGTCGAGCGCGACGGCGCCTGCACGGTGAGTCGGTTGCCGTTCTGCTGATAAACCGCCTCGATGAACCTCTGATCCATGTTGAAGCTATGGGAGACGGAGCCCGATTTCACCAGGACTACGCGGGCGGCCGAAGCAGAATCGCCGATGGTCAAGTCGAATGAGCCGCCGATCTGGATGAACGATGGCGCCGACTGGATATCCGGGCGGCTGGCCCAATTGCCGTTCGCGTCATAGAGGTAAGGCGGATAGTAAATCTCGGCATTCGTATTCTTTAGCGGCGCGTTCCCGCCCGCACCGCCGCCGGCCACGAGAACCGAAGCGTCAGGCAGAAGCAATGCTGTCGAATGATAGAGTCGGGCCAGACTGCCCGCGGCACCCAAAGTCCATAGGCCGGTGTTGGGATCCCAGATCTCGGCGTTGTTGTTGACACCGACCAATTCATTGGCGACTTCACTGCCGCCGGTCGCAAGTACCTTGCCATCGGCGAGGATTGTGGCTGTGACCCACAGGCGCTTGCTTGAAAGGGACTGTGTCGAAGTCACGACCGGTGATCCGCTCGTAATGTCGACAATGAGGGCGGTTCTCGAAAATCCGCCAAATTGCAGTATCCGGCCGGGGCGGAACATCGCCGCGGTGGAATGTCGTCCGGTCGGTCCGGAGAACTGGCCGGCAGCCGCAAAAGCGCCCGATCCGCTGAAATTTACGTAGAACATCTTGCCGGTGTTGTCATAGCCGAATATCCGGCCGTCAGGCGCCACGAAGTTGCGCGGATAGGCCGGAATGAGCGAACTGGTGTTCGCTCCGTTGAGCAGTCGAAATACGCCACTAAGCTCGCGAATTTCGGGCCGGTCGCCGCCGCCGGATCCGCCCTGCACATAGACGCGCCCATCGGGCAACACCGTCGAAGTCGAATACCAGCGCGCCCGCTGCAAGTTGTTCTGGCGAGTGAGCGTATCGCTTTCATAATCGAAGACATTGCTGTTGTTGTTCCCGGTGTTTGTCGTCGACGTCCCGGTCCAATTGTCTCCGCCGGCGATGAATACCTGGTTGCCAGCTGGCAGGACCACCTGCGAGCTGCAAAAAAGGTCGGTGCCCGTGGTGTTCGGCAACGTAACGTGCCCGCCGCCGAGCCCTGCGGATGAATCCCACACGTCGTAGATAAAGGCTGCAGTCTGTTTTCCGGCACTTGTCGTGCCGTAGGTCAGGACGCGGCCATCCGGCATGAGGACGGCGTGAATCGCAATCAGGGGCCAGTTCTCGACCGGCGACCACGACCCCAACGTGCTGTTTGTGGCGGCGGATTCGGAATGGGGGCAGAAAGCCACAGACGACAGTGCGACAAGCCAGGACGCCAGACTTCGTGTGCGGTGGCCGCCGCGAATGCCCACGGAAATCCCCTCACCTTGAACGCCGGTATCACCACACCGGCGGACTCTCTGCTTTGTTGTCGCGAATATATGCCGCAGTCGATCAGAATCCTAAACTGGTTACGTCGCAGCACCGGGCCGTAGTTTGAGAAATGCGACCGAATGCCCAAGTTGCTGGTCTTCGGTTCTGACAATATGTCAAGTAGCTGGTATCGTGGATCGGACCGACAACAACGAAACCGTCGATCGCAAGATCCTGGCTAAGACGAAAGCTGGAGCGCCACCAGCGCGCCAGGAAACCATAAAAAAGTGGCGTCCCCACGGGGATTCGAACCCCGGTCGCGACCGTGAAAGGGTCGTGTCCTAGGCCTCTAGACGATGGGGACCCGGGATACTGGTGGAGCCAGACGGGATCGAACCGTCGACCTCTTGCATGCCATGCAAGCGCTCTCCCAGCTGAGCTATGGCCCCTTCCAGAGGGGGCGAATTCTCCGGAACTCGCCGCGGGGTGTCAATTACCGGTATGTCACCCCGCGACCCGCGCCCGGTCGAGGGCACCCCCGGCGAGCAGGCTGGCGAACTCGGTGTTCGAGACCGCCTCGGCCAGTGCGTCGTAGTTCGTCACGAGGTCGCGAAGCGAACGCGGGTCCAGCTTGATTATCCGGGATTCCATGGGCTTACGAGCGACGCCCAGGAAGTCACAGATCCGACGAGACATTTCCCCTTTGAGGCGTGCCCCGTCGAACAGGGACTCGTAGGTCAGGCTGAGTAGCGGATGTCCCTGGAACTGGCGATCGAAGTGCAGGTAGCGGGCCTCGGCCCTGCGCATGGCGGTAATCGCCTGGTCGGGGTCGACGTGGATACCGAGCGGCGCGATACGCGACGCGGCCTGCAGCTCCCGGCGCTTCTGTCTCAGCAAGAGCGAAACGTGCATGCTGAGCAGGTTCTCCCGCCGCAAGTGGATGACTCGGATCTCGCGGTGGTCCAGCAGGTAGCGCATCGCAAACGGCCGGGCGAGCTGGTCGTACATCGCCTTGAAGCAGCGCACGGGCGAGAGCCCGCCCCGGTAATACTCCTCCAGCCGGAATTGGGGCAGCCAGGCCCCCGAGCGCGCGATACGCGCGCCCTTGATCAGATACCGCATCGGACCGCGCGGCGGCGCGATCAACACATCCGGCTGGCCGTCCAGGAGCTCGCCCGCGCAGTGGATCGCGGGGTGGGAATCGAGGAACTCGACGAGGAAGCTGGACCCCGTTCGCGGGGTCGTCAGGAGCACGGCGCGTGTGCGCTCAGCCGGCACGGAGCGCCTGCTCCTGCATCCTGAAGTTCGGCCAAGGCAGGGGGAACGGTCGGCCGAGAATCCACTGCGTGCGTTCCACGTCGTCGCGGTAGTAGTCGACGAGGAACTCGCGTGCGCGCTCGGCCATCGGCGGCTTCGGCGACTCCTTGACCAAGGCGGTGCGGCGCACGTACTTGCGCAAGCCGTACGGGACGATCGCCTCCGACGCGCGCGAAAGATAGCGGTTCCCGAACAGGAATCGCACCAGGGGTCCGCGCGCCTCCGAGTAACGCCGCTGCCGCGGTGCCGGAATACCGTGGAGGATCGGATCCAGGCCGAGGAATTCGCCAATCGCCCGAAATGTCCGCGGCGTGTCGCGCGTCCACTCCTCCAGCAGTATGACCTTGAATCGCTTGCCGAACTCGCGGCGAAATCGCTCGATCTGGCGGCTGTACAGCCCGACCGCCGGATCGAGGAATGCGACATTGCGGATGCCCTGCAGCGAGAGCCCGCGTTCGATCTCATCCATGAAACTGCCCATGGCGGGCACGTTGTTGCGCATCATGAGGTAGTGCGAGTACAGGCGCTCCACTGGGTCGCGCAGGCTCACGAGCACGCGCGCTTCCGGGCACTTGCGGCTGATCTCCACCGGCGCCTCGGGGTCTTCGAGGTAGAACGGCGTGGCCTCGCCGACGATCCGCGCATCGCCCGCATCGCTGAACAAGCGCAGGTATTCCCGGTCCCTGCGGATCGGCCGCACCATCGGATGCTCGTCGCCAATTACGCGGCGCGAAAAGTAGTTAGGCTCCTTGATGCGCGCCATGAAAACCCCCGGCATCGACGGGAGCCAGTCATGGAGGGTTGTGGTTCCGCAGCGCGGTGCGCCAGCGACGAAGAAATTCGGCCATTGAGTCATCGCGCCTCCCTCCATGGAGCGGCCAGTCCCGTACCATCCGTCGTACGTGGTTGATCTCACCACTCACGGGGGTCGGTAGAAAGCAGGCGGGAGTCTCCACACGGAGACAGCGTGTCTGGCTCATGTCAGACGCACGTCGGATGGCGTCGGCGAAGTCTTACTTGGGTTGCGCGAAGGCGATGGCCCGGTCGAGGCGAGCAATCGTCTCTGCACGCCCGAGAATCGCGAGCGTCTGGTCGATCGGGGGCGAGACGCTTCCGCCTGACACGGCGACACGGATGGGCTGGGCAATCTTGCCGAGCCCGAGTCCAGTCGCCTCGGCCTGCGCCTGAATGGCGTCGTGCACCGCCGGTGCCGACCATTCCGCGAGCGCTGCGCAGGAATTCCTCGCCTGCGCGAGTACGGGCACGGACTCGGGAGTCAGGTGCTTGCGCGCGGATTTCTCCTCGTACTGCACTGGTGCTTCGAAGAAGAACCGGCTTGCCTCGGCCATCTCCTTCAATGTCTTCGAGCGCTCGCGCTGGGCGAGGATCACGGCCTGGAGCGTCGCATCGGTCGCGTCCGTCACGCCGAGCCGCTCGAGCTGCCAGCGCAGATCGGGCACGATCTTCGCCGGCGGTTGGCGCATCAGGTGCTGCTGGTTGATCCAGGCGAGCTTGTCGGGGTTGATGGCCGACGCGGACTTGTTGACGTCCGCGATGTCGAAGAGTGCGGTCATTTCCTCGAGCGTGAAGATCTCCTGGTCGCCATGCGACCAGCCGAGCCGCGCGAGGTAATTGAGGAGCGCCTCGGGCAGGTAGCCCTCCTCCCGGTACGCGAGCACCGAGACTACGCCGTGGCGCTTGGAGAGTTTGGTGCCATCGGGCCCGAGGATCATCGGCAGGTGGGCGTACACCGGCGGCTCGACACCCATGGCACGCAGCATGTTCATCTGCCGCGGCGTGTTGTTGAGGTGATCATCGCCGCGGATCACGTGCGTGACGTTCATGTCGTAGTCGTCGACGACCACGCAGAAGTTGTAAGTCGGGTTGCCATCCGAGCGCTCGATGATGAGGTCATCGAGTTCGGCATTCTGGAAGGTGACGTCACCGTGCACGGCGTCGGCGACGACGACTGCGCCATCTTGCGGGTTTCTGAAGCGCACCACCGGCGTGACGCCGGGCACCGGCGCGCGCCCTCCGCGGCAGCGGCCGTCGTAGCGCGGTTTTTCCTTGCGCGCGAGCTGGGTATTGCGCATTGCCTCCAGCTCTTCCTTGCTGCACCAGCACTGGTAAGCCTTGCCCTCCTTCAGCCACTGCTGGATCACCTCGCGGTAACGCGGATAACGCCGGGTCTGGTAGAACGGCCCCTCGTCGGCGTCAAGGCCGAGCCAGCGCATGCCGTCCAGGATCACCTGCACGGCCTCGGGCGTCGACCGTTCGCGGTCAGTGTCTTCGACGCGCAGGATGAACACGCCGCCGTGGCGGCGCGCGTACAGCCAGCAGAAGAGCGCAGTTCGCACGCCGCCGATGTGCAGCAGGCCGGTCGGGCTGGGCGCGAAGCGAGTGCGAATTGTCATGGAGCCGGTTATGTTATCGCGTTGACCCTGCGGAATGCGGCCTCTAAAATTGCTTCGGAAACGGGCGGTTAGCTCAGCGGTAGAGCACTGCTTTCACACGGCAGGGGTCGCAGGTTCAAGCCCTGCACCGCCCACCACTTGTCTGCGCCCAAAGGGAGTCCCGGATGAGTGGTTTGGCAGGAATCGTCGCGCGCACCAAGCCTTTCGACGTAAACGTCACGAAGGCGCGGGTCGATGCCATGGGCCGGGTGCAGAAACACCGCGAGCCGGACGGCTGGCAGGTCGTCGCGCACGGCGCGCTCGTGCATGTCAGTGGCGATCCAGGCGCCCACGCGATCGACTCGGCTACGGGCCTCGCAGTGGCGTTCGACGGCAAGATCACAAACGCCGCAGCGGTTCGCGAAAGCCTGCGCCTGGCGGGGGTCGCCCCGCAGGGTCAGTCTGATCGAGAGTTGGCACTCCGCGCCTGGGAGGCGTGGGGTCCGAAGTGCCTCGAACAGTTGCAGGGTCGGTTTGCGTTCGTCGTGCACGACCCGAAGCGCGACGCGACTTTCCTCGTACGGGACCGCTTTGGGCACAAGTCCTTCTATTACGCGCTGCGTGACGACCGGGTCTACTTCGCTTCGGAGATCAAGACCCTGCTCTCGGTCTTGACCGAGCCCGCGGCACCGCACGAACTAGCCCTGTTGGAGTGGTCGCTGTACGGGGATATCTTGCCTCCGCGCACGCTGTTCCGCGGGATCGAGACGCTGCCGAACGGGCATTTTCGCGAGATCGGCGCGCGTGATTCCGCGCCGGCAGCGCAGGCGTATTACGACATCGCAGCCGTCGTGGATCGCGAGCGCTACACGCACTATGCCGCACGACAGCCGGGCGAGCTAATCGATCTGCTCGACCAGACGCTCGAGCGCGTCATCGGCAGCCAGATCGAGGGTCAGCATGGCGACGTCGGCGTCCTGCTGAGCGGTGGCGTCGATTCCGCTGTGATCGCAGCCCAGGCCCGCAAGCACACCAACCTCAAGGCCTACAACTTTTCCGCCTGGCGCGATTCTGAGAAGGACGAGAGCCGGATGGCGAAGAAGGTGGCAGCCAGGCTCGACTTGCCGCTCCATGCCCTCTACCTCGACGGCGAAATGTACCGTCGGGAACTCGCCCGGGCCATCTGGCACTTCGAGACTCCGCTGTGGCACATCCAGGGCGTCCCGACCCACCTGCTCGCGCGGCGAGCCTTCGAAGAAGGCGTCCGGATACTGCTTGCGGGCGTCTGCCTCGGACCGCTGTCGGGGGCGGTGTCGATGGGCCGGTATCGCTGGGTCCTGCCGTCGCCGCTCCTGTCGCGCATTCCGGGCGGGGTGATGCGGCTGGGGCGAAAGCTCGTGTACTCGGCGAGCGGATTCCCGGTCGGCAATCCCTACTTCGTCCAGAACCTCGGCGTCTGCCTGAAGCTGATCGACGGCGGACGGCGGACGAAGATGATCCGGCGCTTCGACGAGACCTATGGGTTCCTCGACGATTTCAAGGATCGCCGCATCCAGGTCATGCGGATGACCGACAACGCCTTCTTCTGGCAGCGGTTCTTCCGCCAGGGAGACAGCCTCTGCATGGCGGAGTCCGTCGAGTTCTGCGACGCCGCGATCGACAGCGACTACGTGTCGCTGGTGCTGAACTACCCGGTCGACATCATCCGGCGCAAGAACGTCCAGAAGTGGGTGCTGAAGGAGATGTCGCTCAAGTACTTTCCGCGCGAGGTGCCTTACCAGGCGAAGCACGAGGTCTGGACCGTGCCCGTCGACCAGTTCTTCGTCCCGATGTTTCGGGAGTCCCTGTTCCGCGGCGGATTCCTGGAGTCGTACCTCGGCCTCGACTGGCCCGCGGTCAATGAGCTGTATCAGCAGCAGGACGACAAGACCCAGGTCCTCTACCGCCTCGTGAACATCGAGGTCTGGGGACGCATGTTCTTCATGGGTCAGCCGGTCGAGGAAGTGTCGGCCATGCTCCAGTAGTCTTTTTGGAGGGGTCTGACCCCTTGATGTGGCTTTGGAGGGGTCACCCCTCCAAAGCCACATCAAGGGGTCAGACCCCTCCGAAGGTGTCGAGGAGCTCGAGGATCTCGTCGCGCTTCTCGGCCATGAGCGTGGGCTCGCCACGCGACTCGACATTCAGGCGGATGAGCGGCTCGGTGTTGGAGGCGCGCAGGTTGAACCTCCAGCGCGTGTGCTCGACGGAGAGCCCGTCCACGTTCTCGATCTTCACGGCCCCGGGCTGGTAGCGCCGGCGCGCGGCCTCGAGCGCGGCCGCGGAGTCGCCGACGCGCCGGTTGAACTCGCCGCTCGAGGGGAACATCTGCATGCGCTCCTCGACCAGGGTCGAGAGCTTCAGGCCGGTGCGCGACAAATGCTGCGCCAGGATCACCCAGGGAATCATGCCGCTGTCGCAGTAGGCGAACTCGCGGAAATAGTGGTGGCCGCTCATCTCGCCGCCGTAGATCGCGTCGGCCTTGCGCATGCAGGCCTTCATGAACGCGTGGCCGGACTTGCACTGCACCGGCCGGCCGCCGGCAGCGCGCACCGCGTGCAGCGTGTTCCACACGACGCGCGGGTCGTGCACGATCGGCGCGCCCTTGTGCTTTTCGAGGAAGGTCCCGGCCAGCAGGCCGACGATGTAGTAGCCGTCGACGAAGCGCCCTTCCTCGTCGAAGAAGAAGCAGCGGTCGAAGTCGCCGTCGAAGGCGATGCCGATGTCGGCGCGCGCGAGCCGCACGTGGCGGGCAGTGACCTCGCGGTTCTCCTCGATCATCGGGTTCGGGACGCCGTTCGGGAAAGTCCCGTCCGCCTCGTGGTGTATCTTCGTGAACCGGAACGGCAACTTGTCTTCGAGCAGGTCGACGTACAGGCCCGCGCCGCCGTTGCCGGCGTTGCAGACGATCGAGACCGGGCGGAGCTTGTCGACTTCCACGTACGACAGCACGTGGTCGCGCCAGGCGGGCTTGATGTCCACCTCGGTGGTCGTGCCTGCCTTCCCGGACGGGCCGAACTGGCCCGCCTCGGCAAGTGCGCGGATCTCCTGCAGTCCCGTGTCGCCGCCCACCGGCTTCGCCTGCTCGCGGACGAACTTGAGGCCGTTGTAATCGCTCGGGTTATGGCTCGCGGTGACCATGATCCCGCCGTCGAGGCCGAGCGTCGCGGTCGCGAAATAGACGCACTCCGTGCCGCACAGGCCGATATCGACCACGTCGACGCCAGACTCCGTCAGTCCGCTGATGAGCGCGTTCGCGACCTCCTCGCTCGACTCGCGGATGTCGCGACCGACCGCGACCTTGCGCGGTTTCAGCCAAGCCGCATAGGCCCGCCCGATGCGGTAGACCGCGTCGGGGTTCAGTTCGTCCGGGATGCGCCCGCGGACGTCATAGGCCTTGAAGCTGTGCGAAAGGTCCATGTCCTTCAACGCTTGCGGTAGAAGCCCGCGACCGTGTCGACGACGTATTGCAGCTGCTCCTCCGTGAGCTCCGGGTAGATCGGCAGTGCGAGCGTCTCGCTCGCGGCGCGGGCCGACTCGGGGCAGTCCTCCGGCTTGTGACCCAGGTAGGCGAAGCATTTCTGCATGTGCAGCGGCACGGGGTAATAGATTTCCGTGCCCACTCCCTGCTCCCCAAGGTAGGCACGCAGGCGGTCGCGATCCGGGACCCGGATCACATACTGGTTGTAGATGTGCCGGTAGCCCGGACGAGCGGTCGGCGTGACCACCTGAGCGGCGGTGCCGGCCTTCGCAAAGGCGCGGTCATAATGAGCCGCGTTCCGCTGCCGGCCGCGGTGCCAGTCCTCGAGGTGCGGGAATTTCACCTGCAGGACTGCCGCCTGGATTTCATCGATGCGGAAATTGCCGCCGATGACGGCGTGGTAGTACTTCGGCTCCCCGCCGTGCACGCGCAGGATGCGGAGCTTCGCCGCGAGCGCGTCGTCGTTGGTGACGACCATGCCGGCGTCGCCGAAAGCGCCCAGGTTCTTGGTCGGGAAAAACGACAGGCAACCGATGTCGCCGATGCCCGCGGCGCGCTTCGCGCCCGGGCATTCCGAGCCGATCGCCTGCGCGGCGTCTTCAATCAGCGCGAGGCCGAAGCGCTTCGCGAGCTTGCCGAGGGCGTCCATGTCCGCGCACTGCCCGTACAGGTGCACCGGCATCAGGGCACGCACGCGTCCGCCGGTCCGGCGGTTGTAAACCTGGTCCGCGCGCCGCTCGCAGTCCTTCTCGAGGAATTGCTCGACGAGCTCGACGCGCAGGTTGAACGTGGCCGGGTCGATGTCGAGGAAGACCGGGCGCGCGCCGACGCGTGCGATCGTGCCGCCGGTCGCGAAGAATGTGTACGGCGAGGTGATCACCTCGTCGCCCGGGCCGAGGTCGTAGGCCATCAGGGCGATCAGGAGCGCGTCCGTGCCGGACGACAGACCGATGCCGTGCTTCGCGCCGCAGTAGGCCGCGACCTGGGACTCCAGCTCCTTGACCGCGGGGCCCAGGACGAAGTGCTGCGAGGCGGCGACCTTGAGGAGCGCCGCGTCGATGTCGGCTTTCAGGGCCTGGTATTGGGGCTTGAGGTCGAGCAACGGTACTTTCATGGTCACTGGCTCCAGTCGTGCTCAGTCCGTGCGGCCCTTGCGGCCATAGGTATCGTCGAGGCGCACGATGTCGTCCTCGCCGAGATACCCGCCCGACTGCACTTCGATGATCTGCACGGGCTCGCTGCCCGGATTCTCGATCCGGTGCACGGCGCCGATCGGGATGTAGGTCGACTCGTTTTCCTTGAGGTCGTACACCTCGTGGTCACGGGTGATGCGCGCCGTGCCCTTCACGACCACCCAATGCTCCGCGCGGTGCGCGTGCTTCTGCAGCGACAGCTTCGCGCCCGGCTTGACCGTCAGGCGCTTGACCTGGAAGCGCGGGCCGGCGTCCACCGAATCGTAGCTGCCCCAGGGGCGGAACACTTCGCGGTGCAGGCCGGGCTCGGGGCGGCCGGCCTTCTTCATGCGCTCCACGAGCTGCTTGACGTCCTGGGCGCGGCCCTTGGGCGCGACCATGACGGCGTCCTTGGTCTCGATGACCACGTGCCCCTGGAGCCCCACGGCGGCGACCAGGCGGTCGGTCGAGTACAGCAGGCAGTCAGTGGCGTCCTCGGCGACGACGTCGCCGCGGGTGACGTTGCCGTTCGCGTCGGCGCCCAGCGCCTCCTGGAGCGCGGAGAACGAACCCACGTCGCTCCAGCCGGCAGACAAGGAAACGACCGAAGCCCGGTCCGTCTTCTCCATCACCGCGTAGTCGATCGAGTCGGCCCGGCAGGCCTCGAAGGCCGCCTTGTCGAGGCGAATGAAGTCGAGGTCGCTCGCGGCCGCTTCATAGGCCTTGCGGCAGGACGCGAGCATGGCCGGGTCGAGCCGCCCGAGCTCGTCCAGGTAGCCCTGGGCGGGCAGGAGGAACATGCCGCTGTTCCAGAAATAATCGCCGCTCTTCACCATCGCCGAGGCACGCTGCGCGTCCGGCTTCTCCACGAATTCCGCGACTGGCCGGGCAGCGGCCTGCCCCGCGGCCTGGCGGATGTAGCCAAAACCCGTCTCGGGCCGCGTCGGGACGACGCCGAACGTGACCAGGCGTCCTTCGCGGGCCGCCGGGATTGCAGAAGTCACGGCGCGCTGGAAGGCGGCGAGATCGCTGAGCGCGTGATCGGCCGGCAGCACGAGCAGCAGCGGCGGTGCCTTCATGCCGTCGCGCAGCGCCCCGGCGACGGCCGCGAGCGCCGCCACGGCGACGGCAGGCGCGGTGTTGCGGCCCGAGGGCTCCAGCAGGATCGCGCGCGGCACGATGCCGAGCGCGCGCAGTTGCTCCGCAACCAGGAAGCGGTGCGCCTCGTTGCAGACGACGATCGGACCGGTGACGCCCGTCAGTCCCGCGCTGCGCAGCGCCGTCTCCTGGATCATCGTCCGCTCGCCGACGAGCGGCAGGAACTGTTTGGGATAGCCCTCGCGCGAGAGGGGCCAGAGCCTAGTCCCCGCGCCGCCTGACAGGATGACCGGGATCAGCATGTGACCTTGGAGGGGTCAGACCCCTTGAAACCGGCCGTTGACTGCTCAGCCATGACTTTCCTTTTTCAAGGGGTCTGACCCCTCCAAGGTCAAGGGGTCTGACCCCTCCAATCAGCTCTTGAGGCGACCGTGCGCCTCGAGGTAGCGGATGACCTTGTCCACGCACTCCGCGACCGAGAGCTTCGAGCTGTCGATCGTGATCTCGGCCGCCTCCGGCGCCTCGTACGGCGAGGTGATGCCGGTGAAGTTCCTGAGCTCGCCGCCGCGCGCCTTCTTGTAGAGGCCCTTCGGGTCGCGCTGCTCGCAAACCTCGAGCGGCGTCGAGACGAAGACCTCGACGAACTCGCCCGGCGTCACGAGGTCACGCACCAGGCGCCGGTCGCTGCGGAACGGCGAGATGAACGCGGTCACGACGATCATGCCCGCGTCCACGAACAGCTTTGCGACCTCGCCGATGCGGCGCACGTTCTCGACGCGGCCCGCGTCGCTGAAGTCGAGGTCCTTGTTGAGCCCGTGGCGGATGTTGTCGCCGTCGAGGAGGTAGCTGTGGTGCCCGCGCAGGAACAGCGCCTGCTCGACCGCGTTCGCGATCGTCGACTTGCCGGCGCCCGAGAGGCCGGTGAACCAGAGGATGCAGGGCCGCTGCGCCTTCTGGTTGGCGCGCTGCTCGTGCGTGATCTTGGTCGGCTGCCAGTAGACGGCCACGTCGTGCGAACCGGCCGGGGCGGCGCTGCGCAGGATCATGCCGGCGCCCGCGGTCGCGTGGGTGAGGCGGTCGACCACGATCAGTGCACCGGTCGTGCGGCAGGTCGCGTAGGTGTCGAACGCCGCCTGTTCGGCGACCACCACGCGGACCAGTCCGACTTCATTCAGCTTCAGTTCGGACGCCGGGTGTTCGGACAGGTCGTTCACGTCGATGCGGTGCTGGATGCTCTCGGTCGTGCCGCGCAGGTAACGGTGCGACAGCTTGAACTCGTACTGGCGCCCCGGCAGCAGCGGCGTGTCGCTCATCCAGATGACGTGCGCATCGAACACGCGGCTCACAGAGGGCGAGCGGTCGGGATGCACGAGCACGTCGCCGCGCGTGATGTCGAGCTCGTCCTCGAGCACGAGCGTGACCGCCTCGCCCGCCTGCGCGCGCGCCGGCTTGCCGTCAAACGTGACGATTTCGCGCACTTTGCTGAGCCGGCGCGAGGGCACGGCCATGATCGGGTCGCCGACGGCGACCGCTCCCGCGGCGATGGTCCCGGCGTAGCCGCGGAACGTGTGGTCGGGCCGGTTGACGTACTGCACCGGCAGGCGCAGGTCCTGCAGCTCCTGGTCCCGGCTCACGTCGATCGAGTCGAGCACTTCGAGGATGGACGGGCCCTTGTACCAGGGCATGCCGCTGCCGGCGGTCACGACGTTGTCGCCCTTGAGCGCCGACACCGGGACGATGCGCGCGTCCGTGCCCTGGATGCCGCGGATCTTCAGGCAATCGTCATGGATCTTCCGGAACACCTGCTCGTCATAGCCGACGAGGTCCATCTTGTTGACCGCGACGATGACGTGCCGGATCCCGAGCAGCGAGATGATGTAGGCATGGCGGCGCGTCTGCACCTGCACGCCGCGCGAGGCGTCGATCAGGATGATCGCGAGGTCCGCGGTCGAGGCGCCGGTCGCCATGTTGCGCGTGTACTGCTCGTGGCCCGGGCAGTCGGCGATGATGTACTTGCGCTGCTCGGTGTCGAAGTAGCGGTAAGCCACGTCGATCGTGATGCCCTGCTCGCGCTCGGCCTGCAGGCCGTCGACCAGCAGCGCGAGGTCGACCTCGCCGCTGCCGGTCGTGCCCCACTTGCGGCTGTCGTTGGTGACCGCCGCGAGCTGGTCCTCGAGGATCTGCTGCGAGTCGTGCAGAATGCGGCCGATCAGCGTGCTCTTGCCGTCGTCGACGCTGCCGCAGGTGATGAAGCGCAGCAGGCTCTTCGCCTCGTGGCGCTTGAGGAACTCGGCGAGCTTCACGGCGGCCATCAGAAATACCCCTCGCGCTTGCGCTTTTCCATGGCCGCGGCCTGGTCAAAGTCGATGGCGCGACTCTGGCGCTCGGAGGTACGCGTGACCAGCATCTCCTCGATCACGCTGGTGAGGTCGGCCGCCGTCGAGCGCATCGCGCCGGACAGCGGGTAGCAGCCGAGGCTGCGGAAGCGCACCGTCTCCATGCGCGGCTTCTCGCCCTCCTTCAGGGGCATGCGCTCGTCGTCCACCATGATCAGCATTCCGTCGCGCTCGACGACCGGGCGCGGCGCGGCGAAATAGAGCGGCACCACCGGGATCTTCTCCAGGTGGATGTACAGCCACACGTCGAGCTCGGTCCAGTTCGAGAGTGGGAACACGCGGATGCTCTCGCCGTTCCTGATGCGGCCGTTGTAGACGCTCCACAGCTCGGGCCGCTGGTTCTTCGGGTCCCAGCGGTGCTGGCTGTCGCGGAAACTGAACACGCGCTCCTTGGCGCGCGACTTCTCCTCGTCGCGCCGCGCGCCGCCGAAAGCGGCGTCGAACTTGTGCTTGGACAGCGCGGCCTTGAGCGCCTCGGTCTTCATGATGTCGGTGTAGCGCGAGCCGTGGGTGAACGGGCTGACGCCCGCCTTGGCTGCCTCGACGTTGGTGTGCACGATCAGGTCGAGGCCCAGCTCGCGCGCCATGCGGTCCCGGAACGCGATCATGTCGCGGAACTTCCAGGTCGTGTCGATGTGCATCAGCGGGAACGGGAGCTTCCCGGGGTGGAAGGCCTTGCGGGCGAGATGCAGCAGGACCGAGCTGTCCTTGCCGATCGAGTACAGCATCACCGGATTGTCGAACTCGGCGGCGACCTCGCGGATGATGTAGATGCTCTCCGCCTCGAGGCGCTCGAGCTGCGACATCTGCCGCGGGCTGATCCCTTCCCTGTCCTTTTCCGCCATGCCCTGTGGGCTCCTTCCCGCTTCCTGGTCGATCCCGAATTGTGCCGGACAACCGGCCTAAAAACAGCTACTTGAAAGGCAAACCGTGATGTGAGTCGAGGCCGCCGGAAATGAAGGGGACGCGCACCTTCATGTTCGTGAAGGTGCGCGTCCCCTTCGTCGGTTCGTCAGAGGCGTTCGCCGCGGCCGATGGCGAAGTAGCGGATGCCCTGGCGGGCCATCAGCGAAGGTTCGTAGAGGTTCCGCCCGTCGAACACCAAGGGCTGCTTCAGCACGCCCTTGAAGCGTGCGAAGTCGGGGCTGCGGAATTCCTGCCACTCGGTGCAGATCGCGAGCGCGTCCGCGCCCTCGAGCGCCTCGGCGGCGCTCGCGACGAGCGCGAGATCGGGCCGCTCGCCGTAAATGCGCTTCGCCTCCCCCATCGCCACCGGGTCATAGGC
>Ga0187894_10003259_pt1 | contig 18398 bp, 9 predicted proteins | sample GBC1701081metaG_FD_136650 | JGI IMG/M metagenome (GOLD analysis project Ga0187894, IMG submission 136650) | White microbial mat communities from a lava cave in the Kipuka Kanohina Cave System on the Island of Hawaii, USA - GBC170108-1 metaG ...
CGATCGCCGGCGCCAGCAGCGGCACGTTCCGCAGCCCGTAGCCGGTGGTGATGACATCGAACGAAGCCGACGCGAATGGCAGCGCCATCATGTCACCGACAAGGAAGCGCGCCCGGGCGTGATCGGCGCGGCGACGGGCCAGCGTAATCATCCGCGGCGTGAAATCGAGACCGATCGCAGTTGTCTGGCGATCCGCTGCCGCGAAGGTGAGATCGCCCGTGCCGCAGGCGAGATCGAGCACGCGTTCGTGCGGCGCGAGGCGCGCGCGGTCGATCAGCGCGCGCTTCCAATGCTGGTCGCGGCCGTATGACAGTAATCGGGTGATCAGGTCGTAGCGATCGGCAATCGTCTCGAACAGCCGCGCGACATAGCGGTGTTTTCGCTCCGGCGTCGCCAACGCCTCACGGAGTGAGATTCGCGCTGGCGCTCGAGTGGTGGATTGCTTCATGATCTTTGGCTAGACTCGTCTGGACACGATCCACACATGTTGCCATCGAGTACCGTCGAAAACTATCTCAAAGCCATCTACCACGCGCAAAGCCGTCTCGAAGGCGCGCGCGAGCTGGTGCCGATGGGACAATTGTCTTCCGCACTCGGCGTGGTGCCGGGCACCGCGACGACGATGGTGAAGACGCTGGCCGATTCGGGGCTGGTCGTCTACGAGCCGTACTCGGGCGTCCGGCTGACGGCGGCTGGTACCAGGCTCGCGGCGCTGGTCCTGCGCCGGCACCGGCTGATCGAACTGTTCCTCGTGCAGGTGATGGGGATGAGCTGGGCGGAGGTCCACGACGAGGCCGAACAGCTCGAGCATGCGGTCTCCGATCGCCTCATCGAACGGATCGACGAGATGCTCGGACGCCCGTCCGTCGATCCGCACGGCGATCCCATTCCGGACACGGAAGGCGTCGTGCCGCAGATGGAGCTCCAGACCCTGCTGACGTGCCCCGAAGAGGCGCCGATGATCGTCAGCCGCGTCACCGATCAGGACGCGGGCTTCCTGCGCTTCATCGAGCAGAGCGCCCTCAAGCCGGGGCAGACGCTGCTCGTCGACTCCCGCGACAGCGCCGCCGATCGCGTCGTCATTCGTGTCGGCGACGGACGCGAGGTCGTGCTCGGCATGCGCGCCGCCTCCAAACTGCTCGTCGAACCCGTCCCAGCCCGGCGCTAGCCGCCGGGTCGGACGCGCCCTGCAGGCCCGGCGCGTCCGCTCGCGTGCGGGCGGACACCCACGCCGGCAGCCAATCCGGTATCATGAACAGCGTGATGAAGGACTCGACATGGTCGATGTGACGGAGGTGCGCCGCCGTCTGGTGCACACAATCGAAGCGGTGCGCCGCGACACCGCGGCGCGGCGCGTGGCCGTCGATCGCGCGTCTGCCGAGTACGAGACGTTCGTGAGCCAGGTAGCCGCGCCGGTGTTCAAGCACTTCGCGCAGGCGCTGCGCGCGCAGGGGCTGCTGTTCCAGTTGCAGACGCCGGCCGGCGTGCTGCGCCTGACGTCCGAACGATCGGCGGACGACTTCGTGGAGATTACGCTCGATGTGAACCGCACGCCGCCGGCCGCGGTCGGACAGGTGTCCTACCGGCGCGGCAGCCGGATGCAGGGGACCGATCAGCCGATTCACGCCGACAAGCCGATCGATCGGCTGACCGAAGAGGACGTGCTCGAGTTCCTGCTGCGGGCGATCGTGCCCTTCATCGAACGCTGATCGTGGCGCGATGTCGAACGCGCGTGCGTCCGCGGGGCGCCTGCGAGGTCCGGCCGTGGCGGCCGGACGCGTGAGAGGAAAGGATTCGTTCCGATGACACGAGTGGTGCTGAGTAGCGTGCTCTGTCTTTCCCTGGGATTGCTGGGGCAGGTGGCTATGGCGCAAGACACATCCAAGACCGACGGCGACGTCATCGTCACATCCGGCGACGGCGTGGTGACGGCGTCGGCGGACGAAGCGTACGTGACCGTGACCGTGGAATCGCGGGCCAAGCTGCCGCGCGACGCGCAGCGCGCGAACGCGCAGATCATGACCGCCGTCCAGGAAAAGCTGAAGGGCGCGGGGATTCCGCAGCCCAACATCAAGACGCTGTCCGTCGAGCTGCATCCGGAGTTCGACTACAACAACGGCAAGCAGACGCTGCGCGGCTACGTCGCGCGGAACAGCGTCGAGATCAAGGTGGAGCAGTTGGAGCGCAGCGGCGAGATCGCCGATCTCGCGGTCGCGGCGGGCGCGACGTCGCTCGGCAACATCCGCTTCGACATCAAGAACCGGGACGAGGTCGAGCGCAAGGCGCTGGCCGCCGCCGTCGCCGACGCGCGGTCGCGCGCCGAGGCGCTGGCGCAGGGCGCCGGACGCACGATCGATCGCATCATCCGCATCGAAGATCACGGTGAACAGAGCGGATATCAGCCGCCGCGGCCGATGATGGCCATGCGGTCCGCGGAAATGGCCGATGCCCCGACGCCGGTGAACGCGGGGCCGCTGGAGGTCCGCGCGCGCGTGGCGCTGACCGTTCGACTCAAGTGACCGACTTCCTTCCGTTGCTGCTGGCGTTTGCCGCCGGCGCTTCTCTCGCCGGCGCGGTCGCCTGGCTGACCGCGTCGGCGTCCTCCGCCGCACGATCCCAGGACGCCGAGCGCCGCGCCGCCGCCAGCGACGCGCGCGCGCAGGAACTGCGCCAGCAAATCACGCTGTCCCAGCAGGACCTGCAGACCCTTCGCGATCACCTGAGCCGCGCCGAACAGGAGCGCGCCGCCGCCGAAACCAACGCGCGCAACGTCGGCGACCATGCCGAGGCGCAGCGGCGGCTGCTGGACGAAGCCAAGCAGCGCCTGTCGGACACGTTCAAGTCGCTCGCGGCGGACGCGCTGTCCGGCAACACGGCCGGATTCCTGTCGCTCGCCGAGGCCAAGTTCCAGACCCTGCGTGAAGAAGCAGTCGGCGATCTCGACGCGCGGAAGCAGGCGATCGGCAGTGTCCTCGCGCCGCTCGCGCAGGCGCTCGACGCGTACAAGCGCGAGACGCTGGAGCTCGAACAGCGGCGCGAGCGCGAGCTGGGCACGATCGGCGAACAACTGCGGCAGGTCGCGTCGACGCACGCGCAGCTCCACGCCGAGACGAACCGGCTGGTGAACGCGCTCCGGACGCCGCACGTGCGCGGCCGCTGGGGCGAGATCGCGCTGCGCCGCACCGCGGAGATTGCCGGCATGGCCGCGTATTGCGACTTCGCCGAGCAGGAGACGCTCTTCGGCGACAACGGCCGCCAGCGGCCCGACATGATCGTCCGCCTGCCTGCCAACCGCGAGGTGGTCGTGGATTCGAAGGTGCCGCTGTCCGCGTACCTCGAAGCCATCGAAGCGGTAGATGAATCTGAGAGGCTGAAGGCGATGACGAAGCACGCGCAGCAGATCCGCACGCACGTGCAGAAGCTCGCGGCGAAGAGTTATTGGGAATCGGCCTCCGACAGCGCCGAGTTCGTCGTGCTCTTCATCCCCAACGACTCGTTCCTCGCCGCCGCGGCGGAGCGCGATCCGGAGCTGGTCGAGTGGGCGCTCGCGCAAGGCGTCATCCTCGCGACGCCCGCGACGTTCATCGCGCTGCTGCGCGCGATTGCGTTCGGCTGGCGGCAGGCCAAGGTCGCCGAGAACGCGCAGCGCATCAGCGACGTCGGCCGCGAGCTGAGCGAGCGCATGGCCGTGCTCGTCGATCACCTGTCGAAGATCGGCGGCTCCCTCGGCCGCGCCGTCAGCTCGTATAACGAAGCGGTCGGATCGCTCGAAAGCCGCGTCCTGCCGACGGTGCGCAAGCTGGATGGCCTCGGCGCCGGCGCCAAGCGTCCCGTCGAGGAACTGACCCCGCTCGATCTCGCCGTCCGCGAGCTGACGCCGTCACGCCTCGAACTGGACTGATCCCGCCAGCAACAATCGTCCGCGACAGAAAAACAGGCAAGAAACGCGAGGAAGGCTGGAGCGCGGGATGCGGTCCGCCGCCCGGAGACGGCGGAGCCGCGTGCGCGAGGGGAGGACGATCGCCGCGCCAGGGCAGCGCGCGGCGATCGTTGGGTCGGTCAGATCACCCGGACTATTCCGGGAACTCGTCCGCCGGCGTCCGGATGCGTTCCCGCACCCACGCGCCCGCCGCCTTCAGACGGCTCGTGCCCGCGAACGGGCCGTTCGGGCAGGTGCCTTGCGTGAACACCGCGCCCGAGCGGAAGTCGTGCGAGTAGTTCCAGTTCGTCCAACTGATCTTCTTCGTCCGCATCAGGTCGAGATACTGCTGCGCGGACGTGAAGTCGTTGCCGCCGTCGCCCGTGAACGTCTGCGTGCCGAATTCCGTCACGAACATCGGGATGCGATCCGCGGCTCGCGACAGCTCGTTCCGGTAGCTGGCCCCGTGCGAGGCCGCGTAGAAGTGGAACGTATACATGATGTTCGTGGCGTTGACGGGATTGTTGAAGATCTCGTCAGCCGTCGCGCCATCGGATACGCCCAGCGACGACCAGGCCCGCGTGCCCACGAGGATCACCGCGTCCGGATCGATGTTCCGGATCGTGGGGATGATCTGCTCCGCGTAGCTCTTGATCGTCGCCCAGCTCACGCCGTTCGGCTCGTTGGCGATCTCGTAGATGATGTTGTTCTTCGAGGCGTGCTGCGTCGCAATGGCCGTGAAGAACGTCCGCGCCCGGGCCAGATTGAAGTTCGGGTCGCCGGGGTCCAGCATGTGCCAGTCCACGATGACGTAGAGCCCGCGTTCGGTGAGCTCGTTGATCAGCGTGGAGACCTCGTTCGTGAAGCGCGTCGGGTTCGTCTGGTAGCCGCCTTCCTGGACGTAGAGCGACAGGCGCATGATGTCCGCCTGCCAGTCGGTCGCGAGCGCGTCGAGCGCCGCGTCGGGCAGGCAGTTGTCGCCGCCGGTGCCCCGGCCGTACCACTGCAGCCCGTGCGTGCTCATCCCCCGAAGCTGGATCTGGTTGTTGCGCTCGTTGCACAGGCGATTGCCGCAGACGCGTAGCTGGCCGTTCCGCGCGACTGGCGTGCCGCCCGGGTTCGGTCCAGGTCCGCCGCCGCTGACCGTGAAGTTGCACACCTCGATCGTGCCGGGCGACGTGCTCACCCAGCGGCTCCACGAGTTCAACTGCGTCACGCCCGACTGCTCGGAGCGGAACGCCACGTTCGTGCCCAGCGTCTGCTCCGCGCCGCCCGGCGCGCGCACGAACGCGGAGTACGTGCGGTTCGCGACGTTCACCACGAGCCGGACGTGATACGACTGCCCGGCCGAGTACGGCACGTTCGTCGCCGCGGTGTAGGCGCCGCCGTTGCGCACGTCAATCGCGCCGTCCGGGTTGAAGCGGACGATGGCGGCGTTGCCCGTGTGGGCGGAGACGGCGCCGTTGGACAGCCCGATCGTGCTGTTGATGTTGGCGATCGACGGCGTGGCGTCGTATTCGACGGTGAAGCTGCCCGTCTGCGCCGCCATCGCCGTGTTCTGGAAGTTCGCGCCCGCGGCCGTCGTCTGGCACGCGACGCCGCCCAGGAGCGACGAGCCGATCTGGACGTTGCAGACCTGGATCGACCCGGACCCCGCTCCCGTGAAGACGCCCCAGTTGTTCAAGCTGGTGACGCCCGACTGCTCGGAGCGGAACGCGAAGTTCGACCCCACCGTCTGCTCCGTGCCGCCGTCAGGCGTGACGAAGATGGAGTAGGTGCGCGAGGCCACGTTCACGACCACGCGGAAGTGATACGTCACGCCGGCCGAGTAGATGATGTTGTTGCTTGCCGCGTACGCCCCGCCGTTGCGCGCGTCGATGCTCCCGGTCGAACTGAAGCGGATGATGTTCGCGAAGCCCGTGAAGGCCGTCTGCGCGCCGTTCGAAAACGCGACGTGTCCGCTGCCCGGAATGTTGTTGATCGACGGCGTCGCGTCGAAGCGCGCGGTGAACGTGCCGGTCTGCACCGCGGGGAAGGCCGTGTTCACCCACGCCTGGCCCGCCGCGCGCGTCACGCAGGTCGAGTCGCTCGTGAAGAACGCGGTGAAGGTGGTGTTCGCCGTCGGCGTGCGGAACTCGTGGATGATGTCTCCGCCGTCCGACCAGCGATCGAAGTCGAACGTCGCGCCGCCCGAGGTCTGCGGCGTGCTCGTGCCGATGCTGCGGAAGACGCCCTGCACGCTCTGGAAGGTGAGCGGCGCGGTCACCGGCTGGCCGTCCAGCGTCAGGGCGCGTCCCGCGGGATTCGTCGTGAGCTGCAGCGTGACGATCCGCGGGGACACGTCGACGAACGTGTTCGCCGTCTGGCCGCCCGAGGTCGCGGTCAGATGGATGCGATAGAAGACGTTGGTCTCGGTGTGATCGCGGTCCGCGGTCACGAACGAGCCGTTCGCGATGCCGGACGTCGCGGGCATGACCGGGTGCGTGTGCGCGTCGTGGTGCAGGTCCACCTGCCACGTCAGCGCGCTGGCGGGCAACGGATTGCCGGCCGGATCGGCGCCCGATCCCGCGAAGTTGATCGTGGTCCCCGCCTGGTACGTCGTGCCCGTCCCCGGCGCCGAAATCGACGCCGTCGTCACGGCCGCCTGCACCGTCAGCGTGGCCGCGCTGCTCGTGACGTTGCCGCACGCGTTGGTCACCACGACGCGATAGCGCGCGCCGTTGTCACCCGTCGCCGCGGTGATCGTCAGGCTGGTGCCCGTCGCGCCCGAGATGTTCGTGAACGTGCTGGAGCCGGACGGTGCGCGCTGCCACTGAAAGCTCAACGGCTGCGTGCCGCTGGCGACGATGGAGAACGTGACGGACTGGCCGGGGGCCCGCGTCGCGTTGTCGGGTTGATCGGTGACCGCCGGCGTCGTGCACGTGCTCGGGCCGCGGACCTTCCACACCTGGCCGTTGGAGCCGGTGCCCTGCTGGCCGCGCGCCGCGTAGTACAGGAACCCGGTCTCGGACACCGCGAGGTCGACGAGGTTCGGCACGTTCGTCGCGAAGCCGGTGGCCGCGGTGTAGTTCGGCGGGGCCAGATAGCGGATGAACCCGGCGCAGAAGTCGCCGAAGAAGTAGCGGCCGGTGTACTCCGCCGGGAACAGCGAGGTCGTCGGGTTGTAGAACGCCCCGCCGATGATCGAGCACGCCGCGCCGGAAGCCGACGAGAACGTGTGAATGGGATAGGTCACCCCGGCCACGCCTGGCGGGTTGTTGCCTTCCGTGGCGGGCCAGCCGTAGTTGGCGCCCGCGACGCCGCGGTTCACTTCTTCCGTCGTGTTCTGGCCGACGTCGTTGATGTGCATCCGGCCGGTGCCCGGCTGGAACGCGAACGTGAACGGGTTGCGCAGGCCGCGCGCCCAGATCGCGCGGGCGTTGCCCGTCGTCTGTCCGAAGAACGGATTGTCGGTCGGGATGGTGCCATCGGAGTTGATGCGCAGCATCTTGCCGAGCGGCGTGTTCAGAGACGGGGCGTTGGACGACACGGCGTTCTCGCCGACGGCGACGTACAGCTTGCCGTCCGGGCCGAAGTGCATCGCACCGCCGTTGTGGTTCGTCGCGGAGAGGTTCGGCAGATTCATCAACTGCACTTCGGTACCGGCCTGCACCACGTCTGGATTGGTGGCGCTGGCGGTGAAGCGGCTGATGCGGTTGTGAATGGGCGCCGCCGAGGTCGTGTAGTAGATGTAGATGAACCGGTTGCTGGCGAAGTTCGGATCGAACGCGACGCCGAGGAGACCGCGCTCACCGGACGAGTTCACGCTGACCGTCAAGAAGGGCGTGGCCAGCAGGACGTCGTTCTTGATGACGCGCAGGCGGCCGACCTGTTCGCAGACGAACACGCGCCCGTCGGGCGCAATCGTCATGGCGGTGATGCTCTGCAGGCCGGACGCGACTTGCGTTTCCGAGAAGCCCGCCGGCAGCGTCGCCGCCGAGGTCGAGCGGCCGATGCCGAGCGAGAGCAGAACCACCATCAGCAGAGCCAAGCGTTGTCGCGGAAGGGGAATCATCGTGCATGCCTCCCTTGCTGAAAGCTGAATCCGAAACGATAGAAGCGGACGGGCGGAGAAGCTGGGGATTCTCCGGCGCGCGAACATCCGTGGGTCGCTGACGCACCTCCTTGCTGTGAAACCGACACGTCGGCTGGGACGAAGCCGCCTTGGAGTTCCGGCAATGAATGAGTGCGACCGGCAATCTGGGTGAGTTCCCGCGATCGCCGTCAGGATCGCGAACCAGTGTCCGGTGGATGACTGGCCGGCGCAGGGGCCGTGCGCGGCGGCGTTCGGTTGTGCGGGAACGCTATATATTATATATGATGCAGCGGGGAGTGTAAGCGCTTGCGGAGACCGGGTCAAGACATCCGGTACAGACTTTCAAAAGCTCGTCTTTGCTCAAGATTTCACTCATGCCGCACGATATGCCGCTCTCACGTTGATCGCTCGCCGCCCGCCGTCTTCTCTCCAGCGCGGACGGCGATGGTTCCTTCGTTCTGTTTACGGGGGACATCCCATCTACCAGCGAGCGACATCCTCCCGCCCGCTCCGTTCTTGGATGCGGGGTTCCATGTCCATCGGCGAACGGATCGATCGCCGGCACCGTACGGATCGGTCAGAGGATGCACTTGCATTGTGGGAAGGGGCCGGGGCTGCGATTCACGCAGACGCCGCCTTGGGCGAAGCAGCCGGCATCGAGGCAGCTTCGGCCGGCGCTGCGGCAGAGCGGTCCGGCCTCGACGTCGGACTGCACGATCGATCCTGGCAACAGCAGCAACGCCCCGGCGACCAGCAGGACGCCGCAGCGGAACGTACGTAGCAGAGTCATGATGTCCTCCTCGCGACATCCTTGACTGTGTCCGCACGAACCCGCCGGCGATCGCGCGCAGTGTTCGCGACTCCGGGGATGATCCGAACGGTCGCCGAGCCGCGTCCGCCGTTAGAAGCGATAGCGGATGCGAAGCTGGGCGTTGATGCCGGGCGCGTCGACGCCCGATCCATGCCAGCGGTAGTTCTTATCGGCGATGTTGTCGGTGAGCACGCTGATGTCGACCGTGGACGTCAGCCGCACGCCGCCGCGCAGGCCGAGGACGAAGAAGCCGGGCGTCTCGGTGAAGAGGAAGCCGGTGGACTCGCTGCCGAGCAGGCGCGTCTGCACCTGCGCCAGCGTTTCGCCGGTCGGCCGCAGGACGCCGTCGCGGACGAGGCCGAGGTCCACGGCGGTGCCGTTGAAGAAGTTCGCGATCGTCGCGCGCGTGAAGCGTCCGCCGATGCGCGCGTCGCCGAGGTCACCGGCGTTGAGGCGTGTCTGCGGACGCGCGAAGATGCCGACGCCTTCCACCCACCACGCGCGGTTGTGCGGCGTCCAGCGCAGCGTGACGCCGCCGAGCGGCGGCGGCATGCGCCGCATGACCGTGTCCAGCGGTCCCTCGACGCCGTTCGCCAGCGAGAAGTACGCGCCGGCCGTCCAGGTCGATCCGATGCGGACGCGGACGTCGCCTTCGACGCCGCGGACCCGGCCCGAGTCGATGTTCGTGCGCGTGACGATCGGGCGCGGGTCGGCGTCGATGAACGCGCGGCCGGCGGCGTCCTGGCGGACGATCGTGTAGCCGGCGACGGTGGTGCCGACGACGGACTGCGGGAAGATCGCGGTCCTGCGCTGGATGATCTCGTCCAGCTCCAGATCGAAGATTGTCAGGGACGCCGAGACCGCGGACGCGCGCAGCTTCAGTCCGCCTTCGTACGAATACGCGTGCTCGGGTCGCAGCGCGCGGGCGGTCTGTCCCGTGCTGGTCGCGTCCGCGCCGTCGCTCGACCCGATCTCCGCGTTCAGATCGACGGCGGTGGACGGCGCGATCTCGAACCCGCCGCCGCTGATGCCGATGGCGCCGAGGTCGAAGGCGTTCGCCGCGCGGAACCCCCGGTTCACGGACGCGGTCGCGTGGATCGTCGACGTGAGCGCAACGACGGCGCCGGCGCTGAAGGTGACGGCGCGGCTGTCGACGTCCTCCGCGATGACGTTGAACGCGGCGTTCTCGCGCGTGCGGAAGTGGAATGTGCCGTAGCGCAGGCCGCCGCGCAGCGAGACGCGTCCGTTCCACACGTCGACGGCGTCCTGCACGAACAGCGCGCGTGTCGTATAGCGCGTGCCGTCCGGGATCTCGGGCCGCACGCGCTGTTCGCTGGGCGACGTCACCTCGCGCAGGATCCGCGACGAGCCGACGTGCTCGTCGTACAGCTCCGCGCCGAACGTCACCGCGTGCGCGCCGCCCAGCAGCGTCGTGCCTTGACCCTGATAGCCATACGACGTGATGCGCGCGTTCTCGATCTCGAGCCGCGTCAGCGGACGCGCCTGCTCCAGGCGGTCGTCCTCCTGCCGGTTGATGGAGAACGTGCCCTGCAGCGCGTTGAGGAAGCCGGTCTGCGGCCGATGGAAGCGCAGGTACGTGAAATCGAGCCGCTGCGGCGAGAACTCGCTGCGGTTGAGGCCGTCGCCGCCGAGGATGCGGTCGTAGCGGCTGACGCCGGCCTGCGCCTCGTGCATGTAGAGGCCCTCGACGACACCGGTCGCGCCGGCGGGCACGGTGGCCGCGACGTGCAGGCCGCCCTGCCGGAAGCTGGTTTCCGGCAGGCGCGAGTAGAAGTCCTCCGACGGCAGGCCGAGGAAGCGCGTCAGCGCCGAATGCGAATCGCGTCCGCGGCCCGCGCGCAGGTCGTCCACGCGCCGCGTCGCCGCGCCGCCGCGCAGCGCGATGCGCGCCGTCCGGACGGACAGGTCGCCGCTGACGCCGCCGCTCCGATCCGCGGATCCGGCCATGCCTTCGATGAACCCGTCGACCAGCGGCGTCTGGCTGAAGCCGGGACGCTGGGCGATGACGTTGATCGTGCCGCCCAGGGCGTCGCTGCCGTACTGGACGGAGCTCGGGCCGCGGACGACTTCGATGCGCTGGGCGAGCGACGGATCGACCCAGCCCAGATACTGCGTCGCGCCCGCGCGGTACGTCGCCGTGTTGAAGCGGATGCCGTCCAGCAGGTACAGGATCCGCTGCGCGCTGAAGCCGCGGATGAACGGCGAGGCCTGCGCCGTCGTGGTCTGCTGGACGAGCACGCCCGTCTCCTCGCGCAGGACCTGCGGCAGGAGCTGGTGCGGCCGCGTCGCGATCTCCTCTTTTGTCGCGATCGACACCGCTTCGGGCACGTCGAACGTGCGCTCCTGTTCGCCCCGGGTGGGCGTCACGGTGATTTCGCTTTCGACGCCCGGGATGGGCAGGACGAGGCGCGCGAAGGCGACGTGATCCGTCGTGAGATCCACTTCGAGCCTCGCGGCGTCGAACATCTGACTGATGGCTTCCACGGCGCACCGCGCGGGCGGCAGATCGCGCACCATGAAGGCGCCCGAGCGTCCCGAGGTCACCGTCCGGCGGCGCTCGCCGCAGGAGACGCTGACGCTGGCGCCGGAGACGGCGCTGCCCGACGCGTCCTCGACACGGCCGGAAATGGCGCGTGTCGGCGCGTCCTGGGCGGCGGCCGGCGAGGCGAGCACCGCGAGGGAGAGCAGGAACGGATGCGCCGCGCGGGACGACAGTCGGGAAGTCATGACAGATTCCTACGTATGGCGGACATTCGCGCTTACTTCGGATCCGTGAACGAGCGTGACGGCAGACGCGAGCGGCGGCGCGACCATGAACGGGCGGACGCGCGTCTTATGACACAGCCGTCAGCGAGGAGAGAAGGCCCGGCGATATAATAAGGCGTTGCCATGTCGACTACGATTCTGATTCCCACTCCACTCCGTCCTTACGTCGACAAACAGGAGAGCGTGAGCGTCTCGGGCGCGACCGTCGGTGAGGCCCTGGCCAACCTGACGCAGACGTACGGCGACCTCCGCAAACACCTGTACACAGACGAAGGCCGGCTTCGCAGCTTCGTCAACATCTACCTCAACGACGAGGACATCCGGTACCTGCAGAAGGAGCAGACGCCCGTCGCCGCGGGGGACACGCTGAGCATCATTCCGTCCGTCGCCGGGGGCGCCACGCCCGCCGCGACGGAGACGGAACTGCCGACGTTGTCCAGCCAGGAAGTGCAACGGTACAGCCGCCACCTGATCCTGCCGGAAGTCGGCATGGAAGGGCAGCGCAAGCTGAAAGCCGCCAAGGTCCTGTGCGTGGGCGCGGGTGGCCTCGGCTCGCCGGTCGCCCTGTACCTCGCCGCCGCCGGCGTCGGCACGATCGGTATCGTCGACTTCGACGTCGTCGATCTCAGCAACCTGCAGCGGCAGGTGCTGCACGGCACGCCGGACGTCGGCCGCTCCAAGCTGCAGTCCGCGACGGATCGCCTGAAGGCGATCAATCCCGAAGTCACCGTCGTGCCGCACCACACCGCGCTGTCCTCGTCGAACGCGCTGGAGCTGTTCGCGCCGTACGACATCATCCTCGACGGCACCGACAACTTCCCGACACGCTATCTGGTGAACGACGCCTGCGTCCTGCTGGGCAAGCCGAACGCGTACGGCAGCATCTTCCGCTTCGAAGGACAGGCCTCCGTCTTTGCGACGAAGGACGGTCCGTGCTACCGCTGCCTGTATCCGGAACCGCCGCCGCCAGGCCTCGTCCCGAGCTGCGCGGAAGGCGGCGTGCTCGGCGTCCTGCCGGGCATGGTCGGCATGATCCAGGCCACCGAGGCCGTGAAGCTGATTCTCGGCATCGGCGAGCCGCTCGTCGGCCGGTTCCTGATCTATGACGCGCTTCGCATGAAGTTCCGCGAGATGAAGCTGCGGAAGGATCCGGAGTGCCCGGTTTGCGGACCGAATCCGACGGTGACGACGCTGATCGACTACGAGCAGTTCTGCGGGACGCCCGTCCCGACCGGACAGCCCGTCGCCGCCACGCCGCCAGCCACGCCCGGCGTGCCGGAGATCACGCCGGAGGATCTGAAGGCGCGCCTCGATCGCGGCGACGATCTCGTCGTGCTCGACGTCCGCGAGCCGCACGAAGTGGACATCTGCCGCATTGCCGGATCCATCGTCATCCCGCTCGGCGACGTGCCGAAGCGCGCCGGCGAGCTCGATCCGTCCCGCGCGCTCGTCGTCCACTGCAAGGCCGGCGGCCGCAGCGCGAAGGCCGTCACGTATCTGCGCGAGCACGGCTTCCCGCAGGCGCTGAACCTGAAAGGCGGCATCCTGTCCTGGATCGACAAGGTCGATCCCACCCAGCCGAAGTACTAGTTCTCAGTGATCAGTCGTCAGTCGTCAGTTGTGAACCGGTTGCGGGCAACTGATCACTGACGACTGACAACTTCCTCACGGACGATACTCCCGCTCCAGATTGGCTTTGATTTCCGCCTCGGTGAACCACACCTTCCGCAGCTTCGACACCGCGAAGAGCGCGATCTGATCGCGTCCGTGCGGCGATCCGGCCCGATGATTCTGGCCGTACGCGAGCACGGACTGCGCCTGCACGGGCGACGTGAAGTGGACGAGCAGCACCCACGCGTCGCCGAAGCCGGTGAGACGCGGATCGTCCGGATCCGTCTCGTCCCGTCCCGCGATGCGGATGGCGTCGGTCGGATTCGGCGCGTTGAACTGCATCACGCGATACACGCCGAACGTGCCGGACGCCCCGTTCCCCGGCAGATCGATGTCCTTGAAACGGAAGCGATTCACCGCGCCCCAGGCCACCGCCATCGAGCCGTGACGCTCCTTGACCGCGCGCGCGGACGAGGACAGCGCCGCGAGCGCGGCGCCCGGATTCGCCAGCCCGCGCGGTGTCGTCATCGGCTGCGCGGCGTTCCACGGCACGGCGTACGGCTCCGGCACCAGGCCGTTGTAGGCCTGGGTGAACGCGAAGAACAGCACCGCGCCGACGCTCGCGGCGTCCGCGCGGCGATCCCAGCGCGCGAGCACGTCCAGCGCCTCGCGCAGATCGTCGGACGGCGAGGAGACGGCCTTCCCGGCCGCGAACAGATCCGGCAGGATGCGGTCCGCCAGCAGCACGTGCGTGTCGAACTTCAACGCGATCGCGTCATCCACCGAGAACTTCGGCGTTGCGTCGAACATCTGGAGCGCCCGCTGCGGCCGCAGCGCGAGCGGCGTGCGCTCGACGTATGACGGATACGCGTCCGGGTCGATCCGGTCGCGCGTCGACGTGAACCACGGCGCGTTGTTCGCGTTCTGCACGTAGCCGCCGGGCGGATCGAGCAGGCGCGGCAGCTCCGTCACGGGATGGAGCGCCGTCCACGCATGCCGGTCGTCCGCCGCCGGCACGTCCAGCTCGTAGCGCATGCCGTCATCGGGGCGCCGCGGCAGGTTCGCGTTCCACTGATAGAAGATGTGGCCGTCCGCGTCGGCGTAGGTGAAGTTCGACGTCGGGATCAGGTGCCGGCCGAGGACAGCCTGGAACTCGCGCAGCGACGCAGTCTTCATCAGCTCGTGGAAGCCTTCGAAATACCGCCACGACTGCAGCATCGCGGATCGCAGGACGAACGCCTGCGTCGATGTGCGGTAGATGACCGGCCCGAGGTGCGTGTCCCAGTACTCGCGCGCCGCCGGCTTCGCCGCGCCCTCCTTCGGCGCCCCGTCCTTCTCCGTGGCGTCGACCGGGACCGTCGACGTCGTGAACGGCCGCGAGCGGCCGTCGAACAGATATTGCGTCGGCGCGGATGGATCGATCGTCACCGCCAGGACGTCCTCGAGGTCCGGCGCGTTGTTGGTCTGCACGTAGCCGACGCGATCGTTGAAGCCGGCGCGCAGCACCGGCAGGCCGACGAGCGTCGACCCGTAGAAGTTGACGCGCGGCCGCTGGCCCGGCGCCGGCACGACGGTGATCTGCGCTTCCCAATAGCGCGCGTTCCAATTGAGGTGCGGATTGCCGACGAGGATCGGGCGTCCGGACGTCGTGCGCGAGCCGGCGAGCGCGAAGGCGTTCGAGCCGTCGGCCTCGCGCGGCGTGCCGGTGTTCGCCCCGCCTTCGTCATCCGCGCGGCCGGCCGGCGCCGTCGTTCCTGGCGCCGCGGGCGGTTCGTACTTGCGGCGCAGCGCGCGTTCGATCGACTGGATGCCGGTGACGGCGTCCATGCGGCTGTGCGCGAGGATGTCGGCCGCCGTCAGCTCGCGGACCCAGGACGGCATTTCGGCGCGGTGCGCGGCGACGTAGCGATTGACGCCCGCGGCAAAGGCCGCGAGGACGCGGCGATACTCCGGTCCGACGACCGCGAGCTGCTTCGTCGCTTCGTCCAGGCTGTTGAATCGCTTCAACAGCAGGTCCGTCTCGACGTCGCCGCCGCCGATCGCGGCCGTCTCGCCGGTCGCCTGGAGGATCCGCCGCACGAGCGGGAGGCCGTGATCCTCCATCTGCGCGTAGCCGAGGGCGAAGGCCGCCGCCTCCTCGGACCGCGCGAGGATGTGCGGAATGCCGTACGTATCGCGTCGGATGGTCACCTGCCGCGCGAGATTGGCCGCGTCGGCCTGAGCTGGTGGTGTGGCCGTCGCCGCTGCTGCTGGCGGCGCGGCGGACGGGACCTGCAGTCCGTCCCTCGTTCCCGTCCCCGTCCCGCGGACGTCCGCCGACGGCCCTGTCGCCACGGCCTGGCTCAGCACCGCCCCTGCCAGGACAATCGCGCCCAGCGCGGTCGTCGTGCGCGCGCGTGTCGATCCCGGTAAACGTCTCATGGCTGGGAATAGTAGCCGAGATCAAGTGCGCTACAATGCACGCGGTTTTCAACTGCGTCAGAGCTCTCTCCTTCGATCAAAGGCATGACTATGTCTCGTCTTTTTACGTACGTCTGCGCGTCGGCCGCGGTTCTGGTGGCATCGACGCTGACCGGATCGGGCCTGACCGGATCAGGGCTGACCGCCGGATCCGCGGCGCGCATCGCGCCCGACGCCGTCCCCGACGCGCCCGCGCCGGCCGCGGCCGTGGCCTTCGCGGAACCGGGCCTCTCGCCGGACGGCCGTGAGATTGCGTTTGTCTCCGGCGGAGACATCTGGACGGTCCCGGTGACGGGCGGCGAAGCGCGGCTCCTGGTCTCGCATCCCGCCAACGAATCGCGTCCGCTCTACTCGCCGGACGGCCGCGCGCTGGCGTTCGTGTCCACGCGCACCGGGCAGCCGGACATCTACGTCCTGTCGCTCGCGGACGGCGCGCTGCGGCGTCTGACCTGGGACGATGCGGGCGAGGGTCTGAGCGGCTGGTCGAAGGACAGCCGCTGGGTGATCTTCTCCTCGAGCAGCCGCGATATCTCGGGGATGAACGACGTCTACAAGATCGCGGCCGACGGCGGTACGCCGATGCCGATCACGGCGGACGGCTACGTCAGCGAATTCTTCGGCACGCCGTCGCCCGACGGCAAGCTGCTCGCCTTCAGCGCGCGCGGCGTCGGGTCCGGTCAGTGGTGGCGGCACGGGCACAGTCACATCGACGAATCCGAGATCTGGACCGTGTCCCTGGATGCGGCGCCGGGCGCCCAGGTCTATTCGCAGATCACGCTGCGTCAGGGCAAGGCGCTGTGGCCGATGTGGTCGGGCGACGGCGCGTCGATCTTCTTCGTCTCCGATCGCGACGGGCAGGAGAACATCTGGCGCACGCCGCTGCTCCCCGCGGATCGCGCGCTGAACCGGCGCGCGCAGCCGAAGGATGGAGCCACGCCCAAAGACGAGGCCACCAGAGTGACGTCGTTCAAGGACGGACGCGTCCTGTGGCCGTCCGCGTCTGCCGACGGGCGCACGCTGGTCTTCGAGCGCGACTTCCAGATCTGGACGCTCGACACGGCGTCCGGCCGCGCGCAGGCCTTGTCGATCGCGCGCAAGGGCGCGCCGGCCGGGCCGGTCACCGAGGCCGTCCGTCAGACCAGCCAGTTCGAAGAGCTCGCGCTGTCGCCGGACGGCAAGAAGGTCGCGTTCATCGCGCGCGGCGACGTCTTCGCCGCGTCCGCGAAGGACGGCGGCGACGCGGCCCGCGTCACGTCATCCGACAGCATCGAGGCCGATCTCTCCTGGGCGCCGGACAGCCACCGCCTGGTCTACAGCGCGCAGCACGCGGGCGGCCGCGACCTGCGCGTCTACGATCTCGTCGCGCGGAAAGAAACGACGCTGACGTCGAAGGCGCGCGACTACATGCCGCTGTTCTCGCCGGACGGCGCCGCGCTCGCGTTCCTCCGCGACGAGAAGCAGGTCTGCATCTACACCTTCTCCACCAAGGCCGAATCGTGCGTCGTCTCCGACGCGCACGTCGCGACGACGATCGACGGCGGCAACACGATCGCCTGGTCGCCGGACGGCAAGTGGCTGGCGTACTTCGCGGACGGCGCGAAGGGCTTCTCGAACGTCCACATCGTGCCGGCCGCCGGCGGCGCGTCGAAGCCCGTGAGCTTCGTCGCGAACGCGTTTGGCGGATCGCTGACCTGGGCGCCGGACGGGACGTATCTGATGTTCTCGACGAACCAGCGGACGGAGATCGGCCAGGCCGCGCGCGTCGACCTCGTGCTGCGCACACCGAAGTTCCGAGAGGACCAGTTCCGCGACCTGTTCCCATCGACGCCGTCCATGCCGGAGAAGCCCGCCCCCTCGTCACCAGCGACGTCGCCCGATCCGCAGGAGAAGAAAGAACCCGAGAAGAAAGATGAGAAGAAGGAGGCTGACGCCGGCGACGCCGATAAGAAGGACGCCACGGCCCGCAAAGCGCCCGCCAAGCCGGTCGACATCGTCTTCGACGACATCCGGCGGCGCCTGTCGTTCCTGCCCGTCGGCGTCGACGTGGGCTCGCTGACGATCAGCCCGGACGGCAAGTCGCTGCTGCTCAGCGCCAGCAGCGAGGGACAGCAGAACCTGTATCTCTACTCGCTCGACGAGCTCGCGCGCGAGCGGCCGGTGGCGCGTCAGCTCACATCCACGAACGGGTCGAAGGGCAGCGCGCAGTTCTCGCCGGACAGCAAGCAGGTGTTCTATCTCGAAGGCGGACGCGTCCAGGTGCTGACCGTCGAATCGCGCGACAGCAAGCCGGTCTCGATCACCGCGGAGATGGAAGTTGACTTCACGCGCGACCGCCGCGTCGTCTTTCAACAGGCGTGGTCGCTGCTCAACGAGAACTTCTACGACGCGGCCTATCACGGCGCAGACTGGGCCGGCGCGCGCGGCCGCTTCGCGCCGTATGCGGAAGGCGCGGCGACGTCGGACGAACTGCGGCGCGTCATCTCGCTGATGATTGGCGAGCTGAACGCCTCGCATCTCGGCATCGGCGGACCTCCGGGCGACGGCGGTCCGACGACGGGGCGGCTTGGCCTGCGGTTCGACGCGGCGGAGTACTGGAAGAGCGGCCGGCTGAAGGTGACGGATGTCATTCCGCTCGGGCCCGCCGCCGTGTCGCGCGCGATCGCGGTGGGCGACGTGCTGGCCGCCGTCGAGGGCACGCCGATCACGGCGCGCACGAATCTGGATCGCCTGCTGGA
>Ga0187894_10003260_pt1 | contig 18395 bp, 11 predicted proteins | sample GBC1701081metaG_FD_136650 | JGI IMG/M metagenome (GOLD analysis project Ga0187894, IMG submission 136650) | White microbial mat communities from a lava cave in the Kipuka Kanohina Cave System on the Island of Hawaii, USA - GBC170108-1 metaG ...
ACCGAAGAGCCTGTCGCCGGACGGCGGGCGCACGCCAGACGGACGGGCGCTGGCGCGCACCGCCATAGGCATCGTCCTCGTCGCGCTGCTCGCCTGGCAGTACTGGGCGATGGTGCGGCCGCTGCGCGGCCACATCGAGTACGAGGGCCTCATCCCGCGGCTGGAAGAGATCGCCAGACGCTTCGGCGAGCGCGATCTGATCCTCGTCGAGTCGCGCGCCGCGTCGGACATGCACGTCCTCGCGCTGCCGCTCGCGTACATCTACGCGAAGCCGGTGCTCGTCCTCAGCACGCGGCGGCCCGATCCGGAGCTGTTCAAGGCGTTCCTGGCGTGGGCGCGCACGCAGTACGACGCGGTCTATTTCATGGGCGGCGGCGGCACGGACCTGCTGTCGCGGACGGTCGCGATCCAGCCGGTCACGAGCGACCGGTTCCAGATCCCCGAGTGGGAATCGCCGGTGAACGCGCTGCCGCGCGGCCTGCGCCACAAGGAGTTCGATTACACGCTGTATCGCTTCACCGACGCCGCGGCGGACACGGCCGGGGCGGCAGCCGGCCCGGGGCTCGACGTCGGCGTGAACGACGATCTCAACGTCGTGCGCTTCCACGCCAAGGAGCGCGATCAGCATGGGACGACATTCCGGTGGACGCGGGATGTGTCGTACGTGTCGCTGCTGGGAGTGACGCCGGAGACGCGCGAGATTGCGCTGGTGCTGAACGACGGCCACCGGCCCAAAGCGCTGCCGCAGGCGCGCGTGCAGGTGTCGCTGGACGACCGCCTGCTGGGCGAGATCGTCGTCCAGCCGGATTTCCACCGCTATACGCTGGCGATTCCACCCGAAGTAGCGAAGGCCGCGTCCGCCAGCGACGCGCCAGCCCGGCTGAAGCTCGTCACGAACGTGTGGACGCCGCGCGCGGCCATCGGGACGCCGGATGACCGCGACCTCGGCGTCATGGTGGATCGGATCGAGATACGATGAGCAGTTGTCAGTGATCAGTTATCGGTTCTGAGTCGTCGGTTTTCAGTAAGATGTCTGGGATGCCACCGGCGTCGAAGACCGGCAGTCCCTTACTGACGACTGATAACTGATAACTGACGACTGCTCGTGTTCGCACATCTGCAGATCTACGATCCGAAGGAGCGCCTGCTCGTCGGCGCCGCCGACGCGGCGCTCGCGGCAGCTACCGCGCCCGCGCGGCTGCTGCGCGGACGCGCATCCGGTCACACCGGCGCGCCGCGCCGCATTCTGCTGCTGCGCCTCGAACGCATCGGCGATCTGCTGATGAGCGCCGCCGCCATCGCCTCCGTCCGCGCCCACGCCCCCACCGCCGCCATCGATCTCATCGTCGGATCCTGGAACGCGCCGCTCGCGGCGCTGATCCCCGGCGTCGACCGCGTCGAGACGCTCGACACGCCGTGGCTGGCCCGGCACTCGCCGGGCGCGACGTACGCCGCGCTGGCGCGGCGCGCCTGGTCGTGGCGCGCGCGACACTACGATCTCGCGATCAATTTTGAAGGGGACATCCGCAGCCACGGCCTGATGGCGATGGCGGGCGCGCCGGTCCGCATCGGCTTCGACATGGCCGGCGGCGGGCCGCTGCTGACGCGGCGCGTGCCGTTCGATCCGGCGCGGCACACCGCCGAGAACGCCGCGCGGCTCGTGCGCGCCGCGTTCACGCCGGACGAGACGATCGCGCCCGCATTGGCAAGAGACGCATCGGCGGACGAGGCGGGCTTCTTCCGCCTGGACGTGCCGGCGGCGGCGGTCGCGGCGGCGCGCGCGCGGCTGTGCGCGCCCGGTCCGTTCATCGGCGTCCACGCGAGCGGGGGACGCGCCATCAAGCAATGGCCGCCCGCGCGCTTCGCGGACGCCGCCGCGCGCCTCGCGCGCGAGCGCGGCGCCACGCTCCTGCTGACGGGCACGCCCGCGGATCGCGCGCTGGTGGACGAGCTGCGCGCGGCGCTGCCAGGCGACGTGCCGGTCATTGATCTCAGTGGCGATCTGGTCGGCGCGATCGATCTGCCCATCCTGGCCGCGATCCTGCAGCGGTGCGAGCTCTTCATCACCGGCGACACCGGTCCGATGCACCTCGCCGCCGCGGCCGGCGTGCCGGTCGTCGCGGTCTTCGGCCCGTCCGCCCCGGCGCGCTATGCGCCGCTGACCGGGGATCACCGCGTCGTGCGCATCGACCTGCCGTGCGCGCCGTGCAACCGCATCCGCCTGCCGCCCGCGCGCTGTCAGGGACATACGCCGGACTGCCTGGAAGGCGTCACGGCGGACGCCGTCTATCGCGCGGGCGTCGATCTGCTCGCGTCCGTCGAGCGATTGCGAGGATCCGCGTGAGCGCGCGCGATCTGCTGACGATCGCCGGCAGCGCGGGCGGGCCGGAGACCGACGCGGCGCGCACCGTGGACTGGCGCGCGTTCCTCACCGCCGACGCGGCCGAGCGCGCCATCGAAGACGCGAACGCCTGGATCAAGGCGCTGCGCGCCATCGAGGTCGACGGACGTCCGCTGCGCGATCGCTTCACCTATCGCGGCGATTCGCTCTGGTGGTTCGCGGAGCTCTATCTCCATCGCGAGGACGTGATTGCATCCACCTGGCGCGTCGCGCTCGCGCTGGACGCGTTGTGCGCGCGGGAGTGTCCGATGTCGATCGCGTATCGCGGCGCCGATCCGCCGATCCTGCACCTGCTGCCGCAGATCGCGGCGCGGCACGGCGTGGCGTGTACGGTCGCGCGGCCCGCGTCCGATTCGCGGCGGCGGCGCACCGAGCTGCGCAGCCGCTTCTATACGTGGACGGCGCTCGCGTCGCGCGCGCGGCGCTGGACGCGGACGCCGGCGCGGCCGGAGGGCGCGGAGACGCTGGCGTTCGTCCACTCGGCGTTCTGGCGCGGTGGATCGTCCGCGGAGGATACGGGCGAGGAAGGCTACATCGGTCCCGTGCTGCGTGAATGGGCCGCGCGTGCGGACGCGCCGCCGCTGCGTCTGATCGGCGTCGGCCCGCGCACGAATTTCGGTGCGCGGCGCTGGTGGCATCCGCTGATGGGGCGCTCGTCTCCGGCCGACGCGGCGGACATCCTGCCGATCGAATCCTTCAGCACCTGGGCCGCGCTCGCCGGATCGCGCGGCGTGTGGCACGCACGCGAGGCGTACGCGGAGGCGCTCACCTCCAGCGAGGCGCTGCGCGCGCACGCGCGCATCGGTCCGTACGACATCTGGCCCATCGTGCGGAACGAGCTGCGCGGCGTCGCACTGCTGCAGTTCCCGTGGTCGGCGCGGGCGATGGACGAGGCGGCGGCGGCGCTGGACGAGTGCCGGCCATCGCTGATCTTCACCTACGCGGAGGCGGGCGGCTGGGGCCGCGCGTTGATGCTCGAAGCCCGGCGCCGGCGCATTCCCAGCGTCGGCCTGCAGCACGGGTTCATCTACCGGCACTGGCTGAATTACCGGCACGAGCCGGACGAGATGCGGTCCTCGTGCGGCAATCCGGAGGACTGCGGCTTCCCGCGGCCGGACCTCACGCTGGTCTTCGACGGCCAGGCCGCGGGACACCTGACGGCCGCGGGCGCGTTTCCGCGCGAGACCCTGCATGTCGCGGGCAGCCCGCCGCGCGATCGCCTGGTGCAGGCCGTGTCCGCCGCGTCGGTCGCCACCAAGCGCGCCACGCGCGCCGCACTCGGCGTCCCTGACAGCGCGCGGCTCATCGTCCTGGTCACGAAGTACGTCCAGGTGGCGGCCGTCCTGCCGGCGCTGGTGAACGCCGTGGAGACGCTGGCAGACGTGCGTCTGGTCATCAAGCCGCATCCAGCCGAAACACCCGACGTCTATCAGCCCGCCCTCGCCGGACGAAGTCCACGAGAGGGGCCAGCGCGCGCGCACACCGTCGTCGCGCCATCGACAGCCACACTGGCGGACCTGCTGTCCGTGGCGCGGCTGCTGGTGACGGTCAATTCCACCGTCGCCATCGACGCGCTGGTGTTCGATCTGCCGTCCCTGGTGATTGGCTTGCCGAACAACCTGTCCCCGTTCGTCGAGGCGGGGGCGATGGCGGGCTGGACGGGGGGAGACGAGGGGGCGCTGGCGGAGACGGTCCAGCGGCTCGTGGACACGGATAACCGGCGTCAAGTGCTGCTGGCCGACGCGCGGGCGTTCGCGGTGCGGGAAGGGATTGGCGTCGACGGACGCGCGGCGGGCCGGGCGGTGGACACGATGCTGGCGCTGCGGCGCGGCGCGCGGGACGGCGAGTCCCCAGCCGGCGAATCCCCGGACGGCCGGGCGCGGGACGCCGAGAATCGCGGCGCGCCGGTCGGGCTTCCCCTATAATTGGGAGTTTCGGCGCCCTCGGGCGCCTCATTCGATCCCGGCGGTGGAGCGGGCTCCATGCGCCGGACGGGAAAACGCAGACGAGACGCATGCGAGCACTGATCACCGGCGGCGCCGGATTCGTAGGATCGCACCTATCGGAGCTGTTGCTGGCGCAGGGCCACGACGTCTACGTCCTCGACAACCTGTCGACCGGCTCGATTGACAACATCGAGCATCTCAAGGCCGATCCACACTTCCACTACACGATCGACTCGGTCGCGAACGAGCCCGTCCTCGCCGAGCTCATCGACCGCTGCGACATCGTCTTTCACCTGGCGGCCGCCGTCGGCGTGAAGAAGATCGTCGAAGAGCCGGTGCAGACGATCGAGACGAACGTCCACGGCACCGAAGTCGTCCTGCGCAACGCGAACAAGAAGAAGAAGCTGGTGCTGATCGCGTCGACGTCCGAGGTCTACGGCAAGAGCACCCAGGTGCCCTTCCGCGAGGACGCGGACCTCGTCATGGGGCCGACGACCAAGCATCGCTGGGCCTACGCCTGCAGCAAGGCGATCGACGAGTTCCTGGCGCTGGCGTACTGGAAGGAAAAGAAGCTGCCGGTCGTGATCATCCGGCTGTTCAACACCGTCGGGCCGCGGCAGACCGGGCGCTACGGCATGGTCATCCCGACGTTCGTACGCCAGGCGCTCGCGAATCAGCCGATGACGGTCTACGGCGACGGCACGCAGTCCCGCAGCTTCACGTTCGTGGGCGACGTCGTGCGCGGCATCGCGGCGCTGGTGGATCACCCGAAGGCGGTCGGCGAGGTCTTCAACATCGGCAACGGGCAGGAGATCACGATCCGCGCGCTGGCGGAGCGGATCAAGACGCTGACGAAGAGCGAGTCTTCGATCGTCACGATCCCGTACGATCAGGCGTACGAAGCGGGATTCGAGGACATGCCGCGCCGCGTGCCCGACATCACCAAGATTCAGCAGCTCGTCGGCTACGAGCCGAAGGTCCACCTGGACGAGATTCTCGGCCAGGTCATCGACTACTTCCAGCGCCGGTAGGCGCGAACGTGGGTCGAGTAGCGTCCGCGCCAGCAGACGCACGAATGGCGCAGGGGTATCAGTGAGCGTTTCTCTTCGACAGCGGGCACGGAAGACGGCCGAGGAGGTGTTGCGGCGGCGGGCGAAGGGTGTCCGGACGCTGCTGCTGGCGGCGGGCCGGGACGAGGCGCCGCGGCTGCCGGAGATCGTGCAGATCGAAAGCACGAACATCTGCAACGCGAAGTGTGTCTTCTGTCCGCGGGACGACATGGCCCGGACGCAGGGCATCATGGACATGGCGCTGTTCCAGAAGATCGCGCAGGAATGCGCGGCGCTGAACATCGGCCACATCCGCATGCACAACTACGGCGAGGCGTTCGTCGACCGTCAGCTCGTCGAGAAGGTGCGCTTCGCGAAGAAGCTCGGCATCCGCGAGGTGGGGCTGATCAGCAACGGCTCGCTCATCACGGAGCAGGCGGCGCGCGGGATGGTGGACGCCGGGCTGGACGCAATCAACATCAGCGTCGACGCGGCGGGCAAGGAGGTCTTCGAGACCACGCGCGTCGGGCTCAAGTACGACAAGGTCATTGCCAACGTCGAGCGGCTGATCCGGATCCGCGATGAAGCCGGCAAGCGGCGTCCGAAGTTGATCCTGTCCTTCGTCCGGCAGGACAACTCGCGCGAGGAGCAGGCCTTCATCGCGCACTGGCGGACGAAGGCGGACAAGATCCACATCACGGACCTGCACAACTGGGCCGGCACGCTCAACCGCGAGTCCGACGTCAACTTCCCCTGCTACCGCCCCTGGCTGACGTTCACGATCCTGTGGGACGGCCGCGTCTCGCTCTGCTGCGCGGACTTCGACGGCCGCACAGTCCTCGGCGATCTGCGCTCGTCCACCATCCGCGAGATCTGGAACAACGACGCCTATCGCCGCATCCGCCGCGAACACCTGGATCACGGCGGCCCGTCCATCTGTCAGTCCTGCGACCTGCCCAAGAAAGACTCCCCGCTCTGGATCGGCAAATTGGTCTGAGATCGGCGGCGCACCTGCTTTTCACCACGTACGCGTTCGGCATGGATTGGACGACCCAGATCGGCTGACGCCGCAGGCACACGACTGCACAGAACCAATACGTCAGGTGCGCGCGCGCGCCGGCTGGTCGTGTCCGGAGGCGATACACCGGGCCCCGATCGCGCGAACAGCGGCATTTTTTCTTGACTCGCCTGAGCCCGCCTGACTAGAGTGACGACCTGTTGGAGCGGCCCAGCGCCCAGCCTGCCCCTCCATCCAAGCTTTTTACTGGCCCCCACGCCTCTGAGTGGTGTTCTGGTCTGTGCTGCCGTCCGGGTGGCGCCGATAGATCGATCGGCTCCTCTATCCCACCAACGGCCGGCACAGGTGAGTCGTACTATGGCACAGCGTTTACGTTGGACGTTCCCCGCGCTTGCGGTCCTCTTTGCCGCTCTCCTCGTTCCCGCGCCCGCTCAGGCTGCCGCCAACCGCGTCGGTGAGACCCTGGTCGCCATTCCGCGCGATCGGACCACCCGGTTCCCAGGCGTGGCCTTCGACACGGCCAACGGGGTTTACCTCGTCGTGACCGGGCAGTTCACGATCATGGGCCGGTTCGTGTCCGCCGACGGCGTCCCCCTCGGCGCGCCCTTCGTGATTTCGCCCAGCCAGGCGACGCTGGCGCCGCGCGTGGCCTACAGCCCCGCCGCGCAGACGTTCGTCGTGACCTGGATCGATGAAGTCGCCCGGGGCCAGCACACCATCGGGATGCGGGCGATCCAGTATTCCAACGGCAGCCCGGTGTTCCTGACCGGCGAGGTGCCCGTCAGCCGGAACGGGGTGGACAAGTTCCTGGACTCCGCGCCCAGCATCGCCTGCTCCAGCCGCGTCGCCGAATGCCTCGTGACGTGGACCGAGTTCCGCGGCAATCCCGCCGTCCGCGCGCTGCGCATGACGACGATGGGCGTGCCGGTGGGAGCGGAGATGGACATCGCGTCGAGCGCATCGTGGGAAGGCATGCCGAGCATCGCCTACAACACGGTGCAGGATGAATACTTCATCGTCTTCACCGACGAACCGGCGGACCGCGTCATGGGGCCGTACGGCGTTCGCATCGCGGCCGGCTCCGGCGCGATCCTGTCCCGCACGCCGCTCTACTACGGCATCTACAACAACTACCCCGAAGTCGCCTACAACCCAAACAGCAATCAATATCTGGTCATCACCTGGACGGTCAGCGGCAACGGCCCCGACGTCTACGGGACGATCATCAACGGCGACGGCAACCCGACGGGTCTCCGGCCGATTGCCGGCAATGCGTTCTTCGAAGGCGGCGACGGGATCGGCCTGGCGTACAACGCGGTCAGCGGCACGTACTTCGCCGTCTTCCAGGGACCGAGCCGCGACACGCTCGGCGTCGAGATCGACGGCGCGGGCACGCCGGCGACGGTCTTCCGCGCGATGGTGTCCGGCGCGTCGCCCAACGGCGACATCTTCCAGCCGCGCGTGGCCGCGGCAGCGAACAGCGGCCGCTGGCTGATCTCGACGTCCGTCGACTTCAACCGCGTCTCGACGCAGTTGATCGGCAGCGACTCGACCGGACCTGGGCCCGGCCCCGGCCCCGGACCGGGTGGCCCGACGCCGGAACCCATCGACCTTTCGGTGAACAACGCGCCGAACGGAAGCTGGTTCCTCGCGGAAGGCACGGCGAACAGCAACTTCAACAGCTTCTACATGGTCACGAACGAGCACACGGAACCGGTCTACGTGCGCTCGTACTTTGCGGGCGCGAACGGCCAGGCGTACCGCTACGACTTCATCGCGCCGGCCAACGGGCGCGTCACGCTGAACCTCGGACAGTTGATCCAGCAACGCAAGTTGCCGGGCACGGGCGACTACGCAGCCGTGTTCCAGTGCCTGACGCCCGGCACGGATATCTACGTCGAGCGCTCCGTCTACTGGGGACCGAACCTCGAAGGCAGCACGGGCGCGACGGCGATCAACACGCTGTCGCAGCGCTGGATGTTCGCGGAAGGCTCGCGCGGCGGCGAGATCTTCGCGAACTACTTCATGCTCTTCAACCCGACGGCCGCCGCAATCTCGGTCAAGGGTGAGTTCTACAGCCCGAACGGCATCCTCTACGCCGCGGACTACATCGTCGGCCCGCAGCAGCGCGTCACGGTGGACGCCGGCGCCATCCCCGCACTCGCCGGCGCCGACTTCGCGTCGACCTTCACGTCGCAAGGCTTCTTCATGGCCGAACGCGCGATGTACTGGGGCGAGAACTACTCCAACCGCCTGCCGTGGATCGGCGGCACCGCGACCGTCGGCGCGACTGGCCCGAGTCCGCAATGGTTCTTCGCGGAAGGCGCGTCCGCCCACAACTTCGAGACGTTCTATCTGCTCCTCAACCCGAACCCGTACGCCATCGTCGTCAACGCGGCGTTCATGGTGGAGACGGCAGGCACGCACTACCGCAGTTACCTCGTCGGCCCCAACGCGCGGCGCACGGTCTACCTGAACCAGGAATTGCCGTTCGCGGGCAGCGTGGCGTCACAGTTCGCGAGCACGGATGGGTTCCTCGCCGAACGATCGATCTACTGGGGCCCGGGCCGCGTCGAAGGCACGAACGTGATGGGCGCCATCGGCGCCGCGCGTGAGTGGCACCTGCCGGAAGGCGCGACCGGCGGCATGTTCAAGAACTACGTCATGCTGCAGAACCCGATGCCGCAGTTCGGCGTGTTCGTCGACATCTCCCTCTTCGTCGAAGGACACCCGCGCCGCATCACCCTGCCGGAGAACGAACGGATCTTCCTGCCGGCGTCGTCGCGCTTGACGATCGACGGCCACGATCTGCTGGCTCGCGCCGAGCGCGCGGACGGCCTGCCGCCAGGGACGCTCGCCGGCCGGTCCTACTCGGTGCGCGCCCGCGTCTTCGGCGGCGGTGTCATCGTCGCGGAGCACGTCCTGTATTGGAACTTCATCGACGGGAACACGTACTGGCGCAGCGGCGCGGCGTCACTCGGCATTCCGGTGTACTGATCGCCACGACCACGGTCGTCCTGCCGCGCCGCTCCGGGCTGCGGCGGACGATTGCGGTTCCAATCATCGAGCTGGCCCTGCTGACAGGGCAGGGGACGATCGCTCACGCGGTCGTCCCTTTCGCATTTTCAGGCGTGGTGGATGAGCCGCCGGCAGCACGGCCAGGACTCCACACGCCGCGTCTACTCTTTCAGGTTCGCGAGTCAGGTTCGCGCGAAGGTTCAGACCGGCCGTCATGATTCGACTTCTTCTTACGATCTCTTCACGTGTGGCGGCGATCGCGCTCGGGCTCGGCCTGACATCGCCCGCGGCGGCGCACGCGCAGACGCCGTCCGCCCAGCGTCCGGCGACACAGCGCCCGGCGACGCAGAGTCCGACTATGCAGGCACCGCGAACGCCGGCGGCGGCCGGCATCGACGCGGCGCGCGCGCAACTGGCGGCTGGCGCCGCGGACCGTGCGCTCGAGCTCGCGAACACCGCGCTCATCGCGAATCCGCTCAACGTCGACGCGACGCTGCTGAAGATCGACGCGCTGATGGCGCTCAAGCGTCGTGGGGACGCGGTGACGGCGTACGAACAATGGCGCGGGGCGAGCGAAAAGGACGATGACGGGTTGCTGCGCGCGCTGGCGAAGGGCGTGCTGTGGGAGATCGGATCGGACGATCGGGACCTCGCAGCGCCGTATGCGCTCGAAGCGCTGGCGCGCGCGGGCGACCGCAACGCGCGCGAAGCGCTCGTGCGGCAGTCCAAGGACGCGCAGGACAGCGGACGTGCGCAGCAGGCGACGCTGATGCTGGCGCGCCTGGGAGAAGCATCCGCGCTCAACGCGCTGGTCACGATGGCGAGCAGCGAGTCGCCGAACACGGCCTCGTCCGCGCTGCGTGAGCTCGCGGATGCGAACGTCTCGTCCGCGGGTCCGGCGGTGCTCAAGGGGCTGCAATCGCGGAATACGTTCGTCCAGCTCAGCGCGGCACGCGCGGCCGGACGGCTGAAGATCGCGTCCGCGAAGCCGACGCTCGTCAAGCTGATGGCCGAGGGCACCTTCATCGTCCGGCTCGAATCGGCGGCGGCGCTGCGCGCGCTGGGCGATCCGCAGGGCGATGCCGTCCTGAAGCGGTCGCTGACGCAGCCGTACCCGGACGCCACCCTGATGGCCGCGCGCGCGCTGGCCGCGACCGCCGACCAGTCGTGGACGGGGAGCGTCAAACCTTTGCTGGCCAATCCCGATGGCCTGTTCCGGTTCCAGGCCGCCGAACTGCTGCTGAGTCAAGATCGGGCGGCGGCGGTCGACGTCCTGATTAAAGGAACATCGGACCCGAATCCGATGATCAGGGACGAAGCGGCGCGGATTCTCGCTGCGGATCCCGGCACGAGCACGACCACCTTGACCCCGCTGCTGCGGGATCAAAGCTCCTGGGCGCGGCTGCACGCGGCCCGGCGGCTGGCGGACGGGGCGACCCGCAAGCCAGCACTATCAAAAAAGGTCGCGGCGGGCGGTCCATCTTCCGCCTTTACCCGCGACCGGCATTGGGCCTAGGATCAGAGTCTGACTTCCTGCCCGATGGGAGCACTTATGAAACGGTATATCCCTCACGCCTTCCTCGCGGCTTCGGCCTTCGGCTTGACGCTGCTGGCGGGACCGGCCCTGGCGCAGCAGCCGAACGTCAGCCTCACGCTGAAGGACGGCCGGGTGACGCTGAAGACGGTCAACGCGACGGTCCGCCAGATTCTGGAGGAATGGTCGCGCGTCGGGCAGGCCAAGGTCGTCAATGCAGAGAAGCTGATCGGTGGGCCGCCGCTGACGCTGACGCTGGAAGGCGTCACCGAGCGCGAAGCGCTGGAGATCATCCTGCGCCAGGCCGCCGGCTACATGGCCATCGATCGCTCCGGCCCGGCAGTGGTCAACGCCTCGCGGTACGAGCGGATCATGGTCCTCGCGACGCGAACGGCCCCAGCCACCGCGTCGGCGCAGAACGGCCGGACGCCCCGGGGCCCGGCGCCGGTGACGGAAACCGCGGTGTACTCGCCGGTCGAACCGCCCGAGCCATCGTCCACCGAGCCGGAACCGGACGAGCTCGCCGGAAACATGGAACCGCCGCAGCCGAACGCGCCGGTGATCAATCCGTACATGGCCACTGCGCCCGGCCAGCCGGGCGTGGCGGGCAACGGCAGCCAGGTCAACGTGCAGCCGCCCGAGGTGACGTTCGACTACGCGAATCCGCAGGCCTACTTCGAGCGCCAGCGTCAATTGCAGCTCCAGCAGCAGGGGGCTGACGTCAACACGCCGACGCCGTCACCGACCGGCGTCCAGGGCGGGGCGTTCGGCACCGTGACGCCGCCGCCGGCCAGCGGATTCCCGGGCGCCGCGCCGCAGCAGCCGGCGACCAGCTCGCAACCGGGGTTGCCGCCGGTGCAGCCGTCGACGGTCCCTGGCGGGAACATGCCGCCGAACTTCAATCCGTACAATCTGCCCCCGGACTACAGACCGGGCCAGACGGGCAACACGCCCAATCAGCAGATCGAGCCCGATCGCTCGAAGTACATGAACCCGTACGTCGCGGGTCAGCAGCCGCCGAAGCAGCCATAGCGGCGCCGGGCGAGTTCTTTCGCGTCTGGACCAGACATCTCCAAAGGCCAACATCGCCACGAATGAAACAACGTCCGCTCAGCCCTTTGGAGATGTCGGCCGAGCGGAGCGAGGCAAAGCAGACACCGATGCTCGTGAAGCGGAGCCTCTTCAACGGTACTGAACGCTCAGCGGTTTGAGGCGGAGCTTCGCGGAGTGCTGTGTGAGGAATCGGCGTCGATGACCGACAGCAGATCGCCCGTCGGAACGGATGGCGTTCCAGCGGGTGACGTCCGGACAGGTGAATACGCGGCGCGCGGTGAGTATCATCGCGCGCCGGACGCGTCCTGGGATTACCTCCCAACCTTCCACGCCAAGCTCGCGTACGTCCGCCGGATCCTCGACGCCGTCCCGCGCGGCACGCGAGTTCTCGATGCCGGCTGCGGCGAGGGCATCCTCGTCGAGGAGTATGCGGACCGCCTCGCGATCGAAGGCGTCGACCCCAACTACTCCTCCGCGCACGTCCGTCAGGCCTCGCTCCTGGAGTTGCCGTACGCGGATGGTTCCTTCGACCGCGTGCTCTGCCTCGACGTTCTTGAGCACCTCACCTACGACGAGCAGCCGCGCGCGCTGAGCGAATTGCGCCGCGTCCTGACCGACGCCGGCGAGCTGCTGGTCTCCGTGCCGAACCTCGCGCACCTGCAGTCGCGCGTCCATTTCCTGCTGACGGGACGTCTGATCCGCACGGCCAGTGAGCAGAAGCACCCAGGCGATCGACCCATCGCCGAATACCTGCGTCTGTTCCGTCAGGCCGGCCTGCAGGTCGTCTCGCGCGACGGCATCTTCCCCACCGTGCCCGTGCTGACGGCGTGGATCCGCAAGAACCCCGTCCGCCTGGCGTGGCTCCATCGACTGTTGACCGTCGCGCTGCCAGTCCCCGGCTGGGGCTTCCTGAATCTCGTCCGCCTCCGCAAGATCCGCTGACTCCGCACGATCGACTGACCGGGAGAACGCCGCTGGCACGCGCGGGCGCCTTTGCCTTTTTCGCGGGCTTGGCCTAGCCTGTCCGTCGTGCTTGCGCGCCTCTCGGCCCTGTTCAAGAACCTTGCGATCTACGGCCTCGGAGACGTCGCGACGCAGATTCTCAGCTTCCTGCTGCTCCCGCTCTACGTTCACTTCCTGACGCCCGCCGACTACGGCGTCATCAGCCTGATCACCACCGTCGAAGTCGTCGCGAAGATCCTCTTCCGCTGGGGCGTGGACGCGTCGTACATGCGGCTCGCCTACGACTGCAAGACGGACCTCGATCGCCAACGCCTCACGAGCACGCTGTTCTGGTTCCTCACGGCCACCAACGGCGTCACGCTGCTCGTGCTGCTGCTCGCGATCCGCAGCGTCGCGTCGCATCTCTTCGGCGCGCCGGGTTACGCGCTGCTGCTCGGCCTCGTCCTCGTCAACACCTTCGTCATCGGCTTCTACTTCCTCCCGTTCCATCAGTTGCGCATTCAAGAGCGACCGCGGCAATTCGCGGCGCTCACCACCGGCCGCCTCTTCGCCACGCTCATCGCGCGCCTCCTCCTGATCGTCGTCTTCCAGCTCGGCGTCCTCGGCTTCGTCCTCGCCGACATCATCGTGACCGCCGTCTTCACGCTCGTCCTCGCGCGCTGGCTCAGGCCGCTGCTGCGGCCGATGTTCTCCAAAACGATATTGATCGAAGCCTTGCGCTTCGGGCTGCCGCGCCTGCCGCACGGTATCGCGCAGCAGATTACGGCCGTGGGCGATCGCTACATCCTCAGCCTCTTCACCGGACTGCGCGACGTCGGCGTGTACTCGATCGGCGCGAGCTTCGGCCTTGCGCTGAAGCTGTTCCTGAGCGCGTTCGAAACGGCGTGGGCGCCGTTCTACTTCGGCATCATGAAAGAGCCGGACGCCAAGGCGACGTTCCGGGTGGTGACGACGTATGGAGTGGCGGTGCTGGTGCTGCTCGAAGCGGGATTGGCGGCGATTGCGACGGACCTCGTACGGCTGATGACGCGGCCGGAATTCTACGACGCCGCGGCGATCATTCCGTGGGTCGGGCTCGGCGTGCTCTTCAACGGCGTCTACCTGCTGACGTCGATCGGCCTCAACATCACCAAATCGACGAAATACTACCCGGTGGCGACCGGCATCACGGCGGCGGTCAGCGTCGGCGCGAACCTGCTGCTGGTGCCGCGCTTTGGCGCGCTGGGCGCGGCGTGGTCGAACGCGGCCGCGTACGCGACGCTGGCCGGCGTCGCCTTCGTGCTCTCGCAGCGCGTCTATCCGATGCGCTACGAATACGGACGCGTGCTGCGCCTGATCGCGGCGGGCCTCGGCGCGTATCTGCTCACGTGGCTCGTCCCGTCGACGCTGCCCGCGTGGCTCGGGCTGCTGCTGCGCGGATCGCTGGTCTGCGCCGCGTATCCGGCCCTGCTGCTCATGCTGGGCTTCTATCACCGGCGCGAGCTCGCCTTCGTGGCGCGATTGATTGCGGGCGCACGCGCAAAAGCCGCGACGCTCGCGGCGTCCGGCCGCGCGCCGGCGGTGCGCGAGGAGTCGGTCGAGGCGGCGGGCGCGATCGTCGAGGTGCCGCTGGCGCAGGATGACGAGGACCCGGACGTACCCGGCAGCGGCCTGCATCCCGCGGAGCCGATGGCCGCGTCACCCGATACGGCCGGCCGGCCCGGTCTTGCCGATCAAACTGGAAGGCGGTCCGCGTCATGACGTCCGCGGGCGGGAGCGGGAGCGGCGGACGCGGCGCGCTGGCTATCGCGCTCGTCGCGGTGCTGGCGATCGCGGCCGTGCTGCGCACGATGGGGATCGGGTTCGGCCTGCCCGCCGTCTACAACCCCGACGAGATCGCGATCATGTCGCGGACGCTGGCGTTCGCGAAGGGCGATCTGAATCCACACAATTTCCTGTATCCGACGTTCTACTTCTACGTGCTCTTCGGCTGGCTGGGGCTGTACTTCGTCATCGGCTGGCTGACGGGATTCATTCCGTCGCTGAGCGCGTTCCAGTCGCAGTTCTTCCTCGATCCCACCGGCATCTATCTCGCCGGCCGCGTGCTCGGCGTCGTCTGCGGCGTGGCGACGGTGCTCGCGGCGTACGTGTGGACGAAGCGGATCGCGTCGCGCACGATGGACGCTGAGCGGACGGCACCGTTCACGGGCAGGCTGGCTGGGGTGATCGCGGCGCTGTTCCTGGCCGTCGCACCCACGGCGGTGCGCGACGCGCACTACGTCAAGCACGACGTCCCGGTGACGCTGGCGATCGTCCTCGCGCAGATCGCGATCGCCGGCCTGCTGACGCGTTCGAATGGATCCGGCCGCGTGACCCATCGACAGACGCTGCTGGCCGGCGCGGCGTGCGGCGTGGCGTTCTCGACGCACTATTACGCCGTGTTCCTCGCGCTGCCGCTCGCGTTCGCGATCTGGCAGCGGGAGCACGAGCGGGGCCTGTCCGCCGTGATCGCGGCGTGGCTGCGCGCGGGCGCCGCGGCCGCCGTGCTGTTCTTCGCGCTGTCCCCCTTCATCCTCGTCGAACCAATGGTCGCGCTGACCGACATCACCGCGAACCGCCGCATCGTCGTCGATCGCGTCAGCGAAACGGCGCCCGGCCTCCTGGCCAGCGCGCCGGCCTACGCGGAGATGCTCTGGCGCGAAGCCGTCGGGTGGCCGGTGCTGCTGCTGAGCGCGGTCGGCCTGGGCTGGTGCCTCAAACGCGACTGGCGGCTTGCGCTCCTGCTGGTGTCCTTCGCCGCGCCGTTCCTGTTGTTCATCAGCCGGACCGTGGCCGCGGGACGCTACCTCAATCCGATCCTGCCGACGATCGCGCTGCTCGCGGCGCTGGGCACGATGGCGATCGCCTTGCGCGTCGCGGCGGCCCTGCGGACGGCGTCGGATGACCACCAGACGGCGTCCGCCGACGGGCCGGCTACGGGGCTGGCGACAGGGCTGGCGGTCCTCCTGGCGCTGGCGGCGGCCGCGCCCGGGGCGATGGACAGCCTGCGCCTCGATCGCCTGTTCCAGCAGACGGATACGCGGACGCTGGGCCTGGAGTGGATCGAGCGCCACGTGCCCTCCGGTGCGACGGTGCTCATCCAGCCATATTCAGTGCCGCTGACGCAGTCACGGGACAGTCTGGTCGAGGCGCTGACGCACCACCTCGGCAGTACGGATCGCGCGTCGACGAAATTCGCGCTGCGACTGGCGTTGAAAGATAGCGGGAGGCCGGTGTATCGGACGTTGTTCCTGGGGGACGGCGGGCTTGATGTCGATAAGGTCTATCTGAGTCCTCAAGCACTTGGCGGGGACGCCGGCCTGGCGCGGTTGCGGGCGGCGGGGGTGCAGTTCGTGGTGCTGAAACGCTACAATGCCGAAGGTTGGAGCGGGGCCGAGGACGCGACCCGGGCCTTGCACGACATCCTGGCAGCGCACGGCCGGCTGCGGGCGGACATCACGCCCTACGGGCCGGACGTGGCCACGGACGTCCGCGCGCGCGTCGCGTCGTTCCAGCACAACACGGATACGCCGTACGACGTCGCGCTGGCGCGGCCGGGACCGGGACTGGAAATCTGGGAACTGCCGTAGCGCGTCGGCACTCGACGGGCGCGGTCGGTCTGTTGACGCCGGGCGGCCGCGCATGACGGCGCCGGTTGTCCGATCGTCCGCTGGCGCCTGCGAAGGCCTGAACCTGTCAGACCTGTTAGAATAGTCGGCTACGTACCTCGGCGCGCGCCGCTCCGGCCGTGCGCGCCTCGCGATCATCTTGATGCCTGGCCAGAAGACGCTACTTATCAACCCGCCGCCGATCAACGGCATTCGGTTCACCCGACAAGGTCGTTGTCAGGAGCGCGAGGACGTCCTCGGCACCACGAAGCCTCCGTATTCGCTGCTGGTGTGCGCGGCGCTGCTGCGCGAGCGCGGACTCGAGTTCCGGTTCGTCGACCAGATGGCGACGGGCCAGACGACGGATCAGGTCATCGCCCAGCTCGAACGCGAGGCCTTTCATCCGGATCTGATCGTCTTCTGCAGCACGACGCCAACGCTGGAAGCCGACGCCGCTGAAATGGCGCGCCTGCGCTCCCGCTTCCACGCGCCGATCGTCTGCTTCGGCCCGCATGCGTCTGCCGCGCCCCGCCAGTCGATGGAGAAGGCGCCCGTCGTCGACGGCATGCTCGTCGGCGAACCCGAGGACGCGGTCGTCGCCCTCGCGAGCCTCGACGTGCTCTCGCTCGAGCGCCTCGACACGATCCCGAGCCTCACCTATCGCCGCGACGACACGATCGTCCCGCACAAGGCGCAAGGCGTCTACGCCGGCTTCGCGAAGATGCCATTCGCCGCGTGGGACCTGGTGTCGCTCGATCGCTATCAGCTCCCGCTCGAAGGCAAGCCCTACATCATCGTCGAGACGAGCCGCGGCTGCCCGTACAGTTGCGACTTCTGCGTGGCGCCCATCCACCAGGGTCACAAATATCGCGAGCGCGACGCGGTGTCGCTCGTGGACGAGATCGAGCGGGCGACGCGCGAGCTGGGCGTGTTCCACTTCTATCTGTGGGCCGACACCGTCACGCTGAACGCGAAGAGCTTCGGCCGGTTCTGTGACGAGCTGATCGCGCGGAAGTTGAACATCCGCTGGTTCGGCAACGCGCGCGCGGACAATCTGACGGATCCGGCGTTCGTGCAGCGTCTCAAGGACTCGGGCTGCTGGATGCTCGCGATGGGCATCGAGTCCGCGTCGGACGAGACGCGGCGCGACATGGTCAAGAAGCTCGAAGAGCAGAAGATCCTGACGGCGTTCCGCAACCTGCGCACGCACGGCATCCGATCCTTCGCGTTCTTCATCTTCGGCTACCCGGGCGAGACCGTCGAGACGATGAAGAAGACGACGGAGTACGCGATCGCGCTGGATCCGGACTTCGCGAATTTCTATCCGGCCGTGCCGTATCCCGGGACCGCGCTCTACGACAAGAGCGTGCGTGAAGGCCTGCTGACGCAGGAGGACTGGTCGAAGATGGAGTATTCGTACTACATCCTCAACGGCGGCGGCCTGGACGAGCGCGTCGTGATGCGCGAGATCATCCGCGCGCGGCGCCGGTTCTTCCTGCGTCCGGCCTACATCACGCGTCATCTCTCCGACGTGATGCGCCTGCTCGTGACGAAGCGCCACGTCGTCGGCGAGGTGCTCGGTCGCATCGTGTTGGGCAATCCCGTGCCCGAAGCCAAGCCGGCGTCACACGTCGGCGAGCAGCAGATGGCCGTCAGCGGATCGCGCAGCTAGGTGTGAATGCTATAGACGTTGTTCATTCGGGAGTCTCTGGAAACAATGGGGGTTACCACACCAACCCAAGGTTTCTGGAGGGCCTCCCGAATGAACGTTCATCGTAACGCGAAGA
>Ga0187894_10003261_pt1 | contig 18383 bp, 14 predicted proteins | sample GBC1701081metaG_FD_136650 | JGI IMG/M metagenome (GOLD analysis project Ga0187894, IMG submission 136650) | White microbial mat communities from a lava cave in the Kipuka Kanohina Cave System on the Island of Hawaii, USA - GBC170108-1 metaG ...
CCCAGCCGAGCCCCGCGGAGCGCAGCACGAGGAACACGAAGCCGAGCAGGCACAGCGCCACGAAGGCTTCGAGCACGGCGTACCAGAGATCGCCCGGACGCGAGATCAGCGTCAGCGAACCGAGGCTGAAGACGGTGGCGACGAGGAAGCGCCGGCCTTCCTGCACCAGCTGCCGCTCCTGCTCCTCGAACGGCTGGAGTTTCCGCGGGTCGGAGATGACGTAGCCCATCTCTTGCAGCGTCCGCAGCAGCGCTTCGGGCTGGACGCGTGCCGGGTCGTACTCGACCAGCGCCTGCTCGTGGGTGAGGCTGACGGCGACCTTCTCCACGCCGGCGTGCCGTCCGAGCGCCTTCTCGATCGTGCCGGTGCAGAGCGAGCAATGCATGCCGGCGATGCGCGCCCGGATGCGCGCGCGGTCGGCACGGCTCGCCGGCTCGTGCGTCCAGAGGGGGATTGCCGCTTCGGCGGGGATGCTCAAGGTTCACCTGCCGCGTTCATCGTGCGCTCACCCTAGCGGCCGTACCAAGCTACCGAGTCAAGGGCTCGTTCCGAGCGTGACGAACAGCCCGAACCACGCCGACCAGAGGCCGAGCGCAATCAGCACGAGGCCGGTCCAGCGCGGCATGCGACCGGCGAGGCTCGCGAGCCAGTCGAGCGCTCGCCGCGCGGGAGCGAAGAGCACCGCGACCACCAGCGGCAGCGAGAGGGCGAGCCCGAAAAGGGCGAGCGAGACGAAGCCGCCCGCGACGCCGCCTGCCGTCGCGCCCGAAGCCGATCCGGCGAGCAGCGCGAGGAGCAGCGGCGCAGCGCAGGCGGGGATGTTCAGGCCGAAGAGCGTCCCGAGCGCCGCGGAGGCGCGAAGGTCGCCCAGACGCGCGATGCGCGGCCCGATCGAGCGCATGAGCCAGCCGACGTGTCCGGTGAGATAGAGCGCCCCGATCGCGAAATACACGACGCCGAGCGCGAGCCAGCCCGCCTTCTGGAGCCCGAGGAATAGCGCCCCGATCACCGCGGCGGCCGCGCCGAGCAGGCCGATGAAGACCGCGCGGGTGAGGGCGAAGGTGGCGACCTGTCCCACCTTCACCGGCGCGGGCTTGCCCTCGATCAGCTTGATGAAGACGAGCGTCGAGCCGATCGAGCAGGGTTCGACGAAGCCGAACAGGCCGAGCCCGATCGGCAGCAGGAAGGTCGTAGTGAACTCGGCGCCGCTCACGAGGCCGCGGGATCCGCCGCGACGCGGTAGCCGGCGCGCTCGATCGCCGCGGCGATCCGGGAGGGATCCGTCGCGGCCGGCTCATAGAGAATCTGCCCCTTGCCCGCGGCGTAGGAGACACTCGCCCCTTTGACGCCGGGCTCGCGGGCGAGCAGCGCCTCGATGGTCCCGGCACAGCCGTCGCAGTGCATGCCTTCGATCTTCAGCGCGAGCGACTTCATGTTCGTTCTCCTTGCGTTGCGGCGCCGTACCGGCCGGGGGGGCGTCGCGGTGGCCTCCGCGAGCGCTTCGAGGATGGTGCAGGTCGTGACCGCGCCGCGGCCGGGGCAGGCGGCGACGAGCTTCGCGAGCGCGCCGCGGATGCGCTCGAGCTCGGCGAGGTGCACCTCGACCTTCGCGAGCTTCGCTACCGCGCGTGTGCGCACCGCCGCGCAGTCGGTCCCGGGCGCGACCCGGAGCGCGAGCAGCCCGGCGATTTCCCGGAGCGTGAAACCGAGCCCCTGGGCCTGCCGGATGAAGCGGAGGCGCGCCATCGAGTCTTCGGGGTAGACGCGAAAGCCCGTGGCGGGACGCGGCGGGCGGCGCAGCAGGCCCTTGCGCTCGTAGAAGCGGATGGTCTCCACGCCGACGCCGACGCGGCCGGCGAGCACTCCGATGGTAAGGGGTTTCATATCAGGGTTATTCTGCACCCTGTACATTGGTACGGACGCAAGTCGTGCCCGGGCAGCTGGGGAAAGAGAAACACAAGCGCCGGGTGCGTCTCGCCCTGCTATCCAAGCGGCTCGACGGGCGCGCTTCGTTAACCGTAGTACGTCTCGAAACACTCTTCGCGCGAGCGTTCGCCTCCGGTGGCGCCTGAAGTCGTGCCCTGGACGAACCGCGATCCCGGATCGAACTGCGTCAGCTGATGTGACGCGTGGCCGCCGAGAATCCGTGCTTGGGTCGCCACGTCCGGTCGGCGCGGTTTCACGCCGCGCTCCACGCGCATCGCGAGTCGCCGGCGCAGAGACAGGGGTATCAAGGCGGTCAGAGCAAGCGCCGATCGAGCGTTTGCGGACCACAGGCACCGTGGCGAGGACATCAACATGCGTTCGGCCTGGCTTTGCTCGAGAAGCGATCTGGTCGCGAACTGCTCGGTGTTGCCGGCCGCGTGGGCGGTCTGGATGTGGCCGTTGCCTTGACCGGACCTCGCGGCTGGCGCGCTTGTCTACACCGTGTTCTTTCGTTCGGCGCTACTTGTCGCTCGCGAAGCGTATGCGGAGCTGCGGCTGAATCACGTCCAGCCACCCGCTGCAGCGGACGCGTCGCAAGGGGCGCGCCGCTGACCAGGGACGTTTGGAGGTCGCAAGCAGAGATGTGCTGCGTTCTGCCGATTGCTGAGGTATTCTGTTGAGATTCATGACGCTCAACCGATTGAACCGACGCATCGGCGTCCTTGTCGCCCTAGCGGCGTGGTTGTTCGCGCTCGCATGGACGAGCGTTCACGCATGCGAGTTCGCCGTGCCGGTCCAGCATGAGGACTGCTGGCCGACACCGTCGATCGACGCGCAGTGCAGCGCTCATTGCGTGCTTGGCGGACAGGCCCCGGCTGCGAGCTCGCCCGACATTGCGCAAGCCGCGCTTGTTGCGCCGGTGCTCCGCGTTGCGGCATTGGTTCCGATCTTCGTCGCGCATCCTCCACCCGACGCGCGCGGCGCTCCACCGCCTCTCACGATCCTCTTTCTGCGCCTCCGGATTTGACCGGCGACCGGTAGCCCGGCCGCGCGCCGCGCGGCCGTGTCGCTCGTCCGTCACCTGGAGGATCCATGAACTGCTTCTTCCCACGCGCGAGGGCGCCCGTCGCGGCCGGCGTTTGTCTCGCCGCGCTCTTTCTCGCCGCGCCGATCGCGCGCGGCGAAACATCCCCGCTCACGCTCGACGCCGCGCTCGCCGCCGCCGAGCGCGAATCGCCGCGTCTCGCGGCGCGACGCTACGCAATCACCGCCGCCGGCGATCGGGCGGCGCGCGCTGGCCAGCTGCCCGACCCGAAGCTCCGCGTCGGCATCGATAACCTGCCGGTGAGCGGCGCCGAGGCCTGGCAGTACAACACCGACTTCATGACGATGCGCCGCATCGGCGTGATGCAGGACGTGCCGAACAGCGAGAAGCGCCAGGCGCGCGAGCGCCGTGGCGCCGCCGAGCGCGAGGTCGAGCAAGCCACCCTCGCGGCGACCCGCTCGGTGGTGCGTCGCGAGACTGCGATGGCGTGGTTCGACGGGTACTACGGGGAGCGCGCGAAGCGCGAGCTCGAGCGCCTGGCGTCGCAGGTCGAGCTGCAGCGGGAGACACTCGCGCCCGCGATCGCCGCCGGGCGCGCGAGCGCAGCCGATGCATTCATGCTGGGCGGCGCGCTCGAAGGCGTGCGCGAGCGACTGATCGAGCAGGACCGCGCCATCGCCAAGGCGCGCGCCCAGCTCGCGGTGTTCGTTCGGGGCGCGCCGTCCGCGCCGCTCGGCCACGCGCCGGACACCGCGCAGCTGCCACAGCCGCGCGAACAGCTCCTCGGCGAGCTGCACGCGCACCCGGAGCTCGCGTCCTACAACGAGCGCATCCGGCTCGCGCAAAGCGAGGTCGCGCTCGAGCGCACGACGAGGGTCCCCGACTGGGCCGTAGAGGTGCTTTATGGCTGGCGGTCGCCGGCCTTCAGCAACATGATCACGGTGATGTTCAGCGTCGACCTGCCGATCGCCGCCGAGAAGCGGCAGGACCGCGATATCGCGGCCCGGCTCGCCGATCTCGAGCAGACCGAGGCGATGGCCGAGGAGGCGCGGCGGATGCACGAGGCTGATGTGCGCACCGCGCTCGCCGACTGGGACGCGGCGGTCGCGCGGCTCGGGCGCTACGACACGCGCGTGCTCCCGCTCGCACGCGACCGCGCATCGGCCGCGCTCGCGGCGTACCGCGGCGGCGCGGGCTCGCTCGCAGGCGTCATCGAAGCACAGCGCGCCGAGACCGACGCGCAGCTCGCCCGCCTCGGCGCCGAGGCCGAGCGCGCGCGCGCGTGGGCCCGGCTCGCATATCTCCTCCCCGAGGAGCAAAAGCAATGACGCGCATCGGCCCCTATGTCGGCGCGACGGTCGTCGTCGCCGCTGCGGCGGCTGCCGGCGGCTACTGGCTCGCGATGTCGCGCATGCCCGCCCTCTCCGCAGAGGCCGCCGCGCAGGCGGCCGAGCCCGAGCCCGGCCGCAAGGTCCTGTACTGGTACGACCCGATGGTCCCGCAGCAGAAGTTCGACAAGCCGGGCAAGTCGCCCTTCATGGACATGCAGCTTGTGCCGAAGTACGCGGACGAAGGCGGCGACGAGGCGACCGTCAGCATCAGCCCGCGGGTCGTCCAGAACCTCGGCATCCGCACTGCCGAGGCCAGGCCGGGGTCGCTCGCGCCCAAGCTTGCCGCGGTCGGCAACGTCGACTGGAACGAGCGCTCGGTCGTGCTGGTGCAGCCGCGCGCGAACGGGTTCATCGAGAGGCTGTACGTCCGCGCGCCGCTCGACGCCGTGCGCGCCGGCGACCCGCTCGTCGAAATCCTGTTCCCCGAGTGGGCCGCGGCGCAGGAGGAGTATCTGCTGCTGCGACGCCTCTCGACGCCCGATGCCGAAGCACTCGGGAGCGCGGCGCGGCAACGGCTGGTGCTCTTGGGGATGAGCGAGGAGCAGATCGGCGCGGTCGAGCGCGAGGGCAGAGCGCAGCCGCGTGTCACGCTGCGCGCGCCGGTCTCGGGCGTGATCGCCGAGCTCGGCGCCCGCGAGGGCATGACCGTGAGCATGGGCGCGACGCTCTTTCGCATCGCGGGCGTCGGTACCGTATGGGTGGTGGCCGAGGTGCCCGAGGCCCAGGCCGCGATGCTCGTCCCCGGGGAGCGCGTCGAGGCGCGCGTGCCCGCCTATCCGGCCGACGTCTTCCCGGGCCGCGTGAGCGCGATCCTGCCGGAGGTCAATGCGACGACGCGTACCGTGCGCGCGCGCGTGGAGGTCGCGAACCCGGCCGGCAAGCTCAAGCCCGGGATGTACGCGACCCTGATGCTTTCGCCGCGCGCCCGGGAGGGGCTCCTCGTGCCGAGCGAGGCGGTGATCCGCACTGGCGAGCGGAGCGTGGTGATCCTCGCCGGAGCCGAGGGCAAGTTCCGCGCGGTCGAGGTCGAGGTCGGCATGGAGTCCGGCGACAGCGCCGAGATCCGCAAGGGCCTCAAGGCGGGCGACAAGGTCGTCGTGTCCGGCCAGTTCCTGATCGATTCGGAGGCGAGCCTGCGGACCACGCTCGCCCGGCTCGAAGGCGCGGGTGAGCCGCAGGCCGCTCCCGCCGCGGACGCTGCCTACCGCGGGCGCGGCAAGGTGAACGCGGTCGACCTGGCGAGGGGATTCGTCGAGCTCGACCACGACGCGATCCCGTCGATGAAGTGGCCGGCGATGACGATGGGTTTTGTCGTCGAGAGCAAGGCGCAGCTGGTCGGCATCCAGCGGGGCGCCGAGGTCGAGTTCGAGCTGCGCCCGAAGCCGAACCAGGACGGCGATTTCGTGATCACCCGCATCGTGCCGGCGACGGAGCAGCGGCGATGATCGCGGGACTCATCCGCTGGTCGATCTCGAACCGGTTCCTGGTGCTGATGGCGACCGTGCTCGCGACCGCGTGGGGTGTCTATGCGGCGCTGAAAACGCCGGTCGACGCGATTCCCGACCTTTCCGACGTGCAGGTCATCATCCGCACACCCTTTCCCGGGCAGGCGCCGCGCATCGTCGAGGACCAGGTCACCTATCCGCTCACCACCACGATGATGTCGGTCCCGGGCGCGAAGACGGTCCGCGGCTACTCGTTCTTCGGGGATTCGTTCGTCTACATCCTGTTCGAGGACGGGACCGACCCGTACTGGGCGCGCTCGCGCGTGCTCGAGTACCTGAACCAGGTGCAGTCGCGGCTGCCGGCGCAGGCGAAGCCCGCGCTCGGCCCCGATGCGACCGGCGTCGGCTGGATCTACCAGTACGCGCTCGTCGACCGCTCGGGCCGCCACGACCTCGGCGAGCTGCGCGCGATCCAGGACTGGTTCCTGAAGTTCGAGCTCAAGGCGCTGCCGAACGTCGCGGAGGTCGCCTCCGTCGGCGGCATGGTGCGCCAGTACCAGATCGTCCTCGACCCGGACCGGCTGCGCGCGTACGGGCTCCCGCATGCGAAGGTGATCGCCGCCATCCAGAAGGCGAACCAGGAGACCGGCGGCTCGGTACTCGAGCTCGCGGAGGCGGAATACATGGTTCGCGCGAGCGGCTACCTCCGGACGCTCGACGACTTCCGCTCGATCCCGCTCATGACCGAGAAAGGCGGCGTCCCGGTGACGCTGAATGACGTCGCACGCATCCAGGTTGGCCCTGAGATGCGGCGCGGCATCGCCGAGCTCAATGGCGAAGGCGAGGTCGCGGGCGGCGTGATCGTGATGCGCGCGGGCAAGAACGCGCTCGAGACGATCGACGCGGTGAAGGCGAAGCTCGGCGAGCTCGCGAAGGCCCTCCCCCCCGGCGTCGAGATCGTCACGACCTACGACCGCTCGGGCCTGATCGAGCGCGCCGTCGCGCATCTGCGCGACAAGCTCGTCGAGGAATTCATCGTGGTTGCGCTCGTCTGCGCGGTCTTCCTCCTGCACCTGCGCTCGGCGTTCGTGGCGATCGTGACGCTGCCGCTCGGCGTGCTCACCGCGTTCATCGTGATGCTCTATCAGGGCGTGAACGCGAACATCATGTCGCTTGGCGGCATCGCGATCGCGATCGGCGCGATGGTCGACGCGGCGGTGGTGATGATCGAGAACGCGCACAAGAAGCTCGAGGCGTGGGCGCACGCGCACCCGGGGCAGAGCATCGGCGGCGACGAGCGCTGGCACGTCGTGGGCGACGCGGCGGCCGAAGTCGGGCCGGCACTCTTCTTCTCGCTCCTCATCATCACGTTCTCGTTCGTGCCGGTCTTCGCGCTGGAAGCGCAGGAAGGGCGCCTCTTCGCGCCGCTCGCGTACACCAAGACCTACGCGATGGCGGCCTCGGCCGGGCTCGCGGTGACGCTGATCCCGGTGCTGATGGGCTATCTGATCCGCGGCCGCATCCCCGAGGAGCGCAAGAACCCTATCAACCGGTTCCTCATCGCCGTCTACCGGCCGGTGCTGGCCGCGGTGCTGCAACGGCCCTGGACGACGCTCATGGTCGCGGCGGTCGTGCTCGCGGCGACCTGGATCCCGGTCGCGCGCCTCGGCGGCGAGTTCCTGCCGCCGCTCTACGAAGGCGATCTCCTCTACATGCCCTCGGCGCTGCCGGGGATCTCGCCGGCGAAGGCGGCGGAGATCCTGCAGCAGACCGACCGGCTCATCGCGACGGTGCCGGAGGTGCTGCGCGTGTTCGGAAAAGCGGGTCGGGCGGAAACGGCGACCGACCCGGCGCCGCTCGAGATGGTCGAGACCACCGTGCAGCTCAAGCCGCGCGAGGCGTGGCGGCCGGGCATGACGCCTGAGAAGCTGGTGGAGGAACTCGATCGCCTGGTGAAGCTCCCCGGCCTCGCGAACATCTGGATCCCGCCGATCCGTAACCGGATCGACATGCTCGCGACCGGAATCAAGAGCCCGCTCGGCATCAAGGTCTCGGGCAACGACCTCGGCGAGATCGAACGCGTGACCAGCGAGATCGAGCGCATCGTGAGAGACGTGCCGGGGGTCTCGTCCGCGCTCGCGGAACGCGTGACGGGCGGACGCTACATCGACGTCCGCATCGACCGCGCGGCCGCGGCGCGCTACGGGCTCAACGTCGCCGACGTGCAATCGGTGGTCGCCGCGGCGATCGGCGGCGACAACGTCGGCGAGACGATCGAGGGGCGGCGTCGCTTTCCGATCAACGTCCGCTACCCGCGTGAGCTGCGCGACTCGATCGAGAAGCTGCGCCAGCTGTCGGTCGTGACCGAAGCGGGCGCGCAAGTGCCGCTCTCGGCAGTCGCGGCGATCGGCATCAGCGTCGGCCCGCCGATGCTGAGAAGCGAGAATGCGCGGCTCTCGGGCTGGATCTACGTCGACATCCGCGGGCGCGACCTCGTGTCGGTCGTTGCCGACGCGAAGCGCGCGGTCGGCGCCGCGGTGAAGCTCCCGCCCGGCGTGTCCCTGCAGTGGTCGGGACAGTTCGAGTACCTCGAGCGCGCGACCAAGCGCCTCGCGGTCGTCATCCCGTTCACGGCCGCGATCATCTTCGTGCTCCTGTACCTCGCGTTTCGCCGGTTCGACGAGGCGGCGCTGATCATGCTCACGCTGCCGTTCGCCGCCGTCGGCGGCTTCTGGTACGTCTATGCGCTCGGCCACAACCTTTCGGTGGCGAGCGGCGTCGGCTTCATCGCGCTGTCCGGCGTCGCCGCGGAGATCGGGGTCGTGATGCTCGTGTATTTGCGTCAGGCGCTCGCACGGCGAGAGGCCGCCGGCCGGCCGCTCACGCTCGAAGAGCTCAGGGCGGCAATCCAGGAGGGCGCCGCGCTGCGCGTGCGCCCGATCGCGATGACCGTTGCGGTGATCATCGCGGGTCTGATTCCGATCATGTGGTCGCAAGGCGCCGGGGCGGAAGTCATGCAGCGGATCGCCGCCCCGATGATCGGCGGCATGGTGACCGCGCCGCTGCTCTCGGGGCTCGTGATCCCTGCGGCGTACTACCTGATGCGACGGCGAAGGAGCGCGGCTGCCTCTGCGCCCTCCGCCGTCCCGGCAACGCGGGGAGCCGCATGAGGGCGCGCGTCTCGGGTGTGGCGCGCGCGCAATCGGGAAGCGTGAACCGCGGTGCCCGGGTCTTTGGGCAACCGTGTGCCGCGTGCCACGCGGTCGAGCCGAGTCGTCTCAGCGATCCCGTGAAGGTCGCGCTCGGCCACTGGACCTACGCCGCTTCAATGCCCGTGATCCCGGTGCTCGATGCCGGCCTGTCACCGCTCGCACAATGGATCGCGGCCGCATCGCGGCTGCCGGGGCGGTTGCAGCGGCGTGCGCTGGAGACTTGACTCAGGGTCCGTGGACTTCACGGCATGACCACGACGTCTCCCGCCCTCGCCTTCGAAGTCGCGCGCCGGCGCACTTTTGCAATCATTTCGCATCCGGACGCCGGAAAGACAACGCTCACCGAGCGACTCCTCCTCCTCGGGGGCGCGATCCACGTTGCCGGAGCGGTCAAGGCGCGCAAGGCGAGCCGTTACGCAGTCTCGGACTGGATGGAGATCGAGAGACAACGAGGAATCTCGGTGACGACTTCGGTCATGCAGTTCGAATACGGGGGCTGCGCGGTCAACCTCCTGGACACCCCCGGCCACGAAGATTTTTCCGAGGACACCTACCGGGTGTTGAGCGCCGTGGACTGTGCGCTCATGGTGATCGATGCGGCGAAGGGCATCGAGGCGCGAACCCTGAAGCTGCTTGAGGTGTGCCGTGCTCACGATCTTCCCATTCTGACGTTTGTGAACAAGCTCGACCGCGATGCGCGAGAACCGATGGAGTTGCGGGACGAGGTCGAGCGCGCGCTCGGGACGACCGCGGTCCCGGTTACATGGCCGGTCGGCATGGGGAGGACCTTCACTAACGTGTGCAGGGTCGGCGAAAGGGTTGCACGGCCGCTGCGGACAGTCGAGTCGGAGAATCAGGCTGTCGATGCATCGCCCGCCCGCGCTCGGCAGGAACTCCAGCTCCTTTCGGAGGCGCTTCCGCGTCTGGATCGGGACGCGGTGTTGGCGGGGCGACAGACTCCGATTTTCTTCGGTTCAGCCCTGAAGGGGACCGGCGTGCAGGAGGTCCTCGAGGGCCTGATTGAACTCGGTTCGCCTCCGCGGTCGCGGCGCGCGCTCGAGCGCTGGGTCGGCCCCGACGAAGAACGACTCTCGGGGTTCGTATTCAAGATCCAGGCGAACATAGATCCCGCTCATCACGATCGAATCGCATTCGTGCGGATCTGCTCGGGTCGCTTCGAGCGCGGGATGAGATTGCGGAACTGCCGGTCGGGGAGAGAACTGCGGACCAACAGCGTCGTCGCGTTTCTGGCGCGTCGCAGAGACCCCATCGAGCAAGCTTACGCGGGTGACATCATCGGGATCCCGAACCATGGCGTCATCAACCTGAACGATACCCTCACGACAGGAGAGGTCCTGCGGTTCCCGCCGCTACCCGTCTTTGCGCCGGAGCTTTTTCGGCGTGTGGACCTCGCCGATCCCCTGCGGGGGAAACAGCTACGGATCGGCCTGGCCCAGCTGAGCGAGGAGGGCGCGATTCAGGTAGTGGTGCCCCGCTCCGGGATGGGTTTTCTGCTCGGCGCCGCGGGGCCGTTGCAGTTCGATGTGGTCTCCGACCGGCTCCTGCGGGAGTATCGCGTCCCGGTCGCTCTCGCGCCAACGCCTTACGCCAGCTCTTGGTGGGTGAGCGCAGAAGATGAGCGAGAACTCGATGATTTCGTGACCTCGAACGCGTCCCGGATCGCCTACGATCCCGCGGAGGAGCCGCTCTACCTCGCGAACTCGGAGTTCGAGCTTGAGGCGATTCGCAAGCGATGGCCGCGGGTCCGTTTGGATCGTCGGCGCGGTTGAGCTGACTTACCCTTCGAGATCGCTCGACCAGCGCCAGCTGACACGACTCACCGAGGCGAGGATCGGGGCTTTGGAGCGCGAATCCGTGAACCAGAGCCGATGAAGGGGCGCCCCGGGGCCTCAGGGCGAGCGACAGCCGCCACGCCCGTGAATGCTCGATCCTCGTTGCGCTGATCCACGTCCCCGGGGAAGCCTCCTGACGCTCGCCTCGACGGCTGAGGCCGTCGAAACATATCGGACCGGCTGATCGTAGGGATGCTGTCCCCAGGTCTGGACAAGACCGTCAGGAGGCCCAGCACTCGCGCCGGATGAGGCACTCGATGGGTCGGACGCGGAACCCGGATCTTCCTCCGAGCGCCGCCCGAGAGCTTTTCTCGGGCGCGGCGGTCTCTCGCGTGACGCGGTGGGCGGCCGTGCGTATACTTCTTCCGTTGTGACGCGGATCCTGAAAAAGACCCTGCTGATTCTCCTGCTCGGCTGGCTGCCGCTGCAGGCGAGCGCCCTGCCGGTGCTCGCGCTGCTATGCGAGCAGGACCCCTCGGGAATGCACGGCGGCGCGGTGCACGGTCATCATGTGCATCACGGCGATCAGTCGGGGCATGATCACCAGGGTGGCGACGACGATTCACCGCCGCCGTCTCTCTACTGCTGTCACAACCTGTCGTCGGCGGCACTGCCCGCTCTCAGTGCAACGTCAGATGTTTCTGCGTCCGGTGTCGAGCCGACGCCGCTGCGCCATCTCTCGAGCTTCTTCCCCGAACAGCCGCTTCCGCCGCCGCTAGCGGCATAGTCCTCGCCGGTCCTCGGCCGGACCGGTATCCCCTGTATTTCGTCGGCGCCGATCGCGCGCGCTCGTGCGCGCTCCGCTCGGCAGGCGACGCATCCCGAGCGCGTGGCGCAGCCCCCATCGCTCGCATCCCATCGAACGAGGACTCGAAGACGTGAACGACTTGCGAACAACCGTGGCGTGGGCGCTGCTCGCCGGCCCGCTGACCGCATTCGCGCAGACCGGCGTACGACCCGATTCGACCGACCCCCGCTTGGGCACCCCAGCCCCAGCCGCCGAGTCGGCGTTCGCGGGCTATCGCAGCTTTCGCGACGAGCCGCTTGCGCCGTGGCGCGAGGTGAACGACGAGGTTGGTCGGCGCGACGGGCACATGGGGCAGATGAAGGACGAGGCATCGGGCGCGGCGCAACCGCCGTCGGCACCGGCCGCGGGCGAGCCCCAGCGCCGTAGCGATGCCCCGGGAGGACCGAAACATGCGCATTGACGCACGCACAGCGCGGCTCGCCGCGATCGTAGTCGTCGCCGCTTTTGCCGCCGGCTGCGCGACCTTCTCCGAGGACGGCGGCATGGACGACGTGCGGAAGCTGGCGGCCGATCGCATCGCCGGGAAGGTTGAGCTCGCACGCGCCGGCGAGGACGGCGACGCGATCCCCGCGCAGACGAAGCGGCTCCTCGCGCGGCCGCTCGGAGTCGAGGAGGCGGTGCAGATCGCGCTTCTGAACAATCCCGGATTGCAGGCCTCGTACGCGGAGCTCGGCATCGCCGAGGCCGAGCTCGTGCAGGCGGGCCGCTTGCGCAACCCGAGCTTCGACTACCTCAACACCTGGCACGGCAGCGACCGGAAGCTCGAATGGTCGCTGCTCTTCCCGATCATCGATCTCCTCACGCTGCCGCTCCGGACCAAGGTCGCCGGTCGCGGGTTCGATCGTGCGAAGCTCGAGACGGCCCGCGCGGCGGTCGGGCTGGCGAGCGAGACACGCCGCGCTTACTTCCAGGCGGTTGCGGCGCAGGAGACGGTGCGGTACGCGGAGCAGGTCAGGGAGACTGCCGAGGCGGGCGCCGAGCTTGCACGGCGGATGGCGCGCGCCGGCAACTTCCCGAAGCTCACCCAGATGCGCGAGCAGGCGTTCTACGCCGAGGCGGTGGCACAACTCGCCCGCGCGCGACAGAACGCGGTGGCTGAGCGCGAGCGCCTTACGCGGCTGATGGGCCTCGTCGGCGACGAGACCCGATTCGCCCTCCCCGAGCGCCTGCCGGACCTGCCGCCGGCGCCGGCCGGCGCGCGCGACGCGGAAACCGAGGCGATGAAGCAGCGCCTCGACATCCTCGCCGCCCAGCGGGAGACCGAGGCGCTCGCCGAATCGCTCGGGCTCGTGAAAGCAACCCGGTTCATCAATGTGTTCGACCTCGGCCCCGCGCGGACGCGGGAAGGCGACGAGGCGTGGAAGACCGGCTTCGCGCTCGTGATCGAGATCCCGCTCTTCGACTGGGGATCGGCGAAGGTCGCCCGCGCGGAGGCGATCTACATGCAGTCGGTGCAGCGTGTCGCCGAGACGGCGGTCAACGCCCGGTCCGAGGTGCGCGAGTCGTACTCGGCGTACACGACCGCGTACGAGACCGCCCGTCACTACCGCGACGAGATCGTGCCGCTGCGCAAGCGCATCTCGGAGGAGCAGCAGCTCCGCTACAACGGCATGCTGATTAGCGTCTTCGAGTTACTGGCGGATGCGCGCGAGCAGGTTGCAGCCGTGAACGCTGCGATTGACGCCGCGCGCGCCTTCTGGGTCGCCGAGACCGACCTGCAGGCCGCGCTCGGGGGCGCCGGCGAGCCGCGTGCGGGCGGCGCCAGATCCGCGGCGATGACTGCCGCCCCGGCGCGTGCCGGCGGCCACTGAACGAAGGAGTCACATCATGGTTACACGACGCAAGTTCCTCGGCGGTGCCGGCGCGGTCGCGCTCGGCGCGGCGGCGGTGAGCCGCGTGCAGGCGGCCTCGCTTCCCGAAGTGTCGATCCAGAAGAGCGCGGCGACGCAGCCGCCGCTCGTGCCGCCGAACGGGCGGCCCTACAACTCGGTCGTGACGCTTAACGGCTGGACCCTGCCGTGGCGAATGAACGGCGGCTGGAAGGAGTTCCACCTGGTCGCCGAGCCGGTGGTGCGCGAGCTCGCGCCCGGTATGAAGGCGAACCTGTGGGGCTACAACGGCCAGTCCCCGGGGCCGACGATCGAGTGCGTCGAGGGCGACAAGCTGCGCATCTTCGTCACCAACCGGCTTCCCGAGCACACGACCATCCATTGGCACGGCGTGCTCCTGCCGAACGGGATGGACGGCGTGGGCGGGCTCACCCAGCCGCACATCCCGTCCGGGAAGACATACGTGTACGAGTTCGAGATGAAGCACTCGGGCACCTTCATGTATCACCCACACGCGGACGAGATGGTGCAAATGGCGATGGGGATGATGGGCTTCATCGTCGTGCACCCGAAGGACCAGGGGCTCATGCGGGTCGACCGTGACTTCGTGTTCCTGTTGGCGGCCTACGACATCGACCCGGGCGGCTACACGCCCAAGGTCGCCACGATGATGGACTTCAACCTCTGGACGTTCAACAGCCGCGTCTTCCCCGGCATCGACCACCTGGCCGTACGCAAGGGCGATCGGGTGCGGATCCGGATAGGCAACCTGACGATGACGAGTCACCCCATCCATATCCACGGTCACGATTTCGAGATTTCGTGCACCGACGGCGGCTGGGTGCCGAAGCAGGCGCGCTGGCCGGAGACCACCATCGATGTCGCCGTCGGCCAGATGCGGGCCCTCGAGTTCATCGCCGACAACCCCGGCGACTGGGCATTCCATTGCCACAAGTCGCACCACACGATGAACGCGATGGGCCACGACGTGCCGACGATGATCGGCGTCGATCAGCGCGGCGTCGCGGCGAAGATCCGCAACCTCGTGCCCGAGTACATGGCCATGGGCGAGCGCGGCGGCTCCATGGAGCACGAGATGGCGTTGCCCGATAACACGCTGCCGATGATGACCGGCACCGGACCATTCGGCCCGATGGAGATGGGCGGCATGTTCACCGTGGTGAAAGTGCGCGAGGGGCTCGCGCGGAACAATTACAAGGACCCGGGCTGGTACAAGCACCCTGCCGGCACGGTCGCCTATGAGTGGACGGGAGCACCACAGCCGCTCGCCCGCGCGAAGGACGCACCCGCGCCCGACGCGCAGACCCTGAAAGTCCGCCGCGGTGGCGGGCAATCACCTCATTGATAAGCTTGGAGAAACCGTCCATGCATAGGATCTTCATCCTCACCACAGCGCTGTCGCTGGCCCCAGTCATCGCCCATGCGCACGGCGACAGCCACGCCGAGCGCGCCGCGAAACCCGCGGCGCAGATCGAAGAGAGGGCGTTCGGTCGCGCCGGCGATCCGAAGAAAGTGACGCGCACGATCCGGATCGAAGCGGTGGACACCATGCGCTACACCCCGGCCGCGATCACGGTGAAGCAGGGCGACACCATTCGTTTCGTGGTGAAGAACGCCGGGAAGCTGATCCACGAGACGGTGCTCGGCACGATGAACGAGCTCAAGGAGCACTACGAGGTGATGAAGAAGTTCCCGGATATGGAGCATGACGAACCCTACATGGTGCATCACAAGCCCGGCGAGACCCGGGAGATGGTGTGGCAGTTCACCAAGCCGGGCGAGTTCTATTTCGCCTGCCTGATACCCGGCCACTTCGAGGCCGGGATGGTCGGGAAAGTGACCGTCAAGCCGAATTGAAGACGTGATGCGCCCTCATTCCTTCTATGCCCGCTATGGGCGTCGATTAAATCGCAATACGTCGAGGAGACACCATGATTGGAATTCGATTCATGATCGCCGCTGCCGCTGCACTTGCGCAGCCAGTGGCCGCCCAGCAGGCATCCACCGACCACGCGAGCCATCACGGCGCCGCACCGGACACCGTCGCGCAGGCCCAGTCGCTCGCCGACGGGGAGGTGCGCAAGGTCGACAAGGACACGAAGAAGCTCACGATCAGGCACGGACCTATCGCCAACCTCGACATGCCCACGATGACGATGGTGTACCAGGTCGCGGATCCAGCGATGCTCGATCAGGTGAAGGCCGGTGACAAGATCAAGTTCAACGCCGAGAAGCTCGGCGGCGCGTACACCGTGACGAAGATCGAGGCGGTGAAATGAACGGCACGTCGCCATAGACCCTACAACGGATCCCATTGACCACAAGTGCCGCGCGACGGCGCGGGAGTCACGCACCAGGAAGTGGAGGACATACGAGGGCCGGAGCCCGCGCCATTCCAATGCTCCAGCCGAACGCCCCGAGGTTCCATTGGACCGCCGCCCGCGCATCCGAGGAAGGCCTCGGAGGCTTGACTTTAAAGCTTACTATAAGGTTTAGACTGGATCCCTACTGTGAAGGAATCGGCTCCGATGGGCACGGTAAGGATCGGCAGGCTTGCGAGCGAACTGGGCCTGGGCGCAGGCACGCTGCGCTACTACGAGCGGCTCGGCTTGCTATCGCCTGCGCAGCGCACCGCCTCCGGCTACCGGATGTACGACCGGGACGCGGCGCAGCGACTGCGGTTCATCCGGCGCGCGCAGGCGCTCGGCTTCTCGCTCGAGGAGATCGCCGAGCTGCTGGCGCTCCATGACAACCCGCATGCGAGCGCCCGACGGGTCAAGCGCCTCACCGAAGCGAGGATCGCGGATCTCGAGACGCGGATCCGCGACCTGGAGCGGATGAAGCAGGCGCTCGAGGTGCTTGCGGCGAGCTGCAGCGGCCGCGGACACACTCGCGAATGCCCGATCCTCGCCGCGCTGGATCGGGACGACGAATAGCCCGGGACGCAGGGGCACTCGATGCGGAGCATCGCGGTCGGAATCGAGGGCATGACCTGTGCGAACTGCGCTGCGCGGGTCGAACGAGCGTTGCGGAAGCTCGCCGGAGTCGCCGAGGCGAGCGTGAACCTCGCCACGGCACGCGCGGCCGTCGACTACGACGAGGGCGCGACCTCGGCCGAGAGCATCGCGCACGCGGTGTCGGCGTCCGGCTACCGGCCGGTGACCGCCGAGCTCGACATCGGCGTCGGCGGTATGACCTGCGCAGCCTGCAGCACGCGGGTCGGGCGAGCATTGAACAAGGTCGCGGGAGTGTTGAGCGCGACGGTGAATCTCGCCACCGAGCGCGCGAGCTTGCGTTACCTGCCCGCGAGCGCGACCTCCGAAGACATCGCTCGTGCGATCGAGGAGGCGGGCTACGAACCGCGGCTTCTCGATGAAGATGAGCGCGACGCCGCCGAGGCCCGCGCCCGCGACCGAGTGCTGACCGCGATGTGGCGCGACATCCTCGCCGCGGCGCTCTTGACCTTGCCGCTCATCGCGCTCTCGTTCGGCACGATGTTCTTCCCGGCGCTCGACAGTACGATTCGGGACCTCGCTCCCCTGCCCGGCTTCTGGCAGTGGGCGCAGTTCGCGATCGCCACCGCGGTGATGTTCTGGCCCGGGCGACGCTTCTTCCGTTCCGGCTGGGTCGCCTACCGCCACCTCGCCCCGGACATGAACAGCCTGGTGATGACGGGCACCGGCGCCGCCTACCTGTACAGCGCGGTGGTCGTGATCGCCCCCGAGTGGCTCCCTCCCGGCGCGCGCCACCTCTATTTCGAGGCGGCCGCCGTGATCATCACCCTGATCCTCCTCGGCAAGTACCTCGAGGAGGTCGCGAAGGGACGCACGGGCGCAGCGATCAGGAAGCTCGTCGGGCTCCAGGCGAAGAGCGCGCACGTTCTGCGCGACGGCGACGAGCGGGAGTTGCCGATCCGGGCGGTGCGGCGTGGCGACCTCGTGATCGTCCGTCCCGGCGAGCGCATTCCGGTCGACGGCGGGGTGCGCGAGGGCTCGAGCTACGTCGACGAGTCGATGCTCACCGGCGAGCCGATGCCGGTCGCGAAGCGTCCCGGCGATCGGACCGTCGGCGGGACCGTGAACCAGCACGGGGTGCTGCGGATCGAGGCGCAGCAAATCGGCAAGGAAACCGTGCTCGCGCAGATCATCGGCATGGTGGAGCGGGCCCAAGGGTCGAAGCTGCCGATCCAGCGGCTGGCGGACCAGGTGATCCAGGTTTTCACGCCGATCGTGCTCGTGATCGCCGCCGCGAGCTTCGGCGTCTGGCTCGCGTTCGGGCCCGCCCCGGCCATCACGCTCGCGCTCGTGAGCGCCGTCGCGGTGCTGGTTATCGCCTGCCCGTGCGCGATGGGCCTCGCGACGCCGGCCGCGATCATGGTCGGCACCGGCCGCGCGGCCGAGCTCGGCGTGCTGTTCCGCAAAGGCGAGGCGCTCGAGGCACTGAGCCGCGTCGACACGATCGTGCTCGACAAGACCGGCACGTTGACCGAGGGCAAGCCGCGGCTCACCGAGATCGAGCCCGCGGCCGGGCGCGACGCGCGCGAGGTGCTGCGCATGGCGGCCGCGGCCGAGGCGGGGAGCGAACATCCGCTCGCGAAGGCGATCCTCGCGGCCGCCAAGGCGCGCGGGATCGAGCTCGGCGCGGCGGACGCCTTCGAGGCGGTCCCCGGCTTCGGTGTGAAGGCGACCGTGCAGGGGCGCAGCGTCCTGCTCGGAGCGGAGCGACTGCTTGCGAAAGAGGGGCTCGCCCCGGGAACCCTTGCCCTGCGCGCAGCGGCGCTCGCGAGCCAAGGCCGCACGCCCGTCTATCTCGCGGTGGACGGCGAAGTCTGGGGCATGCTCGGCGTGGCAGAC
>Ga0187894_10003262_pt1 | contig 18381 bp, 14 predicted proteins | sample GBC1701081metaG_FD_136650 | JGI IMG/M metagenome (GOLD analysis project Ga0187894, IMG submission 136650) | White microbial mat communities from a lava cave in the Kipuka Kanohina Cave System on the Island of Hawaii, USA - GBC170108-1 metaG ...
CCGCATAACCGACGTGGCGCAACCGACCGAGGAAGTCTTCTTTAGTCCACGCGCCCTTAAAGATCGCCCCCCAGCGATAGAACTCGCGATAGGCGCGCCAGTAGCCAGCCTCCAAATTCTCCGCAGACATCTTAGCCGGGCGGAAAACGACGTGGCGGGTATCGAATAAATCCCAGTCATCGCCAGTCATGCGCCCCTGAGCGACCATTCGTTGATACAAGGCCGTGCCAGGATAAGGTGTGAGTATATGGAAAGTCGCTGTCTCGATTCCCTGCTCGATTGCCCATTCGACCGTGCGATCGAAGACCGAGTCGTCATCATCGTCCATGCCAAAAACGAAACTGCCGTTGACCATTACGCCCAAACCATGCAACCGCTTGATGGCTTCGGTGTAATCGCGATTCAGGTTCTGATGCTTGTGTTGTTCGCGCAGGTTCGTGGGGTTGAGCGTCTCGAAACCGACGAACAGGCTTCGCAGCCCGCATTCAACGGCCTTCTCCAACAGGTCGGGCGAGAGTGCGGATTTGACGGTGCCCGCCGCCTGCCACAACCGGCCCATACCTTTCATTCCGTCGAACAACGCCGCCGCGAACCTGGGATTGCCGAACAGGTGGTCGTCGAGAAAGTACAGATGGCGCCCCGGCAAACGGTCGATCTCGAGCAGCGCGTCATCCACGGTCTGCGTGTAGAAAGATCTGCCGCCCTCGAAAAACGCCTCCTTGTAGCAGAAATCGCAGGTATGTGGGCATCCGCGCGAAACCACGATTGAATTCGGCACAAGGTAAAGATGGCGCTTGATCAGATCGCGGCGAATCTTCGGCAGACCGTCGAGCGTGCGGGTTCCCGAGCGATAGAGCTGACCGGGCCGCCCCGCGCGAAAGTCTCGAAGGAACACCGGCCAGGTGTCTTCGCCCGGCCCGAGGAAGATGGTGTCAGCGTGTTCGGCGGCCTCGTCAGGCAACGACGTAACGTGCAACCCGCCCAGGCAAACACGCGCGCCCCGGCGGCGGTAATGATCGGCGATTTCGTAAGAACGCTTCGCGGAAGTGATGTAAACCTGAATGACGACCAGATCAGGATCGTCGTCGAGATCGAGCGTTTCAACATGCTCGTCCTGCAGGCTGACATCGTCATCATCGTTAAGGTACCCGGCGAGCGTGGCAAGCCCCAGCGGCGGAAACAGAGAGTATTTGATCGGGCGCCAGTATGGGCTTTTGGCTTCGGTCAGCGCCGGCAAAATCATTTTGACTTTCATTGGATCGCTCCCTACGTGATTTTTGAAGTGATAGCGGCGTCAGATACGCAACGTAAAGAAGTATTTTGCATAAATTACTTTATTGCACAAAGATATTATCCACAAAAAACGCTCACAAGGCAACAGTCTTGTGAGCGGCCGGGCGCTTAAGCAGTCAGGCGGAGATTTTGAGACATTTTCATTTTCCATTTTCCATTTTAGGTTTGTCATTTGTCATTGCCGGAACTGCGCATAGAGCGGCAATGACAAATGACAAACCTAAAATGGAAAATGGAAAATGAAACATGGTCGCGACTCAGAATTTCTGCGTCAGCGTCTATTCGTATCTCAGGCACTCAATGGGATCGAGGTTGGCGGCCTTCTTCGCGGGCCAGACGCCGAAGACCAGGCCGACGAAGATCGAGACCGCCATCCCGCTCACCACGGCCCAGAGCGGGATCGAGGCGGGAAGCTCCGGCAGGAAGAACATGATCACGTAACTGACCACGACCGCCAGGATGACGCCGAGGATTCCGCCCAGAAAGGTCAGCGTCATGGCTTCAAACAGGAACTGGCGAATGATGTCGCGACGGCGCGCCCCAATGGCTTTGCGGACGCCGATCTCGCGCGTGCGCTCGGTCACGCTGACCAGCATGATATTCATCACGCCGATACCGCCGACCAGCAATCCCACGGCCGAGATCGCAATCGCGAACAGACCGACATACATCGTGATTCCGTCGAACTGTTCGATAATCTTGTCAGCCGTGGTGAGAGAAAAATTGTTCGGCTCGTTGTATTTCACTCCCCGCTGGCGGCGCAGAACCTGCTCGACCTGATCCAGCCCATCGCGCAGCATTCCGGATTTCGCTTTGATGTTCAGGTTGAGATCCTTGCTGATCGGCGAAAGTTTGCGGCCGGTCTCGAACGGGACGAAGATCGCGTTGTCCTCTTCGTTCTCGCCGAAGAAAGTGCTCTTGCGCTTCTCCAGCACGCCTATGATTTCAAACGGACGCCCCAGCAATTCGACCTGCTCACCGACTATGCTGGCCCGGTTCGGGAAGAGCGATTCGACGACGTTGACGCCGATGACCATCACGTCGCGGCGATGCTGGTCGTCAACCTCCGAGATAAAACGCCCCTGCTGCAGCGAGACGTTGGTGACGTTGGCGTAGCTCGCCGAAACGCCTTGCAGAAAACCCTCTTTGTAACTTCGCCCGCGGCATTTGATCGTGCGGTCAATCCGCCAGAGGAAGAGCACGCTGGCCACGTCTTCAATCGCGACCGCCTGTTTGCGGATCGCTTCAGCGTCTTCGGACGTGAGCGGCTTGCGCATGTATTCGCTGCGATCACGGTCGCCGATCCTGGGGCCGGTGGTCAGGTGAAAAGCGTAGATATTGTTCGTGCCGTATTCTTCAACCATCGAGACAATGCGTCCACGCAGGCCGGTCAATATCGAAGCGACCGCGATCACGACCGTGACCCCGATGACGATGCCGAGCACGGTGAGAAAGCTGCGGAGCTTGTTCGCGCGAACCATGCCGAGCGCCATCACGATGGTTTCGGTTGGAATGATTGATTGAAGTTTCATATCAGCTCTTGTTTAACGCTACAATCGGATCGAGGCGCGACGCCTTGTAAGCGGGGTAGATGCCCGCGATCAGCCCGATTCCGCCCGAGACGATCAGCGACAGCAGAACGTAACCGATCGTAATCGTCATCGGGATCGGCGTTGACACTCGCACAATCCACGAAAGCCCCCCCGCAAGCAGCAACCCAAGAGCGCCTCCCACCGAGGCGAGCAGCGAGGACTCGATCAGGAACTGAACCAGAATCTGTCTGCTCCTGGCGCCGACCGCTTTGCGAAGTCCGATCTCAAAAGTCCGCTCCGTCACGCTGACGAGCATGATGTTCATCACGACGATGCCGCCGACCAGCAGCGACAACAAGGTGACCGGCGTGACCACAAGCGCGATCGTGCCGGTGAACTGGTTGACCTGACCCGTCAGGTCGCCGGTATTGACCAGACCGAAAGTGTCCTCCTCTTCGCCGATCAGCTTGTGCCGGTTGCGCATCACCATTCGCGCTTCTTCGATTGTCGAAGTGAACATTTCAATACTGCTGGCTTTTCCATGCAGTTCCAGGCTCTGGCGGCGGCCGAAGAGACGCCCGAAAGTCATGAGCGGAATGTATAGGTGATTGTCGAGTGACTGTCCCATGAACGAGCCGCGCTTCTCTTCGACGCCGACAACGGTCATCGGCATGTCCCTGATCTTGAGCGTCTGGCCAATCGGATCGCGGCCTTCAAAAAGTTTCGCCTTCACTTCCGCCCCGATCACGCATACCAGCGCGGCGTGCTCGACCTCATGCTGGGCGATGAAGCGGCCCTCGGCGATACTCTTATCCTCGATGACAACCATATTGGCCGTCACTCCCTGGATGCGAGTGAAGAAGGTTTCGCGGCCGTTGTGTTTGAGGTTGATGGAGTTGTTGGCCTGCGCGCCGACTTCGAGACAGGATTTGCAGCGGTCGCGTAGCCATTCGTAATCTTCGACATAGAGCCGCTTGTTGCGGCGCATCGCGCGCTCCCGCTGCTCTTCGGTCCGCCGCCCCTGATGCGCAAAGCGCGCGATCATAAAATGGTTGACCCCGAGCATCTTCGAAACAGCCGTCAGGACATAGCTGTTAAAGCCGCTGATCGAAGCGCCCACAATGACCACCGACGCGACGCCGATGATGATCCCGATCAACGTCAGAAACGTGCGCAGCTTGTGCGCGAAGATTGATTGCAACGCGATTCTGGCGGCGTCTGCGTAAAATGAATAGAGACTCTTCATAGACGTGGCTCCACCCGGTCAAACGACTTTCGCCCAAAAGGATTAACAACCTGCGGGATTTTTTATTCTGTCTTTTGTATTTGCGGATGCGCCTGATCTAACGACGAACACAACGGCTGAGTTGCAAGCTTTCGGCGCGGGGCTTGCAGCGAGTCAGTACCGCGAGCGGTAGCGAGCGTGGCTGCCCAAAAAAGCCTCTTGCCACAGGCCAAGCTCGTTACCGCTCGCGGTACCGCCTCGCCGCGGACCAATCACGCCGCATCCGGCCTTTGACCCACAGGATCACCAGCAGGATCGTCGCGAATACGGCCAACTCGAACAGGCATACTCCGATAATGTGGATGATCTGGGCGTCGAGAGGGTATGGGCGCCAATTGTAGGAAATCGGCGGCTGAAGTCCTAATTTGAAAAGCCTGCCGGAAACCGGCCAGAGCAATTCAACGCCCCTGGACTCCGTGAACAGGAAATCCAGTATCGAATGCGAGAGCATGGCCAGGAAGAAGGCCGTCACATCTCTGAAGCTGAAATGATTGATCACCGCCGCGGCCACCAATCCGACCAGGAAGGCGAAGAGAATTGAATGAGTGAAATCGTGATGCCAACCTCTGCCCCCGACCCTGGCCCAGGTGAGCGCATAGTCGAAGTCGGGCAAGACGCCGAGGAATGCGCCGAGCAGCAGAAACATCCAATCTCGTTTGAGCGAACCGTGAGGCCGAAGAGTTGCGACTATGCTTGCGCCCATCAACGCATGGGCAATTGGTAAAGGCATCCTGACTCCATCCTATCAACCCAACTATCCCATCACCATCACCGACACGCTCCGCTCGCGCGATCCGTCAAGCTCGACCAGGAAAATTCTCTGCCAGCGCCCCAGTTGAAGCAGTCCGTCGGCGACGTTCACGCAGACCGACATCGGCAGGAAGAGGGCCTTGCAGTGGGAATGGCCGTTGGCTGGCTCATCAGGCGGGATGTCGGCGCGGCGGCTGAAATCATTGTGCTCATACTCGCCCGAACTTGGCGCCAGGCGTTCGAGCATTCGCCTCAAATCCTCGTGCAACAGCGGCTCGTTTTCATTGACGATGATCGCGGTGGTGGTGTGTTTCGTTTGCACGTTGACCCAGCCGTCCCTGACGCCCGCGCGGGCGACAATCTCCTCTACTTCGTCCGTGATGTCCAAGAATTGCAGACACTCGTTGGTCCGCAGTCGGATCACGCCGTGGCGCATCCTGATCGCGGACTGGCCGACCTCTTCAACACGTGCCATTTGGTACATAATTTCTCCTGTGTGACCTCGAATTACGCGGATTGGAATCTGAAAGCGAAACGACCTCAGCGCTCGCGGGCCGCGCGGATCAGGGCTTCCATGTGATCCAGGTATTTTTCCAGCGCGCGGCGTCCCTTTTCAGTCAGGCGGTACTCCGTCTTCGGCATTCGTCCGACGAATGATTTGGCGCATGAGATGTAATCCGCGTCTTCCAGTTTGCGCGCGTGGACGCTGACGTTGCCATCAGTGGTCTTGAGCAACTCCTTCAGCTCGCTGAAGGTGAGCGATTCGTTTGCGGCAAGCGCGCTCACGATGCCCAGCCGCATCCGTTCATGGATCAGGCCGTCAAGCTCAGGCGCTTTCTCAGCGGCGCGCATCGCTTGCGCAGACCGCGTCGAGCTACGCGATTTGGCGTCATGCGTCTTGCCATGTTGCGTTATAGATCTGGCAGTCTGTTTAGCCACCGTGCCTCCTTGCGATGATTGTTCCGAAAATGATGTGTAACCCTCCAAACCCCGCCGCCATCAGAAAATTGCCCCAGGCGATGGGGGCATAGAGCGCCAACGCGCCGAGCGCCATAAAACAAATCCCCATCACCGGCACGACCCTGACTGAAAACGCGCCGCCGGTCACGACTCCCGCGCCGTAAAGCAACAGCCACATCCCGGGCAGCGCGTCGAACGCGCCTTCGCGAGCCAGAGCCACCGACAGGAAAGCCCCGGCGACGAGCGGCGGCGTCAGACTGAGAGTGAATTTGCGGCCTGGCGCTGAGAGCAATTTGAGCTGCGCGACTCCGGCCTTGCGCTTCATGGTCCAGCCTCCGATGAGCAATGCGAGCGGCAGTTCCCATGCCCAGACGTACATCCATTCATGCTCGTCCGGATTCCTGGCGGCGATGAACGCGGCGATCAGCGCGGTCACTCCGATCGCCACCCCCCCCCATCCGGGCACCGCGGTGAAGGACGAGGCCCGCTCCATCGTCTCGCGGATGAAGCGGAGATTGTCCATCGCGCGCCCGTGGAGAGAAGGCGGTTCTGATTCCGTATCTGATTCCCTGGAGCGAAGCGGTTGAATTGAACTCATAGCGCGAGGATCATATCCGCGCCCGGGGCGGTTTGACAAGTACTTGTCTCTAACAAGCTCTTTACGAGAGAGGGACGGTTCAAGGTTTGCGGCCGCGGGTTTGGTTGAGCTTGAGGCGGTAGTCGTCGCCCTTGACCAGAACGACTTTGCACATCTCGTGCAGTCGCGAACGCAATCGGACGCCGACGCGGTCGGTCAGCGTCTCTTCGCCGGGCTGCTGCGGCTCATCCAGATAGTTTGAAGTCATGACGGTGAGTTTACGATCGTTGTAGCGGGTATTGATGATCTGCGTTATCGTGTCACGCACCCAATCAGTCGGCTTCGACGCGCCGAGTTCGTCCAGGACCAGAACCTCGGCGTCATAAACGGGTTCCAGAACCTTCAGCTCGGTCATTTGTGAAACGGGATTGTAGCTATCCTGAATCTCTTTGAGCAGGTCTCGGAAATCATAGAAGAGACATGAGATCCTCTTGTGAAGCGCCAACTCTCTGACGATCGCGGCGGCCAGATGTGTCTTGCCGACTCCGCAAGGGCCGAGAAACAACAGTCCGACATCCACGTTGGGATACTGATCAACGATATATTTTGAATCGTTAAGCGCTCTTCTTTGTGAGATGCCGGCCTCGTCGGTGGCGGGCCTCGGCTTGTAACTATCGAACGTGCAGTTTTCGTATCGTCTGGGGATACGGGCCGCGGCCAATGTCTGATTGCGACGATCATCGGCGCGACATCTGCACAGGCGAACACCTTTGGCGTCTACCAGTTCCCATCCTGTGCCGCTGCAAAACTCACAGATAGCTGATTGAAGCTTTCGCAGGTCCAGTGCCATTTGCTGATTCGGGTAAACCAAACTGAGACTCTTTCGATGTCTGTAATCCTTCACTGAAGCGGACGCGCATTATAGGTAAGTGGTCAGGTCAATTCAAGAAGTCGATCCGGGAAAGACGCATTTTTAATTTGGGCGCGGCTTCTTTGAAACGACGAGACGACAAAGCCATGGAACACGCGGAACAATTTGATTTCGATTCAACCGGCGTTTTTCAAAAACGTTCCCGGGATGTACAATTCACCCCGTTCAAACCCGCTGCTTCGCCTCCAGGTTTGCAACGCCACAAATCAAAACTCACGGGTGAGATCATGTTGATTCAGAAGTTACGAGATGTTTTGCGCGCAATGTTTATCGGCTCGCTTCTGCTTGCCTTGCCTCACAATATGTTTGCGCAGAATCAGTCACAATCCGTTGGGAAAACAGCCGCGAAGAAGAGCAAAGCGAGCGCCGCTTCCTGTGACGGAGCTTTGGACATCGTCCCGGTCAAATCAATGACCTTCACGCGCAAACGCCGTCCATCCAAGCCGGAGGCCAGGACAGAGCAGCCCAATCCCACAGATGCAAAAGACGCTAAGCCGGAAAAGCGGTGACCACAGTTAAGGCGAACTTGGTAAATGCACTCGACTTGGTTACAAATTGGACTTTTAACGCCGAAATCAGGAGAGAGTACGGAAAAGACGGAAATAACGGGACAAACGGAAAAGAAGCAACAAAGAATTTTTCCGTTTGTCCCGTTATTTCCGCCTTTTCCGTACTCTCTCCTAGCGCCTATCAAGACCTGTCTTTCATCCCACGCTCGGGCGCCTATCTCAAACCTCACATATGAAACCGAAACCAAACCCGCATAATAAAAAGACGGGCGTCAGCCTGTTTGAAATCGCCTTTCCCGCGTTGCCATTCCTCGCGCTCGTTCCAAACACCTTTATCTCTCCGCCGCTCGGTCACGAGGGTCTCGCGACGCAGGAATTCATCTTCGCCTGCGCGGCCGTAGTCTTCGCGGGATTGGGACTGGAGCGAATCCTCAAGAGCTGGCGCGAGCGCCGAGGCGCGCTCGAAGTCAGCCGCGAGGATTTGTTGACGCTCGCCACGCTCGCCGCCTTTATCTTGTGGCAGGTGATTTCGTTCGTCTGGGCGCCGACGCCTTACGGCGGCGTTCGCGTCGCGAGTGTCTGGCTGGGGCTGGCGATCTTTTTTACCGCCGGCAGGTTCTCTCTGCGCGAGCGTTCGGCTGAGTGGCTCTTTTATGCGCTTTCCATCATCGCGGCGACGTTGGCGGGCAGCATCATTTACGAACGGTTGAAGTTCGGCATTGATATGCGAGGGGTATTTTTCAACCACGGCATCTCGTCCGAATTGCTCGTCACGATACTCCCGCTCCAAATCATCGCCTACCTGACGAACGCAAAGAAATGGATCGCCGCTTTGGCGTTCGCGATCTCGGGTCTGAGCGCAATCGCTTTGTTGATGGGGTTGCGGCGCGGCGCGATCATCGCCACGGTCATTATCTTGATCGCCGTCGGATTCTCCCTGGCGTTCAAGTTAATCAAGGTCCAAAGCAAGGCTCGCATTTGGATCGCGGTCGCGTTGCTCGCGCTGGCTGTTGGGGCGGTCGGAGCGCGCTATCGCCAGGAGATCGCATTCCGCATCCAGGGCGCGACGCGGCTTCAATCGGACGAGGGAGGATTGTCAACCCGTTTGCGCAGTTGGATCACGGCCTGGGAGATGGGAAAGAGCAACGCGCTCATAGGTGTCGGAGCCGCCGGCTATCCGAGCCTGTACGGCAGTTATCGCAAGCGCTTCGTCTCGAATCCGAAGTATTCAAAAATAGCCCAAACGGCTGGCCCTGAAGATACCGACGAGATTCGCAGCCCGCTCGTCCACAACGAATACCTCGAAACTTTCGTGGAGCTTGGGATAGTCGGATTGTTGTTGTTCCTGGCGTTTTGGTTTCAGGTCGGGCGCGCTCTCTGGCGGCGAGCGCGGCTGACGAACAGTGTTTTCACGCTCGGCGCTTTTGTCGGGCTGGTCGCATTCGGCGTCAGTTCTTTCACCAGCGGGTTTTCGCTGCGTTACACTCCGCAAGCCCTCATCCTCGCCTGCGTGCTTGTCGCCGGCTTCGCGACCACTCGAACAAATCAAGACGCCGCCGAACAGAAGGCCACGATATCTTTACCTCATCCGGCGGCGCTGGCGGTTATCGCGATCGCGCTCATCGCCATGACGCTGGTCGCCGGGCGGAATTACAACGTCCTGGCGAGCCAGCGATTGCAGGGCGGCGCAAGCCTGGCTGAACAGCCGGCGGATTTTCAGTTCTATCCCAACAACCAACCCGGCAACGAAGCGTTGCAGCGCAGGTACCAACGGGTGATCGAACTCGACTCGGAAAACGCGGGCGCGCGCCTGGGTTACGCGCTTCTGTTATTCCAGATGAAACAGCCTGACAAGGCGATACCATTGATAGAGTTCGCGATGAAGCACGGCTACAGCCGTCCTTTCGCCTATGTCTTCCTCGCCTTCGCTCACGAGCAATCGGGCGATCTCTCGCGCGCCGAGCAGGTGTTGGGCGACTGCCTGGCTTCATTTCCCCAATCAATCTACACCCGCGCGGCTTACGCCGAGATCTTGCGGAAGCAGGGTAAGATCGAAGAGTCGCGCGAGCAGCAGAAAATTATGTATGGTCTGAACCGTCACGAGGCGCGAAGCTGGGAATTGGTGGTGAAGATGAAAATCGATGAGGCCGCTTCAGAGGCCAAACGGCGCGGATTGACCCCACCCGATCAGCTTTGGCCCGTGCTGGCGAGAGGGCTGGTGATAGCGCGAGCATTCCATTACTTGAAGGATCAATAAGCTATCAGGCAAAGATTTTATCGAGCTTCCCTGAAATAGACCTCGGATTTCAAACTCTCCAATGTTGCGCGCCGGGCCACGGCCAGGTCTAAACCAGGCTCGGCCCCATTGGCCAGAAATTCCTCAAACTGTTTCGCCAGGTTCGTCCAGTTGTAGATGCTCTCGACCATGGCGCGTCCCTCGCGGCCGGCGCGGCCAGCGAGCCGGCGGTCGGCGATGAAAGATTGGATGGCGGCGGCGAACGACGGCGCGTCGTCGGCGAATGAAACCCAACCGGCGCCGATGCGCTTCACCTCGCGCGCGCTGGTGCTGACAACCGGTTTCCTGAGCGCCGCATACTCGAAGAGTTTGAGCGGGCACGACCCGTGCGAAATATCGTCGCGAGTGAAAGGCAGCAGACAAACATCCATCGCCGCAACGTGATTCATCGCTTCGCGGTAAGGCATCGCTCCGGTCAGTTTGATATTCGTCAGCCCTAGTTCGGCGATCTGACCCTGCAAATATTTCAACTGGCGTCCGCCTCCGACGAGCAGGAACTTGACGTCCGGCAGCCTCCTGGCGGATTCCAGAATCAGATCGAAGTCCACCCAGTATTCAAAGGCCCCGACAAAACCAACCGTCGGGCCGGTCACGTTGGAGCGCCAGACGCCGCCGTCGGCCCGATCAAGTTCCGCGATATCGGCGCCGTTAGGCAGCATCAACGCCGGCCGTTTGATCGTCTCATGAAGCACGCTTGAAGCCACCGTCACGGTGGACGCGCGCGAAATCATGCGCTCCTGCGCCGCGCGCGCAATTAACTTTCCGCCGGCCCTCGCCACCCACCTATCCTCCCCCTGGATCATCGCCACCAAGTCATCGGCCAGGTCGAAATGGACACGGCATCCGGTCTGATCGGCCAGGCGAAGCAGCGGAACCTGAGGCAAGTTGTAAAGGAGCAGAACGTCAATCCGCTCTTTCTCGATGAGGCGGCGGATCTGACCGATTGAAGTCAGCGAGATCAGGCCTTTCTTCAACAGCTTGGTCCTGCGGATCGGCGCGCGCCAGAACGGGCGCAGCCTCTCGGGCGTGTATAGCTCAGCGACGGTCATGTCTCGTGGCAGAGTTTCGCCGCCGCCCGCGATGTCGGTCGCGCTGATGTCACTGATCCCCATCGGCGGCGCCGTCAGCACGTAAACCTGGTGACCGAAATGACAGAGGCGTGTGAGGAGTTGGTGGTAGCGGCTGCGGTTCGCCGAACGCCATCGCGCCAGGTATGGAAAAAGTATCTTCATTGCTTCTTCGTGCGTGGGTTTGTGATTATCTTCCAGAGCGCAACCAGACCTGCTGGCCGCGCTTGCCGCGGCGGATCATCGCAATACCGAAACTGTAAAGCCACATCGCCACGTAGCGCGGCGATGTTAAAAGGTCGAATAAATAGCGACGCGGGTTATCAACAATCGCCGCCCCACCAAGATAATAAGCCACATCCAGAGCCAGTCCCGCGAGCGCAACCCAGAACAGAAACGGAATCCATATTGAAATGACCAGTAAGAGCGCTCTCAATCCGATGAAGAGGATTTTGGGCCGCATCAGCAGAAGCGGTAGCAGGAACCAGGCTCCCAATCCTCCCTTGATCAACGCCATGACGATTTCACGGGGGTAATCGAACACAACCTGCAGTTGCCCCTGAAACCATCTGGCTCTTTGCCGCGATGCGCCTGAGGATTGCTGCGGTTTCGGATCGAGCGCCACGGCGCCCGGAACGAACTCGACTCGCTTTCCCTGTGAAGCCAGCAAGACGTCCAGCTCCAGGTCTTCCGCCAGCGTGTGCAAGCGCGGAGCAACCGCGGCGAGGACGCCGCCGCGGAACGCCATGCCGGTTCCGCGCAACGGGACAGCCCATCCGCATCTCCTGCGAGCCTCGTCGTCAATGCGCTGCATCAGGACTTCGGACCAGCCGGCCAGTCGGCCCGCGCCGGCGCTCGCGTCAGGAGCGACGAAAGCCTGAACCGCGGCCAGATCGTCGCCCGCGCCGGCCATCGCTTTTCTCAATTCGAGCAGGCTTCCCTTCACCAAACGGCTGTCCGCGTCAAGAATCAGCACAGCGTCGCGCGACCGCCATTCCACCTCGTGTCTTGATAACCACCATGCGATCACAGCGCATTTCCCAACTCCTCCGTCCAAATCCCCATTCGGGCGTTCCGCGACTTTCGCCCCCGCGATTATGGCTTCTACCGCGGTCCGGTCAGAGCAACGGTCGGCCACCACCCACACACTGCTGCCCGGCCATTCGACCACATGCTCTTTGAGAGCCGCCACGGTCGGCCCTATCGTTCCCGCCTCGTCGCGCGCCGCGATCAAAATAACGCATCCTCTCGATGTGTCTGACGCCGCGCCCGACTCCGAATTAGACTCAGACGCCGAACCACGCTCCGTTTTCGCCGCGCGTAAGAGCAAAAGACACGCGCGAAGAAAGCTGTCCGAAACCAGCAATAGAGCCACTGACTGACTCATCAATCTGAAAACCAGCTCGAGGTACCGCATTGAAACTATTCGGAATGAGATTTATTCGAAAGCTCGCAACTTCACTTGTTCTTTGGCCATAAGGGGGAGAGCCTCAAACTTTAGTCCTGGTATAGAGCAGTTACTGATCGATGATCGTGGAGGCTTCATCGGAACAGGACGGGTGAGGATGAAGTGGTTCCAACGACGCGCGAGAGTTTATCCGAGTGGGTTACAACGGTCAACAAATATATGCGGCTCTTCAAATTTGGGGTAGGTCTACATTTAACCGTGGCGCCTGACTAATGAGGGAAGAGAGAATACGGAATAACGCTCTCCACGGCGCCGCGACTTGAGGCGCTACTTCTGTCCGATGATCAATGTCGCTTTGATCGAAACGTCGAAATCCATCTTGTGGTGTTCCTGGTCGTTCAAGCCCATCTCCTGATTTTCCTCGTCGTCGAGATCCGTCTTGTAGCATTCTTCGTCAATGATCGTCATCAACTGCTGGCGAACCTGCTGGCGTCTATCTTCATCCGGCAGCGCCGCCAGCCAGTCGTCGAGGAAAAAGGTTTCGATCAAAGGGGCCTCCAGGAATTCTCTTCCGTCGTTGTAATCGAACCGTTCTTTACGCGTCACGCTGCGGACCTGTTTCAATCCGGCGCCGGCGGCGAGGTTCTCAGCGTCGGTCACCGTCAGACGTTCCGTGATCAAACTTTCGAGCCGAGGCGTATACTCGAGCAATCCCAGGTTGTAGAGCGCCTCCCAGTAGATCGAGAAGAATTCATCGAAGCTGCCGCGCGTCGTCAATTTCAACGCTACGGTCGCGCCTTTTTTCGCAACGCGCTTGAGTTCGGCCAGCGCGGCTCCGACCTCCGAAGGCGGCAGCATCGAAGCGTCGCCGATCACAAGATCGAACTCATCGTCGGCGAATCCGAGCGATTGCAACGATCCCGGGCGAAACTCCACGCGGTCGAGTTTCTTCACCTCGGCTTTGGCGCGCGCCAGAACCAGTTTTTCAGAGCTTGGATCAACCCCGACGACCTCCGTCTTCACGCCGCCTCTGATCGCCATGTCAATCGTGTAACCACCGGTTCCGCACTCGGCGTCCAGGAACCTTCCTTCCTTCGGCAGTTCGACCTCGTCGTCAACCATCTGATCGAAGGCCTCGCGCCATCCGGGCGCGATGTATAGGTCGTAAAGGTAGGCCAACTCTTTGGCGTCTCTCATTGTGCTGTTATCGATTTGCATGACGACACGATACTAGCCAATCAATCTCACAGGCCGCAAGAGCCTAGCGGAAGTTCTCCACCATCATGATATCGCTTCCACTCTGGTCACGCTGCACATAGAGCAGGCGCCGTCCGTCGGGAGAAACCGCCAGCCCCGGAACAAATTTATCCGGGTCTCTCTCCAGCCGGGCGATTTCGCTTATTTTCCCCGTCGCGAAGCTGAAGAATTCAAGCAATGGCTGCGCAGGTGTGGCCGCCGTTACGAAGTAGATTCCATGATCCACTATTCGCCAGTAGCGCCAAACCCCAGCCTGATGATGATCCAATACCAGCCGCTCGGCGCCTCCTCCGCTCGGAACCCGCCAGATGCCGGGCAGACCGCGCCCTTTGGCGTAATAGAAGTACTTGCCGTCAGGAGATTCGAATCCCTCGAAGCCGCCTTCCCTGGTGACCTGTATCGCTTGGCCACCCGCAGCCGGCGTCTTCCAAATCTGCATGCTTCCGCCGCGGGTCGAGCCGAAGTAAACCCAGCGTCCATCGCGCGACCAACTTGGCGCCACGTCTTCAGCCGGATCGGTCGTCAGGCGGCGCGGCGGGCCGCCCTCGGAGCTGATCACATGGATGTCAGGATTGCCCGCTGTGTCGGGATCGTTGGAGCGGGAGTCGAACGCGATCCAGCGGCCGTCAGGAGACCAGCGCGGCGTCCCGGTAACGTAAGGCCCGCGATCAATGAGCAACCGCGGCCTGGCGCCATCGCTGTCACAGACCCAGAGACCGCGACCGCCGGAGCGAGTTGAGGCGAAGACGATCTTCCGGCCATCGGGAGAATAGTCCGGAGCTGAATCATGCAGGCTGGAGGCGATCAATTTCACCGGCGATTTGCCCTTCTGAGCGGCATTCAGCTCGATTCGCCAGATATCCGAGTCATTCAGGGTTTGCGTATAGGCCAGGCGGTCGCCTCGAGGAGAAATCGCTGGGCCAAACACGTCTTGCCCGATCGCGGACGCCCGTTCAGGCGTTCCGCCGGTGGTCGCAATACGCCAGAGGCCGCGGGCGCCGCCGCCGCGCTGGGAGGCGAAGACGATCTCGCGGCTGTCAGCCGTCCAGGCCACGCCTTGAATGGTCAGATTATCCCAGGTGAGCCGCCTGAGTTCTCCTCCTGACAGAGGTAAGAGGTAGAGATCGGTGGTGGCCAGGCTGGTCGCTCGCACGAAAGCCAGCCACTTTCCGTCAGGTGAAAAAGCCGGGTAATAATCGCCGACGGCGCCCCCGGGTGGAGAGGTGAGCTTGCGCCTATCGGCCATCTCAACCGAGAGCAGGAAAATGCTCAACGGCTCCACCGCCGTGCTACTATCCGAGATCGCCAGGTACTTCCCATCTGGCGAGAAATATGAGCTGTGCCCTAAGAAGGAAAGGTTATAAGCCAAAACATCCGCCAACTTGCGCTCCGCGCCGCCAAGCGCAGGGATTTGATAGTAAGCGTTGCCGCCCGCGGATTGGCGAAGAAAAACGATGGACTTCCCATCGGGAGACCAGACGGGATTGGTATCGGCGGCCGGATCGGTCGTTAGTCGCAGCGGCATTTCAGCCTCAACCAGCTTGACGTAGATGTCAGCGTTGGCGCCCTGCGGGCCGTTCCACACAAAAGCGATCTGGCTGCCATCAGGTGAGAAAGCGACCTGAGTTTCACTGCCCGGAAAAGTGGTGAGCGGAATGACTCTCCAGTTCGGCGCTGGCGCTTCGGAGGCAGGGCGAAAAGCGATCAACCAGATCGCCGTCCCGGCCACTAACCCAATCATCAACAGAGCCATTGACCAACCTAAGCGGCGGGCCAGCGATGGTCGCCCCCATTGAGCCGCATCCGAATTGCGCGCGCCAAAAATATGCGGCGTCCGAACGCTGGCTTCAGGTTCTCCTTTCGCCTCCGTCGCCTGGCTGAGAGGGAGCGCGACAGGCTTCTCCCCCACGATCTCTCCAACGACCTCTTTGACCTGCGCCACGAAGCGGTAGCCGCGCCGTGGAACCGTCTCGATGTAGGACTGCTCAGCCTCCCGCAGGCCAAAGACTTTCCGCAAGGTCCAGATGTTCTTGGCCAGCGTCGAATCTTCGACGAAGGTATCGGGCCAGACGCGCTTGAGCAGCTCATCTTTGTTCACAATATGCCCGCGCCTCTCCACCAGGACGAGCAAGGTTTCGAACGCCTTCGGGGTCAGCGGCACAAGCTCTCCCTCGCGCAACAATACCCGCTCTTCAGTCTCCAGACGAAACGGGCCAAATTCGTAGTAATGGACTACAGGCTGACGCATAACGGCAGTAATAACTCTTTCAAAACTTTTCCAAGGCTCTTCCAAGACTTTCCGCCGCCTTGCGGCTTAAGTTGCCACCAGAGACTGGTAGGAAACTCAAGGAATCGTTCACTAGATTACGCGAGGGCGGCGGAAATCAGACTCCGGATAGCAATCCTAAAAATCTGACCCCAGAACTTGGGGCGATGAGTTAGTGTCCCAGCAATGCGGATGAATGAACTGAATCGCGCCATACACTATCACAGGAGAAAACATGAGCCAAAAAGATGAGAAGCTGTCACGTCGAAAACTACTCAAATCAGCGACCATCGCCGGGGCCAGCCTCGGTTTGGCCGGCTTGGGGATTGATCGCGCCTCCGGCGATTCCTCAGTCTTGGTCGAAGGGCCAGCCGAACCAAAGACCGGCGCCGGCTCAGTTATCGGCTTGAAGTTTGAGAAGCGGGACGTCATCCGCCTCGGCGTCATCGGCGTCGGCGCGCGCGGTCTGAGCATGCTCCGCGAATGGCTGGCGGTGGACAACGTACAGATCACCGCGATCTGCGATATTGATAAAAACCAGATCGCCCGCGCGCGGCAGCGGATCGAAAAGGCCGGGCAGAAAGCGCCCGCCGTTTATGACAGCAATGAACGCGACTTCGAGAACCTGTGTAAACGCGACGACGTGGATTTCATCTACATCGCGACGCCCTGGGACTGGCATGCGCCGATGGCCGTGGCTGGGATGATCAATGGCAAACACGTCGGCGTCGAAGTGCCCGCCGCCATGACGCTCAAAGAATGCTGGGAAATGGTTGATACCTCCGAGAAAACCCGCCGTCATTGCCTGATTATGGAGAACTGCTGCTACGGCTACAACGAGATGTTGGCGCTCAATATGATCAAGGCCGGCCTGTTCGGGGAGCTGCTGCACGGCGAAGCGGCTTACAATCACGACCTTCGCGGCATCATCAACGAGAACCGGAGTGAAGGCCTGTGGCGGCGCGCCCCGCACACCAAACGGAACGCCAACCTCTACCCGACGCACGGCCTCGGCCCGGTCGCCAACTACATGGACATCAATCGCGGCGACCGCTTCGATTACCTCGTCTCGATCAGTTCGCCCTCGGTCGGACTCTACGAATACCGCGAAAAGCGCGTGCCCCGGGAGGATCCGAAGTGGAAAGAGAAATACATCTGCGGCGACGTGAACACCAGTCTCATCAAGACCGCGAAGGGGCGCACGATCATGCTCCAGCACAACATCACCACGCCGCGCCCGTATGACCGCATCAACCTGATCCAGGGATCGAAAGGCATCTTCCGCGACTATCCGGCGCGCATCTACATCGAGGGGCAGGAGGGCGGCGAGCGATTTGCGAATCTCGACAAATACAAAGCGCAGTACGAGCACCCGCTCTGGAAGACGACCGGCGATCTGGCGCGCCAGCGCGGTGGGCACGGCGGGATGGATTACATCATGGTCTACCGGCTCGCGCAGTGCATGCGTGAAGGGCTTGCGCCGGATATTGATGTCTATGACGCCGCCGCGTGGAGCGCTCCCATTGCGCTCAGTGAAACCTCAGTGGCGCAGGGTAGCGCGCCGGTGAAGTTCCCCGATTTCACCCGCGGACGTTGGAAGGACACGCGCGCCTGAAATTCGCAAGCCGGCGGCGGGCGCAAAGTTCTCGACCACCCCACTCGCTAAATCATATGAAGCTCATCAAAAGCCTCTTCTGTTTTGCCTTGATGACGCTGGTGTTGGCGCCGGCTCCGGCCTTTGCGCAATCGCGGCCCAACATCGTTTTGATCTACACGGACGATCTCGGTTACGGCGACGTCTCGTGCTACGGCGCGACGGCCTTGAAGACGCCCAATATTGACCGGCTGGCGAAAGAAGGGCTGCGCTTCACCGACGGCCATTCGGCGGCGGCGACCTGCACGCCTTCGCGCTACGCGATGCTCACGGGCGAGTATGCGTGGCGCAAGAAGGGGACGGGCGTCCTGCCCGGCAACGCGGCGCTGATCATCGAGCCGGCGCGCGCGACGCTGCCCGCGCTGCTGCAAAAAGCCGGTTACGTGACCGGCGTCGTGGGCAAATGGCATCTGGGGCTTGGGCCGCAAGGCGGGCCTGATTGGAACGCCGAGATCAAGCCAGGTCCGAATGATATCGGCTTCAACTACTCGTTCATTATGGCCGCCACCGGCGATCGCGTGCCGACCGTCTACGTCGAGAATCGCCGCGTCGTCGGTCTCGACCCAGGCGATCCGATCAAGGTTGATTACGGCAAA
>Ga0187894_10003263_pt1 | contig 18380 bp, 15 predicted proteins | sample GBC1701081metaG_FD_136650 | JGI IMG/M metagenome (GOLD analysis project Ga0187894, IMG submission 136650) | White microbial mat communities from a lava cave in the Kipuka Kanohina Cave System on the Island of Hawaii, USA - GBC170108-1 metaG ...
AACAGCTCGGTCCACTTGACGTGGTTGGGCAGGATCCCCGCGTGCAGCATGTACGGGTTCGTGACGACGATCTCGCCCGCCTCGCGCAGCGCCGCGCGCGTGCTCGACGGCGTGTCGCCGTCGTAGGTGTACGCCTTCACGCCCTGCGGCAGCCGCGCCACGATCTCGTTCAGCTCGGCGACCTGGTCCTGGCTGAGCGCCTTCGTCGGGAAGAGGTAGAGCGCGCGGGCGCCCTCCTTCCGCACGATCGCGTCGAGGACGGGCAGGTTGTAGCAAAGCGTCTTCCCCGACGCCGTCGGCGTGACGACGCACACGCTGCGGCCCGCGCGCGCGTGGTCCACGGCCTCGCGCTGGTGGGAGTAGAGCCGCTCGTACTTGTGCTGCCGGAGCGCGTCCCGGAGCGCGGGATGCACCCAATCCGGCCACTCCGCGAACACGGCGGGTTGCGGATCGACGGTACGCCAGGCGACGACGTTCGAAGCGTGGCGCGGGTCGCTCCGCAGCCGCTCCAAGACGTCCTCCAGCGGCAGCGTCGCCTTCGGGATCGTCGTCACCGGGCCGATTGTTACGCGCAGGGGGGACGCGGCCCGCGTAGAATCCTCCGGAGGACGCCATGCGCGCCGCGTGCACGATCGCCCTGCTCGGCCTGCTCGCGACCGCCGTCCCGTCGGCCGAGGAACCGGTGGTCGTCGAGCTCGAGGCGGCGTCGCCCGAGCCCGGCGTTCAGATCGGGTACGGCGCCGCCCGACGGCTCGCGGTCGAGACGACGGTGCCGCGCTTCCTCCTCGAGATCCCGTCGCTGCGCGCGAAGGACGGCCTCTTCGCGCGCCTGACGCTCGGCGGCGCCGAGGGCGTCCCGGTCTACGTCGCGCTCGACCGTTCCGAGGGCGGCACGCACCACGACCGCCTCTACGTCGACCGGAACCGCGACCTCGACCTTACGAACGACGGGGAGCCGCTCAAGGCGGAGCTCCACACCACGGCCCGCGGCGACAAGCTCGTGGAGTTCCCGGCCGTCGACCTCTCGCTCTCCTACTCGATCGAGGGCGTCGCGGCGAAGGAGAGCTATCGCGGCGTGGTGTTCTACGAGGGGAGCGGGGACCGGGCGCCGGGCGTCCTCTACTTCGAGCGCGACGGCTGGCGCGAGGGAGTCGTTGCGATCGAGGGCGTCGACTATCGCGTCGCGATCCTCGACGACGACAGCGACGGCATCTACTCCACCTCCGACTCCTGGACGGTCCGGCGCGCGGACGAGCCCCGCGCGGGCATGCTCGCCGACGGGCGCCCCCGCGCGATCGGCTTCCCGTGCTGGATCGCCGACCAGAAGCGCACCGTCGAGGTCGCCACCATCGACCGAGCCGGGCGCTCGGCGACCCTTCGCGCGGCCGAGGCAAAGGAGACCGAGCGCGAGTACTTCCTGCGCGTCCGGGCGAAGTCGCTCACGCCGGAGGAGCGCGAGCTGCAGATCGACCCGTTCCGCCCGCGCGTCCGTCCCGACCAGAACCTGACCTGGATCGAAGGCAAGGAGATCCAGTACTCGCTCGATGTCGGGGACAAGGTGAAGAAGCGGATCCTCATCGAGTTCACGGCGCCCGACTGCGTCTGGTGCGACCGGATGCAGCGGCTCACGTTCCGCGACCGCGAGGTGTACGACCTCTGCCGCCAGCTCGTCTGCGGTCGCATCGCCTACACCGCGGGCGCGGGCGACTCCGCGCGCTACGGAGTCCAGGGCACGCCCACCTACCTCGTGCTCGACGCCTCGGGGAAGGAGCTCGCGCGCCAGACAGGCTTCGCGAACCCGACCGTCTTCGCGGAGTTCCTGAAGAAGGCGCTGCGCTAGCGCCCCCCGGCCCCCCTAGGTTTCGCGGAGCTTCCGCAGCTCCTCCGTCAGCGCGGGGACGACCTCGAACAGGTCCCCCACGATCCCGTAGTCCGCGACCTTGAAGATCGGCGCCTCGGGATCGATGTTGATCGCGACGATGCAGCGGCTCGTGCGCATCCCCGCGAGGTGCTGGATCGCGCCGGAGATCCCGACCGCGATGTAGAGCTTCGGGCTCACGGTCTTGCCCGTCTGCCCCACCTGTTCCTCGTGCGGCCGCCATCCGGCGTCGACGACGGCGCGGCTCGCTCCCACGACGCCGCCCGCGGCCTCGGCGAGCTTCTCGACGAGGTGGAAGTTCTCCGGGCCCTTCAGGCCGCGCCCGCCCGAGACGATCACGTCCGCCTCCGTGAGGTCGAGCTTCTCGCTGGCCTTGGCGAGGACCTGGCGGATGACGGTGCGGATCTCGTCGGGGCGGACGCCCGCGTCGACGATCTCGACCGGCGCGGAGCGCGAAGCATCGGGGGGCTGGGGGGCGAAGACGTTCGGACGGAGCGAGACGACCGCGAGCGGCGCCTGGGCGGAGACGTTGGCGATCGCCTTGCCGGCGCAGATGGGCTTCCTGGCCACGATGCGGCCGTCCTTCACGCCCAAGCCGACGACGTCCGCGAGGAGCGGGCTCGAGGTCGCGGCGGCCACGGCGGGCGCGAGGTCCTTCCCGACGACCGAAGCCGCGAGCAGCACGAGCTTCGGAGAGGAGGCCGCGATCGCCTTCGCGAGCGCGCGGACGTGGCCGTCGATCGTGAACGACGCGAGCGCGTCCGCATCCGCGACGAGGACCCGGTCCGCGCCGAGCTTCGCGGCCTCCGCCGCGAGCGGCGTCACTCCCTTCCCCGCGAGAACTACGTCGAGCGGTCCGCCGAGGGCGCGCGCGAGGCGCGCCCCCTCCCCCGCGACCTCGGCGGCGGACTTCTTGAGCTTGCCCTTCGCCGTCTCGAGGAACGCGCAGACCGCGCCCATCAGAGGACCTTCGCCTCGGCGCGGAGCAGCCGCACCAGCTCGGGCACGGCGTCCTTCCCCTTGCCCACGATCCGCCCGCCCTTCCGCACCGGCGGCAGTTCGAGCGACTCCACCGAGACCGCGGCGGAGGGCGGCGCCGCCTCGCTCTCCTCGATCGGCTTCTTCTTCGCCGTCATGATCCCCTTGATCGACGGGTACCGCGGCTCCGCGAGCCCGCGCTGCGCCGAGAAGGCGGCGGGGAGCCTCACCTCGACCACCTCCGTGGCGCCCTCCGCCTCGCGGTGCGCGGTCATCGCGCCGCCGGCGAACTCGAGCTTCGTGGCGAGCGTCACGATGGGGATCCCGAGGAGGGAGGCGACCATCACCCCCACCGCGGCATTGTCGGCGTCGATCGACTGCCGGCCGAAGAGGACGACGTCGTGGGGCCGCGGGCGGATCGCGTCGGCCAGGAGCACCGCCGTGCCCTGCGGCCCCCGAGCCCCCCCGGACGACTTGAGCAGCACGGCCTTGTCGGCCCCCATGGCGAGCGCCTGACGGAGCTCCTTGGTCGCCTCCGGCGGCCCGAGCGAGACCGCGGTCACGGTCCCGCCGTGCTTCTCGCGGAGCTGCAGCGCGGCCTCCAGCGCCATCTCGTCGTAGGGGGAGATCACGTGCTCGACGCCGGCGGGGTCGATGGACTTGCCGTCCGCGGCGACCTGGATCCGCGCGGCGGAGTCGGGCACGCGCTTCAGGCAGACGATCAGATCCATCGCGGCGCCATCTTCGCATCCCGCATCAGGATTCGGGCGGGCGGTCGTCGAGCTCGGGCATCCGGAAGCGCTCGCCGAGGTAGACCTGCCGCACGAGCGGATCGTTCACGAGATCCTCGGACGGCCCGTGCCGGAGGATGCGCCCCTCGAAGATGATGTAGGAGCGGTCGGTGATCGCGAGCGTCTCGCGGACGTTGTGGTCCGTGAGCAGCACGCCGATCTCGTCGCGCTTCAGCCGGCGCACGATCTCCTGGATGTCCGCGACCGCGATGGGATCGACGCCGGCGAACGGCTCGTCGAGGAGGAGGAGCTTCGGCTCGGTGAGCAGCGCGCGCGCGATCTCGAGCCGGCGGCGCTCGCCGCCCGATAGCGTCTCCGCGTTCCGTCGGCGCAGCCCGGCGAGCTCCAGGGAGTCGAGGAGGCGCGCGATGCGCCCCTCGCGCTCCGCGCGCGGGATCCGCAGCGCCTCCGCGATCGCGAGCAGATTCTGTTCGACCGTGAGCCGCCGGAACACCGACGGCTCCTGCGAGAGGTATCCCATGCCCAGGCGCGCGCGGCGGAACATCGGGAGTCGCGTCACCTCCACGCCCTCGAGCTCCACCGAGCCCGCGTCCGGCGCGATCATGCCCATCGCCATCTTGAACACCGTGGTCTTGCCCGCGCCGTTCGGGCCCAGGAGTCCCACGATCTGGCCGGGCTCGACGTCGAAGGCGATGTCGTTGACGACCTTCCGGCGGCGATAGACCTTCGTCAGGTGCCGAGCCCGGAGAAGCCCCATGGCGCGGGATTGTACGGGTCCCCGGGGCGATACCCGGCTGTGGATAACCCGTGGAAACGCCGCGCGCCCGCGGCGGAGGCCGCCGCCGCGCGCCAGCGCGCCGATCCGGCGCGGCGAGGAGCGTCGGGCGACATTCCGGTTCGCGGATCCGGATTTAGCGCGCATAGACCCATGGAAGCCAACACGTTGCGGCGCTCGCGGGTTCACGGGCCCCGTTCGGCGACCTTCGGAACGCCGCCTGCGTGCCGGAAACGCCGCTTCCGAAGTGTAAACCCGGCCTTAAGGGGGGCGCGGGGCTCCGCGAAGCCGCTCCGTCGGGCGGATGTGCATAACCCGAAGGTTTGCGCTTGACCTCATCGGATGAGCTTGACCCGAGTCGGCCCGGAATAGATGCCCGGGGTGAAGATCGGCCAGAACACGCTGAACGCCCGGCCGATGAGATTCGACCGCGGGACGTACGAGATCGGGACCCTCCCGGACTCGGCGTCGACGGCCTCGCCTCGGCGGAACCGCCGCAGCACGCCGTCGACGTCCTCCTGAATCGTGATCACGGTGTCGGGCGGCGCGCTCTTCCAACTCGAGTCCGGATTGAACACGCCGTTGCGCGACACGCCCTCCCAGCGGATCAACGTGCCGTCCTTGAGCTTCGCTTCGAGCGCGTACCAGCCGCGGCTGTCGGCGGAGTTCCCGCTGTTGTCGCCGAGCATCATGTAGTGGCCCTCGGGCACCTCCCACGGATCCCGCCCGCCGGAATTGGCGGGGAGGTAGTAGACGTCGCGGTCGATCGAGAGATCGGAGAGCTCCGCGCGCAGGTCCGTCGCCTCGATCGAGATCCCGTGTTGGCTCGGCTCGGGGCCGAAGAGCCGCGGTTCCCCCTCGGTCTCGCCGGGGATTTCGAGTCGGGTCCGCTCGCCGTCGAGGACCGCCACGAGCGTCCCGTCGACGTTCGCGAACGAGATCTCGTGCTCGCCGCGCGCGAGCCGGAACGGAAGCTCCCGCTCGTCCGACTCCTCGCCCTCCGCGACGATCCGTGCCCCGTCGGCCGCGAGCCGCAGCTCGTGCGTGCGGCCGTGCTCCCGGAGGCGCACGGCGAGAGTGCCCGTCCGCTCGAGCGCGATGCGGAACGAGACGCGGACGTCGCCGACGGGGGTCATGCTCGCGACGAGCACGTCGTCCTCCGGCCGGAACGCGCCGATCCCCCCGCGATGGTCGTACGGCGGCACCGGGTGGCGGAACGACAAGACCCCGCCCCCCGCGTCGGCGTCGACCGAGAACCGGCGCCGCGTCTCGTCGATCGACCAAGCCCGGTCCGCCTCCCAGTTGCGGTGCCCGAGGAACGCCCCCTCGTCGTCGATCGGCGCCGGATAGAACGGCAGGAAGAGCTGGTCCTCGACCCCGGGGGGCTTCCGGGCGATCCGCCACGTCGCCCCGCGATCGGTGCTGATCCAGACGTCGCCGTCCGCGATCCGCAGCCACTCGCCCGGCAGCCCCAGGATCCGCTTGATGAAGTTGTTGTTCCGGTTGAGCGGGTACTGGAAGACCGCGACCTCGAACCGGCGGGGGTCCCGCACGAGGTAGGCGAACTTGTCCACGAGGATCCGGTCCCCGTGGCGCCGGCGGTACGCGTCCTCGCCGTTGAGCGTAGGACGCATCGAGTCGGTGGGGATGCGGAACGCCTCCACGCAGAAGTGGCGGATCACCAGCGCCATCGCGATGGCGATCGCGAAGGCCTCGAGGTTCTCCCGGAGGAACGTCGCCGAGTCGCGGCCCAGCTTCACTTGTGCTTGTCCTCGCGGCGGCCCAACACGGCGAGGAACGCCTCCTGGGGGATCGAGACGTTGCCGACCTGGCGCATGCGCTTCTTCCCTTCCTTCTGTTTCTCGAGGAGCTTTCTCTTCCTGGTTACGTCGCCGCCGTAGCACTTGGCGGTCACGTCTTTCCGGAGCGCGCGGATCGACTCCCGGGCGATCACCTTCCCGCCGATGGCGGCCTGAAGGGCCACCTCGAAGAGTTGGCGCGGGATGGTCTTCTGCAGCGCCCGCAGGACCTCCCGCCCGCGCCGCTGCGCCACCTCGCGGTGGCAGATGACGGAGAGCGCGTCCACCTCCCGGGCCGCGACGAGGATCCGGAGCCGCACGAGCTCCGAGGCGAAGAAGCCGCGCAGCTCGTAGTCCATCGTGCCGTAGCCGCGCGTGGCGGACTTGAGCAGGTCGTAGAAGTCGAACACGATCTCGGCCAGCGGCAGGTCGAACACGAGGATCACCCTCGTGGTGCCGAGGTAGTGCTGCTCCACGAACTTGCCGCGCCGCTCGTTGCAGAGCGTCATCAGCGCCCCGATCGACTCCGGGGGGGTGATGATCGACGTGCGCACGATGGGCTCGCGGAACTCCTCGATCTGTCCGGCGTCGGGGAGCTCGCTCGGGCGCTCGATGCGGATCACCTTGCCGTCCGTCGTCTTCACCTCGTAGGTGACGTTCGGCGCCGTGGTGATGATGTCGACGCCGCTCTCGCGTTCGAGGCGTTCCTGAACGATCTCTAGGTGGAGGAGCCCGAGGAACCCGCAGCGGAACCCGAACCCGAGCGCCTCGCTCGACTCGGGGTGGTAGGTGAACGACGGGTCGTTGAGGTGCAGCTTCTCGAAGCCCTTGCGGAGCTGGTCGAACTCCTGCGTGCTCGACGGGTAGATCCCGCAGAAGACGAGCGGCTTCGACTCCTTGAAGCCCGGGATCGCGACGACCGCGGGGCCCGACGCCAGGGCGACCGTGTCGCCGATCTTCACGTCCTCGAGCGTCTTCAGGTTCGCGACGATGTAGCCGACACCCCCCGCCTCGAGCCGGGGGACCGGCTTCATGCGGGGGCTGAACACCCCCACCTCCTGCACCTCGTGCACGGTGTTCGAGGAGAGGAGCCTCACGCGCACGCCGCGCTCCAAAACGCCGTCGAAGACCCGGACGTAGATCACCACGCCGCGGTAGTCGTCGTACTTCGCGTCGTAGAGGAGGGCGCGGAGCGGCGCCGCGGGGTCGCCCTCGGGGGGAGGGACCCGCTCGACGACGGCGCGCAGCACCTCCTCCACGCCGAGACCGGTCTTGCCGGAGACCTTGAGGATCTCCTCGCGGCGCATGCCGAACCCGGTCACGAGCTGCTCGATCGCCTCGTCCACGCGGGCGCCGGGCAGGTCGATCTTGTTCACCGCGGGGACGATCTCGAGGTTGGCGTCGATCGCCATGTAGGCGTTCGCGACCGTCTGCGCCTCGATGCCCTGCGACGCGTCCACGAGGAGGAGCGCGCCCTCGCACGCGTGGAGCGCGCGGGAAACTTCGTAGCTGAAGTCGACGTGGCCGGGCGTGTCGATGAGATTGAGCGTGAGGCCCTCGTACGGCATCTGGACCGCGCTCGCCTTGATCGTGATGCCGCGCTCCCGCTCGAGGTCCATGTCGTCGAGCACCTGATCGCGGAACTCCCGCTCGGCGACGACGCCGGTGCGCAGCAGGAGGCGATCCGCGAGCGTCGACTTGCCGTGGTCGACGTGCGCGATGATGCAGAAGTTGCGGAGCTGCGACAGCCGCATGGGGAGCGAGGATTATAGGTTGCGCCTGCGCGATTCCGCGGCGGACGGGCGCGAACGCGCCGCCGGCGGCGCTACAACCGGTCCGCGACCTCCGGGAGCCGGCGCGCGAGCTCGCGGAGCGCGCGTCCGCGGTGCGAGAGCGCGTTCTTCCGCTCCGGCGGCAGCTCCGCGAAGGTGCAGCCGCTCGGCGGATGGAAGAAGACCGGGTCGTAGCCGAACCCGTTCTCGCCGCGCGGCTCTCCGACGATCCTCCCGTCGACGTTCCCCGTCGCCTCGAGGAGGATCTCCCCGGGGAGCGCGAGGGCGACGGCGCAGCAGAAGTACGCCTCCGGCTCGCCGAGACCGAGCTCGCGCACCCTTCGCAGCAGGAGCTCGAGGTTGGCGTGGTCCCCCGCGCCCCCCCCGGCGTAGCGCGCGGAACGGACGCCCGGCTCCCCCCCGAGCGCCGGCACCACGAGGCCGGAGTCGTCGGCGAGCGCCGCCGCCCCGCAATGCGCGGCGTACGCGAGCGCCTTCAGCGCCGCGTTCTCGGGAAACGTCGCGCCCGTCTCGTCCACGTCGGGGAGGTCCACGGCGACCGCGACCCCGACGCCGAGCGGGCGGAGGATCTCCCGCACCTCACCGACCTTGTGCGGGTTCTTCGTGCCGAGGAGGATCACGCGCGCGTCGCCGCCTGCTGCAGCCGCGCGATCTCCGCGAGGCCCTTCCGCGCGATCCCGAGCATCGACTGCAACTCCGCGTCGGTGAACGCGCGCGATTCCGCCGTGCCCTGCACCTCGACGTACTTCGCCTCCCCGGTCATCACGACGTTCAGGTCGACGCTCGCCCGCGAGTCCTCCGCGTAGTCGAGGTCGAGCACCGGTTCGCCGTCCACGAGGCCGACGGAGACGGCGGCGACGCTGCCGCGGAGGGGAGAGGGGTTCAGGCCGTCGACCGCGTCGCGCACCGCGATCCACGCGCCGCTCACCGCCGCGGTCCTGGTCCCGCCGTCCGCGCGGAGGACGTCGCAGTCGATCCAGAGCGTGCGGCCGGCGAGCGCCTTCAGATCCACGACCGCGCGCAGGGCGCGGCCGATGAGGCGCGAGATCTCGAGGCTCCGCGAGTCCGGCTTCCCGGTGCGGCCCTCCCGCGCTTTGCGCCGGTCGGTCGAGGCGGGCAGCATCGCGTACTCGGCGGTGAGCCATCCCTGGGACGAGTTGACGAGGAACGGAGGCACGCCCTCCTCGACGAGCGCCGTGCAGAGCACCCGCGTGCGGCCGTAGGAGACGAGCACGCACCCCGGAGGGCGGTCGTTGAACCCCCGCTCGAAGGCGATGGGGCGGAGCTGGTCGGACCGGCGCCCGTCGCGACGCATGGGGCCTTGGTACCCCGGCGCCCGCGGTTTGGCAAGCGACGGTGCGGTACGCTGTGGGCTCGATGCGATTCACGAAAATGCACGGCGCCGGGAACGACTACGTCTTCGTCGACCTCTTCGAGGAGACGATCCGCGACGCGCCGTCCCTCGCGCGCGCCGTGAGCGACCGCCACCGCGGCGTCGGGTCGGACGGGCTGATCCTCCTCTCGCCGTCGCGGGCCGCCGACGTGGCGATGGTGATGTACAACGCCGACGGAAGCCGGGCGGAGATGTGCGGCAACGGGATCCGATGCCTCGCGAAGCTCGCGTGGGAGCGCGGGCGGGTGCGCGCCAATCCGGTGCGCGTCGAGACGGACGCCGGCGTGCGCCTGGTCGAGCTGCGCCTCGAGGGAGGACGCGTCGCCGGAGCGGCGGTGGACATGGGCGCGCCCGAGCTGGACCCCGCGCGCATCCCGGTCCGCCTGCCCGGGACGCGCATCGTCGACTGGCCCATCGACGCCGCGGGGCGGAGATTCGGGATGACCTGCGTCTCGATGGGCAACCCGCACGCCGTGATCTTCGTGGACGATCTCGACGATCTGGACGTAGCGCGCTACGGGCGGGCGATCGAGACGGACCCGCTCTTCCCGAACCGCACCAACGTGGAGTTCGTGCAGGTTCGCGGGCCGGGCGCGGTGAAGCAGCGGACATGGGAGAGGGGCGCGGGGGAGACCCAGGCGTGCGGTACCGGCGCGTGCGCGGTCTGCGTCGCGGGGGTGCTCACGAACCGGACGGGCGCCGAGATCCGCAGCTCCCTCGCCGGCGGGGAGCTGACGCTCTCGTGGGACGGCTCTGGCCAGGTGCGCATGCGCGGCCCGGCGATCGAGGTGTTCTCCGGGACCTGGCCCGACGATGGAGTGTGAGGCGTGCGGCTCGCGAAACGTCGCGAGGCGGCGCGTCGAAGGGTTCCTCCTCGAGGTCTGCGAGCTCTGCGGGAACCTCCAGGGCGACGACGAGGCGACGGCCCGCGTCGAGGAGATCCGCCACGCCCGCGCGCGGGGGTTCGACGAGCACGTGCTGCCTCTCGTGACCGCGCTCGAGCGCACGGGCGTCGTCCAGGTCACCCACGCGACCGGCGGCAACCTCGACACGAGTGAATCGCCCTGCGTGTTCTTCCGGCTCACGCGCGGGGAGACCATCCACCTCGAGCGGCTCCTGCGATCGATCGAGTTCAGCAATCGCGAGACGAGGCTGCGGTGGCTGATCGAGCTCTCGCTCCAGCACGTCCTCGTCTACATCCTGCGACCGCGATTCTGGAAGCGCCCGCAGGAGATCTCCGCAGACGAGATCGTGCTCGCGCGCGGCGACCTTCCGGTCCTCTCGTCGAACCTCCGGCGCGACCTCGAGCTGAGCTGGTACCGTTCCTAGCCGTTCATCCCGCCCCCTTTCCGTCGCATCGCATCCGGGCCCAGTAGGTCGCCCGGTCGAAGCGCGGCGACGAGATCGGCGTGTGACAGGCGGTGCAGTCCGCGGAGCGCACGCGCGCGCCATCCCCCGGATGCCCCCCCGAGTCGCCGTGACAGCTCGCGCACGCGACGGCGAGCGACGCCTCCGCGCGCGCCGGCCGATCGCGCAGGATCGAGTGGCAGCCGAAGCAGATCCGCGGCGCGCCGTGGTCGAGGCTCTCGAGGGCGTGCGCGTGGCGGCTCGCGCGCCAGCGCTCTACGGCCCCCGGGTGGCAGGCCGCGCAGCGTCCGGGGTCCTCGCCTGCGCCGGGCGGAGGCAGCCCCTCGGCGACGACCCGCACCCCCGCGGCCGTGTGGCGCTCCTCGAGGTAGGCGACGTCCATCGGGTCGGCCTCGACGCCCGGGGGGCGGAGGACGTCCTCGACGCGCGCCGCCAGGTCTCCGTCGAGCAGCGTGACCTGGCGGCCGTCGAGCCCCTCGAACCCGACGACCGCGAGGCGCCCCCCGCCTTCCCGCCGGCGGTCCCCGGTGACGTAGACGCCGGCTCGGTCGGCGAGCGCCGCGTACGTGCGCGCGTCGAACGCCGCCCCGACGCAGAGCAGCGGAAGGGGCGACGCGCGGAGCGCCGGGAGGTCGGCGGGGCCCAGCGCGTCGGCGAAGACGAGGAGGGCGCGCGCGCCGGACGCGAAGCGGATGGGCTCGACGGCGGCCGACTCGCCCGAGACCCGGCTCGACGCGGTCCGCTCGCGGAGGAAGCGGCGCACGGGACCCGGTTCGGCTCCGAACGCGTCGCCCACCTCGACCCAGAGCACGCGCCCGCGCGCGAGCGCGAGCGCCGCCGTCATGCCGCCGCGGCGGTCGCTCCCGCACCCGCAGGAGAAGAACGCCCCTCGACGGGGACCCGAGACGACGACGACGTCGAAGTCCGCCGGTCGGCCGAGCACGACGCGCAGCGCGAGGAGGGCGACGGCGGCGCTAGGGAGCGTCCAGATCCAGGGTTTCAACGCTTCCCCCGGGGTCGGGCGCCTGGACGAGGCGCACGGCCCCGGTCCGGTCGCCCTCGGCCACGCACAGCTCGAAGGCGCGCGACGGAGGCACGCCCTCCAGACGAAACCTCCCCGAGGGCTCGACCGCGGCGTCGAGGATCGCCGCGCCGCGCGGCCAGTCGCTCCCGGGGAGACAGAGGAGCACGCGCTGCCCCGCCGCCGGCCGGCGCACCACTCCGGCGAACCGGCAGGCGGGCTCGGGAGGACCGGGGCGCACGGTGACCTTGGCCCCCGGCTCGAGCGGTGGGACGGGGACGCGACGGAAGGCGTCGCGCGCGAGCGCCCACACCTCGGCGGGCCGGCCCGGCGCCACCTTGCCGAACGTCGCCGACGGCAGCGGCCCCGCCGGGAGCGGGTGGAAGCGACCGACGACGTCGCCGTCCACGAGGAGCGCGAGCCCGAAAAGAGGTCCGCACCCGTCCAGGTCGACGGTCACCGCGGCGGCCGCCTTCGCGCGATCGAGGACGATCTCCACGCGTGTCGGAGTCGTCGCCGGCGACCACCACCCGCGGTGCTCGCCTCGACCGAGACCCGGATCGCTCGACGCCGCGGTCACCTGCAGCTCGCCCTCCGGCAGACCCGCGACGGTAAGGGGGCGACCCAGGCTGGTGCGGAGTCCGACCGACGCGAACGGCAGCTCCGAGTCCGTCCGTCGCGAGACGACGAGGATCGCCACTTTGACTCCCGGCACCGGGTCGGGCGGCGCCCGGGCGCCGGGCAAGACCAGCAGCTCCAGCTCGCCGGGGGCAGGCACCAGGTCGCCGACGTCGGCGACGCGCTCCGCCTCGACCGCGACGGACGCACCCGCGAAGGAGACCAGCGCACCGTCGTGGTGCTCGGCCTCGACGAGGACGCTGCCCGGCTGGACGCCTCCGAATCGGAACCGGCCCTCGGCGTCCGAGCGGGTGCCGTGCCCCTGGCGCCAGCCGGCGCCGTCGCGCCGGAACACGCGCACCTCCGCGTCGGCGAGCGGCGCGCCCGCGCGCGACACGAAGCGGCCGGTGATCCCGCCCGCCACCCGCAGGACGAACTCCGCGCTCACGCACGCGCCGGGCGGGAGATCGAGGGACCGCTCCTCCTCCGCGAGCGTCGAGCCCGCGTGGACCCGGATCCGGTAGCCGTCCGCCGGCGGGAGCGCCGCGAAGGCGAACCGGCCGGTCTCGTCCGCGCGCGACGCGAGCACCCCCGACGCGGGAGCCTCCTCCGGCAGCATGTGCGCGAAGGCGCCCCGCGCCGCCGGCGGCAGCGACAGGACGGCCGTCGCCGCGACGGGGTGGTCGGCCGTGTCGCGCACGGCGCCCGCGATCGACGCGAGCCGGCGCAGCGAGAGACGGACCGACGAGGTGCCCGGCGGAGGCTCGAGCGACGCACCGACGTGGCCCGGCGCGCGCGCCTCGACGAGCGGAGCGGACCCGCCCGCATCCCCCAGCTCCGCGCGGCCGTCGGCGCCGGTGCGCGCCGTCGCCACCACCGAGCGCGCGCCCCGCGTCGCCACGTTGAGCGCGACCTCCGCTCCGGCGAGAGGCGTGCCCCCCGGTTCCGACACCACCTCGACCGCGAGCCGTCGCTCGCCCTCGGCGCGTCCGTCGCCCGCGCGCCCCGCGGACGGCGCTCCGGGCGCGGGAGCGCGGGCGGCGCGCTCGCGGGTCTCGTCGAGGAGCCACGCGGCGGCGACGACGAGCGCCGCCGCCGCGACCGCAAGGAACGACCATCGTCGACCCCGCGCCCCGATCACTGCAGCACCAGCGTGATCGACTTCGTGCACGGGGCGAGGCACTTCCCCTCGATCTCCAGCTTGACCGAAGGATCCGCCACGGCGGAGGTGGCCTCGCCGCGTCCGTTGACGAGGACGGCGTTGGCCCAGTCGCTCACGAACGAGGTCCCGCTGAGGAGCACCGTCTCCGACGTCGCGAGCCACGTGGCGACGTCCTGGTCCACGAAGTACTGCTCGAAGCTCCGTGCGCTGCTGCTCACGAGGGTGAACTCCACGTCCTTCACCTTCACCTTCGAGCCGGGGGAGCTGCCCTCCGAGGTGACGAGGACCGTCCCCGCCGCCACCGCGTGGATGTGGCTGCCGTGCACGTCCATGAGGCCGCCGGCCTGCGCGCTCGCGGGCGGATCGATGGCCCCGCGCGCCTGGAAGCTCACCTGCACCGTCGCGCGGAACTGGCTGGGGCACGCCGCCGTGTCCGTCCGCCAGATCTGGATCGCGCCGTCGGCGAGCGACGAGCATGAGGTCGACGCGGAGCGGAACATCGTCTTGTCGAGCGCGTGGCCGTTCCCTCCCACGAGGAGGACGTTCACCGACGTCGACGACTCCGCATGGCAGGGGTCGGGGAAGAAGTTGCACGACATGCTGTCCTCGTCCGAGTCGACGCGACCGCGGAAGAGGAAAGCCCACGCGCAGTCGACTCCGCCGTTGGGCTGCGGCTCGGAGGGGGGAGGGGCGGGCGGCGGCTCGGGATCGCCCGGTGTGGTTCGCGTGTCGTCCGCGGGTGCCGCGGGCGCGGGCGGCGCCGCGTCGTCCGCCAGCGTCGGGACGAGAAGGAGCGCCGTGCAGAGCGCCACGGTGCGCGCGCGGAAGAGGGAAGGCATGCTGCGACTCCTCGCCCGCGGGGTTCGCGGCGCGGCGCCGCGGGCGAGGCGAGCGCGCCGGCGCGGCGCGAAGGCCGCGCACTTCCTTAGTCGCGCGGCGGTGTCGCGCGACGGGCCGGGGCGCGGGCCGGACGGCGGCCCGGGAAGCGGGGCGATGGCCGAAGCGGGGACTCCGGCGCGTGTTCCGGAGCAAGCGGTGAAGGAGATCCGGGGGGCTTCGGGGCCGGGCGCACGGCGCGCCGCCGGCGCCGACCATCGCCCCGCGCGCGAGCCCGGGTTCGGGGCGCGGAGGGGCTACGGCCGAAGCGCGCGGCGGAGCTCTTCCGGCGAATACTTGGCCCGGACGAACTCGAGGTAGCGCTTCGCGTCGCCCGCGAACGCGCGCTGGAGCCGCTCGGCATCGGGGAGCGCGGCGAGCCGGTACACGTCGAGGGCGATCTCCAGGTCGGGCGCGGAGTCGAACCGGACTTCGGCCCCCTCCTCGATCTCGCGTCCGGCGATCACCTCCGGGTCCCCGCCCGGCCGCACGGCCGCGAGCACCTCGAAGCGCCAGAACGCGCGGAACGCGTCGATGCGGAACCGGCCCGCCGCGTCCGTCACCCCCTCGAGCAGGATCGGGGGCATCCGCTTCCGCACGCGCTCGGGGTTCGTCGTGCGCGCGAGGATCTTCACGCCCTCGAGCGGCCGTCCGGCGTGATCGACGACGCGCCCCTCGATCGCCGGGTCGACGCGCCGGAGCGTCCACGCGACGTGCACGTCGCGGCGAAGCGCGCCCGACTTGTCGGAGAACGACCGCTCGCCGCGGATGGTGCGCCCGTCGCCGTCCACCTTCCCCTCCGCGACGAACGAGTCGAGGTAGGTGGGGCGCGACTCCGCGTGACGGAACGTCTGGAACCGGCCTCCCTCGATCCCCGACATCGTGGTGAGCGCCACGAGGCGGTCGGGATCCGCGCGCAGCTCCAGGCGGTACTTGCCGGTCTTGGGCTCGAACCAGCCTTCGGCGTGGAGGTGGAGCCGTCCGGCGCCCGCGCCCTTGACCGATACGCTCTCGCCGTCCGCTCGTCCCGGCTCACGCGTGTCGATCCGCAGCGCGTACGACCCCTCGCTCTCGCGGAGCTCGAACGCGAGCCGCGGTGCCATGACGGAGACCCGCGGCGGCTCGGTCACGAGCATGAACTCGGCGCTCTCCGTCTGCTCCTCGCGGCCCTTGCCGCCCTCGGGCTCGTCCGACAGCGCGCGCACCCGGATCGTGCCGCGCCACGCGCGCGGCTCGCGCAGCTGCGCGTCGTCGGCTCGAATCGAGACGGTCAGCAGGAGAGTGGAGGCGAGAAGCAGGCGCACCTCCGATCCGAATCGGCGGTTCCCTCGCCGAATCTGAAGCCGGGGGGGGCGCGGGGGCCGTAACCCGATGGCGCGCACGGAGTTGACGCCCGCGGGCCCCCCCGCCCCCCCGGGACTCCCCCGGCGGCTCAAGTCGCCGCTCCGGACGCGTCGAAAGAGGTCTCGGGCGCTCCCAAATGCTGTGCACCGGCTGCGGCAACGAAGTAGAGGACCCTTCCCGCTGTCCCATCTGCGAGGCGGGCCGGGCCGCTCGGAAGCAGGCGAAGCCCACGCTCTGCCAAGGGTGCGGGAACGAGGTCGTCGATCCGACGAACTGCCCCATCTGCCGGGCGGGCCGGGGACGCCGCAGGCGCCCGGCGTCGCCGGTCGGGCAGGGCAAGCCCGCGTGCCCGCGCTGCGCGGAGTATCTGGAGACGCAGCGGTGGGAGGAGGTCGAAGTCCACCTCTGCCCCAACTGCCGCGGCACCTTCTTCCCCGATCGCGGGCTCGAGACCACGCTGAACAAGCTGCGCGCGGCCGTCTCCCCGATGGACGTCGCGAGCGTGCTGGCCGAGTTCAAGGACCGGTTCACGCGCCAGCTCCCGACCGCCGTCCGCTACAAGGCGTGCCCCGTCTGCCGGACGGTCATGACGCGGCGCAACTACGGAACGGTCTCCGGCGTGATCGTCGACGTGTGCGGGAATCACGGCACCTGGGTGGACGAGGCGGCGTTCGCGGCGCTCGCGGACTTCATCACGCGCGGCGGCGACCTGCTCGCCAGCAAGGTCGGCACCCTCCGCACGCGTCTCGCCTCCGGGGCTTCCGGCGGCGGCCCGAGCCTCCTCGATCGGCTCTTCGGTCGCGCCTAGGATTCGGGTGCTCCGGTTTCCGGCGGCCGGACGCCGGACCCCGACGCCGCGGAAGCCCGCCGGTCGGCATCCGGGCCCGATGCGGGCGATGCGATCCACCGCCGGCGCCGATCGCGGAACCGGCCGGTCGGTCCCGGAGCGATGCGCGCGCCGATCGAGGCGCGCGCGGCGTCGGAGCGGGACGGCCCGCTTCGGGCGGGGAACGAAGAGGGCCGCCCGCGCGCAGGCGGACGGCCCCCGTGGATCTTCGGGACGAAACTACCGGTTGATCGTGTACGACGCCTCGAGGGCGCGGGCGAGGCGCGCGTTGCACTCCTGAAGGTGCGAACGCGTGTAGGTGTCGGCGCCCGGCGCGACCGCGAGCGCGTCGGAAGTCTGCGCCGCGAGCCGCCCCACGTAGTGGCGGACGAGCGTCTGGATCGGCGCGGGATACCAATCCTCGCCGTCGAGCAGGATGTAGACGAGGTGCGACACGTACTGCCGCTGGAGGTTCCGCCGCATCTCCGAGAGCGCCGGCGACTGGTTGCTGGACTTGCCCGACACGGCTTCGCGGAGGCCGCCGAAGACGGTCGACTCGAGCGCGTCGAAGATCTCCGGCGCGGTGAGGACGTCCTGGCCGCTCGGGACCTTGTTGCGCGCATCGAGCACGCGCGCCAGGCGCGACGGCGAGGTGAGGCCGTAGATGGCGCCCAGCTGCACGGCCGAGACGTTGTCGAGGTACGGGTAGCCGTGTCCCTCGATGATCAGCGTGAGCCAGTCCTCGCCCCAGTAGTCGGGGGCGAGCTTCGCGAGCAGCTCGGGAGCGAACTCGAAGTACTTCCCGGAGAGGATCTCGTCGCAGAGGAACTGCAGCGCCTCGCGCTGCCGCGAGGAGGCGACGGGCACGAGGGGCGGACGCGCGTTGGGATCCCCGCGATGGTCGCGGTGGATCTCCTCCCCCCCTACGAACCTCGCGGCCAGCCCACCGGCGAACCTCGCCTCGAAGAACTGCATGTCCACGGCGCGACGCAGGCGCTGGTAGCCCTCGCCCTTGTCGACCGCGCGCTCCTCCAGGTTCTTGCGGATGCGCTTCATGAGCGCGACGCGCTCCTTGGCGTAGGCGAGCGGGTCGGCCCCCATGTCCCAGCGGTTCACGTAGGGGTCGCTCGAGAACGTGTCCTCGTCGGTGGCGTAGTCGAGGCCCTTCTCGGCCACGCGCTCGAGGATCTTCGGCAGGTCCTTGTCCTCCGGCGTGTAGCCGTACTCGATGGCCCAGTGGTCGTAGGGCCCGAGCGTGCCCATGGCGAAGTAGCCCTGGGGCTTCCCTTCGGGCGCGATGACGGTCGCGTTGTAGTCCATCACGGAGCCCGAGATGTCCTTCGGCTTCTCCGTGCTGCTCACCTCCTCGTAGCCGCGGAAAATCGACGCCTTGAAGTTGTGCCGGAGCCCGAGGGTGTGGCCGACCTCGTGCATGACGGTGTCCTTCACGACCTGTCCGATGAACTCCTCCGGGAACTCCTTGGAGTCCGGCTTCGTCCCGCCGGATCCCTCGGCGCCCGCGAAGAAGAGGCCCGCGAGCCCCAGCTGGTGCTGGATGCCGCGGCCGAGACTGCAGAACGCGCGGCGCGACGCCGGGAGACCGAGCGGCCGCGGCGCGTCCTCCGGGTGGTCGTCGCAGAACTCGTCGGGCTCCGGCAATAGGCCGAACCGGCCGAACGGATGGCCCGAGAGCATCGCGCGACCCTTCGCGCCGACGAGCGCCGTCGGCACCTCCCGGATCTGGAGGCGGTACTCCTGCAGGTAGTACCGGACGAACGAGTCGTCGAAGATGATGT
>Ga0187894_10003264_pt1 | contig 18379 bp, 14 predicted proteins | sample GBC1701081metaG_FD_136650 | JGI IMG/M metagenome (GOLD analysis project Ga0187894, IMG submission 136650) | White microbial mat communities from a lava cave in the Kipuka Kanohina Cave System on the Island of Hawaii, USA - GBC170108-1 metaG ...
GAGGCTTTAGCCATCTTTCGCCCCCTAAACGGGGCTGAAAATTGGATTAGACCATCAGTTCCCAACCGTGAACGGTTGGGCTAATGGAAAAAAAAGTAAGATTCCTATCCTTGATTGACATTGGTTGATGATTTTGAAACATCAATTATGAAAACCGTCTGGTCGGCTGTCAGGACAAATAGTTTGTCACCTGCCATATTGAACCTTGCGAAAGAAACACTGCTTGTGAAGTTAAATGTTTCAAGTTGTCTCATACCATTGAGGTCATAAAGCGTAACTTCCCCTTTTTTATTTTCTATACAGAGCAAGTTTGTTTTTTGTGCAATTTCTGCTTTGTTACCAAAAGCGCGACCTTTCAAAACACCCGTTGACAAGGAATAAACAAGAACACGGTTTTGTGTATCAGTCATCAGGATATTGTCGCCGGTGGCAAATACGTCTGAAATTCTGAACGAGCCTTTGCCGGTTTCTATAAAAAGACGTCCAAGCTGTTTTCCATTAGTTGCATCGAAAATCTGTAGAAGATAATCACCTTCTTTTTCCTGCATTGCTGAAAGCTGTTTTGTAAGCTCAGCGTCGTTTTTGATTATCTGTTTTGCGTCTTCACTGTTAAGCGACCATTGCAAGACTATTGTGTTGTCTGCGGAGTTTACCCAAATACGCGGGATGGTCTTTTTGAAATTTTGTTTCCACAAAACCGCACGGGTTATTGTATTTTGAACTTCGAGCCTCAAATCGCTATCGTCTTTTGTATCTTTCTTTTCCTTTGTATCTGTTTCACGATTCGCATCATTTTTTATTGTGACAAGATATTTCCCGTATTGTCGCATACGCGGGTCCTGAATCTCGTCACCCTGAAGAATTTGATTTGACTTCAAATCAAACATGGCGATTATTCGTTGTTGGTCTTGGTATTTTGGGAAATCTGCGAAAAGCGAACCATCTTCGGAAAAGTAGCTGCCGCGAAATCCGCGAACATAGAAAGGACGTTTATTTTGTTCTAAATCCCAGATTGCGCCGCGTGTTGAATTTGAGACAGCCAGATATTTGAAATCAGGCGAAACAGCAACAGCACGTAAATTACCGAGAGCAGATGGCGGGGGTAAGATTTTTGAAAGAAGTTTGTTATCGGCAAAGTTAAAAAGTCCTATCTCTCCGTTAATTGTTTCTGCTACAAAGACATCGTTGTAAACATCAAAAGCCATTTGTCTATGACCTTTTACGAATTGTTTGTTTCCCAAATCCATCACAGACAAAGGTTGAACGGCTGTTCCGCGTAAAAGAATAAAATTACCTTTTGTGGCAGGTGTTATCTCTCCCGAATACATTTTGAATTTCTCGAGTTGGTCACCTTTTGGAAACGAAACTATGCCGGATTTATCAGGTGATTCTTTATCCAAACCAACGATTCTTTCCGAATCCAAAAACGCAAAACTTCCCGCTAAAAGACGCTTTACACCACCACCGATGGCGACAGTTTTTCTGGCAACAAGGTCATAAGCAATAGTCTCTTTCTCATTTGACGTTCCGCCGTAATATGAGAAATCCTGATTTAACCTTCCTGCGGCAAAGTATCTTCCGTCAGGAGAAAAATCCATGTTGATAAAAGTCTTGGCAGCCTGCGGGGTTTCGTTCAATCTGTTGAGGATTGAATTGAGTAAGAATGTCAAATATTCAAAAATACTTGGTTCGTAGAAATTCTTTTTTTCAATCAGTTGTCCATTTGTAGTTATATCAAAAAGGCGAAAGCTAAATCCGTAGTCGAGGCATGCCAGAAAATTTCCGTCCGGTGAAAGTTGAGATTGAATACAGCTTGCTTGAATAAACGGCTCTAATGCTTTTTCCAATTTCTTGTCTTGAATACTCCATTTTTCAATTCGCAAATCGGAATTATAGAAAAGTATGTACTGTGAATCCGATGTGAACTGAGCGTTGCTGACATCGGGGGCATCAATACGAAAATTGAGTTTGAAAGGTGATTTTGTGAAAACTGAAATACCTGAATCGTCTTGGGCGATTATGAAATTTCCGTCAGGGCTGAACTGAAGATGCGACACATCGCTTCGCAAAGCCGGGTCAAGCGATTGTTTCTTCAATACATTCGTTACCGATTCCGTCTTTGTTTTTCCCGTGAAATTTACAGTAGCAGTCTGCCACTTTTTGAAATCTTCCTGATTTGAGAGATTTGAATCTATACAAGAGGGTGGAACCGAGCCTGCGTTTTTTGCCATTTCCCGAAAACGTTTCGACTGTATTTTTGTAGTTCCGAATAAATCCGAAACCCAGCTTCCTCTTTTACCCTTATTTTCGGTAAGTCTGTCATACATCTCTTGCATTGCCTGGGGTCTGTAACCGGCGCGAACCAATAGATAAAAACCCATTGCGTCAGCATCAATTTCCTGTTGACCCTCGTGTTTATTGTTTCGGCTAAAAACATCGGGTTTTTTATTCGCGTTATCAACAAAAAGATTGTACTTATCGAAAATATCTTTTTTATCTGTTACAGAAGTAATGCCTGGTACATCACGAAAAAGTCTTGTGATGTCCTCCGCGCTGTCTCGTCCGTATATATGTCCGATTTCATGCGCTATAACCGAAGCAAGTTCGTCTTCGCTGTGAACAAATGCAATCAACTTGCGCGAAACAAAAATCCGCCCTCCCGGAAATGAAAAAGCATTTGCGTCATCAATATCCATTATTTGAAACTTGAAATTGATTTTTGAAGGCGGGGCGTGCTTCAACAATTTTTCGCCTAGCCGTTTAAGATAATTATTGAGTTGCGTATCATCTACAACTCTCAATTCGTAAAGTGTATTTTCGGCAACAATATCACCAAGCGAATTTTCCTGTTCTTCAGTAAAGATATTCGGCTGTGGCTTTACATTCGGCAAAGGCGGTTGGCAGTTTTCTTGAGCGTTGAGTGTAATAAATTGAACAAACAATGAAATCAAAACAAAGAAACAAAGGAAAATTTTTGAGCAATTCATAGTGATTAGTAACCTCGAAAATTTTAATTTGAAAACACGTCATGCGATTGTGCTGACAAATTACTCCAATAAATAACCTGAGTAAAGAATTTTTCTACGAAGCAGTTGATATTCCCCGTATTGATTATCAGTTATTAGAAATGTCCTGGTTATGAAACCTTTCTCAGAAAATAACAGGCTTGGTCGCCTTCTTTTTTTGAGTTCAATTCAACGGCTTGTTTCTTCCATTCGTCAATTTGTTCCGATGTAAATATGTTGCTTTGAGGGTTTTGTAATAAAGAGCGCGTGTCCGTTAACGGAATATCGAGAAGGTATTGTTCGCTTCCAAAAAACTGAAATTCGTTTGAATCATAAATGACCTTATCAACAATAAAACCTTCGTCCTTTGCCATGTTACAAAATGTTTTTTCCGTGTAAAGAAAAAGATGTCTCGGGGGGTCAAGTTGCACCCAATCAACGCCGTATTTTTTCCACGCAAAAGAAACAACAGGCATATAAATCAGCGCGTATTTGTTTGATTTCAGATGTTTATGGATTTCGCGTAGTGTCTCTCGCGGATTTGCAAGATGCTCAAAAGAGTGGCTCAACATTATCAAATCGAAAGTTTGAGTTAGCTCTTTTAATTCGCGCTTAAAAATCTTCACTCCATTTTTATAAAGAATGTCTTTTTCGATAAAGGCATCAATACCTGTCAGATTACGAAAGCCGAAATATCTGAGTACGTTAAGTCTTGAGCCGTTTCCACAACCGAAATCTAAAATCGAAGAATTTTTATGAATGTTAAGATGTTTATCGGCAAATTCTTGTGGAAAATAATCTGTTATCCAAGCCCGTGTTTTTACAAAGTGTTTTCCGAACAGACTTCCTTCTCTTAAAAAATACCGACGTGCCGAACGTGCCGCTAAACGTGATTTGAGATTGTCGTCAAGCGGGCATTCAGGCGTATTGAACGAGTAATAATCTTGAGGATAATGACGGGATAAATCCGGAATATCTTTTATTTGAATTGTGCTGCATCTTTCACATTCGATATACAAAAATTCTTCGCGCGAGCCGTACATCATTTCCCGCGTGCGATGAATGCGATTATTTTCTGTGTTTCCACAGATGCGGCAGACTATCCGGTTTTCAGTCATTTTCTTTCCACACTTTTTTTATTCGCGGCGGGATGGCTAATGAAAAGTTATCGGTTTCGTTAGAAAAATTCGGGTTAAAATAAGGGTCGTTATCAAAGAAGGGTTTCCATCTTTTTTTCAGAGAGTTTAATTCATCCTCATCGTTAGATTTGTAATCTTCCGGTTGTGTAAATTCCGCCCAAGGAGTCCAAACATTTCTAAACCCTTTTTCTTTTAGGCGTAAACATAAATCAACATCACCGTATTGATTTGGAAAATTTGTAGTATCAAATCCTTCAACACTTTCAAACAACTCTTTTTTTATTGTCAGACAATCAATTGAAACCGCACAAAAATTTTGTGTTACCTGCAAACGAACAAAGTTTCCCGTGCTGATTTTCGGGAAATGATGATGGGATATTCCTATGCCATTGTTAATTCCCAAGAGAAACCCCGCGTGCTTTATTGTGGTATCAGGATAATAGATTTTCGCACCGACTGCACCGATGTCATTGCGTAGTGCGTGGCTTGTTAATTCTTTTAGCCAATCGTTTTTAAGCGGTACTGTCGAAGTATTAAGAAAACAGAGAACGGAGCCTTCTGCGATTTGCACGGCTTTATTTAGACTGGAATAGAAAGAATCGTTTTCATCAAAAACATATTTGAATTTATTGTCATCAGATTTTTGCCCGACAAGAATAACCTCAAAAGGATTGTAGTCTGCTTCTGACAAACGGTTTGTATAAGTCGTCACTGAGTGTTGACGAGAGAAAAGTATCAGACTTACCTGCGGTGGATTTGAAGGAACAGCAAAAACCGGTCTGTGAAGTTCATAAACCCCCTTTGTTGATATTGCGTCTATTCCACTTCTTTCAAAGTGTGAATTTATTGCAAGCCTTGCCCGTTCGTGAGCATAGTTTTTTTGATTTGGATTGTAAGCAACCGACCCTGGTATAGCACGCCAATGATAGAGAATATGCGGAATGTGACGTATGTTTTTCACTTCGACCTGTTCGTTAAAACGCAAAGCCAAATCATAATCCTGACTGCCCTCGTAACCGATGCGAAATCCGCCGATATTTCTTAAAATCGAAGTTCTGTAAACGCTCAGATGTGTGATTAGATTTAAGGAATATAAAAGGTCCGGGCTCCAATCGGGTTTGAACTTTGGCTCATAACGCTTTCCTTTTTCGTCTATCAAATCTTCATCGCTGTAAATCATATCCGTCTCAGGAAATGTGTTTACTTCTTCTGCGACCATGTAAAGTGCGTGTTTTGAAAACTCGTCGTCGTGGTCAAGTAGTGCTGTAAACTCTCCTGTTACAAGTTCAAGGGCGGAATTTGATGCTGCTGAAATGTGACCGTTTGATTCACGGAAAACGACTTTTATACGCGAATCATTTTCTGCGTATTCGTTCAGAATTTTTTTTATGTGCGGTTTGGACGAACAATCATCCGCGATGCAAAACTCCCAGTTTGTATAGATTTGATTTTGTACCGATTCTATTGCCTTTCTTAACCATTTTTCTTCTATGTTATAAACGGGCATCAAAACCGAAATAAGAGGTTTGTATTTGAGTTTTTCAATACGCTTTTTAATAAGAGAAATATCGTTTTGCGTAAGGTTGTCATATAACCTTATCCATTCTTGATACTTCTTTTTTTCACGGAGAAAGTGAAGTCTGAAGTTTGCAAAATGACGAACGCCGCTTAGTCCTGTTTCGTTATAGACGCGAAGAACGGTCTTGACCTTTTTTAGCATTGGTTAAATGTCCTCGCGTTCTGTTTCCCATTCAAGAAGAGGTCTGACTATACCGGGCAAATGTCCCGCGTAATCGCCACGCGCCGTGTCACCATCAAGGTTGTCAATTACCGTGAATGAAACAGAATCTCTGTCAACAAAATGAACTTCCAGGGGAAGATAAGTTGATAGTGCAACAGTGATTAGAAAACGACCTTCTGCAAGAAAGTTTCCGGGAACGAAAAGTTTGCTGATGTATCTTCCGACAGGACGCGGAGTATAACGCCATTCTTTTTCCATGTTGTGTGAGATAAAAACACAAGTTCCGTCTTCATTATAAAAATGAAAATTGGGAACTAAGACTTTGTCCGAAGCAAGAACATCGTAGGTCATCTCAACAACAATTTGTTTGCGAATATCAATCGTTTCTTTGGTATTTCCTTCATCATCGCAAACACGAGTTCTGACAAGTCTGGCAATCGCATTTCCGGGTGCAGTTTTCTCATCTTTCCATTCACGTAAAGCCGCCGTTCCCGAATCGCTTTTCAGGTAAGCGTTGATTACATTGTTCATCGTGCCGTCGGCAGAAATTTGTCCTTCGCGCAAAAGTATTCCCCGTGTGCAAAGACGTGCGACAGCCTGCATATTATGCGAGACAAAAAGAACTGTGCGCCCGTGTTCGCCTACGTCTTTCATTTTGTTAAGACACTTACGCTGAAAAGTTATATCGCCGACGGCAAGGACTTCATCAACGATTAAAATCTCAGGTTCGAGATGTGCGGCAACTGCGAAAGCGAGACGCATATACATTCCGCTTGAGTAAAATTTTACTGGTGTGTCTAAAAACTTTTCTACTTCGGCGAACGCTACGATTTCATCAAACTTTTTCAAAATTTCTTCACGGCGCATTCCAAGAATCGCACCGTTTAGAAAGATGTTTTCGCGTCCGGTTAATTCCGCATGAAACCCTGTGCCGACTTCCAGTAAACTTCCGACACGTCCTTTTAACAGGGCTTCTCCTTTTGTTGGTTTTGTGATGCGCGACAGTATTTTCAAAAGCGTTGATTTTCCTGCGCCATTGTGCCCGATGATACCGACAGTTTCTCCGCGTTTGATTTCAAAGTTTATTTCTTTCAACGCCCACAAAATCGAATCGTCATCTTTGTTCGATTTAGCAAACGGAGATTTCAAGGTGCTTATTATTGAATCACGCAAAGTAGTATTTTGCTGTTTCGCCCCTAAGCGATAGCTTTTTGAAATATTCTCTACTGTTATGATATTGGACATTATTTTTTAGAGATAGTCTGCAAAATCGTTCTCCATTTTCTTAAAAACAACCGCACCAATAAACAGCAAAGAGATGGTCAAAACAATCGAAGTTGCCACAGCAAAAACGTCAAACGGCTTTCCGAAAAGCGAAGCGCGAAAGCCTTCTAAAATACCCGTTAACGGATTAAGCGAAACAACCCAACGCCATTTTTCCGGAAACAGGCTCAATGGATAAAAGACGGGCGAAACAAACATCCAAAGTTGAAGACCGAAAGGTAAAAGCATTTTCACATCACGAAAACGAACATTGAGCGACGATAGAAATGAGCCTACGCCAATTGCAAGCAAAACGGTCATTAACAAAAATAACGGTGCAAACAGCATCGAAAGATGAAACCCCTGTGCATAAAAAATCATTATTCCGATAAGCACAAAAAGGCTCAAACATAAATCCACGAGCCCTGCGATAACAGCAGAGACAGGAATCAAAAGACGCGGAAAAAATATCTTTGTTATCAGGTTAGAATTGTTTACAAGACTGTTACTGCTGTTGTTTATGGTTGTGTTAATAAATGTCCACAAAACCAAACCACTGAAGGCAAAGAGCGGATAAGGTATATCATCGGTTTTTATTCCCGCGAGTTTGCCAAACAAAACTGTAAAGACAGCCATTGTTAACAGCGGTTGCAAAAGCGTCCAAGCCGCACCGAGAGCAGTCTGTTTATATCGAATCTGAATGTCGCGCAGGGCAAGGAAATAGAGCAGTTCACGATAAGCCCAGAGGTCACGCAGTGAAAAATCAAACCAATTGTTGACAGGTTTTATTTTGATTATTTGTTCGCTTGCAAAAGAATCTGCGCTGAGTTCATTTGTCGTCTTATTCAAAATAGGCTATCCCTAAAAAAGTTTCTGGCAGTCAATCTAAACAATAAGAAATTAAGTTTCAAGTGTGGAAGTCGGATGAAATTATACGAAGAAATCAAAGACGCCATTGTTTGCCCAAAGTGTAAATCGGAATTAATTCCAGGCGAAAGCTTCGTTTGTTCGGATGTTGATTGTGCATTGGTGTTTCCAATTATCAACGATGTCCCGGTTTTGATAAATGAATCAACGAGTATCTTTAAGATTGAAGACTTTACCGAACGACGCGATACAACTTACAACACCTCTGCTAATGGCTGGAAAAAAAATATCAAAAGACTTATTCCATCCATTAGTCTGAACATAAAATCCGATAAAAATTTTGAAAAGTTTTTTAATCAGTTGTGCGACGAAAATCAAAAGCCAAAAATCTTGATAATCGGTGGGGCAGTTGAAGGAAAAGGTTTAAGCGAAGTTTTATCAAACAAAGATGTAACAATTACTGAAACCGATGTTGCTTTTGGATTTAGAACGAACATCATCTGTGACGGACATGATTTGCCTTTCAAAAACGAAACCTTTGACGGAGTTATTATTCAGGCTGTTTTGGAACACGTCCTTGACCCGTTTGAATGTGTAAGTGAAATTCACAGAGTGTTGAAGCAAAACGGGACGGTTTACGCTGAAACACCTTTCATGCAACAAGTTCACGCGGGGCGGTATGATTTCTTGCGATTCACACATCTCGGACACCGCCGACTTTTCAGGCATTTTCAAGAGATTGAAAGCGGTGCGGTTTGCGGTCCTGCAATGGCATTGGTTTGGTCTTATTGTTACTTTATCCAAAGTTTTTTCAGCTCAAAAATTATGTATAAAGCAGCCTTTGTTTTTGCCGTGTTTACATCTTTCTGGTTGAAATACTTTGATTATTTTCTAATAGATAAAAGCGGTTCTTTCGATGCGGCATCGGGTTATTATTTTTGGGGAAAGAAATCAGAAAGGTATTTATCGGATAGCGAATTGATAAAAAACTATAAAGGGATGATTCGATAGGTCTATACTTCAACAGTGCCGTGACGCCTTGTTGAATTACGGGCGGTAAATTTCTGTTTACCTTGAAAGACAACCGTTGGAATGCTCAACCTGACCAATTCACGACCAATACTTTTTATGGAATCCGCACCGCGATAATTTTTTCTGAGAAGCGAGAAGGCTTCGGATTTGTAGCCCTTCCGGCAAAATACTTCGACGAAAACAAAGCTTGTCATCATTTGAATCTGCTTCAGTTTTTCCTGACCCCAATTCAACTGTCTGGCAATTCGTTCTTGTGCTTCCAATCGTTCGTTCAGCATCAACTTCACATCGTCGCTAGTGTTGTACCCGTGCATTCGCCAGCACGAAAGAACTCTGTTGTCCAAAGCAAAATCCCCATCATCCGACAGTTGTAAATATAGTTCGTAATCTTCTAATCGGGCATCTTCGTTCCACCCACATTTTTCTAAAAACGAACGACGATAAAAGAAGGTAGAGCTTATTGGAACAATTCCGCGATATAACATGGGGCGAACATCTCCATCACGGAATACAGAAGACCACCAATCACTTGAGCAATCAATAATATTGTTTTGTTCATCAATCAAATAACCGTGACCGTAACCCAAAATAGCATCAGGTCTTGATTCCAAAAGCTCGTAACGAGCTGATAAAAATTCGGATAGCCAGATGTCATCCGAGCCAAGATAAGCAAAGTAATCACCACTTGTTTTTGCCAAACCTTCGTTTAATGTGGCACACAACCCTTTATTTTTATTTACAATGAGTTCGGACGGAAACGGGCAATCCCGCAAAACCTGTTCAATGATTTTCGCGGAATCATCTTTCGAGCCGTCGTCAATCACTAATAACTCTGATGGCGTGAGGGTTTGTTTGATGATAGATTTCAGACAGCGTTCGATAAACGGAGCATGATTGTAAGAAGGTACAAAAACGGATACACGCTTTTGTTGATTTGCCTGCGATTCTGAACTCATTGCACGAAAAGTATCTTCAATAACGAATCAATAAGCAAGCTATAGAAAAATGAAGGTTTTACATATCCTTGATTCCTTAAATCGCGGCGGGGCTGAAACGCTTGCACTGGATATTTGCCGAAATGCAAAAGCAAACGGGCTGGATTTGATATTCGTTGCCACGGGCGGCGGAACGCTTGAAAATGAACTTGCAAATTCGGGTACGGAGTTTATCCGACTGCAAAGAAAAATGGCTGTTGATTTTGTCTTAGTAAAAAGACTGAGAAAAATTATCAAAGAGCAAAGTGTAAAAATCGTTCACTCAAACCAGGCAGTCGAAGGTTTACATCTTTACTTGGCTACAATCGGGTTAAATGTGAAGCGGGTTTTAACTTTTCATGGTGGCGTGGAGTTAAAAGGAAAAAACCTTTTGAGCGCACGTTTCCTGATACCGCGCATGGATGCGAACATTGTCGTAAGCAAAGGCTTATTGAGAGTTTTGAGAGATGTTAACGGGTTAGATACAAGTAAGAATTTCAGAGTTATTTACAATGGAGTTGATAAGAAAAGATTAGAGCCGACAGGCAAGAATTTGAAAAATGAACTCGGAATAAAACCCGATGATTATCTTCTGGGGATGATTGGGAATTTTTACCCCGAACCGCGCAAAGACCAGATGACAATCTGCAAATCTTTACCAAAAGTCTTTAACGAATTTCCAAACGCACACTGCGTTTTCGTTGGCGGCGTTCAAGCAGGCGCAGAACATAAATTTGATTCCTGTGTTGCGTTTTGTAGTGAAAACAAGATTGCTGACCGTGTTCATTTTCCAGGCGGACGCGATGATGTGCCGGATATTTTGTCGGCAATGGATTTATTTATTTTCTCATCGTTGACCGAAGGTTTGCCCATAGCACTTGCTGAATCAATGCTGGCAAATGTGCCTCTTGTTGTGTCCGATATTGAAATGCTTTTAGAGGCTTCGGAAAATGGAAAATATGCGGAAGTGTTTCGCGTCGGTGACGAAAATGATTTGGCTGAAAAGATATTAAAACTAATGCGGGACAATTCATTGAGGGAAGATTTGGCACAAAAGGCTTTGATATACGCTCAAACAAATTACAGCATCGAAGCCCACATTCAGGAGCTAAAAAAACTCTACGAATCGCTTTTAGATAAAAGATGAAAATACTCGTTGGAATGCCTGACAAAAAATCGTGGGGTGGTCCCATATCAAGCGAACCGCCTTTTGTAGAAGCCTTAAACAGTTTGGGAATTAAGGTTCGCGAAGAAGTCTTCGTTTATGGCGACACTTTACAAAAAACACCATTGAGAAAACGGGTAACAAGAGTTTTGGAAACGGCTTTTCGACTTCGACGTGTTTTGAAAAAAGAAGAATTTGATTTGATACATCTAAACACCGCTTGGGATTTGAAAACCCTTTTGCGTGATTCCGCGACGCTTTTTATCTTACCGAAATCAAAAGCAAAGATTTTTCTTAAACTGCATGGCTCGATTATTGAATACCTGGAATCAAAAAACCTTTTGGTTAAATTTTTGACAGGTTATTTGAAAAAAAGGGTTGATGGATTTGGTGTTCACACTGCCGAAGAAAAAAGCTGTTTTTTGCGGGCGGGATTTGATGAAGACAAATTCTTTTTCGTAAAAAATGTAATCCCGCTTGCTGATGATTTGCCCGAAAAATTTTCAAGAGAAATCAAACCTGCAAAAGATATTCTCAACTTTCTTTTTGTCTCAAGGTTTATTCCCGCGAAAGGTTTGGTCGAAACAATATGTGCTTTGGGGTTGGTACACGACAAAGGCTATAAATTTTTTCTACATTGTGTCGGTGATGGTGAAACCCGCGCCGAAGCTGAAAGTGAAGCGGAAAGATTAAATATAAAAGATTCGGTTAATTTCACCGGATACATAAAAGAAAGCGAAGTCTCAAACTATTTTTTTAAGTGTGATGCGTTGCTTTTTCCCACACGGCATTCCGAAGGATTTCCAAACATTCTTTTCAAAGCCGTTGCGGTCGGAATGCCGATTATTACAACACAGATTCGTGCGGCGGCTGACTATTTGAAGGAACCCGAAAACTGTCTTTTCTGCGAACCGCAAAATGAAAAAGATTTGGCGGAAAAAATTATTACACTAATTGAAAATCAGCAGTTGCGGGAAACAATGAGTAAAAATAATTTGCGGTTTGGACAGAGTTTGACATCGCAAAATATAGCAAAGGAATTTATTGAGATTTACAGCAAAATCATCTCTTCTTAATATCTGAAATAACCTCTGTACTTCCTTTTACCTCAATCGTGAAATCAACCTTATCACCAATGTTCAGGTTGTTAAGCATGGATTTATCTTTTACGGTGAACTGCATAATCATTGCTTCCATAAAATCTTCAATTTTTTCGTGATTCAAACCGACCCAACTGCCTTCGAGGTTAATCTCTGTCACAATGCCTCTGCCTTTGTAATATCTGACTTCGTTATTGCTTTGTGGTGTGGGTGATACCGTGGGTTGTACTGATGCAGAAGGCGATGGCTTTGGCGAAGACGAAGGCGTAATTGTCGGTGAAGGCGACGTTAACGGGGTTACATTCTGGTTTTTTGTCGAGATGGGTTGATTGCTTTTGTCGGCGGATTGTTGATTTTGATTTTCATCTGATGAGCATGACGCAACAAATACTGTTAGCAACAAGATTAAGATTTTTGTATTAAAAAAGAGTTTCATCTGTTTTTCCTTTTTTCTGTGAAATTATTTCAACGCAAAAGTAAATGATGTCCAGAAACTTTCCCAATCGGCGTTTTTGCAATTGTCACAACGTCTCATATTAACAAGGCGTATTAACCAACTGCCCGAACGGTTTAATTTGAACGTGGCAAAACCTTTTGAATCTGTTTTTGAAATTTGCTCAAAAATGCGTTTTCCGTTTTTGTTGTAAGCATAAACAGTTGTGTTTGTTAATGGTTGTCCCTCAAACATTACAAGAAACGAAATCGAACTGCCTCTTTTAAGACCATATGGATTTGATTGCGGAACTATCTCTAATTTATGACCGACGACTTTTTTATGAGTCTCGTCGTTTGCCCCGTCCGTTTGAATCAGTGCTTTTAAGAAGCGTGTGTAACGCTCAAAACCGGGCGAAGATGTTTCGTTTAATTTCTTGCGTTCGGCAATGATTCTTTCCAAGCCTTCTTCTTTTAAGTAAGCGGTAAATTTTTCAGGTTCAAGCGATATGTAAGAAAAATTTCTTTCAAGTGCGATTAAATAATTTCCTTTGTTTTCAAGCCTGATGTTTGCAACCGGAGTTTCACCATCTTTTGCCAGAGCGTTTAAATCTGTTTCGTCATTGTTCGAGTAAAGCTTAAAACTAACGGTAGAACTTTGTTTATGCGGGCGTTCCTCTTCAACCAAAAACTTGTCGCCAAGCATGAGACGAACTACCAGGTTTTTATTTGTTTCTGCAAAAAAAGAATCGGGCGCAATCCAGTAATCATGCGCGAACGATGAGCGGGAAAATATGAAAATGAATATCAAACAAAAAAAGAATCTGTTTTTTTTCATTTGTTGATTTCTCCGATTGCGGTTCTTAATTCGGTTAAAATTTCTTTGGGTGTCCATTGATTTCCGCGATAAGCCTTTAAGATTTTTCCGTCCGAAGTGATGATTGCGGTTCGCAATGAATGAACAATAGTATCGTTTTGAGGGTCGTAAAGAAGCCCGAAAAATTTTGTTATGTCTTTTATCTCGGCGTCTTTCCCGCTTGCGAATTCCCAAAGCGAAAAATCTTCTTTATCGAATCTTTTGGTTTGCGATGCCCCATAACTTTTAAGAACCTTAGGTGTATCGAATTTTGTATCGAACGAAATACTTAGAAGATGAATTTTATCCGCAAGATTTTTATCGGCAAGAAGCTGTTCGTGGATAACTGCGAAATTGTTGCTCATTAAAGGGCATTGGTCAGGCAAAGGGCATCGTGTATAGATAAAAGTAACAACCAGAAATTTACCTTTGTATTGTTCGCGCGTAACGGGCTTTCCGTCTTGATTTACAAGTTGAAAATTCGGAACTTCTTTACCCGGTTCAGGCATCAGTTCTTTATCCGGTAAGTTTGTACTGCCGTTGTTCTGAGATTTTGAAACCGCGACTGCTTCAAGCCAATAATTATCCTTATCAACAACTAAAGTGGCAGAAATGTAATCGCCCGGGTTTATATCTTTCATCACCCAATCTTCTTTTATCTTAAACGGCATGGTCATCGCGGGCATATAATCCTTAACTTCGTCGTGCGCTATGGTTAATTCTTTTTTTGCTTTATCTACACCGATAACTTTTCCCGTCAATTGATAGTGTTTTGCATCAGGCGAAGCAATCATCTGTTGTGTCGGTTTATGACAAGCTGTCAGTTGAAATGAAACAAATAGAAAGAGAGTGAAAATTAAAAATTTTTTTGGAAAAAGAAAAGATAAATTTGTAATCATGCGGTAATCTTCTGTTATTGAACTCAAACGCGCAACTATATTAACGATTCTCTAATTTTTCATCGTAAAGCGTTTGATAAACCTTGTAATTAGCCAAGACCTTAAAGACGTAATCCTTTGATTGTGCAAAAACGATTTCAGGAACATATCTGACATTTTCAGTTGAACGCGAACGCGCCATCCAACGTGCCATATTGTCTTCTCCGCCGTTGTAAGAAGATGCAACAGCTTCGGGTTGTTGCGGGAACAACTGAAAGAGATTAGACAAATACTGTGAACCAAATTCTATAGCCGTATCGGGGTTGTAAAGCGAATCCTGCTTGAAATCTTTATTGTTTAACTGTGTGGCAATTTGATTTGCCGTTGCCGAAATAAACTGCATCAGCCCGCGTGCAGCCGCATAAGATTTAATATCAGGCTTGTAGCGCGATTCCTGTCTCATAATCGAAAGTACAAGACGCGGGTCAACATTTTTGGATTTCCCGTGATTCAAAAGTGATTCTTTGTATGGTATAGGATATAGCAATTCAGCCGATTCACGCGGCGCGAGTTCCATCACATAATCTGCGGGAACATTTCTCCAAAGAGGTTCTGCGTAAATCACAGCTTTATCCGCGTGGTCGCCTCGTTTTTGAATAACAGCCAATGCAAAGTTTGTTTCAGGTTGAAGACCGCTGTTTGTATCTACGGTTTTTTTGAATTTAGTCATTCCGGCATGGAAAAGAGGCGCACCCTCATCATAAAGACCTAAAAACAGAAGCTCGTAGCTAATAAATAACTCGTCCTGTAAATGTTCAACCTCAGACTTATCCGTGATAATTTGCTTTCTTCCAAGTTCAACAGACTGTCCTTTTGGAACATTATTGTAAGCAGGGATTTGAGAATAAACGCGGCGTATAATATCCAAAAACTTTTTTCTGGCATCATTTTTTGTAGTCAAACGTATCGCATTTGTAGCCGCAACACGAGCGCGTTCTGCTTCGTTATTGGTTATTGCTTTTTCGGCATCTGTTGATAATTGTGTGAGTTTGGTTTTGATTTTCTGTTCATGGTTTTTATTCAAAGACATTGCTTGTAAACGTAATGTAGCTTGCCAGCCGTGATATTCGTTTCGACCATCAATAATTGCCAGATAAGCGTTGATTGCTTCATCGGATTTTCCAAGTTGCTCTAATGCGTAAGCCCGTATTAAAGCAATTTCTTTTTGTGTTGTACTTCCGGCGACACGCAAATTTCCTAAATCTTTTTCGGCTTTCAGCAAATCATAATCGCTTAATACTTTTTCCCAATCTGGTTGCGCTGTGTGAATTCTCAGTTGTGAAAACAGAGCGAGTGCGGCGGGCATTTCGCCTTTGAAACGTGTTCGTGTTAGGTCAACCCATTGCAGAGCCTCTTGGTCACGTCCCGCGTCTCTTAAAGTGTCAATGATATTTAAGTAAGGACGTTCGGGATTATCAGCGTCGGGAAATTTTTCAATAACTTGTTTGTAAAAGGAAATGGCTTCGTCAAAGCGTTTTAGCCTTCCTAAACAAGATGCAAGAAGATTCATCGCGTCACGGGCGGCATATTTGTCAGGATAATTTTGAACTACTTTTTGAAGCGGCACGATTGCATCATTATAGTTTCTCTCTTGACCAAATCCACGTCCGATTTGATAGAGGGCGTCAGGCACATTAGGGCTTTCGGGGTATCGCGTAACGATTGCGCCGTAATGAAGACGAGCGTGTGCAAAATCACGATTGAATTGATAAATCAAAGCGCGGCGAAGATGTTCGGGGTCTGCCAATTGTGGAGCTTCTGTTTCATTTCCGCCTTGCAAAATGTCCAAAGTTTTCGCTGACTCAAGTGCGTAATCATCAGGTTGACCTACATTTGGCATTTCGTTTATGAGTTTGGAAAACGTGTCTTTTGCCAATTCGGTTTGATTAGATTTCAAATAAGATTGACCAAGCAAGAGCATAGCTTTTCTTGATGAAGCATTAACCTTTGTATCTGAAATTGGTTTAAGAGATTCAATTGCAAGTTTGTAATCACCGCTCTCAAAAAGGCTCTCGCACAAACGCCAGTAAACAACATCGCGCAAATTGCTGTCAGGAAACAACAAGCCCAATAATTGACGAAGTTGTTCCCGTTCTAAGGTTAAATTTCCGGTATTGCGTGAAATTTGCGCCGAATGCCAGAGTGCGTATTGAGTCAATATTGATTGTCGTTGAATTATAGCGTGATAATTTGCAAGAGCAGTCGCTTTGTCACCTGTTTTTTCCGAAAGCCGCGCAAGCAGATAATCGAAGTTATTTAATGTAAATAATTGTGCGTCTGCTTTTTGAAAAGATTGCAGTTCTGCGATAGCGGTTTTATCGTCGCGTTTATCAACAGCATTACGAATTTTCTCATGCCGCTCTTTTGGCGTTTGCGCGTTTGCTGTTTGAAGAAAAATGATTGCTGAAACAATGGCGAAAGCTATTTGTCTTATCATGTTGCGTATTATCGCAAGGAAAGATTTATTGACAAAGGGAAAAACTAGCACAAAGTCAGGTAGTGGTTTAGTTAGAAAACCAAAAAATAATTTCAGCCGCAGATTTACGCAGATAAACGCAGATTTGATTAAAGAAAATAGAATCCGCGTTTATCTGCGTAAATCTGCGGCTAATACATTTTCTTCAGCATAAATCATTACTCAAAGTTATGTGCATTTCAGCCTTTCGCCCCCAATCGGTATAATCAAATCAACTTTTAATAAATGAGGATTTCATGTCAGCAGAAACAAAAATGCAATCATCGGAACACAAAGCAACAATTTTAGACGGGAAAGCGACAGCAGAAGCAATAAAAGCTGAGGTGGCAAAATCAGTCGAACGTCTAAAACGGGAATTTAATGTTCAGCCTTGTTTAGCCGTTGTAAGAGTCGGTGAAGACCCTGCATCAGAAGTTTATGTGAACAGCAAGGTCGCAACGTCAGAGGCTTTGGGAATAAAGTCTGAACATCATCATCTATCCGATGATATTTCACAGAATGAATTATTAACGGTTGTCCGATCTTTGAATGAGCGCGAAGATGTTGATGGCATTCTTGTTCAACTGCCTTTGCCAAAACATATTGACGAAGGTTTGATAATCGAAACGATAAACGCGGAAAAAGATGTTGACGGTTTTCATCCTGTAAACGTCGGTCGTTTATCTTTGGGACAACCCGCTCTTGCGCCGTGTACTCCCGCCGGAATTATCGAACTTCTTGACCGAAACAATATCGAAATCAGCGGAGCAAATGCCTGCGTCATCGGGCGAAGCAACATTGTCGGAAAGCCCATGGCTCAGCTTCTTTTACAAAGAAACGCAACAGTTACGATTTGCCATTCAAGAACAAAAAACCTGGCGGATGTGACAAACCAGGCGGACATTCTGATAGCAGCAATCGGACGCGCCGGATTCGTTCGCGCAGAACATATCAAACACGGCGCAGTCGTAATTGATGTTGGTATGAACAAAGTAACAAGCGATGAAGAAGCAAAAGATTTTTTTGGTGAAGAAGCAGAAAAGCGAATCGCAGCTATCAAAAAACGAGGCTTCACCTTAATTGGCGACGTACATCAGGCAGAAGCAGATAAGATTGCAGGAATGCGAACACCCGTTCCGGGCGGCGTTGGTCTTTTAACCGTAGCAATGTTGATGAAGAACACAATAACAGCCGCTTGCCGACGACGCGAAATAAAACTTGGAGTGCTGTGACTTGTCACAGCTTTCAACTGTGATGACAAGTCATCACTTTTTAACAATAAACGTAAGTGATTAGGTCAAGTGATAATAATTCAAAAACTTTAATCAGGAATCGGTTTTAGCTGTCGAAGACAGCGATATATTCTTAGCCCATAGTGCAGCTATGGGGAAATTAAACAGAGATTTTGAGCC
>Ga0187894_10003265_pt1 | contig 18377 bp, 15 predicted proteins | sample GBC1701081metaG_FD_136650 | JGI IMG/M metagenome (GOLD analysis project Ga0187894, IMG submission 136650) | White microbial mat communities from a lava cave in the Kipuka Kanohina Cave System on the Island of Hawaii, USA - GBC170108-1 metaG ...
ACATACCGCTTGTTGGGTCTGTTCATGTCGATCCTCCATGATCGGGGTTAGCTCATCCTGACCTTGGGATATCGACCAAACCAGACCGCAAACCCGAAAACTCAAACAAGACGAACCACTAGTGTACGGATCGATCCAGCCACGCCTGCAGAATCACCTGCGCCGCCAGTGCGTCGGTCGGTCGGCGCGCATGGCGCACCGGGCCGGGCGAGGCGGCAGAGCCCGACGCCTCCTCCGCGGCCTGGGCCAGTTCGTCCGCCGCGAAGCTGCTCAGCCGCTCATCCTGCATGTGAACCGGCCGGCCGCTCGCGCGCTGCAGCGATTCGGCGAAGGCTCGCGCCGCCGCGGCCTGCGCTCCCTCGGAGCCATCCATGTTCAGCGGCAGTCCGACGACGTATTCCGACACGTCATACTCGCGCGCGGCGCCGAGCACGGCCCGCACCGCGCCGTCGAGCAGAGCCCGTGCTGCAGCGCCGAGCACGGCCCGCACCGCGCCGTCGGATCGGCCCGCGGCAGGCGGCGTCTTTCCCGCCGTCGACGATATTCCCGCCGACTCCGCGGCCGCCGATTTTCCCGCCGACCCGGCCGCCGACGTTTTTCCACGGGAACCGCGAGGCAGCCATTCGGCGGCGTCGAGCGTGCGCAGCGGCATCACCACGCGGCCATCCGCGCCGCTGATCGCCAGGCCGATGCGCCGCTCGCCGAAATCAATGCCGAGAATGGAGGACACCGAACAGGATCATATCCCGGCGGAACGGAGTAGGCGGAGAGCCGGTCATCGCGAGGCGGCGATGAATTGGCGTTCAGAACGATCGGAGACATGCGGGGAATGTCATTATGGGTGGTGAGGTGTTTGGAGAGCATGATCACGCCGTGAACAGCGAGAGCATGCCACCCCTTCCAATGGCCAGGTTCCGAGCCGCAACGCGTTAGCGTGCGACGGGAGACTCTTCAAACTGATACATCGGTGTGATGCCGGGCCGTTCCTTCGCGGCGTACATCGCCGCGGGCTTACGCCCTGCGGCTCTGAACCTGGCGCGTCGCGCCGCCGCGCCCGAGGTTGTTCCGAAGAAATGGTGTGTCCGGGACGCCCCCTACAAGACTCAAGAGGAGAGGTCTTAACAATTCCTTCCTCGCGGGGAGAAGCGCCTTTCGCCCCATGTTGTCGACCCGCTACGCAGCCGCTACGCTTCATGAGTGGACACGCGCCATCCATCCGGTCACGTCCTCTCGCTCGATATGCTTCCCTGCGAAGAGTTGATTCCCGCCGATGCGACGGCTTCCGGCGATCGTGATCCGCGCATCGGGGAATATTGCGGCCTGTTCGGCATCTTCGGCACGCCCGACGCGGCGCTGCTGACGACCCGCGGGCTTTACGCGCAACAGCATCGCGGGCAGGAGGCGGCGGGCATCTGCGTCGGCCGCGGCGGCGGTCTGCACCTGCATGCGGCGGCCGGTCTTGTGACGGAAGTCTTCACCCCCGACCGCATCGCGTCGCTCCCGGGCGAGCACGCCATCGGCCACGTGCGCTACTCGACCACGGGATCAAGCACCGAGCGCAACGTGCAGCCGATGCTGATCAACTACGCGCAGGGGCAGGTGGCGGTCGCGCACAACGGCAACCTGGTCAACGCCGTCGCGCTGCGCGAGCGGTATGAGCGGCGCGGCGCGATCTTCCGCAGCAGTTGCGACACCGAGGTGATCCTGCACCTGCTGGCCGATCCGCGCTTCTCCGAGCAGAACGACCCGCTTCCGGCGGTGCTGAACGAGCTGCGCGGCGCCTTCTGCCTGCTCTTCATTTTTCCCGACCGCATCGAGGCGGCCCGCGATCCCTACGGCCTGCGGCCGCTTTGCATCGGGCGGCTTCCGGAGGGCGGGGCTTACATCGTGGCGAGCGAAACCTGCGCGCTGGACATGGTCGAGGCGGACTACGTCCGCGACGTCGCGCCGGGCGAGATCGTCACGCTCTCGGTGGCGGGACTCTCCAGCCGCTGGATCGCGCCGCCGGGGAGCGTGCGGCCGGCCCACTGCATCTTCGAGCAGGTCTATTTCGCCGATCCGTCGAGCGACGTCTTCGGGCAGAACGTGCACGCCTTCCGCGCCGCCACCGGCCGGCGGCTGGCGGTCGAATCGCCGGCCGATGCGGACGTCTGCATCGCCGTTCCCAACTGCGCCCGCTGCGCCGCGCAGGGATTCGCGCAGCAGAGCGGCGTGCCGCTGGGGCGCGGCTTCACCGTGAGCCACTACGCGGGGCGCTCCTTCATCAAGCCGACGCAGGCGGAGCGCGACCTGACGGTGCGGATGAAGCTGAATGTCATCAAGGAGACGGTGCGCGGACGGCGCGTCGCCGTGATCGAGGACAGCGTGGTCCGCGGCACCACGACGCGCGGCAAGATCGGGGCGCTGCGCCGCGCCGGCGCGCGCGAAATTCATTTGCGCGTCGCGAGTCCGCCGATCCGCGGCGAATGTTATTTCGGCATCGATTTCCCCGACCGGCGCGAACTGATCGCCACAGGACGCAGCCTGGAGCAGATCCGGCAGTTTCTGGAGGTCGATTCGCTGGCCTACCTGTCGCTGGAGGGGCTGCTCGCCTGTGCTCTGCGGCCGCCGGAGCATTATTGCACCGCCTGTTTCAGCGAGAAACTGCCGATGCCGGTCGACGCGCCGGTTCACAAGCTGTCGCTGGAGCGTTAGTCGCCCGCTCGCTTGCCGCGGCGGCCCTTTGGGGGTCTACTGAGAATCGATGTCGGCAAACAGTCCCATCAAACCCGGCGCGCGGGTCCGCGTGGAGCAGTCCATTCACGCGGGCGAGTCGGCCGGCCGCGCCGAGTGGACCACCCGCGTCGAGGGGACGGTCCTTTCCTGCGAGGCCGAACCGACCTCGAGCTGGTACGCGCATGGCAAGGATGACCGCGTCTGGTTGCTGCGGCTGCGTCTGAAGAAGGACGACGGCGAGATCACCGCGCTGAATCTGGATGAGGCGTCGGTGGTGACGATTCTCGATTAGCGGCGCGTTCTCACACCTTGCCCGCCGAGGGACAGTGCGGCGCGAGCGCGCAGCCGGGGCAGTCGGGCTTGCGCGCGGTGCAGACCTTGCGGCCGTGCCAGATCAGCGCGTGGCCGAACCAGGTCCACTCCTCCCGCGGCACGATCTGCATCAAGTCCTGCTCGATCCGCACCGCGTCCTTGTCATCCTGCGTCGACCCGCAGAGCCTCAGCCGCTGCGACAGCCGGCCGATGTGCGTGTCGACGACGATCCCTTCGTTCTTTCCGAACCAGGTGCCCAGCAGCACGTTGGCGGTCTTGCGCGCGACGCCGGGCAGTTCGAGCAGTTCCTCCATCGTCTCGGGGATGCGCCCCGCGAAGCGCTGGACGACGGTGGTTCCCATGCCGATGAGGTTCTTCGTCTTGTTGCGAAAGAACCCCGTCGAGCGAATCTCCCGTTCGAGCGCGGCGGCATCGGCATTGGCGTAGTCCTGCACGCGGCGGTAGCGCGTGAAGAGATCGGCCGTCACCTTGTTGACGCGCTCGTCGGTGCATTGGGCGGAGAGAATCGTGCTGACCAGCAGCTCCAGCGCCGACCGATGGGTCAGGGCGCAGGTCGCCTCGGGGTAGAGCTTCTTCAGCGCGCGGAGGATCTTCGCGAGGCGCGCCTTGCGATCCGCCTGCGATTCGCGCCCGGCGGCCGGCGCCGCGCGGGCGGCACGCGCCGCGCGAGCGGAAACGGGACGATTCTTGCGGATGGACGGGGGAGCGGGGCGACGGGTGCGCCGCGCGGCGGACTTCTTGCGATCGGCCATGGAGCATCCTCGGATAAGCGTCGACGCGGCAGACGCGGGCGAGACGCCCCTGCCGCCCATTCATCATCACGTCGTCACGGCGATGTCACATTCGGCCGGCTCCAGGCTGCCCGGCCGTCGGACCAGATGTCCTTCTTCCAGATCGGCGCGTCGGACTTCAGCGCGTCGATCATCCAGCGGCAGGCCTCCAGCGCCTCGCGCCGGTGAGCGGAGAGCGCGATCACGACGACCGACGGCTCCGCCAGCGGAACGCGGCCGAGCCGATGGACCAGCCACGCGTCGATCAGGCCGAAACGGACGATCGCCCGCTCGCGCAGGCCGCGCAGCAACTCCAGCGCCATCTCCTGGTAGGACTCATATTCGAGAGCGACCAGGTCGGCCGGGCCTTCGGAAGGATCGACGGGGCGGCGCTCCGCGCGGGTGGTTCCGATGAAGAGCGCCAGCCCTCCCGCGTCGGAATGGCGGGCCGATGCGATCAGCCGGCCGACGTCAATCGGCTGATCGGTGAGCCACGCCCGTTCGTCCGCCGACATTGTGTCCAACTCCCATTCACGTGCGGCTGGCAGCAGAAGCACCGCCGCCGCGCTCGTTCATCCGCCGGAGACCGGAGGAATCACGGCGACCTCATCCCCTTCGGCGACGATGCGATCCAGCGCGACGAATTGCCGGTTCAGCGCGAGTCGCATGCCGGGGGCGTTTCCCACGCGCGGCCAGCGCCGCGCGATCTCTCCCGCGAGCCCGCCGAGCGTCGTGCCCGGAGCAATGTCGAGCGTCGCCTGCGCTTCACCCGCCCACTCGGCCGCGGGTCCGAAGAGTCGCACGCAGACGTTCATTCGCCCTACCTCTTTCATTTCAATCGTTGCACCTGTGAACCGCTCCCTCACGGTCGCGTCTCGGAAATGCCCGGCGCGATTGATCCTCGAAGCCCCGCGCTCCTCATGTTCCACTTCGAGCGGCCGATCCGCGCAGGATCGTCAGCTCCATGCCGTTGCCGACCGGTACGAGCATGGAGAAAAGCCCCGGATCGCCGCGCACCGCCGCGAGAAACTCGGTCCAGTCATGCTGCGGGCGGATCAGGTTGTCCGTCACGACGACGGCCCCGTCGGCGAGGTGCGGCCGCAACTGCTGCAGGTAGCCCAGGGACGCCGGCTTGTCGGCATCGATGAAGACGAAGTCGATCGGACCGCGGATCGACGCAAGCATCTCGGCGATGACGCCCACGCGGCAGTCAACCCGGTCCGACAGGCCGGCCTGCCGGAGATGGTCGCGCGCGGCCTCCGCCTTGCGCGGCTCGCGGTCGAAGGTCGTCAGCCGGCCGCCGGTCTGCTGCAGCGCCGCGGCGATCCAGAGCGTGCTGTATCCATAACTGGTTCCCAGTTCGACGGCGTTCCGCGCGGAGCGCGCGAGGGCCAGCGCGTGCAGGAACGCGCCGCCTTCGGGCGGAACGGCCCAGGCGTCGTCGCGGGCGCGAACCAGCGCGAGCACGGCGTCGAAGGTGGGGCGGTGCCGGGAGTCGATGAGTCGGTGTTCGTCGGCGAGTGATTCGGACATGGCGCGCTCCATGATACGGCGAAGGAGGCCGGAAAATGCGGAGAGAACGGGGCAGGCGCGGCGCCGGGGGGGTTCCTTGTTACGCTTTTCCAACCCCCTCCGCTCCCTTAGACTTTTGTCGTGTCGATTCTTGCGCACAGAGTGCGGTTTCGCGTTCCGCTCCGCCGCGCGGCCGGCCTGATCGGCCTTGCCTTCGCCGCCGGGACCGCCTCCGCCGACACGTTCGTGGATGACCACGGCCTCTTCGCCGACGTTCGCATCGTCGGCTTCGACAACAGCCGGCTCGTCATACGTTTCGCCGACGGCCGCCGCATCGAGCGCAACGCCACGGAGGTTCACTCCATCGCGCTCGACAACGACGCCGACATGGCTGCCGATGAACTGACCCGCGCCGAGCGGCTGCTCCAGCTCCGCCGCTTCGATCAGGCCATGCTCCTCTACGACCGCGCCCGCAGCGCCGCCGCCGCCGAATGGGTGCGGCAGTTCTCCGATTTCCGCACGCTCCAGTGCCTCGACGCGCTGAAGCGGCCCGCCGACGCCATTCGCGTCTATCTCTCGCTCGTCGATCGCCACCCCGCGCTGATCGAAGCGGCCGTGCCGCGCAACCTGCCGCGCGACGACACCGACGAGGGGCGCGCGCTGGCTGCCGCGCTCGACGAAGCGCTGCGCACCCATCGCACCGACTCGCGCTACCGCGCGGCCGCGCGCCTGCGGGACATCATGAAGGGGCTCAAGCCCGCCGACCCGAAGAAAAAGCCCGCCGCGCCGGTCGCCGGCGCGGCGAAACCGCCCGCCGGCGGCGTCGCAGTTCCCCCGCGCGAGCGCGCCACCGCCCGCGTCTATCGACTTCTCGAAGAGGGGCAGATCGCCGCCGCCACCGCCGAAATGCGCCGCGGCCGCGACCGGGCCGCCCCCGCGAATCAGGACATCTGGCTGCTCGCCGAGGCGGAATGTCTGCTCGCCGGCGGCGACCCGACCCGCGCCGGGCTGACCGCGATGAAAGTGCTCGTGGTCGACGCCGACAGCTCCTATGCCGCCGAAGCGCTCTATGTCGCCGGCCGCGCCCATGAGCCGGGCCGCGTCGCGCGGGCCCGCAATTTCTATCAGGAGAGCATGCGCCACCCGACCGCCACCGCCGCGCTGCGCGATCTGATCGAGAAGCGCCTCGCCGCGCTGGATCGCGCCGGGGCCGCCGCCGGATCGGGCGCGACGCCGGCCGGCGGCGATGCGTCCGGTGCGCGCTCACCGCGGTCCGGCGCGGAGGGTGACGACGCATCCGCGCCCGCCTCCTATCCCACGCAGCAGGCAGGCCCGCCATGACGGCACCGCGCACGCTCTACCTCGAGACGATGGGCTGCCAGATGAACGTGCTCGACAGCGAACTGGTGGCCGGCGAACTGCTGCGCCGGGGCTACCTGCCGACGGAGGATCTGCATGCGGCCGATCTCGTCGTGCTCAACACCTGCTCCGTCCGCCAGCACGCGGAGGACAAGGTCTGGTCGCGGCTCGGCGAATTGAAGGCCACCCGCCGCGAACGGTCCGGCCGCGTGATCGCCGTCATCGGTTGCATGGCCGAGCGCGACGGCGACAGCCTGCTGAAGCGCGTCCCGCATGTCGATGTCCTGTGCGGCCCCTCCGATCTCAATCTGCTGCCCGCGCTGGTGGAGGATGTGCTGACCGGCCGCGGGCAGCGAGCGATTGAACAGGGCCCCCGCATGGAACAAAACACCCGCGCGGAACAGGACACCGGCGCAGAATTTCCCCCCCTTGAAAAGGGGGGGCCAGGGGGGGGTCGCCCGCGCAACGGATCAAGCCGCGCCGCCGCGCCCCGCGCCGTCGCCCTCTCCGGCCGTTTGCGCGACCGCCGCACCGAGCTGCGTTCGCGCCCCGACCACGACGACCTCGAAGCGCTCGATTCCGGCCGCCGCTTCGGCCTGCATGAGGCGGCCGGCGACGCGCCGGGCGGCGCGCATCACGCCTACGTGCGGATCACGCGCGGCTGCAACAAGTTCTGCGCGTTCTGCGTCGTCCCGATGACGCGCGGCATGGAGCAGCATCGCCCGCCCGACCAGATCGTCTCGGAAGTGCGGCGGCTCGCGGCAACCGGCGTACGCGAGGTGACGCTGCTCGGCCAGACCGTCAACCATTATGTGTGGAAGGATGATCGCGGCCGGCGCACCAGCTTCGCCGATCTGCTGCGCCGCGTTCATGACGAAGCGCCCGACCTTCCGCGTCTGCGCTTCGTCACCAGTTTTCCGCGCGACTTCACCGACGAGGCGCTGCGCGTGATGGCCGAGTCGCCGCGCATCTGCCGCTACCTGCACATCCCCGCGCAGAGCGGCTCCGACCGCATCCTGAGGCTCATGAATCGCGGCTACACCGTCGCCCAGTATCGCGACCTGCTCGACCGCGCCCGGACGCTCATGCCCGACATCAGCCTGTCGGGTGACATGATCGTGGGCTTCCCCGGCGAGACGGAGGCGGATTTCGCCGCGACGGCCGGGCTGCTGCGCGACGCCCGCTACAAAAACTGCTTCATCTTCAAGTATTCACCCCGGCCGGGAACCGCCGCGTGGGAGCGGTTCATCGACGATGTGCCCGACGAGATCAAGCGCCGCCGCAACAACGACCTGCTCGCCCTGCAGGCTGAGGTCAATCTTTCCAACCACCGCGCCCTGATCGGCCGCACGGTGGAGGTGCTGGTGGGGGGGCCGAGCAAGGCGGCGCTGAAGCGGCGCGCCGCCGAGGCGACGGTGGAAGCGGACCTGAATCTCGAGCCGATCCAGGAGTCGGAGCAGTCCCGCGGCGACGAGGTGGATGGCTCCTCCCTGACGTCAGGCGCTCTTTCCCCTCTCCCGGCGGGAGAGGGGTCGGGGGTGATGAGTTTGCCGATCGCTTCGAGCAGGGTGCAGACGCTCGAACTTCCCCTGCTCCAGCCGGAACGGGCATCCTCCGCCGTCGCGCTCCCGCTGCTCACCGCGGCTCCGCATCGGCCATCCGCATCGCGGGCCTCGTCCGCGCCGCGCGCGACCGCGCTGCAGCTCGTCGGCCGCACGACCGGCGACCAGATCGTCGTCTTCGAAGGGCCGCTCGACTGGACCGGCCGCATCATGCCGGTCGAGATTTTCGCAATCACCCCTTACACACTGCACGCCCGCGCCGTCGCCGATTCCTCGCCCGACGGTCATGGACACTGAACCTGACCCCCTGTGCGCGGCCCTTTTTTTGACGGGCTGTTCCGCCCTATCCTCGCCCGTTCGATCCCCTCGTCGCTCGATGAGGGTGATGATCGATCAGGGCTTCTTCGGGAACCCGGGATGAAGGAATCTTTTCCCGGATCCTGCGCAGCAGCCGCGCCCGCCCCGAATTCCGCAATGCATCGACCCTCGCCGGCGGTAGAATGGACCCTCTGGGGACTCATCTCGAACGGCCTCCGGACCGACCGCGCCTGCCGCGGGATCCGGCCCCCGCCCGACTCCCCGCTACGGAGATGTGACGACATGATGCGGCGCAGTCTTGTTTTCGCCGGGCTCGGGATCTGCCTGTTCTCATTTTCCATCCGCGCCGAGACGATCAACGTCAACCGCACCGCGGACAAGCCGGCACTCGATCCGACCCTCTCCGCGCTCGACTGCGACGGAATGATCACGATCCGATCGGCGATTCAGCGGTCCAACTTCACGCCCGAGGCGGACACGATCAATATCCCGGCCGGCGCCTATCCAATCACTCTCTCGCCCTTCTGCATCGACCCGGCGACCACCGGCCGTGAGGCGACTGCCGCCGTCGGCTCGGGACTCCCGACGATCAACTCCGACGTGACGATCGTCGGGGCGGGCGCCAACGTGACGACGATTCTTCCCGATCCGGGGCTGGGCGCCCCGATCTTCAGAATCATCGGCGATGCGGACCGGGTCGCGTCGATCTCCGGGATTCGATTCAGCGGGGGAACGTTCGGCGCGATCTACATCGACGGTGTGGATGCGTCGATTTCCGACTGCGTGTTCGAAGATAATGGGAACGGCTCCGGCGGTGCGATCGTCACGTTGGGAGCCGATCCCACGGTGACGAACTGCGTCTTTGAGTCCAATACCTCCACGGGCATGGGCGGCGCCGTCTTTGCCAACGGCGGCGCCCCGCACTTCCATCAGTGCACGTTCAACCGGAACAGCGCCGGTCTCTCCGGCGGCGCGATATCCTGCACCAACGGCAGAGTGGTCGTCGTGGATTGCGATTTCAACACCAACTCCGCGTCGTCCACCGGCGGCGCGATCGACTGCTCCGTCAACACCACCGGGGACGTGCAATCGTCGCGGTTCCGGACCAACAGCGGCACCGGCGGCGGCGCGATCAGCGCCAGCTCCGGATCGATTCTCGATCTCACTCAGTGCCTGTTCGATGGCAATCTGGCCGGGTCGGGGGGTGGGCCGGTGACGGTCGCGGCGGCCCCCGACGGCGGATCGGGAGCGGAGACGAAGACGGCGGCCCAGCCAACCCCCGGCGGCGGCGGCGCGATCCGGCTTCAGGATGCCACGGCGACCGCGGACGCCTGCACGCTTTCCCAGAATTCCGAGACGTCCGGCATTGGCGGCGGCGCGATCTATGGGACGGGCTTTTCGCTCACGGGCTGCACCCTCACCGGCAACTCCACCACCTTCAGCAACGGCGGCGCGATCTTCAACGTCGGTCAGTTCGCGGACGCGTCCGCGACAGACTGCACCTTCACCGGAAACATTTCGAATTACGGCGGCGCGATCTTCTTTTATGGAGCGAAACTGTCGCTGACGCGCTGCGCCTTCAACAGCAACCACGGCACGTTCGGGGGCGGCGCGCTCGCGCTCCTGAACATCGGCGGCTCGATCCTCGATTGCACCTTCCTGATGAATGATGCCGACGGCGGCTCCGGCGGCGCGATCGACTGCACCAGCAACGCCACGCCCGACGTGAAGCGCTGCAGCTTCACCCGCAACAGCGCGCTCTACGGCGGCGGCGCCATCGCCGCACAGACCGCCGGCCCTTCGATCGTCGATTGCCGGTTCGAGGAGAATGAGACGACGCATCCCATGAGCGCCGGCGGCGGCGGAATCCTGATCCAAGGCAACAGTCCGCGCCGGGTCGAAGTGCGGCGCGGACGCTTCACGGGAAACCACTCGCCTGCGGGGGGGTCGCTCTACCTGCGTCTCACTCAGGACTGCCTGATTGAAGACTGCCTCTTCCTCGACGGGATGGCCACCGTGGGCGGCGCGCTCTATCTGAACAGTCCCGCGTCGCTGAACCGCTGCCGGTTCCTCGGTAATCAAGCCTCGCTCATCGGCGGCGCGGCGATCATCCTCTCCGATCGGCCGCTCTTCGCGAACTGTCTCTTCACCGGCAACACGGCCGGCGAGACGGGCGGCGCGATCGCGACGGCTTTGACGGGAGTCTTTGACCTCATCAACTGCACGCTGGTGGGCAACAGCGCCGGGATCGGGCTCGGCGCCCTGGATATCGAGGGCGGAACCGACTCCCGCATCCGCAACAGCATCTTGCGCGGCAACACCGACAACTCCACTCCCGATATGAAGACGACCGCCGTCGCGGGGCCCCCATACACCCTTCAATATTCGAATATGGAGAACCCGCCGCCGGGCGAGGGGAACATCGATCTCGATCCGCTCTTCGCCGACGCCGACGGCGCGGACAACCAGTTCGGCACCGAGGATGACGATCTGCGGCTGCTTCCCGGATCGCCCTCCATCGACGCCGGCTACAACAATCATTTCGAGATTCTGGCGCTGGCCCCCATCGACCTGGCAGGCGGGCCGCGCTTCTACGACGATCCCGCCGCCGTCGATTGCAGCGCGGCGGCGATCCAGTGCGGCGTGCCGCCCGTGATCGACATGGGCGCCCTCGAAGCCTACCCCGACTGCGACGCCAACCACGTCGCCGACGATGCCGAGCTGGGCCGGCTCGATCAGTGGGCCTTCGCGGTGCTCGATTTCAGCTCGCAATACGGCGATATGGTCTGGTCCGCGGCGCAGACGCTGGGACCGGCGGACACGTTCAAATATTGCGACTGCCACTCCAACTGGGCCCCCGAGACGCCTGACCGCACTCCGGAGGATCCGTTCGAATTCCTGTCGCTCGCGTTCGATCAGCCGGTCTTCGCCGATGGCGTCACCGTGGTCGAGGCGTTCGGCAACGGCTTCGTCGCCCGCATCGATCTGATCGACGTCGACGACATCACGCACACCGTCTTCGATGGAGATGATTCCACGGCCGACGGCATCTGGTCCTTCTCGCGTTTCAATTTCCCGCGAACCGGCTATCTCGTGAAGGCCGTCACGGTTTACATTGACAGCCTCAACAGCCCCGCCTGGGAGGAGATCGACGCCGTGCAGTTGCACGGGTTCGCGCCGGACGTTCTGTTCGCCGCGGACTGCAATACCAACGGCCGACCCGACGCGTGCGATGCCGCCGACGCGGGCGACTGTGACACCAACGGCCGCCTCGACTTCTGCGAGTTCGGCGCCACCCCCGGTGAGTTGATCGTCAACGGCGACTTCGAGACCGGCAATCTCACCGGCTGGACCCTCGCGGGCTCATACGACGGCACCTTTGAAATTGATCCTTCGGAGTGCGGCGGCGCGTTCGAGGCCATCAGCAAACAGGGCGACCCGGCCACGCACTCCCTGAACCAGCAGTTTGTCATTCCGTCCGGCGCCGCGACGGCAACGCTGCACTGGGTCGACAGGATTCCGGCGTCTGCAACCATCGTCCCCGGCTCACAGGAGTACCGTGTGTTGCTGCGGGACGGCGGTGGCGGCCTGCTGGCGACGCTCTCCAATCCGCAGACGGGCATATCACCCGATCAGCCCTGCACGCCGCACACGGCGGATCTCACGGCCTACCGCGGGCAGCTCCTGACCCTCTCCTTCGAGGTCCAGGTCTGCTGCTCGGAGGTACGTGTGTCGATCGACGACGTGTCGCTGATCGTCGGCACGGTGACCGAGTGCAACGGCAACGCGGTTCCCGACGCCTGCGAGCTGGCGGGCAACGACTGCAACTCCAATCAGCAGCCTGACGACTGCGAGACCGATACCGACGGCGATGGATCGATCGACGTCTGCGACGGATGTCCCACCGACCCGGCCCGGACCAGCCCCGGCGTCTGCGGCTGCGGCATCCCGGAGACGGACTTCAACACCAACGGGCAGATCGACTGCACCGAGGTCGATCTCTGCCCGAACGATCCCGACAAGACCAACCCCGGCGCGTGCGGCTGCGGAATTCCCGACACCGACGCGAATCAGGATGGTCTGGCGGATTGTCTGGGCGTCGACAATTGCCCCGGCGATCCGGACAAGACGCTGCCGGGGCTCTGCGGCTGCGGCGTGCCCGACACCGATTCGGACGGCGATCAGATTCCCGACTGTCTCGATCCCGATCCCGGCACGCCGAACGAGCCGCCCCCGCAGGGGACGCCGCCGATGTGCGGGGCCTGCGGGGCCGGCGCCGCGCCGGGGGTCGTCGCGTCGCTGCTGCTGCTGGCGGGTCTGCGGGGCCGTCCGCGCCATTTGCGCGTTCCGCGCCTGACGCGCCGCCGCGGAGCATGAGCATCCGTTTGAGTGGCCCACCCCGGCGTGGAAATTGACGCGGATTTTCCCCGCTATCCGGGATGGGGATTGACGGGAATTTTTTCCTCTTTCAAGGGGGGACCCAGGGGGGTTCTCCCAAATCGAGCGCGTCCTGCGCGAGTCAGAAACGCCCCGCGATTGTGTAAGATGATGCAATACAGGGGGCCTGTATTCCATGACGATTCATCCATCCGCGCACCGTGAATCCGCTCCTCGCCGCGCCTCCGGTCGACCCGCGCTCATCGCCTTCGGGCCGGCGGGATTGCTCTGCATGGTCGGCCTGCTGCTGCACGCGGCCTGCGGCGAGGATGGGGACGCCACGCACAAGGATCCCGTCACCTCGGGCCGCGTCGTCATGTGGGCCGGCAGCAAGCGCACCCTCTGCACGTTCTGGGAATGGAAGTACGTAAAGGAGGTTTTTCAGGTTCGTGACCAGTGGATCGTTCCCGGCCAGGACCCGCACAAGTGCCTCGGCGGCGGCGCCGGGGGCACCGGGCTCTTCGAGACCACTGCCGCGGAACGCATCAAGGATCGCGCCGCGCTGGAGATCACGCTGCCCTCGCGGCTTTTCATCGCCGGCGGCGTGGGCGAGTCGGCGTCGGAGTTCTCCAACAATCAGGCCTATCTCTATGACGGGCCGGCCGATTCATGGCGCGGGATGTCGATGTCCGTCGCGCGCTCCGGCCATACCGTGACGCCGCTGCTGGATGGCGGCGCGTTGATCGTCGGCGGCAGGGAGGGGGGCGGCACGTTCGACTCGCTCGCCTCGGTCGAGCGGTTCGATCCGCTGGCGGTGGCGATTACGACGACGGGCAGCCTGAACACGCCGCGGATGAATCACGCCGCCGCGCTGCTGGCCGACGGGCGCGTGCTCGTGACGGGCGGATCGCACGACACGACGCCGTTCGCCAGCGCGGAGATCTACGACCCCGCCACCGGTCTCTTCGCGCCGACGGCCGACATGGCGTTCGTGCGGACCTTTCACATGGCCGTCACGCTCGAGGACGGTCGCGTGCTCATCGCCGGCAGCAACGCGATCAAGCCGTGCGAGCTGTTCGACTCGCAGACGGAAACGTTCCTGCCCGCCGGGAACATGAATGTCGAGCATGGCTACGGCGCGACGGCGACGCTGCTCGAATCGGGAAAGGTGCTGGTCGCGGGCGGGCTGGATTCGTCGCAGGGGGTCTTCTCGACCGCCGCGGCGGAGCTGTTCGACCCGGCCACCGGCCAGTTCACGCGCATCGCGGACATGAACTTCGCCCGGCGGACGCATGTGGCGGTATTGCAGGGGGATGGCCAGGTGCTGATTGCGGGCGGCATCATCGACAACGGCGACACGGTCGAGACGACCGAACTCTTCGATCCCGCCACGAATACCTTCACGCCCGGTCCGGATCAGCCGCTTCCGGCATCCGAGCAGGCGGCCGTGCTGATCGCGGGGCTGGAAGAATCACCATAAGTGCGAAATCGGCGCCTGCAGCATCGATCAATGGCACGCTCGCGCAGGGAATTGCCTTACCGCAGCCGGGTGATCGGAGGGCTATTTCAATAGGGCGGTGAATCCAGCCTGTTCGAAATGGCGGTCACCGGTGAGAGCTTCCGTGATTCCCCGATCTTTCATGACAATGAATGAGATGCAGCCGACCAGCGACCAATCCTTGTCGGTGCGCTCCGCGAAGTGGCGGATGCCGCGTTCAAATAGGTCGCCATGGGCCGGCACGATTTCGACGTTTGGATTTAATTTCAGGATGCGGTACAGATTGATGAATGCGCTGCGTTTCTGGCGCGGCGCCAAGGCGTTCGCGAGTTCAACCAGCACCCATTCGGTCGTCAGCAGTCCATCGGATCCCGTGCTTCGTTCCAGGGCGGCGCGATGCGCACGATCCTTCGCGTTCAACAGGGCGAGAAAGTAGAAGGTATCTGCAAACTGCATCATGATCGCTTGGGCGTGCCATGCGTGTAGTGATCATGGTTGGCGGCCCAATCGTCGGGGCTTTCGATGCTTTCGGCCAGATCGCGGAGCTGCTTCCCGAGCGAAGTGGGGGATGCGGAATCTCCCTCCAGGATGACCTTCACCTCGGCTCCTTCCGGTCATTGGATCGGATCGTCCAGCGTGATCTGGCCGTTCTTGACGCGCCCATGAAGAGTCATGACATCGCTCCAGTACCTATGATGTCGCATTCGCGCCATGAAACCCATTGTTCTTGAGATGGATGCCCATTCATTCGCTCGACCGGGCCTACGCGCGATTCGCCCGATATCAATGCCAATGTCTGGTTGATTGAGGATTGTGATGGCGAGCACGTCGGACGGGAAACCCGCAGGCGGGCCTACGGCGCGTCCGCGTCCGCCGCGTGTTCTTGGCCGCCGGACTCTTGCTCCGTCGCCGCGGTCTCCGCCGCGGCCGCCGGCTTCGCCGAGCCGAATGCATAGAGGCTCGCCAGCCCCCAGGACATCAGCACCGCGGCCACTCCCGCGCAGGCATATCCGACGCGGCGCTGCGCCAGGGGACCGATCGTCACCCCCCAACTGATGCAGAAGGTCCAGATGCCGTTGCAGAAGTGGAACACCGCCGCCGACAGGCCGACGACGTAGAAGGCGAGCGTGAACCAGGCCGGGAAGCTCAGCCAGTGCTGCAATCCCTGCCGAGTGATCTCGAACTTGTCGGGATGGGCGGCGCTCATGAACTCCGGCCCCCAGCCGACGAGATGCGCGAAGCGGAACTTCAGCAGGTGCACCACGATGAAGAGCAGCGTGATCCACGCCGTGACGCGCTGGAGGGTGTAGCGGCGATTCGCGCCGTAGCCATAGACGCCCGAATTGGGCTGGCTCGACAGGGCGATCAGCACGCCATACCCGGCGTGAAACGCCAGCGGCAGGAAGATGCCGAAGATCTCCAGCAGCGGCAGAAAGGGAAGGTTGTGAATCCAGTGCACTTCCTCGTTGAACCTGGCCTTGCCGGATGCAAACAACCCGAACCAGCCGAAGGCGGCGCTGTTGGTGAGCAGGTGCTCGATCAGGAAAACGCCGACGGGCACGATGCCGGTCAGCGAGTGCACCTTGCGAAGGAGGAAATGGTGCCGATCGCGAAAGCTCAATGCGGGCGTCGCGGAGACTGCATGCTCGGACAAGGGACGGCTCTCCCGGAATTGAATCGACACGCGCCGGCGTGCATTCGTGCCGGATTGTAGGGAAACCGCGAGAAGGGCGTCAAAGCCGCGCCGGCACGCCATCTCTTCCCCCGGGGCGGCACTTCCTTATAATTCCGCGCCATGGCATCCAAACAACGCGTCGTGATGGTCGGCGGCGGTCTGGCGGGTCTGGCCGGCGCGATGAAGCTGGCCGAGCAGGGCATTCCCGTCGACCTCGTCAGCATGGTCCCCGTCAAGCGCTCCCACAGCGTCTGCGCGCAGGGAGGCATCAACAGCGTCAACGACGTGACGCGCCAGCAGGGCGACACGGAGTGGAAGCACTTCGACGACACCGTCTACGGCGGCGCGTTCCTGAATCACCAGCCCCCGGTCAAGGAGATGTGCGACTGGGGACCGAAGATCATCGACCTGCTCGACCGCCTCGGCGTCCCCTTCAACCGCACGCCCGAAGGCAAGATGGACCGGCGGCGCTTCGGCGGCACGCTCTACAAGCGCACCGCCTTCGCCGGCGCGACCACCGGCCAGCAGCTCCTCTACGCGCTGGACGAACAGGTCCGCCGCTGGGAGGCGGCCGGCCTGATCCGCAAGTATGAATTCTGGGAGTTCCTCGGCCCGATCATCGACGATGCGGGGGTCTGCCGCGGCTGCGTGGCGCAGGACATGTTCAACATGGAGATCCGCGCCCTGCCGGCCGATGCGGTGGTGATGGCCACCGGCGGCTGCGGGTTGATCTTCGGCAAGAGCACGATGTCGATGGTCTGCACCGGCGGCGCCAACGCGCGGGTTTATCGCGCGGGGGTGCGATATGCCAACGGCGAGTTCGTGCAGGTCCACCCGACCGCCATTCCCGGAGCGGACAAGCTTCGCCTGATGAGCGAGTCCGCCCGCGGCGAAGGCGGCCGCGTCTGGGTGCCGCGCCGCCAGGGGGACACGCGCGATCCGCTGAGCATTCCGGAGTCGGATCGCTATTACTTCCTGGAGGAGCGCTACCCGCAATATGGCAACCTCGTGCCGCGCGACATCGCCACGCGCGAGATTTTCAGCGTCTGCCGCGACGGCTACAGCGTCGATCCGGGCACCTACTGCGTCTATCTCGACGTCACCCATCTGCCGGAGAAGGATCAGAAGAAGCTCGACGGCATCCTCGAGATCTACGAGAAGTTCCAGGGGGTCGATCCGCGCCGCGTGCCGATGAAGATCTTCCCCGCCGTCCATTACACGATGGGCGGACTCTGGTGCGACTACGAGAAGGAGGGCCGGACCGGCGGCCTGCGGCTCGATTCGCCGCGCAACCAGATGACCAACGTGCCGGGCCTCTACGCGATCGGCGAAGCGGACTACCAGTACCACGGCGCGAACCGTCTGGGGGCCAACTCGCTGCTCTCCTGCATCTTCGCGGGATTGATCGTCGCCCCGGCCATCGAGTCCTACGCCAGATCGCTCAAGTCGCTTTCCGGCGAGCAGTCGTCGCGGCTCCATGAGGGCGCGGCGCGGAGCTGCAAGGACAAGACCGACGCGCTGATCTCGCGCAAGGGGGGAGAGAATCCCTATTTGCTGCACCGCGAGCTGGGCGACCTGATGACGCGCAACTGCACCGTCGTCCGTTACAACAAGGATTTGCAGGAGACGCTCGGCAAGCTCGACGATCTCTGGGAGCGCAGTCAGCGCTGCGGGCTGGCGGACACGGGCGACTGGACCAACCAGAACCTCTCCTTCGCCCGGGCGCTGGAGGACATGATCATCCTCGCGCGGGTCATCGCGCAGGGCGCTCTGCAGCGCGACGAATGCCGCGGCGCGCACTACAAGCCCGACTTCGATCCGCCCGGCCTCAAGCCCGAATCGGGCGAAGATCTCCGCGTGCAGGCGCACCGCTGGCTGGAGCAGTTCCGCAAGGAGAGCGACCAGTACCTCAAGACCACGGTGGCCGAGTTCCAGTCCGCCCAGCCGATGCGCCCCGCGATGCGCTACGAGGAGATCGACACCTCGCTCATCCCGCCGCGTCCGCGGACCTACGGGCTGAAGGGGGCCGAGATGATCACCGAAGTCTGGAAAGAGATGTCGCGCCCGCAGGCCGCCTCTTCACCCGCCGCCGCGAAGAACACCGCCGGATCGGCCGGCGCGGCGCAGGTCGCCGCATCGTGACGCAGGACGCCGCGCGCGATTGGACCGCCCGCCGGAGCCGCGATTGAAACAGAAGCTTCTTTTCGTCTTTGGAACGCGGCCCGAGGCGATCAAGCTCGCGCCCGTGGTGCGGACGG
>Ga0187894_10003266_pt1 | contig 18374 bp, 22 predicted proteins | sample GBC1701081metaG_FD_136650 | JGI IMG/M metagenome (GOLD analysis project Ga0187894, IMG submission 136650) | White microbial mat communities from a lava cave in the Kipuka Kanohina Cave System on the Island of Hawaii, USA - GBC170108-1 metaG ...
CTCCCATGACATATCGGCAAACATCCCCGCGGCCGACCACTGCCAGCGGATTTTCCCATAATCCAAGATGCTCCCGGCGACCACGAGGTCGGCACCCAGGCGACGCCGGAACTCTGCTATCTGTTCGACGTTCGGCAGCACGCCGGGTTTTAGCTGTAACTCCTCGGCCAGGACGTCCGTTTCCGTGAGGGGGACAAACCGAAACCCTTGTCCCGTAGCCAATCTGCTCAGGAACAGCCAGCGGGCTTCCTGCTGAATCTGCTGCAAGGCTGCAGCCAGCTGTGTTGCTTCGTCCTCGGGCGACAGGGTCTCCTCCACAGTTTTCACCGCGGAGAGCTTCGTAATCTCGAGATCGAAGCCAAACAGCAAGATCGCCACAAAGGGGCGTTCGCTCAGATCCTCCACCTTGGATTGAACGGCGGGGTCGAACGCAACGCAGCCCGTTAGGACTGTCCAAACCAGACCAGATACGATCAGAACCAGACGAAAACAAAATGGATAGAACCTCAATGCAACCTCCCGCTGGAATAGAAACGGTCATGGAAGAATCCGAACGGATCCGACCTCTCGCTGAAGTCAGCGCTCCATACAGTTCAGCAACTCAATGGGAGGCGATCAAATGCGATAAACAGAAATCTGCTGGTAGAGAGGCAGAGAGGGGGGATCGTGTCGCATCAGCCACTTGAGCCGATGGACGGTGTCCAAGGAAAGTGAGCATGCCAATTCTGTGACCTCTGCGGTCGCAGAGGCGTAGCTTGGCGCGCCAAGGCTCGGCATGTCGGATTTGAGCCCCGACACAAGCTGTGACAGCGCCTCTTCGTCGAGATCCTGGCTCTCCTGGTCTTCTGCGACAGTTTCTGGGACGACCTGTACCTGTTCAGCCAGTTCCAGGCAGCCAAAGCACATCCATAGTGAGAGCAGACACCACAGGGTGAGTCCAAAGACTGGCCTTCGACGATTCATGAGCATAAAGCAACTCTAATCGAATTAGCGGGATCAGTCAAACTGGACCGAGGTCAAAAACAGATGCTCCGACTAGTGCGCAAACCTACCGTGGCACGCAGCGTTACGCGTTAGCGAATGGATATCCAGAATCAACTGATTTGAACCAGGCCTTCATCACGTGGCTCTTGCTCATCACATTCACAGCTAAAAACGACTCGCCATTTTCTCCGCTAGAGGATGCAACCGTTCGATCGAGACCATATCGTGCTGGCTCTTCGCGGTCACCTCGACCCCGGCGACAGCGGTCGGTTTGCTGACCGTGCATGTCGTATTGAACCCATACTGTGCCAGGTTCGCAGGTGGCACCATGGTCGAGCAGATAATCGGCCCAAACGTCTTCACGTCGACCTGGATCCCCATCTTCTTGACCATTTCGATGCCTCCCTTCTCTGTGCCGCCGGAGCGATCTCTTCCGGGGTCGAGTCCTGTAACGAGACGCAGCATCACCGTCGCTGTCGGGGCCTGACCGGTGCATAATTCGGCTCTCCCCACGGCCATTCCACCGCCTCCACTCAGGCTCACCGGGGTGCCCAAGACGCTCTGTAGCTCAGAGGGAGTGAGCAGCCCGCACGCCTTGTTGCCGTCCGCAGCGCCAACGGGCGTCTGCACGCTCGCCGCGAACGCGCCGGCACACACGGCAACCGCCATCCATCGAGCGAACGCTCGCGTGGTCATAAACAACCCTCCCTTTGCCTGAAAAAGCGATAGGATCGGATTAGAGAGGTCTGACTCCTTTGTTTCATCCAATGCGCTGGTTAGGTCCCCCAGCTCTCCCGCTCGTATTAGCCATCTCTTATTCATTTGTTTTTGGACGACCTAGATAATCATGGTAAATAGTGAAAAGCCAATAGTATATTGTAGGTCAGGATGAGGAGTTTTTGAACTGGGTCTTGACAGGCTGCTCAAAAAGGTCATCCAGCAAGGCTACAGGGAACTATCACTCCTTAAGGGGTGACTGGGATGATCCCGACTGCGCGCGTCGAACGACCACCGCTTCATCGTGGGGGTTCCGCGAGCAAGGGGATTGTCCCAGCTACCCCGCTCCATTTTTCAGTCGCCTGCTTAGAAGAAGGCCATGCTGGCGTACGTGACCGTCGAGTTGAACTGATCGGTAATCCCGCGGTCATAGCGCAACACTTGCCCACTCTCCGCCTCGATCAACCGCAGCAAGGAATAGATGGGTGAGAAGCCGGAGATTCGGCGCTGGTCCTGCTCTTTCCTAATATAGTTGGCAAACTCTTCCGGCTGTCGCTCCTCCACCGGCTTCAACATTTCCAGGTCGAACTGCATGCATCGATGAAAGGAGAAGTCCGTCGGAGGCGCCTTGTCTCCGTAACGCATGCCCAAATGAGCCAGCTCTCCCGCTGCGATCACGCAGTAGGCCCTGCCCGATTGCGCGAGTACCTCTCGAAGCCCGGTCAAGAAGTGGTCGACCGATTGGCGAACAATCGGATCCCCCAGGCTCGCCGCGGAGAAGGAACTCAAGATCGGTACGATGGTGAAGGGCTTCTTGCTCCCCACGATGTCCTGAAGAAACGGGAGCTGAAACTCCACCGCCTGCTCCGCTTGATGGCAAAGATCCTCTTCAAAGAAAATCGGGAGCTTGGTCTTGAGCTGACCTAGAATCGGTTGGTCGGCGGACACGACCCCGAGTGGCGTCTCGAAATCCTTATCCGTCACGGCATACACATAGTCCAATCCGGCAGTGGCCGTGCCGATGATAACGAACAGATCAGGTTGCTCCGCATCTTGCAGTTCCTTGTAGGCCCAGGCATAGATCGGCCCTGCTTGTTTCAGGTCGTAGGTCGGTGCGACGAGGCCTTTGATCTTTTTTCCCGCATGCTCTGACGGTTTGAAGTCCGGTCCTTCTTTCGACGTAAAGAAATCGTCGATCTGCTTTTTTAGCTTCGCTCCGTCTGCTTCATAGCCCCGCCCGGCAAACGATGCGCGACGCAGCGGGCTCTGCCGATAGGCCTCTCGTGCAAGCCGGCGAGCGTCCTCAGCACGCTGACCCTCCAAGAACAGTTTCTCATTCAGGTCGGAAACCAGCTGATCCATCTTGCCGGAAGCGAGAAATTCGCCGAATCGTTTGAGATAGAGCGCTCCGATTTGCGCCAGCGAATGCTCGCCATCGAAATGCTGAATGATGAAAAAATAGTTGAGCGGCAGAACGAGCTTTTCCTTACTCAGTCCAGTCGGGTCCCAGAGGACCATGTACTGTTCCTCACCTTCTTTTATCGGCGAGAATTGCAGATTTCGAAGGGCCGGGTACTGGTTGGGGTCTCTGGCGGGACTGGTTGTGGTAGTCATGACGCTCCTTATGGAGCGTCATTGTAACGGCGGGAATACGCTTGTCGCAACCGCTGAGCTGGTTGGTCTGGTCTATCGGGTCTATTCGGTCTGTCTCGTGTGTTTGGTTGAACGAAACTAACCAAATAGACCAGTTAGACGAGATAAACCAGCCAGACTTACTCTTCTTCGGGCTGCTTGCTGCTAGACCGGCGGGCCATCACCACCAAGGTAAGGATGGTCAATCCCAAGAGCCAGAGGCTCGGCCAGCCATAGGAAGGATCGGTGAACTCGATGAGATCGGTCAATCGCCCAATCAAAAGCGACATGCGGGCCATCACGGTGTAGCCGAAGGCCGCGCCGAACGCGATCATCAGGAAGAGAATTCCTGTCCGGGCCACGACCTTGCCTGGCCCCGTGTGCTCGACGGAGAAAAAGAAGTAGAACAACACTGAGCTGACACCAACCAGAATGATGATGGTGTTCAGGCTGCTGGCGGGGTTCAAGATATTCATCGTAAAGGTGACGCCTTCTCCCGGTACCAACGTCATTAGCGGGCGGACCGTATCCTCGATCTGTTTCAAAATAAAGGAGGAGATCGTTCGCGGAATGGCCAGCCCAGATCCCACCCCCACGATGAAGGCGAATGCATAACGCGACAGCCAGGCCGCCTTTGGTACATAACGCGTGAGCATGAGCAGACCGATGGCGACGGGAATCAAGAGTGTCCACTCCCCGTTCTCGACGATCGGCTTCCAGATGAGCTGCACGATCACGGTGTCGTAGGTCTTGACGATCGTGTACCCGACCGACACGCCGACGTAGAGATTCTCCGCCAGCTTAAAGAGCGGGTTGTCCTTATACAGAAACGTGAAAATGAAGAGGGTCAACCCCGTCGCCACCCACGCCCCGATGATGGTCTCCACCGCCACTAGATTATCCTTTACACTCTGAATTCAACATCCGCCTCCGTGACTCAACTGGTGGCCCAGAGGAGTCCCCAACTGCGCGCATCAATGATTCTTCCAAGCTAGCTCCCGACTTCGCTCGTGGACTGGCACCCCTGTTGGTCCTACTGCGGCCGTCGAGCAATGTTTCAGATGATCCCCCCAAGCTTGCTCGTAATCTCTTCGGGGATGGGGGCTGATTGAGCTTCCACTGCGCGCGTCCAACGAGGGCCTTCGGAGGCCGCGCGTTGCGCGAGCACAGAAGATCATCAGCTCCATCCCCTCCTCTGCTCCGGGAGCAAGGGATCGGCATGGGTGTCATTCCACTCCTTTCACCCTGCGCGTTCTGCCAGCAAGAAGGGCACCTGGCCGCTCCCTCCTCATCCCCCCTGCTGTCGGGCGGTTTTGCGCGACGACAGATAGAACACGTTACAGATGATGACCAGCACGATGATCGCAAGATGGGTGGCCGATTGCGCATCCATACCGGCAATGGCCTTGCCCTTCTGGCCAATGAGGCTTTCGTATTCCGCCGCGCCCCGCAGGCCACCGATCAGGCCGTTGATCTGCCCGCTCCGCAACAACGGATACAGACCCGGCGCCATGACGCCCGTGCAGCCGCCGCCGAGTTCGAACTTGTATTTGTCCTTGCCGAAGACATACCAGGCCTCCACCCCGGGATTGCCCGCGCCCAGGCTCACGGCATAGTTCACATCGCGCAGGTTGGCGATGCCTTGCAGTACTGGTAACCCCTTCGTGGGTTTGCCGTTGTAGGCGGCTGGGAACGCCTCATAGAGGTCCTGCCCCATGTTGATGATGACGGCGGTCCCGCCGGGGCTCCACCCGAGAAACACATAATCCTTTCCACTCTCCTTGCCCATCTCGCGGGCGACCTGTGTGAGGACCTGGTCGGCCATGCCGGTGCCGGAGACCCAGAGTGTCATCGCGATCACGCGGAGGTTCTTCCTGAAGGCATGACGCAGCAGCGAAATCGATTGGGGATGCAGCTCGGGCTTCGACGCCGGATCGAAGTCCAGCGAAAGCAGAAACACGGACCCCTCGGGGAGCGACTCGATGTAGTCGTACACCCCGCGTACCTCCGGCGAAATCTTGATCGGCAAACCAACTGGGTAGAGCAGAGGGAGAAGCGTGCATAGGCCGATCACCAGGAAAATGATCCGCCGGTCGATCTTCAGCATGCGTTCAGCGAAAGTCATTTAGGTACCGTTTTCGCGAATCGTTAAGCGTTAAGCGTTAAGCGTTTTGTTACTTCGTTTACGAAGAACGTTGAGCGTCTAACGCTATTCCTTCCCGCCTCCCAGATACGACCGTTCCATGCTGAAGATAATCTTGATGGAGAGCGCGACCGTGCCGAGGCTGACACCGATCAGGATCGCACGACGCACCGACGCGTTCAGCACGTTCAAGATCCACTGAGACAGGTCGCCGCTGAGCGGGACCAGATATTCTCCGAGCGGGACGCGTCCCATCATGACGATCACCGCCGCAATGAGCAGCACCGCCGCCTCGCGACTCCGTGCGCGAAATGACCGATAGGCTGCCGAAGCGATGAAGAACGCGAGGATGGCAAACATGGTCCCCTGCAGCGGAACCATCATGAAGTTATAGATCCACCCAAAGGCCGTCATGGTGCCGTCGACGGCTTCCTTGCCATTCGTCCACAGGCCGACCGCAATGGTGCCCAGCATGCTGACATAGAGGACGAAGCTATAGCCCCATCCCGCTTCTTTGCGCCGGATCTTGATGGCATGGACGTGGAACAGGCTGCTGACGCCCAGCACCAGCGCGAACCCGCCGATGATCTGGAGCCACTTGGTGACGGAGGTCAGCATCTGCTCCGATGCCGGGTGCGGCACATAGTATTGCGCTGCGAACACAATGCCGGTGATGAGCGTGATTAGGAGCGGGACCTGTCGTCGAAAGAAGATCATTTCACGTCTTTGAAGAGGTCCAGAAATAATTGCGGCCACTGCGCGTCGAGCATGACCCCGAGGGTAGCCAGTATGGTCCCGACGCCGAGTACGCCGAGGATGAGCGCTTTGCCGATGTCCTGTCCGCGCAGCGTGCCGACTTGAACCGGTTCTTTCGAGAGATAGGCGCTGGCAGCGTAGAGCTCTTCCCCGATCAAGGTGTAGTCGCAGGTGGTGACGAAGAACGGCAGCTGGTGATCGGAGTCCGTCCCGGCGATTTGGATCGCGCCGGTGCTCGCGCCGGTTTCCGTCAACAGCAACGCTTCGGCAAAGTACGCCCCCATAAAGAAATTCGCGGCCGGTTTGTTGCGCAGCATGATACCGTCCACTGCCGCGGTATAGCTGAATTGATCCGACGTAATGAAGAAATTCGAATCGTCCTTGTAGAGATCAGGCTTGCCTGCTTCCAGGTATGCCTGTTTGGTAATTTCCTGGCAGACCGCCATGGTAATTGGATCGCGGTGCGGTACGAGCAAATCGGTTTCATAGGCTGCCGTGCGTTTGGCCACGCGTCCGAGAATGACCGCCGCGGCAATGGTTGAGGGATCACTCATATCGTGGGCGCCGGTGAGGTAGAGGATCGGCTTGCCCAACTCGGTTGCGCGGCCGATGGCCTCATCCACAGCATCGAGGCCAGGAATGCGCCGGAGGAAGATCTCCCGCTTTCTGGCTGTACTGATGGCGTAGAACACGATGCCGCCGAACAGGAGGGCCAGTAATAGATTATTGATCTGATTCCAGTTCATCCAATTCGGTTGTGGCGTAGCCTGCAACGGCGTGGCGATTCCACGATCGCCATTCAGTACGACAGCCACAGTGATGCTGTAGACAGTCCCGTCCTTGAGTTCGACCCCCTTCCCGTTACTCAGCGTGAACTGGTGCTGGTCTCCAGTCGTCGGACTCGTCCACCATGGCCACTTGGATTCACGGACATAGTGCTGGTTTACAGGGAACTCCGCCACGACTTTCATCGCAGCCGGATCTGGCACCGTGGTTCCCTCGCTGAGTAAGATCTGATACTTGGTTGCGGCACTATCGTAGTGAGCGGGCGACCAGATTAAAGTCAGGCTGCCGCCTCCATCGCTCGGTGTATCGAACGCACGAACATCTTGAGGTGGTAGGAGTGCAGTTTGAGCAAACGCGGGTGAAACTAACAAATAAAGAAGCACCGCTACGGGCAGGACCGCCAGGCACGATAGATACCCCATGTCTCGTTTCACGTTTAACGTTTCACGTTTCACGCGCACTAGACTCCTTCAATCAATTCAATATTCGTCCGCGGAATTACGGCCTTGCTGCCGTCGCCAAAGCGGACTTCCAATACGCGCACGTCACTCTCGGTCGGAATTTTCTGGAGATCGGACGGCAAACTCGCGACTTCGCCGATCTGCCCAAACAACGGGTCTCGAATGATGCGAACCTGGTCTCCGATCCGAATGCCTTCCCGCTGCGGAACGGTTGCCACGCCGTGACCGCACGATGCGCCTGCGCCTTTAGGAATGATGATCTCCGGCCGAATGACGCCGGCTCGAATTTGCGTGGCGCCTGAAATAGCAGCCGGCTGTCCTGCATGGGCAGAGAGGAGCGCGAAGGTTTTGCCGGCCATGGGGATGGCCCCGAACCCTTCGGTGAGAATCAGGGTAAAGCCGACCTGTTCCGTGCCCGTGATAGCCACACCCAGGTCGTAGCCCAGAAGTACGCGCAAATCCTTATCATGAATGCCGCCGATCACCAACCCCGCAACCCCCATCTCTTTCGCGCGAGCCAGCGCGTCCGAAGAGATAGAGGAGCCGCCTACGACGACCTTGCCTTTCATGTCTGCGGTGAGGTGACGGGGCGTGAGCACTTCGTCCGGCGACGTCACCGCGATCACAATCTCGCCCCAGGTTTCACCGCCGATGCCGAAGATGCCCTGCACCAGACTGCAATCCGTCTCGACCACGACACCTTGCTGCGGAATCACCTCGATAATGCGCCCATCGACATAACCCAACAACTCCAGCACGCGCGGCGGCTCTCGCAACAGCACCTGCCCTGTGACTGGAGACACAGATTCCACGACACCGGTGATCGGCGAGAGGACTTCCGTCTTCAGCCACTTGATGAGTGGCTTGTTCTCGGCCAGGATCTCGTCCTTCAGCACCGGGTCGCCGGCCTTCTTGATCAAGTATTCATGGATCTCATCCGGCGCCACGCCCAACTGATTGGCGAGATTCAGGGGATATACCTTCCCGGGCAATTCCGCACGAGCCACCGCCTGATTTGCGCGCACGGTCTCCCCGGTTGTGACCATCACGCTGCCGGGCAGCGACAGCATCCGTCGACGACGGACCACCGCCTGCTCTGTGACGGTTAAGCCTGGGGTGTAGGAATGCGCCATGTTAACAACAGTGTTGAGTGCTGGGTGCTGAGACATGAGAACAGAAAAAGACTGGGAGGCCTCTCTCAGCACTCATTTCTCAGCACTCAGCACTGGGTAAAGATCCACCGCTTGATACCATTTCGCGAGCGCCGCCACTCTGGCCGCGTGGTCGGTCGGCAACTGCAACGGACGCCCGCGCCCATCGAGCAAGAGTCCCACTACACCGCCTTGCACCTCTCGCGTAATCGCGACTCCCGCCCCGGTCCCGAGGTTCACCTGTTTCGCCGGCTGGATTGCGATCGAGGCCTTCTGCCCGCTGGCCAGTGGAACCAGCCGCAGATCGCCGAACGAGAGTAGCCCCTTGTCCACTCGACCATCCGGGAAGGTGATGGCATAGTCCGCGCACCGCTCCCCGTCTTTTCCCTGCCCGATCGGCGCGACACAGGTCCCCAAGTAGACCATGCAATCGCGGATGAAGACATCGGTCGCCACCTTCTCATTGATCGTCGAGAGCACACCCAGATGCGGCATCATGAAGATGCTATCCACCGAGACCCTCGTCACCCCGAGCGGTTCATAGGCATCCACCATCATCAGCATCGATTGCACGCGGCGCGGCGCATGGGACAGAATCCCGCCGCTCCCGACGATTAAATCGAGCTTGAGCATATCGATCAGCGTCTTACCGGACTGCTGCTGCTCAAACACATCCGAGATCGTGCGCTCCTGCTGTACCCCTTTGAGGGCCGTCGCGAGGGATTTATGATGGATCAAGGCGAGCCGGAGCGCCTCGCGGGCAATCGCATGCTCAATCTGCAGCTCGTCCAGCGTCTGCGGAATCGTCGTGGGCCGGACCATCTTGTTCTTGATCCGGTTGCGGAGCGTCTGTTCGTCGATCGTGAACGGTACCCAGCGCATAATATTGGCGAGGCCTGCCTCCGCCAGCACATTGGAAATACTATACGACATTCCGAGGTTCGCGCTGACAGTCCGATTGAAGTGTCCGTCGAAGACCGAGAACACGTCCGTGGTCGCACCGCCGATATCCACCCCTATCAAGTTCAGATGCTCCCGCTTGGCGATCGTTTCCATGATTACGCCGACCGCCGCCGGCGTCGGCATGATCGGCGCACCGGCCATCTCGATCAGTTTCTTGTAGCCCGGCGCTTGCTGCATGACATGTTCGAGAAACAGGTCGTGAATCTTGTTCCGCGCAGGCGCGAGATTCTCCCGTTCCAACACCGGACGAATGTTATCAGTCAGCACCAACGCGGCTTTCTCGCCCAGAATTTGCTTCACTTGCGGCTGCGCGTCTTTGTTTCCCGCGTAAACCAACGGGAGCTTGTATGTCGCCCCAAACCGGGGGCGTGGCTCCGCTGCCGAAATGTACTCAGCCATCTCGACTACATGGGTGACCGCGCCACCGTCCGTCCCGCCGGACATCAGGATCATGTCCGGTCGCATCGTACGAATGCGCTCAATCTTTTCATGGGGCAACCGGCCATCGTTCGACGCGAGCACGTCGATGACAATCGCGCCCGCCCCGAGCGCGGCCCGTTGCGCGCTTTCACCCGTCATGTTTTGCACAACCCCGGTCACCATCATTTGCAACCCGCCGCCCGCGCTGCTGGTAGAAATATAGATGTCCACGCCCGTCTTCGGATCGCCCTGAGCCGCACGATTGGGCGTGAGAATCTTGTCACCGTCGAGGATCTTCCGGCCGGAGAGCTCTTCAATTTCCGCAATCGCGTTCAGCACCCCACGTGTCACATCTTCGAACGGTGCTTCCACTGTCGTCGGTGCTTCACCGCGGTAGGTTTGCCGGTATTCGTCGCTGACTTTCTCGATCAGAATGGCTTTGGTCGTAGTGCTGCCACAGTCGGTGACCACGATAACATTGAGGGGATGAGTGAGCACCGGCTTGATGGGTGCTGGACTCGCCACATTCATTGAACGGAGGCTCCTTGAGGAACCTGGGGAGCAGACTTCGTGTCAATGATCGTGATGAGACGGGAAATTGTATCGCGTCGTTCAAGCAACCGAGCCACTTGCTCGACTTCCTTCGCGTTAAACGCCCATTCGACGATTGGGGTCAGGAAATGCAGCGCCTGACTGCCGAGAAAGTTCATGGGACCGAGAGATTCCAGAAATACCGTAGCAGGTGCAGTCATGCCCCGTTTCACCACCGCATCAGCCACCCGTTCAAGCAACGCGAGGTCTTCAATCGTGAACACCTCGGTCCCGGTTTGGGTCGAAAAGGCATGGGAGAGTTCCGCACGGACCTTATCCCATTTTTCCGCCATTGATGCCTTGGATAAAGAAGTCATAACTGTGTGGAAAGGCAGTCAAAATCTACTACCGGGCGGCATTATATGGAGGGGATGGGGAGGAGTCAATGAAAGGCAGAGAAGGATGGAGCCTGATGATCTTCTGTGCTCGCGCAACGCGCGGCCTCCGAAGGATGGGGAGGGAGCGGCCAGGTGCCCTTCTTGCTCGCAGAACGCGCAGGGTGAAAGGAGTGGAAGGACACCCGTGCTGATCCCTTGCTCCCGGAGCGCGCACGATCAGAAAGTGCTCGCTCGACGGCCGCAGTGGGATCAACACGGGTGCCATTCCAAGGGAGAGGTGCGAACAAGCTTGGAAGGATCATTGAGAAGGATGAGGGGTGTTCGGTGCGCGCAGTGAAGGACAGTCCGGCGACTCCTCTGCGCGAAAAGGTGTGATGGTGCAGAGAAGAAAACAGGAGACCCTTGCCTGGGATATTGGCACGTCCCGGGAAACCGATTGCGAAGCAATCGGAGGGTAGGGCAGGTAAAAAATATCTGCCAGTGGGTGGCCGGGTGAGAAAGTTTCGCGCAGTAAGTGAGAAAATAGAAGAGCGGTGGTCGCTCGGCGCGCGCAGAGAAGGCTAGGCGAGCAAGAATCTGACTGACCGGGGGTATTCGCCGATTGGTTGGCTATGGCAGACGTGTGTGTGGTACAGTGTTATGTACATGCTCAACCATGGGTATGATCCTATCTCTCGCGCTCGTTCCGTGCTGAAGACGCCTACACAGATCACTTGTATAGCTCCGCTGTTCCTCCGTCGACGACATGCTGACTCATTTCGTGCTCGATTCGACGCCACTCGTAGGTGATAGGTGCTTCGACTAGCGATTTTTCACTCCATAACGGAATACAGGGAGAGACCATGACCATGAATACCGCGAAGCCCATAAAGCCCGTGCAGCCACGAACAAGCACGGCCTGGGTCCGCATTCCTGATGGCACGAAGGTCAAGCACCGTCACGAAGGGCATGTCGGATTCATCGATGGGCTCACCGAGATCGTCAGCGGACCCAACCGGAATCCGGACGGTAAGACACAATATCGTATGAATATCGGGGCACCGGATCGGCAGCTTGTGACCGAGGGTGACTTATCTATTTTGATCGACGAAGAAGAGCTCGTCATCATGCTGCGACAGAAGGCACCCTATCGCCGCGCTGTCACACAATCGCTGCACAGCGTGCTGGCGCCGGATCGTTTCGTCAAGCCAGTCTAACAGCATGATGCTGAAGCAGCCGGCAGACTGCGACGCGCGAGACAAACGAGACTGGCGGACTTTTTCAGGACTCTGCTCGAGTCGGAGGCAACCATGACAGAAACCTGTTACGCCAAAGGCCAGAAAGTTATCTTGATCACCAGCCAGATCAAGAATGGTAAATGGTTGTGCAAGTTTTCGATTCCGGGGTTCAGCCATCTTGACGGCAGCCTGCACGGCCAGGATTTGTCGAAAGGCTACAAGACGGAGTGGGAAGCGAGAACCAACGCGTTTCAGCGCGCCAAGTTGCTGCTGGATGGGCCACAGTACATGACGCAGGGGCACCTTCTGGAAAGGGCCTAAGAAACGGCTCTAGTCGTTGGTGCTGGACAGAAGAGCGACGTTTCAGCATCCTACTCGAGCTGATCACCACAATCATGCGGGCAGGCACTGAATTTCAGGCTGTTAGGCCCAGATCCGGTGGACTTCGCTGACGTGCTCCATCCCGCTTAGGGCGCTAATTTCCCACAGGACATCCTCTGGGATTGAGACCACCAGCAACTCTGCGCCATGCCCATTGGCAGTTCGCCTTTTCCCCCGCCCATCAGCCAGTCGAGATCACCGTTTGCTCGTGCAATGAAACCGTCGAGACTCATGCCTACAAAGACCGAACACTGCGGCAAATCCTGATCTCCTTTCATGCCATCACTCTTTGGCTCTTAAGTCGGCAATCTTTCCGTATACTAATTTGGGATCTCCGCTTCGACGAGCTTCCCGAGAAGGATCAGCGATTCTTGCCAACCGAGATAGCACGCTTCTGCAGGGATGACGTCGGGCACACCTTCTTGCACAATATTCACCTCCGTTCCACAAGATACATTCTTCAACGTCACCGTCACGCGAATCTCTCCCGGTAGGTTCGGATCGTCGAAGTTGTCCGTGTAGCGGATCCGTTCATGCGGCATAAGCTCGAGATACTGGCCGCCAAAGGAGTGGCTCTTGCCCGTAGTGAAATTGGTAAACGACATCTTGAAGGTGCCGCCGACTTTGGCGTCCATGTGATGGACCTTGCCCGTAAATCCATTTGGTGGCAGCCATTTCGTCATAGCGTCCGCATCAAGAAATGCCCGGTAGATCCGTTCCGGGGTGGCACGAAACACGCGATGGAGTCGAATGGTATTCGTTCCCACGACGAGTTCTCCTTTCTAGAATTGATAGTGTACTTGGCAAACGAATCGCTCTTCTTCGCTTTTATTGAGGATACTTTTCGAACTTTACTAGTGCGGGATTCATCTGATCCCATGGGTGCGCGTCGGATATCCACACATCCATTTGCGGTTTGAACCAACTCGGATCATCCAAGCTGGCCGTTCTGATCGCGACGATCTCAGGTTGCGAGTCGGTCGCAACCACAATCGGCGAACCGCAGTTTGTACAAAATCCGCGATGGGTCTTGCCGCCGGCCTCGCTAGGCCTGTCATGAAAGCGCAGCGAGCCTTGCAGAAGCCTGAAAGCGTCTTTCGGCACGATAATGAAAGACGAGAACGGTCCTCCGCTCGATCGCTGGCAATCGCGACAGTGGCAGTGAAGCATCAGAACCGGTTCGGCTGCGGTTTGGTAGCGAATGGCGCCGCAAGCGCAGCCGCCGGTGAAAGGCGTGGTTATTGTCGTCATAGATGCTCCGTTATTTTGATACGAATCTTGCCAATTGGTCGAAGTACGCGCTCCAGCCTCGGTTATGATTGTCGCGGCTTTGGGCGGATGCGAAGTTCGTTTGCATGAACACCATTTCGGTTTGCTTACCGCACACGCGCAATTCCAGAGTCACCAACGTTTCGGGCGGTTCAACTTCGCCGAAATCAGGTTCGCTGCCGTCCTTCTCCCATGCCCACGTGAACACTAACCGTTCTGGCGAGTTCACCTCGCGATACCTTCCAACTGACGTGAAATATTCATCACCTGGATGCTTCGTTTGGATGCGGTATCTTCCGTCGACGCGGACGTCCATCTTTACCGAAAGAAGTTCTACATCGTCATTGAGTTTGAACCATTGTTTGAAGCACTCACTGTCCGTCCATGCCTGCCACACGATTTCCCGAGGGGCGTCGAACACTCGTGTGATAACGAGTGCTAGTTCATTCGCTTCCTGTGTGTTAGTTTCTGCGGTCATGTTGTTGTCCTTTGGTTTGTAGTTTTGATGAAACGCCTCAAAGCTCCTTACAATGTCTCTGCGGGGCTGTTGCTGCCTGGAAAATCCTTGACCGGCCGCACCTCCATGGTCCCGAACCGCACCGACGGAAACTTCGAGGCCACCTGGATTGCTTCGTTGACATCACGGGCTTCGATAAGAAAATACCCGCCGACCTGCTCCTTCGTTTCAGCAAAGGGACCATCGGTCACGGACAACTTCCCGTTTTGGACTCTTACACTCATGGCCGTCTGAATTGGTTCAAGTTGTTCCACCGCCAGGAGGTGACCGCTCTTCTTCAGAGCTTCGCAGTAGGCAACGGTTTCTTCCATAATCGTGTCGCACTCGCTTTTGGACATAGAGTCCAGTTTCTTCTCTTCGTGGCAACATAGGAGTAGATATTTCATGATTTCAACCCTCCAATTTGACTGTGACACGCTGTTCTTAACTTATAGTCGTTCCCGATGACCAAAATCGACATCGAGTCGTTGCAGAATTAGCCATTAGTTATGACGAACACCGCGTTGGCTGGGAGGAAATCGATCGCAAGACTCGGAAGGGGAAACATTTACCCTAGTATCACACACCGCTAATCATCGACATCGGCAGCCCCGGCTATCCGTTCGATGCCGACTGGGCTTCGGCAGATTCGCGAATTGCAGCACGTCTGCAGGACACGCCATGAGCTAGAGGATCTGGAGGGACCGGATGCCAGCTAAAAAGTAGCCTGTCCCCTTTTCTTGCTTGAAGTTTGGAAGTGGGCGTCGAAGGTTTCTTGGACCCCACCAAGGAGGCCACAAGTATCTTCCCAAAACCGCTCCACTGGGGACACGGGAAAGACCTATAGCCCGCCATACTTCGAACTCTTGAACCATGAGAGCACGGTCAAAACCAATGCGCCCCTCGAGCACCTGACCGGGATGCCAGAGCATCGGTTGGCCCCTCTCTAGCTGGTTATAGAGTGGGCCTTCATATTCTCTTTCCTCAAATTCCGCTGGTTTCATGCTAGGCCAAAATACTTTTCACATAGCGCGCCTGTCAACCTCTACCCGTTCCAAAAAGTGGTCTCCCGCCGCACTCGGTTTCCGCGCAGTTCCGTTCAAATGATGCTTTCAACGGAACGGAGCACCACTCTCCCCCCAACGCTGTCTTGTAAATCAAAAAGCCTGCTGGGCGGCTAGCGCAGCAGGTCTTTTTATCTCCAGTGACAGGGCGGCCTGGATTCGTCTCCTACTGCGCGCATCGAACGAGCACCGTTTTATCGTGCGCGTTCTGCGAGCACGGGAGAAAAGCCAGGCTGCCCTGTCATTCCCCTAGAAATGAAAGAGCCTGCTGGCTTTCACCAGCAGGCTCTTTTTGTAACCCGGCAGACTTAGCCAACCTTCTTCATCTCGCTCGCCAACATGTCGTTAATCAACGATTGATACGGCACCTCCCGCTTCGCGGCAACGGTTTTGAGCCAGCGAAGCACCTTGGGATCGAGACGGATGGCGATCAGTTGCCTCGGCTCGTCTCCCAACGGGGGACGCCCTACCCGGCGCATCGAAGCTAATTGCTCGTCAGACAGCGGGGGAATGTCTGAGTAATCAATCTTCCGCTTCTTGGTAGCGCTTCTTTTCTTTGCGATTTGCCAGCCTTGCACTGATGAGTCTGATCGTTTTTTCATGGCCGCGACTCCTTACTGTATAGACAATGACGAGCAGATTCCCGGCAACCGATTGCGCCACTCTGTATCGGCGTTCTTCTTTCACCGAATGCGCAAGATCCTCGCCGTCTAACCCTCCAGAGTCAAAGAATGCCGTGCTTGCTTCCTCAAAAGAGACTCCGTGTTTCCTCTCATTGCTAACCGCCTTCTTGGAATCCCATTCGAACACCGTATTATGTATATACTATATTCGAGCAAATCGCAAGGTCGCGCTCGGTTCTCCTGCCATCCTGTAACCCGGCAGACGTGAAAGCCAAGTTTGCTCGTATTGCCTACGCTCGTCAAATTTCCGCACCTGCTGGTTCCGTTCAAGCGTAGCTTCCGACGGAACGAGCACCACATCTCTCCCAACGCTGTCTTGTAAATCCGAAGGTCTGCTGGTCGAGACAGCGAGCCTCACCTTTTCCCCTGATCGCAGGTGTGCCAAGGCTCAGCGCGACCTGACACCGCAGGAACGGGGACCCACCGAGACTCGTTTGGGAAGGAAAGCTGGAACTGACTGAAGCCCTGCGATCGCACGATCGCAGCTGTAGGAATTCCAGAAGGCTTCCGCCCAGCGAGTCCGGAAGGGTCGCTCCGAGAGGTGTGGGAGCGGCTGTGAGCCTTGGTACACCGGCCTCTTCTTCAGACAAATGAAAAGGCCCGCTGATCTTTCGATCAGCAGGCCTTTGTTGTAACCCGGCAGAGGTCCAAACAGAGCTTGCTCGTACCGGCGACTCTTTATCGTAGTATCGTAATCAACGTCGCCGGATAAAACCCGTCGACTTTCTTGTGGACGCTGTACCGGGTCTCAAAATAAAAAGGCCTGTCAGATCGCGAGATCCAACAGGCCTTTTTTTGAAACCCGGCAGCGTCCTACTTTCCCACTGCCTCACAGCAGCAGTATCATCGGCCTTGGAGGGCTTAACTTCCGTGTTCGGGATGAGACTGGGCTTTACAGCCCTTACCATTCACTTAAGAGACTGACATGCTCTTTCCGTTTGGCTCGCTTCACATAGGCAGTGTCGGCAGTAAGGTACACTCCCTTTGTCCGCAATGCGAGGACATGATATGCAGCATCATAGAACGTGACGCCCGGCACCTCCCCCATATGCTCCAATACCTCGAGCGCATATTCGGTGCTCAAGGGCACCTCGTCAAACTCATAGGCCAGTAACGCGCTCATCAACTCCATCGCCATCCCGGGTTTCTTCAAGCCTAATACGTTGCCGGCTTCATACCGCCAGAGAGACGGCAATTGAATCTCTACCTCTTCCGCCAGCAGCGCCTCCTGGAACTTCATCGCATGAGCATGGCCGGGTTCGTCTTCTCTCTCCAATACCCACTTCAAAATGACCGACGCATCAGGCACAACAATCATCAGTCTGTTCTCTTCCGATCCCGACGCACGACATCCACGATTTCTTTCCCGCTGAGCGTCGCACTCCGTTTCCTTAAATGGCGTAAGACTTCCGTTGCATGCTGGCGTTTTCGCCTGAGCAGTTCATTACGGAGGGCTTCGCTGACAACCTGACTCCGCCGACGAGGAGGAACGAGCCTGAACAGTTCCTCTCTGAGTCGATCGTCGATAGACACGTTGAGTTTAGCCACGTCCCACCTCAAGACATTCCGGTGATTATATACACCTACACTATGCACCTTGTCTAGGCGCCTAGTCAAGGCTACTGGATAAGCCTGCAGGGGCGCCGGTAAGTCTTTTTGTAATCCGGCAGCGGTCCAAACGTCTCACCCACCCAGCCCCGAGCCTGCCAAGACAGCCTCTCTTCCCGTAGGTTTGCTCGTACCGCCGCGTTCGATCATGGCTGACCATCTTAGTAGCGCTGCGATCTACAAGCGATTGCAGCGCGTGTCTGGTTCTTAGCGGACGGGTGGATTTACTCTCGTTGCGGGTGGCGCCGAATGCCTGCTCGACCGCAGCGGGGTCCCTACACCGGGCGGGGTGCGAGGACGAGCGGGCATCGGTGACAGGACCCGCAATATCTTTCTCCTTTGACTTCTCTTTGGCGCTCTGCCTCGGGGCACAAAAAGGCAAGAGCCCGACGACCCTTCGGTCATCGGGCTCCTTTTGTAACCCGGCAGAGGTCCAAACCAAAGCTTGCTCGAACCGGCGACTCTTCATTGTTTTATCGTGATGGACGTCGCCGGATAAAACCCACCGACGTTCTTCGTGGAAAGTAGTCGGCGCTGCCGGGGGACAAAAGAGAAGAGCCCGATGATTTTCCAATCATCGGGCTCCTTTTGTAACCCGGCAGCGTCCTACTTTCCCACTGCCTCACAGCAGCAGTATCATCGGCCTTGGAGGGCTTAACTTCCGTGTTCGGGATGGGAACGGGTGTGGCCCCTCCGGTAAGGCCACCGGGAACA